>JGI24728J21555_1000008_pt1 | contig 165133 bp, 93 predicted proteins | sample EPASupsiteSAE305_FD_21555 | JGI IMG/M metagenome (IMG submission 21555) | reverse complement strand
ATCGGTCATAAATACTCCTTTTAAAGAACTTGTCACCATTGTAGAATGCTGTTTTGATACTCCTCTCATTCGCATACACATGTGGCTTGCCTCTATGATACATGCAGCAGCTTTCGGTTTAAGAATCTCCATTAAAGCTGTTGTAACTTGTTCCCCAATTCGTTCCTGAATCTGCAAACGCCTTGCATAAATATCAACAAGCCTAGCTAATTTAGATATTCCTATTACTTTGTCTCCAGGGATATATGCTACATGTGCTTTCCCGTAAAATGGTAACATGTGATGCTCACACATTGAAAACATCTCTATATCCTTCAACAAAACAATTTGGTCGTATCCATCTGCTGCAAATGTTGTAAGAACGTCCTCAGGTTTCTGTTTATATCCTGCATATAATTCATTCCAACTTTTTATTACACGTTTAGGAGTATTAAGTAACCCTTCTCTATCAGGGTCCTCTCCAATTGCTGCAAGGGTGTACCTAATAACACCTTCATCCATACTATCAACTAAGTTCATACTGAATTGAGTCTTTTAGATTATTTGATTCAAATGCTTCCAATCTTTCATTACAAGAACCACATTTTCCACATGCAATGGGTTGGTCTTTATAACAAGTTCTAGTTAATTCATATGGAACATTTAATGTGTTTCCTATGGCAACAATATGTGCTTTTGAAAGATTTATAAATGGAGTGTGTACATATACACTTCCTCCCGTAGATAACAAAATAGTTTTGGTAATACTTTCAATAAAATCAGGACGACAATCAGGGTAAATTGCATGGTCTCCTGCATGTACTCCCAAATATATTTTATTTATTTGCATACTCTCAGCATATCCTGCCATTATTGTTGCAAAAATAGCATTACGACCTGGAACTACTGTTAATTTCATATTTTCTTGTTGGTAATGCCCCTCAGGAATATCTCCTCCATTCATCAATAAATTAGAATGAAAATGAGTAAATACACCAGTCAAATCAAATATTTTAAAATAAACAGGAAATCCTTTTTGTTTATAATAATCAATTACGTTTAAGGCACTTTCCATTTCAAAAGGATTGTGTTTAGAAGGGTATTTAAAGAGTGCACAATGTACCTCTTTACCGTCGTGTAAAAGGACCCCCAACAAAGTTGAGGAGTCCAATCCACCTGACAGAGCTATAACAACTCTTTCCATCTTTTATTTCTTTTTGCTGAATGACATTAAACCATCAGCATCTTGTACAATAAGTTTGGCAAACTTGTTGTACTTAGGATTTTTACCATCAGTTAAGATAGTTTGATTTGCTGCCTTAGTAACTTGTGGAAACTTTTTACACATCATTTCCAAAAGTTCTTTTTTGGAATATGTTCCTTTTGCAATCAAAGGAGTCATGTATTCCACACGTTCGGCAGTAGTTACACGATTTGCAGGAACAACTCCTTTTCCTTTTACAGACTCGGCTGATACAACCTTATTTTCTGCTTTCTTTACAGGAGCAGGTGTGTCAAGCAATTCCAAAGCACGTACACGTAATTTGTCCACATTTTTCTGCAAAGCTAATCCCTTACGTAAAGGCTCCAATACATCTTCTTCTTTAATAAGGGCTTTTAATTCATCAAGGTCAGCATCTTCTACCTGTGCTTTGAAATCATCACCATCCTCTTCAACTTCAACAGGCTTTTTAGCTGCTTTCTTTTTAGGGGCTGGTTCATCCTCTTCATCTTCATCATCCTCCTCAGGTTCAGGCTCCACTACTTTCATTTTTGCTTTTGTAGCAGAGGCTTTTTTAACAGGAACTTCTTCCTCTACTTCTTCTTCCTCTACTTCTTCTTCCTCTACTTCAACACCTGTATCATACCCTAATTCAGCAAATGCCTTCATAGTTTCAGGAGTGAACACATCCTCTTCAAAATCTACCAATGCAATTGCTTCTTCCACCTTTTTCTGTAAATCAGGTAAGGATACACCTGCTGTCTTAATTGCTGGGTCAATCCCAAGCACATCATTTAACTCTAAGGCTAATGCCTTCATCGCTTTTAAATCCATAATTTATTTGTTTATTAATTATTAAATTGATTACTTCCTAAAAATTGTACGTATTAATTTTCCTGCATTTGTATTAATAATATCAAGAACTGCAAAGCCTTTCTTTTCTGCCATTTCAGTCAAGTGAATGTCATCCTCGCTTTTAGCCATTTTTAATATAAAAGGAGGACTTCTATCCCTTTTAGTAGTAAAAAAGAATTGTTTTGGTAGCTTTTTTGCTTTCAATTCCTTGCGTAATGCTCTACCACTTTGGTTAGGTTCGGCATAAATAACATTTTTAATACGATGCATTTGGAGTACGTTTTAATTTTTAGTGAAATATAGTGAACACAAAGATAGCATAATATTTTTAATATGCAAACTTTTTTTAAACTTTATTTAAAAATAGCTATACCCCCGTTTTCTTATCCCAAATAACTACATGCTCACGTGTGGAATAACGTACTCCCTGCTCTATTGCAATATTTAGAACCGTTTCCCTGTTCCGTTCTAATTCTTCACGGGTAGCACCTTGCGGCATAAGTATTATTTGTGACTTTTTTATCAAAAGAATTTTAATAAAATCTACCTCTATTTCATCCCAATCCTCTTGCTTTGATACTACAAACTTAAACCAACTATTTGAAAGTGCTGCTAATTTTTGTAAAACATGGAATTTGAATCTTGCTGCATTAGAATTACCACTATTGATTAATTTAGGACTATTATTCCAGCAAGAAATATACTTTGTTAATAAAGTACTTGGCATTATAGTACATTCATTTTCAATTTCAATGTAAGGAACAAAACCGTATCGTTCAACAAATCCTTGTATAAAACTAAGTAATTGAAATTGTTGTTTTAAAGGACTACCTCCTGTTATCACTAAATGTTGTCCTACTCTTAATTTTCGTATCAAATCAAATTCAGGATGTTCCATCATTTCATACAGTTCCATAAACGAATAAGGATTTCCAAATCGCCATACTTCTTGCGTGTCACAAAACCCACAATCTAAAACACACCCCTGAAAACGGAGAAAAGCAGCAGGGCATCCCATATTTACACCTTCTCCTTGAATTGTGTCACAAAAAAATTCCGATATTTCTAAAAACCCATTATCCATATCAACGTACATACGTTTTCTGCCCGGGTCAGCAGCTATTAATGTTTTAGGATTCATAATTACATATTTGGAACGAACCTACAATTTGTTTTGGGTGTTTCGCTAACTTCTACGGCAGAAACACACCACAACATAGTTTGAAACTTGTTGTAAAAATACTCTGCCATATTTTCAGCAGTAGGGTTAAAATCAAGTACATGATTCAGATGTTTGTGGTCTAGGTTATCATCAATCCATTTTTTGATAATATCCATTCCTCTGTAATCATACACAAACCCTACATTATTCAGTACGGCATTTTTTAGTTCTACTTTTATTACGTAATTGTGACCGTGAAGTCGACTGCACGGATGTTCCTCAGGTAAACCATCTAATTGATGTGAGGCGCTAAACGTAAATTCCTTAGTGATTGTAAACATATTTCCTCCTTTTTTAAATGAACAAGTAAAAACCGGGGATGTCGCACCCCGGTGGGCGATTTAAGCAACCATTCTTAATGGCTGATTAAACATTTGAATTGTTTTGCCGTTTAAAGCACATAAACACCCTCCTTATCCCACTATTTCGCTGTCAAAACCAAGTCAGCCCCTTAAAACCAGTTTATAGAGTTATTGGTAACCTCCCACTTTCTAACTGCAAAGTGGAGCTGCCGGGAGTCGAACCCGGGTCCAAACAAAACGTCAAAATAAATCAACGGATATTTAATATTTTACAAATATACTTATTTATATGATTGTAGAAAGGGCCTTCCTTTCTTTAAATTCTGCAATACTGTAACCTCATCCTTATAATTGAAATCCTCTTCCCTACTTATTATCTTATTTATTCGCATTATTCCTAATTTCTTTTCTCTACCGTTCTTGTCTTGATTTAACCCATACATTGCGGTAACGTGTGCATACTTTCTTTTGTCCTCACTAAAATTATGCAATGACAACCTATCAGTATCATAACTATCCGCATCCGCTTGTGTAGGTGAAATAACTAAGGGTAAAATCTCTCCTATTTTAGTTTGACTTAATGAACGTAATTCTTTCCAAGTCTGATTCTGTTGGTGTCTAAATTCCATCTTTACACTTGGTACTAATAAATCCGCATAATCAATTAAAATAATATCAGGTGCAAATCGTTCAGAATCCCACCACGTTCTTAAAATATCCTTTATATTAGATACTGACAATGTTCCGTTAGCATGTGTGGATAATTTAAAATTCCGTTTATTCCTGATAAAAAACTTCTTTACTAACTTAATCATTCCTTCTTCATCGAGAGGACGAACTTCCTCTACTTTCTTTACAAACGGTACCCCCCATTTATGCTTTGCATACTCTAAACAGTTCCAACAAGGTTGATATTCAGGGCGTTCTTTTGCTGCATCCACTAATTCCTCAAAAGTCTTTTTCCTTATTGTTTCTTCATCATCTCCATCAAATAAAGGTACATCAAATTCTCTTAATTTATGCACACATTCTCCTGTTTGATTGTGGATACAATCTCTTACCGATTCATAATGTACACCACAATATTTCTCTAAATTACTTCTTTTAGCTAAATAAACACCAATTCGTTTTAATTGTTCACCTTCATTCATATCTCCCGCTTGAAAAAAAGCTACTTTTCTCCCTTGTCGGGATGCTTTAATAGCAAGTTCTAGGAGAATAAAGCTCTTACCCCTCTTTTCAGAAGCCATAAAACTAACAAAAGAACCTCTAGTAAACTGACTATTCCAAAATTCACCCAATGCCTTAGGAAAACATATAATAGGTTGTCCTACTTCTGCAAATGCTTGTCGTATCCTATCTAAATGTTTACGTTCACTTAAATCAATTGTGCTATCCTCACTATCAGATAAAGGTGAAAATTGATTGACAAATTCCTCAGCATTTTTAATACGTTCCTCGACACTCCCTACTTTATTTGATAGCAAACTATCAACAGATTGTGAAAGTATCTCTAATCTACGTTTCCTGAAGTACTTAAACGTTTCCGTGTATAAATACTCAACATTGAAATCTTTATTAGTATATTCAGAACTTAACCCAGGCAATATATCCTCTTCAATCTCCTCAGCAACATCTTTATTCAACCCTTCCCTAATCTTTTGTAAAAGAATTCCTTCTATATTATTTTTAGGAGCAATTTCATGGTCTTTGTAATATGAAAAAACCCAGGTAGCAATTTGTTTAGCCACCGAAGATTCTATGTAATCATTATTCCAAATACCTTTTACTTTTCTAAGGTATTCTGTGGAAACTATAAGTCCTATAATTATTTGTCGTTCTATCATATTGCTAAAGGTAATTTATGTAAAACTTGTGTACTTACTTGGGAATATATTTCAATAGTTCTTTTAGAATAATTAAAATATTTTAGCTTTTGTTCATACATCTTTAAAATAGTATCATGTTTATCTTTCATAATCAAATAGTTATACGTTAAAATTGATATATAATAGTTAGGCACAATACTAAGACCGTGCTTCGTTGATACATTAGTTTAAGTTTGGAAAATGTTCTTTTAAATATTTACTAATCATCCAATGTTTAAGTTTTGGTGTGGCAGTCATATTATATAGTTCTTTCCAATCAACACTTTGAATAAGTTCCTTAATCTTATCTTTATATTCAATGTTTATTATAGTAAAATATATTTGTTGACAATACTGTCCGTCATATTCACAAATTTTACCAACACTTGCACCAAATCCACACACACTAAAATAATAAGTTTCAGGAATTTTATCGTTTCTACTTTTACCAGTTGCAACACCAGTTAATTTAACATCTTCCAAATCGAAGTTTGGTTTTTTGTTTAAACCATTTTTATTTCTTTTGTATATATTTAATACACAATGAACGGTTCTATCACTATATTTTCTTTTACCCAAATCCTCGCTGTTAACCAAATCAAACTCATACATATACATATTATTGTTTAATTGGCTTATTGGTAATATAAAAGAAACATAATCACCTTGCGTTATTGCTTTCTTAAAAAACTGTACACTTGTATAATTTCCTTTACCGTAAGGTGGGTTTCCAATTACACATCTACCTTTAAAATATGGTAAATCTAATTCTAAGTAGTTTTTTTGTTCAATATTTTCCGCTTCTGGTTCAATATCAAAAGCAAGGTAATTGTTATCTAAATAAGGTAAAAATACACCTGCCCCTGCACTTGGCTCTAACCATTCTGTTATATTTTCAACTCCAATTACTTCCTTTGTTTTCTTTACACAATATTCCGCTAAATCAGAAGGTGTGTAGTATTTGTCTAAATTTATTTTTGCCATTTCTAATTAATTTTAAATTTGTAAAAAGTACTGTGCCTAACACCGTGTATAAGCAATGGCACGGATAGTTTTGTGTTAATTTTAAAGTGTGTACAAGTGCCACTGCTCATACACGAACCGTTGTGTGCAATAGCCTTTCTTCGTAGCAAGGTTACTGCTTAATAAATCTTTTTTATTTAATTTTTTGCCAGCCCGCCTCAATTTTTTCAAAACTGTAAGGAAAAAACTCTGCCATTGTTTTGCCACTTAACCACCATTGCATCGCAAGTTCTCCATCAAAGTCAGTAGCACAGCTTAATTTCCATTGTGGATTTTTAATCATTCCTTTTGTTATTGCCCGTTTAATTGCATCATAATATTTAGGGTACAAATCAAATTCAGCCTGTCTTGCACCTTTTCTACTTACCAATGGGCAACCAACACAACCAAGCCTAAAAGCACCCGTTTTGTAATGTGGAGCAAGTTCAATATTATACTTATCAATCAATTCGTACACATCATCATCTTTCCAATCGTAAATAGGGTAAATGTGTTGGCTACCTTTTTGCCATTTGCGGTTATCACATTGAACATAATCTCTATTTTGCCTATTTCTACTTTCAGCACTTCGCACACCCTCAAATACATTTTTACCAACAGAACCATACTCTTTCAAGAACTCACAACAAAATCTATTTAATCGTGTGGGCAATCCTTTTCGCTCAACTAATTGGTAAAATGATTCCTTTGGTTGTAGTATTTCTGTGTGCGGGTAATTTGATTTAATATGACTAATTGTTTTAGGTGGGTCAATTGTAGTATTAGTATAGTAGCTTTTATAGTCTATGCCGCTTTTCTGCAATAAAAAATCAACTACAGCACTATCCTTTCCGCCACTATTTCCAGCGTTTAAATTGGTCATATTTCTACCAATTGTTTGTATAAACTTTATTGCTTTATCTTCTAAAATCATAAAAAACCCCTCCCTAAAAAATTAAATAAAAAAGTGTTTGTACTTCGATTGAACAGAAAAAAGCTACATGCACACAACACACGGTATAAGCAAAAACCGTTGCAGTGCGTACGTCAAAGTATGTAGTTCTAAATCAAGTTCATATCGTGTTGATAATGTTGTGTTTCAAAATCGGTTTCAGCTCATACCGTCACCGTTAGTTGCAAGCATAGAAACCGCCTGCCACTTTGATAATTTAGAGCGATTCGAGAGCTTCACGAGCCGCTTTCTGTTTTGCTTCTTTTTGATTAATTCCAGAAGCTGTGAAAATTTCACCATTTGGAAGTTCAATTTCAACAGAAATTACTGGACAATGGTCAGCACCTACTTTGTTTGTTACTCTCGTTTCAATGTTTGCTCCAAATCTCTTTTGGATTTTTTCAGCAAGTTCTACAATCGGATTTGTGTTCATTTCGTTTAAGTTTTTAATAGTTAATAAATTTTTTTCTATTTTCTCAAATATGCCTTTAACAGCAAATCTGATGTCTTTTTCTTTTACTCGCTTATTTGAAACATTAGCAAGTAATTGTTCTGTTGACTCAGGTTCGTTCTCAACGAGAAATGAGAATTTTTCGTCACCTTCTTTTTGGTAAAAAAAACTATTGTTTTACCGTTTTGACTAAACTTTTTCATTTTGATAAGTATAAATGCCAGCCACTAACATACAATAACCGCAAGTGGGGGCTGGTTGCCAGCTTGAAGTTATCTGCTCCTAATTTAGTTTACGTCAGGTTGAAAGGTCGGTGCATTTAATCCCCCACCTGACGGTTATTGTCAGCCGTTAGCAACCAGCTTTTAGAAGCCTCCATCCATTTACTTTATCAATCTCAAAACTGTTGTTTTCAATGTGAAATCCATCTTTATAGAATTTATTGAAATGGAGGCTAAAAACACCCCTATATTTACGCTTCCCTACTAATAGCATTAATGGTTTTGAAAAATACCTATTCTTTTCTGAGGCTTTCGGTAACTCATATTTAGGCGAAATAAAACCGTTTGCTAACAGCGTATTAACTTTATTGCCTTCCTGCTTTTTAGATATATTTTCCATAATTCGATATTTTAGTGGTTGTTAATAATTATTTTTATTGGCAACAAAGCCAATACGCAGCCGTTGTGTGCAATAGCCTTTCTTCGTAGCAAGGTTAGTACTTAATAAACTTTTTTATTTAATTCTTTGCTCCCTGTTTAGTTTTTTTTATAAATATCGTCCATCACTCGGTTATTTTGTGATAAATATATAGCCCTACTAAATTAAACGCTATTACAAGCCCCCAAAATTCCCAAGTAAACACATCTATACCTGAAAATGCAAGTAGTGCTCCTATATAAATAGCCCAAATTATTATAAATACTATTTTCTTTTCTGCTATTGCTTTCATTATGGTACGTTTTAATTAATAATTGAAGCACAAATATATACAAATATATTTAATATAAACAAACTTTTTTTAAAAACTTTTTTAAAATAATTAATCTTTAGTTGTGAATACTATACTTCCAGCATGTTCCTGTAATCTACGCAAAAGACGTTTACCATTATCCGATACTGCAATTTCTGCTTCGGTTAAATTTGTAGTAATTAAAGTAGGTAAAAAACTACTATGCCTATAATCCACAATAGTGTATAGAATATTCATTGCATATTCAGTTACCATCCCTCCTGAAAATAAATCATCAATTAATAGTACCTTAGCCGTTTTGTACGTATCATATACGGAACTTTCTGAAATATCCTTATCATTAATTGCTTGTTTGAACTTTTGTATAAGTTCTGAATATTCCACGTACACCACTTTACAAGTATTCAAAGGGTAACTAACAGAAATTATTGAGGCTATTATATATTTAGATAACAAAAATAACGTCTTTCCTGAATGTACTGGCCCTGTAAGAAACATTGAACCAACTGATAACGTTGTATAATCAGCCAATTCATCATTGCTTAAATAGTACTTGTATGTTTCAGAAAGCACCTTAGGAGGAATTTTTAGATTGTGTAAAACGGTATATACTTTTGCTTCAAATATTTCCATAGGCTGATGTTTCTTTGTAATACTTGGATGAATTTTAAAAGCATCATTTTCAGGAATTACTAAATTTTTTACTAAATCCTCAAGATGCTGTTGAATTACATTGTGTTTCATATCTGTATATTTATTAGGTTTAGATTCCTACGTGTAAAATTTAAAGTATAATAGTAAAGTAGTACATTATCACAACTATTTGAAAGCCTATTCATTTAAAGTATATTTCCTATTGTCACATTATTTTTTTAACTCCTGAATACGCTGATGGAACTAAATAATTATCAAAATTGTCTGTTGGATTTGCTGGCAAGCCACTTCTTAGTAGTTTACTTTTGGAACTGTTATTTTGTTCAAAATTGTATGATTTCATTTCAGAAGCATTATCTAACCACCCGAAGTTATTTAACCAAGTTGAAGGGTGTTTAATAAACTTTGGGTCTTTCCATCGTTCACTATTTTTTTGGGAATGAATTGCTTTTCTTATTTCAAGCCAATTAGGGACATTATCTTGTCTAGTACATATTCTATTCCAAATAGCTAAACATTTTCCTTTATCTATTTTCTTTGGGTATAATTTCCAAAATATTTCAAATTGAGATTTTTGTATTTTAGAATTTTTGGAAGTAATTGTTCTTTTTAATTTGGAATTATTATCAATTAAATTTCCAAAATTTTTCTTTATTATAATTTCTTTTTTATTATCATTTATATTATAATCTATTATATTATTGTGTACAGATTCTTTACTACCCCCCCGTACAGATTCTTTACTACCCCCGTCAAGTTTCTGTATGGGTAGTACAGATTCTTTACTACCCCTGTAAGATACAGCCCTATACTTGTTCCACGTGATATTGTTTTTTATTTCCTGCTCTTTTATTAAATATCCTTTATCTACTAATTTTTTCAAAACTTCAATTATTGTGGTACGAGATACATTTACCCATTTAGTTAAGTAATTTATGCTTCCTATAAATTTAGAAGTGTTGTCTTGGGAAAATCCATAAATAATAGCAAACACCATTAATTCATTTCCTTTTAATTCTAAATCAGTTACCATCCACGATTGAACAGTAAAGTACGTCCCTTCTTTCATAATTCCTAATTATTAGTAACGCAAAAACCTTTTAGCGTTCGGAGTGGCAGTTCCTAATAGCTAAAAGGTTTTGTTTTTATTATTTTGTATATTTTTAAACATCTGCCACAATGTTTTTTAATTTCTAAAGAAAGTGAGCGGGAGGTAAAACGTACAAAATCTTCCTCCCTTTAAGTTTCTCACTTGAACTGCAAATGTAACTATAATATTTTGATTGTGCAAATAAATATTATCTGTACTTCCCTTTCAATATATTAGATACTAAGGTGTTAGCTTCACTTTGCAGCATACTACCAGGGTCATTAACTATTGGTACTCTATACGCTGTTACTCCTCTAAATTTTAAATCAGCCACTAATTTATTAGCCTGAACGATAGCTTGTGGGTCATCGTCGTAGCATACTGCAACCTCTTTAAAATTATTTGCTATTATTCTTACTTGTTTGCTTTTGTACTGTATTCCTGATGTTGCAAAACTTTTAGTACCTAATCGCCATACATCAGTAGGGCCTTCAACACATATCCCAATACTATCCCATTCAGATTGTTTACCATACAGTATTTCTTTATGAGGAATTTCCTCAATCTCCTTAGGGCAGGCTTGATACTTGTTAAGATGTTTATCAGTTGCATCCCTACTATCGAAGGTTACTATCTTACCATCCCATTCAAAGGGTATTAGAATACGATGTTTATAATTAAGTTCTTTTAACATTGCAAGAGGCCCTAATGATTGCAGTTTCCATAGTTCCTCTAAATAATCAGGGTCAAAGTTTCTCCCTTCTAAATACTTTTTATGATGAGGAAATAAAGGATGAACATCATTTGGAAAAGTAAAAGGAATTTTATCAGTTTTAGGAGGCTTCGTCTGTGGTGTTAATGTTATTCCATATTGTTTTACTAAAGTGTAGGATTGTGATTTGCTTATATGTAGCAGACTTGAAATGCCATCTATGATAGTATGATGTCCACACCTCCAGCAATAATAGTAATTTTCCTCTATATTAAACCCTAAATGTAGTCCCTCATTACCAGTGCAAAAAGGACAGGCTGTATTAGCCCATCCTTCCCTACAATGTTTATGTCCTTCTGTTCTGTAAGGGATAGAGTAATCCCGATAAAGGTGTTCTATATCCATGCGTTCTGTATTATCTTAATTGTATTTCAATAATAGCTAATTGACCTACTACAGGCATCAATTCAAGGATAGCTTTATCTTCTTTTTCAAATAGCAAATAATCATTTGCACGTTCAACCCTACCTCTTGCTACGAAAATAATAGTTTGCATCCGTTTAATTTCTCCTTTAGAATACAAATTAATGATAAAAAAATCTTCTATGATGTTTTTTATTCTGAATTCCTTTTATTATTAAATGGCTTCCAATGCTAAGTGTGGCAGTTAATAAATAACCAGTAAGCATTGTCTGATTCATTTTCTTGGTGGAATAATTTTCAAACTTAGGCTGATTTAAAATTACCTCATTGTAGGTAAATCCACTAAACATAATAATTATTGGAACAGATTTGCTAGGATCTTTTAAGTTAAACCTATCTTCATTATTTGCCCATTGAGCAAATAAACTATGATTTAAAACTAAAACCATAATTAATATCACTGTTTTTTTCATACTTGTAATTTTTTAATTTGATTATTTACCTTTTCATAATATTTTTTAGTGCCTACATATTTCATTCCTTTAGGCCCTCCATTCCACTCTCGGCATATTTGTTCTAATTTTTCAGGAGGATATTGTTTTGCATAGTACATGAAAACTTCCTTGGCTTTTATTGGGTCCTGCATTTGGGTTAAATAGTATCGTGTTCCCGTCCGTTGAAAATAGTCGTCCAACCTAATTTGCCTAATCTGAACTATTCCATAAGCTTGTTCTATTCTATTAACTGCATTAGGGTTATTTCTACTTTCAACATACGCCGTAGCCTCAAAAATAGCATCATACATTTTGTCCACAAAATACGTAGTGACAAAATTAAATTTAAGTTCCTCCGGCATTTCTGGGCAATACGCTGGACTAAATGTAATCCACATTCCTAAAATCAATATCAATGTTTTCATAATTTCCTGTTTTTAATTATTTATTTTTATAATGATTTACCAAATCATATAATAGACTTGTATCTTCTTGAATTTCTCCATCTAATACTTTATCAATATTTCCCTGTTTTTTATGTAACATTTTTGCAATAACTTCCTCAACGGTGTTTAAAGCTGTAAAGTTAAATACCATTACTTTTTTTAGTTGTGTTATCCTATGTACTCTATCAATGCGTTGGGATAAGGGCCCTGGGTTCCATGGATATTCTACTATCCCTATATTTGATGATGCAGTCAAAGTTAATCCTACCTCAGCTCCTTTATTTCCTACAAATAATTTTATCCTGCCGTCATTTTGAAATGATTCTACTGCCTTATTCCTGTTTGCAGTAGAAACTCCTCCATGAATATACACAGATACTTTTTTAAAATAATTAGCAATATCCTCTACTGTTTGAACATGTTCACAGAATAAAACTAATTTTTCACCACTTTCTAAAAAGTTTTCTATCCATTCTATTAGTGCTTTAAATTTACCTTTAACCGCTAGTTGTTTTAGTATTTCAAAATGTGTCAGTGCATTAGAGGTTTTTACTTTTTCATCCTGTAATTTTTTTAATTTATAGTCATTTATTTCAATGGGACTATCCTCAGTAAAATATTTACGTAGTTCTTTCCTTAAATTAATCTCTACTCCCTTTTTAATGTAGTTAATAAAATCATTCATTGCCTCATTATATTCTTTTTCATTATCCATTTCTAATGAAACAAAAGAATACTCTTTATCAGGTAATTCTGTTAAAACATCCTTCTTTTTTCTTCTTATCATTACATTTTGAACCAATATAGCATGTAATTCCTTTGTATTAGTTGCTCCATCATACGTCATTGCAAACCCATTACTTTTTGGGGCGCAGTACCTGTTTTTAAATACCCATTCAGAAATAAATATATTTTTATTTATTATTCTAACTCCGTTGTATATATCAAATGTCCTTTTTTCAATAGGAGTTCCCGATATTCCAATTTTATGTGGAATATTTTCAGACAATCTATCTACTGCGGATGCACGTAGGGTTTTTTTATTATTTATAAAATGAATTTCATCCATTATAAGAATTTGCGGATTTAAGTCTTTTAAGAAATCAACGTGTCCAGAATATGGAATATCAATCATTATAGGCTTATCTTTTTTATCAAACAGTAATTCACCTTTACTATTTGTCTTTTGTATTTGCAAATTTCCTAATATATTGTAATTAATAATAATAATATCTCCTGTATAATTAGTATCTTCCTTTCTAAACCCATAAATTGTTTGTACATTTTGTTTTCCCATCCATTTAAGTACCTCTAATTCCCAATTTATTTTTAAAAATGAAGGACATACAACTATAACAGGGCGTACATTTTTATGTATCATTATCCATACTAATGCTTGTAAAGTCTTTCCTAGCCCCATTTCATCAGCCAATAAAGCACATCCTTTAAAATACTCTATTAATTTAACGCCCTCAATTTGATATGGTTTAATAACTCCTATTAATTTTTTAGGAATTTCTATATTGTTGGAAGTATCTTCTACTGTATTATCTTTAATATATGTATGTACTGCATCTACCAAAAAACCCCAACTTTCTAATAATTTTATGTTTTCTAAAGTAAGTGCGGCACTCCAAAACTTATTAGTAGAATGCCATGTCCTTCCTGTCAATGTTCTAACCTTATCCAAAGTGTCAGCATTAAATGGAAATTCAATTTTGATTCGAGTATCTTCCTTTATTTTTATAATACCTGTTGTTTTGGTGTTCTTAGCCATTTGTACATTTTTTTAATATTGAGTACAAAGATAACATTATCTTTTTAATAAACAAACTTTTTTAAAACTTTTTTTAAAAATATGTATAACCACAAAAAAGGCACAGTATTAACGCTGTGCCTCAGTTACTGCAATAGTATATATTACTACTTTTTTCAACTTCTTTGTTTCTTCCTTACTTCTGTAATTTCATCAATTATCATATAAGCTATTCCAATTGATTGCTCCAAAGTTAATTCTTTAGGTAATTCTGCTTTTGTTAGCCGTTCAAGAGGATGTGGATAAGGCAATGACATGACTTTTTCCTCAAATTCTTTTAAAACTTCACGCCGTCTTTGTAATGTTAAGGAGTATTCTTTTTTAAGGTTAGTCAATTCCTGTGTTACAATTGATTCGTTCTCTCCAAAGAAATGACGCCCTTTGTCTTGGTTCAAAGAATACGTTTCAACTATTGTTTCCTCTTTTTTCTTAAATTCTTTGTAATCCTCTGCCTCCTCAATTGTTTCATACAATGCCTTTAAAGTGGGCTGGATTCTTTGTGCATTAGTTAACGTCTTTGAACGGAATGGTTGTCCGTTAATTTTACCACAATTGTAAATACCTGCTAATAGTGTATCAGCTTGTCGGTAACTTAATTGTCCTTTTTCCATAATTTGAATTGTTTTAATTTGATTAGTACTCCAAGTTTAAATTGATTTTCGTATATATTATATCCTGCTAAATATGTGTTTTGATTGTACGTGTATCCTGCTAATACTGAAATTTCGTGATACCCTGCCATTAATCCTAATGACAAACCATTTGATGTTTCCTTGCATTCTCTTATGTTCTGAATAATAAGTGACTTACTTAGTATTCTATTAGCAAAAATTGATGTTTCCTCATGTACCTTTACATCATTTGCTGTTGTATCTAGTGTATAGTTCTTAATTAATAAGTAATCAGCTACAATTGCTGTGGTATCGGCAGGAATTATAACATCAATAGAATCGTGGATTGTTATTATTTTGTATGTTCCTGTATCACGGTAAATTGTAGTATCCTTATATACAATTTTAGGTTTTTCTGTACTACTTACAGGAGGAAGATATTGTGTTATTATTATAGGCTTTGTATTAGTGTTAACAGTAGGTTCTTCCCGAAAGAAGAACCATCCTGCTACTAAACCCAACATCAACCCAACTATTATGAAAAAACCATTTGTTTTCATTTTACACTTGTTTCAGATGTACAAAGCCTAAACACACCAATCCATTTTGAATAGGTTCAAAGTTAAGTGCCCTACTTTTTTCATCAACAATAACACCTTCTCTACCCCCAGCATCATTTGTATTCCCGTCAATCGTAATTACTTGATTAGTTTTCCTATCATAACTCTTTCCTATTGCAATATGTCCCGTCCAATGCGCTGTACCATCTTTATAGGTTTGAAAGGCTACTAAGCAACCTGTTTCGAATTTTCTATCTACGATAAAATCCTTAGTCTTTTGAAAATTACGAAAGGTAGTTACTGCCGAAGCATTGAAAAGGTTCTTTAATCTGGAAAACAATGTAGCATCCCAATTTTGGTAAGCCTCTTCCCAAATCAATTCAGTAAATAAAGAACACCAGGCATTTCCTGATACGAAGCCTACAGTTTTCATTCTTTCCTCAAATGACTTATCTTCAAATCCTAAATTAGGAGGAATTTCTTTTTGCCCTATTTCTTTTATTGCACGTAATAATACTTCCTGATTGATTGTAGTTTCCATGATTACTTTTTTTGGAATATGTTAATACTTGTTTTATTTCTCATAAAAATAATAATACGGTCTAAAGTAGCACCTACTAATACTGCTAAAAACATATTTACTTCAAACGGGATACTAAGTTCAGGAGCAAATCTCGCTACTAAGAATATACACATTATTCCTGAAAAGAATCGGGTAAGGTTGTCTTTCAACCAATACTTAAAAGATAGTGGTGCAATTTTCCTATCAGCTTTCTTTTTAAGATGTACCAACATTGAAAATATTTGCCCTAAAAAAGCAAATAAATAAATAGAAAATAGGAAACTTATTGACATCGTTCCTAAAAGGTTGTTTAAAATTTCTGTTTTCATAAGCTATTTTTAAAAAGGTTAATACAAATATACAACTTTATTTTATAATAAAAAATCCGATGGTTGCAGTAGCAACAGTCCATAAAAACACAATAACCATAGCTCCTCCAAATATCCTGTTTTTATACTTTTCCATTTCGGCTTTGTGTGTATCACATTTAGATTCAAAATTTTCTTGTGCTTTTTCCACTATTTCTAACCTTTTTAAATACCCTACGGGATGAAATTCGTCACCTAATAAAGCTGTTTTAACTGACCGCATATCTTTTAAAAGAGCGGTTACTAATTCTCTTAATGACTTTACATCAGTTTCCTCTTGTTCCATAATTTAGTTTTTATTAGGTTAAACATATCCTTCATTATTATCATAAGCACATCGTCCTAAAGTCGTTAATGCCGCCCACGCTGTATTATCTGTTACATTTGGAATATCGTCACCATTATTTAATTTAGTACAAGCCCAATTTTGAACAGTCCACCGCTGGGTACCTATTACCACGGTGTCATAAACTCTACCATCATAGTCGGTTACAGTATCAGGAGTATCTGAACCATCGTATAGGAGGCGTATTGAAAATCCATTTGTTTTTAAATTTCCGAATGATTCCTGAAATAAATTATTACTAGACGATAACCCATAACAAGGTGCGGTATATATATCATATTCATTTATATTCCAAAAATATGTATTATAATATAATAAACCAAACGTGCCATCTCCTTCATATCTAACACCTGATGGTTTGGCAGTAAATCCAAAATCATCTGTTCCATTATTTGCGTTCCAAAGGCTTGTACTTTTTAACGCACTACCTTCAATACCTGAAAATCCATTAGCCGTTAAATAATCATTTAGAATATCACATTCTGCATTTGTTGGTACTTTCCAATCAGTAGGTGCAAAATTAGCATTACTCGCAGCATACCAATTGTAAAGGTAGCCATTAACAGCACTTGATAGTGCAATATTAAATATATAAGGGTTTATAATCATGTTCGGTATCCTTCAAGTTTAACAATAAGACCTGCTCCTGCAATAGTATTACCTACAGCATCCCTATCAATAGTAATTTCTGAACCTGCTGCTAATGCTGTATCTGAAATAACGGCTTGTGTGGCTGCCGTAGCTGTTGTTTTTTCTCCTGAATCAAAAGTTAATTTGGTACTTAAAATTGAAGTACCATTTTCATTAATATCTACCGTTACTAATGTGCCTCCTGTTCCAGCAGTTAAAAGCCATGCGTAAACGGCTGTAAGTGTAATAGCGTGGCTGGTTCTAAAATAAGCTACGGAAGTAGCTACGGTTAAGGGAGTAGTTAAATCACTACAGGATAATTCCTTTTCCCAATATATTCTAGTAGTCAAATCACCTATTTCTCTCCAAACTGTTCCATCATATTCAAGAACTAATATATTTCCAACAACCGCAGTATAATCGGCTTCTCTTTTAAGATAAATAGGTTTATTAGTCCCTGATACTGTATAATTATGTTTTATTATTGGTGTCCCTGAAAATTGTAATTTAATTATATTTCCTGTCGTCCACAATGCAGCAATATCAATTAAGTTTATTTGAGTAGCTCCACTTACTACAAACGTATTTCCTGTACGAGTAGGAGCTATGTTATTGGCTGCTGCAAACGTTGTCCCTACTGATTCATGTATTGATTTTCCATTTGTGTCTAAAAAGCCTCCAAGTTGGGGCGTAGTATCTTCAACTATATTGGATAATCGCCCATTTAAAGCAGCATATTGAGCCGCTGTCATGTGATACCGTTCTAATGCTACTCCCCCTTGAATTGTACTTAATTCATTGTGAGGAGGAATTACAGAAAAGGAAGAATCTCCACTTGATATAGGAGTTTGAATAAGATACTGGTCATAGTAATTCTTATTCCTATATTTATATGTTACTGTTACGTTCATATCAAATCAATTACGGTGGCATTATCGTACTCCAAAAGTGTAATATCATAAGAATCCCTACAAACGTTATAAGAATACCCAATCAAAATAAATCCTTTATTTGCTTGTAAAGAATCATAATAATAATGAAAAGGACGTAAAAAACTAATAGGATTAGCGGTTGCTACATTATATACCGTTCCTGTAATTTGCTGCCTTACTACATTATATCGCTGATATAATGCCTTCATTAACCATTCTACCAATGTAAATGTTATGGAATCTCCATTTTCACTCCATTCTGTTGTTCTTGTCAAGAATCCAGTTTGCATCAAAACACCATTCCTATAATTGTAGGAATCCATATCAAACAAATCCAAAGTTGTTTCAAATTTATTAATAAAGGACGTATTAGCATCACCTTCAATTACATTATCTTGAAAATCCCCTGTTGCTGTGACAACCACATCACCGTACCATGCTTTAGCGCAAGGAATAGTGGTTTCTCCCGTCTGTTCTACTAATTCCTCGCAAATTCCCAAAACAAAAGAAAAGTCTCCATCTAATTTAGGAAATTCTACCCCTACGCTTGGTATGTTTCCAATAGGTATGGATATAGATACCTCTACCACACAGGACATATCATCAAATTCCGTACCTGCAATATCCTCGTGTTGGATATATGTGGCAGGTACTGTGGATTCTACAAAATCCCAAGTAGTTCCTGCTCTTGTAACATATCTATTAGTTGTATAATTAGCAACCCGCAGAAACCAATAAAACTTAAAATTGTAATCAGCCCAATCCCCCGACCATGTCCCAAAACTACCCTTTTCAGATGCAAACTTAAACTTAATAAGCAGGGTGGTATCTTCTCTAACAGTAGCAATAAAATTAGTATATAACCCATTAGGATAATTAGGTGGTGCATCTGCATACGGAGTAATTCTATTAATGGAACTATTTATTCCATAATAAGGGTCTCCAAAAGTATTCGCCCATACTGCGGTACCATCATTATATCTTTGCCAATGCTTTCTTTCTGGATTTATAACATAATATAAGCCGGTTACAGGAGGTACTATTGACATATCACTACTAACCAAATTGAACAATAATTTATCATCCAAATTAATAGTAATATACCGCATTCCCGGAACCGTTGATAAAATTTGTGATTGTCCTGTAAAAACAAGGTCTTGTAAATCACCTAGAACTCCTTTATTTATACTCACATAATCTTCACTTTCCCCTATATCATAAGATTCTCCTGTTTGATACTCAATATAATTTACTATATTATAATAATAAGCACTTTGTAAAATATCTCTGTACCTATCAATATACCAATACCCATTCCACCAATATAAATAACAATCGAATGTAAGTAAAATTGATTGTAATATCTCAAGACTAGGCCTTCTTTTTACATTATCTTCCCAAAATACTTCCGTATAAAATCCACAAGATGTAAATAAAGTATCACCAGAAGTAAATGTTTCTCCAACGGGTTGTAATGAACAATTTATCCTTATATTATATTCTGCCCCTACTGACCTAAGTATTTCATCAATGATACTGATAAACGACATGTTTTGTAAAGTATCTATACTTGGAGCAGTGACATATTCAAGTTTGGAAAGGTAACTACTTGCTACAAATTTAATGGATTGGTATTTTAAATACCCTTGACTTACTGTTTCACAATTCAAAAATCCCTCAAATAATGTAACTACGGAAGGAGTGATTGTAGTAACTACTATTTTCCAGTATTTTTCCTCAGCAGTCATTAAAGGTAATAAATCAAACCAATCATCTTTTTGGTTGGCTATCTCAAATTCACATTTCATTTTAAGGATATGACTTTCCCAACCATCAGAATCATACGAAATAATAAGACTTTCATCTATTAAAGTTAAAACAGGAGTAGGGTCAGGTGCACTGCTTGTATCTTTTTGAATAGACAATACTCCTGTTACATTTTTAGATGCCCAATAAACATTATAATAATTTACCCATGCCATGATTAATATGCTTTAGAATAAGTGTTCATATTCTGTAAAATTCCTACTAATTTTCTACCTTCAATTTCAAATACAACCTGTTGATTTTGTTTATTTATTCCTATGTCTTTTAATCTGTTTAAAGGTATCACAGTTTCTCCGGAGGATAATAAAGCAGGAAAAGTATCATTATTGTACCCAGGAGGAACCATACCTCCTGTTGCCATTTTAGCAGCACTATTTCCCATTGTTTTTGCTTGCCCCCATAATGCAGCTATTAAAGCTAATCCTGCTGTACCTGCTACAATTAAACCTACCATACCCCAATTAATAGTTTCCCGCATCATTAACGCAGCCATCGTAGTGGCAAGCATTGCACCTGCTAATTGTAATATAGAATCTATGATAGCATTAAACACACTTGTGGCGTTTGCTCCTGCTGTTCCTAATGCTGTGCCTATTGCTTCTCCGACTGCAACATATCCATTTGCTAAATCTTCCATTATAGACCTTTGTAAATCTGCTTTTTGCATTTCCAACTGAGTTACTTTTAATACGTTCATTTGTGCCTGTACTTCCACATTATTAAGGTCCTTGTGTTTCTTAATTAATTCATCCAAATATTGTAACTGTATTTGGTACCTCCCACTTACTTCATCTAAAGAACTTCCTAAATTTGCTGTCATGAAGGTATTTAAATCTAAGGCATTATTATATTCTTGTTGTACTGTAAGCACTCCTGGCATCATGGCTTTCATAATAGCCAGTTTAGCTTTCATTATCTCTAGTCCTTTTCCATATAGTTGCCCTGATGCTCCTCCCTTATTAATTGCTTCTGTTAATGCCTCTATTGTAGGTGTTGCTGAATCAAATGAAGGTCCAAATACCTTTGCTAATTTCCCTATTCTATCCATTTCTGCATCAAACTCATCCATCCAAGGTAAACAAGATTCCATTGCTATACCTAAATCTGTAATACCTTTCTTCCAAGAAGTAATCCATACATCACCTTGGTCAGCACCTTTAGTATTTACGGCATTCATGTCCTCAATTCCTTTTGTGAATACAGCAGCTTTCTTTTCAGCAGTCCCATATTCTTCTCCTAAATGTTGTACATTTAAAGCCATTACCCTAAATTCTTCTGCCACCCTTTGAGCAATGTCCATCACTTCTGGGTTGATTTCAAACTTACCTTTGTTTGCTAATTCTTCCGCTTTCTTTTTATCAGCAAATAATTTTTCAGTTTCTGCAATGTATCCTTTAAGCACTTCTATACGTATATTAGCACCAGTAACGGCAATTGATTCATCTAAGGCATATTCAACCTCCATATCTTTTAATTGCTGAAATAGCATTTTTTCCGTATTAAGTCCATTTTCTTTGGCTTTTATCCATTCCTTTTCTAAATAGCCATATAATTTATATTTGTCTAAAACTCCTTTTTTTGCAATTTCGGCAGCAAGTCCTGCATCCTCTTCCGCCATTTTTTGTCGTTGTAAATAACTAAGGTACTCCTCTACTTGGCGTAAATTAAATTTACCTAAGTTTTCCTGAGAAATAGCTAATTCATCAAATACCTTAACTAACGCCGTTGTTTTTACTCCTGTTGCATTAAACGCTTTTATAGCAACAGTCGCTTTTTCTACATTATTTTTTGTTAATATAAAATAACTTGCTACTGCCACCAAGGCCGTGATTGTTGCTGCCCAAGGGTTAGCTAAAGTAGCAATAGTTAGAGCTTTCATTACGACAATAGTTCCTTTTATTACCGTAGTTAGCATTCCAAAAGCACTAATAATACTTCCTAACATAGCAATAACAGGTCCAGCTATTATGATAATGGCAGCCCATTTTAAATAGCTTTTTTGTTGTTCCACTGATAATGCTTTCCACCAATTTATAAGGTTAGCCATTTTTTTCATCAATCCTTCAAAAATAGGAATAATAGATGTTTTTATAGTATCTCCTAATTCTACCATTAACACCTGCGCTTGTACAACTAATTGGTTCCATTTGAATTTAAGTGTATCCGAAGCAGGCCCAAAAGCCCTATCTAAATCCCCTGTTGCATTAGCTAATTTTTTGAATATTTCTGCTGTATCCTCTGCATTTGCTCCCATCTGTGCCCAAAATCCTGTCATTGCACGGATATTTGGGAAAATCTTTGAAGCAATGGTACTACCCCAAGAATCTGTTAAATCAAGGATAGTCTGCATTCCTTTTAACAACCCTTGGTCTTTTACTATTTTTCGTAATTGGGCAGCACTTGTACCCATAAGAGCCATTTGTGATTCAGCTTCTACACTTGGTTTCTGTAAGCTGTTTAACATCTGCCTTAACTGAATTGCTGAAGTTCCGGCATCAGTACCAATACGTGTCATTGCTGCCATTGCAGCAAGTGTTTGGTCAAATGATACTCCCATTATTGATGCAGCAGGAATTACTTTACCTATAGCGTGGGCAAATTCGTCTGCTTCACCTTTTCCTTCACGTACGGCAGCAACTAATATATCAGTAGCTTGTGCGGCACTCAGGTTAGCTTTACCGTAAGCATTTACAGCACTTGAAACAGCATCGGCTATAACTTTTACTTCACCTAATCCTGTTGCTGAGGCCTTCGCTGACATCGTTACTATTTCCATTGCTTCTGCACCTCTAATACCCGAAGAAGTTACAAAATATAAAGCATCCGCTAATTTAGCAGGTCCTACTCCAAATTCAACGGCTAATTTCTTTAAATCTTCTCCCCATGCTTGTACTTGTTCTCTAGCGATTCCCACAAGTCCTTCAATCATAGCTAAGGAGTATTCAAAATCTGCGGACATTTTTAAAGCACCTCCACCTACTAATGCTAATGGTAAAGATAAGGAAGTAGTCATTCCTTTACCTACTTTAGTCATTGTATTACCAAACTTTAAAACAGAGGCATTTGCGGAGTTCATTGCGGAGGTAGTTGATGCGGCAAATAACTGCATTTGCTTGGTAGCATTAGTTAATGCGGTAGTATTAACTCCTATCGTAATCATTAATGGTCCTAGTCCTGCACTCATTTTAATTCCTCCTTCTTTGGCTTAGTATTTGCTTTAGTAACTTTCTTGTTTTGGGCATTTGCTATTCCTAATAGAATCTGTTTCATTTCTTCCACTGATTGTGTCTTATTCCTTTGTTCTCTTAGTTTTCCATCATAATCAGGCATAAATTCTAAAGGGGTAGTTAATTTTACAGCTTTTTTTCCTTTATTTACTTGTATTGCAATATTGGTATTTGTTGAACAAATTTGAGCCATCCTATAATCTGCTCTAAAACTACCGATGGGATCCAAACTGTCAAATGCTTCCCATTCTGCTAATTGGAACGCCGTCAAATCCGCTAATAAATAATCAGGGTGTGAGTATCCCAATTCAAGACACAATCTGAATTGGAATAATCTCCCTGGACGGCTTTTTAGTTTTTTACAATTTCCTCTTTTACTTCGGGAACAATAGCGTTCATACTTTGTGCAACCTTTACTATCTCCTCCAACATTGTAGCAGAAATAGCAGCACTCAATCTTTCCACATCCAACATAGTAAACAACAAAGTACCTTCTTCATCACAAAGAGTACATACGGCTAATTTACTCCTAAAATTATCTAACTTTTGGACTAATTGGAGTACACCATTATTATCTTTTTCTTGCTTCATAATAGAGTTTTCAAAGGCGTTACGCTCCTTGCCTGTCATTTCTCTAACAAAAACCCAATCACCATTTTTAAACGTAACCTGTTTAATCTCCAATTCTGCTTGGGTTAACAACTTTTCTTTTCCTAAGAATGCCATAATTTCTAATTTTTATTTGATTAATACTAATCCTTGATTAGGATGTAATTTTTGTTAAGTAAAATTGTAATGTCCTGCACTACCTCCAGAATCAATATCAACTGCTCCCGATATTTTGATAGTCACATCAGCAGTAATCTTATCATCAGCAGGAATAGACAAAGGTAAATCTGTTACCAGACCCTCAAACTCAATTGTAGTAGCCTCAGTATCTGGCAAAACAATACGGTAATTTTGTAAGCTATCACTTTCAAAATCTGTTTTCATAGTTTCATAGTTCAGCCTAGTAAAGTTCATAGCAAGTGATACGGTTCCAGCATCTCTAAATCCTGCAATGAATTGACGGTACCCTCCCGTTGAACTTAAATTGGTAGTATCAATAGTATCTCGGCTCATACCTGGACCATCTATTGACGTAATTTGCGAAATAGCAACCCAGGCAGAACCAGACCATCTACTAAATGTAGTTCCTACTCCTGCTACTGGCACATGTGTACTCATAATAACCTCCTTTTTATAATATTAAATTATAAAGATAATACTTTTTTTATTCAAAACCATTAAAATAAAACAAATCCTTTATTTTTAATCTGTTATATATTTATATTCAAGTGATACTATTTGCCCCTCTGTCAGTAGGTTTTCTTCACCATAAAAAGCCTTAGCCATCTTTATCTCTGTTTCTGTCATTTCATTTTCAACACACTTATTGACCATATATTTATAATTACATAACTTACAACTTACCAGCCAATTCCCATCGACTAATTCACGGCAAATAAACGCAGCTTCCTTCAATGTGTAATCTTTATCATAATTGGCATATTTTTTAATGGCTTCTGGCAAAACAACATCCATCATTTTACCGGGTAATATTACATAATACATCATTCCAACACCTTCCCTTCTAATAGGTTAATTGTATTTTCTGTTTCTGTTTTTATAATATTGGCACTTGCTACCAGTGCTCTTATTTCCGCTTCGTTATAATCACCTGCCGGCATTCCTGGGACTGAAACAGGTATATTATATTTGTTGGGTACCCCTCTTAAAATACCACTATTAGGTGGGTAATACCCTAATCTTGTGAATCCACTTCTTACCCTAGAAGTATCCATACTTACGGGCATAATAGTGCTATCACTATCATTTTGGTATAATGTAGCCCCTATTACAGTATCATATGCTATGGCATTATCTGATGTTGAGCCCCAAAATGTAGCCAAAACAGCCCCGGTTAAAGTACCATTTCTTGTTTCATCTAATAAATTAGTAATTTCAGCTTCTTGACCATGGTTAAATACATATTCAAAATAGTTAGCCCCATTTAACAGTTTAGCATAAGATAATTTCCCTTCACAACTGGCTACAGTTGTGCCAACTGTAGCCAATGTTGCCGAGTTTCCAACCCATTCATACAGTGCGGTAAATGTATAAATTATTCCATTTACCGTAACCGTAACCGTACCTCCAGCCAACCCGTTCCACTCTACTTCAATATCGTGTTGTACTAAGCTCTGCAAATCGCAAATAATTAAAGTTTGTTGTAAAGTTCCATTTGATATAGTGACATTCAAAGCCCAAANATTTGTTATGTTAACTAAAATCCCTTTTGAACCTGCCAAACCTGTTTTTGAAACCAATAAATATTTGGTTAGTGCCACATTTGCTGGCTCATAGCTAATTTTAAAATTGATTGGGGTTTGTCCTAAAATATACATGTTAGTGTTAACATATGCCGTCTGCGAAAAAGTACCGACCCTTATGTTTTTAACCAAAACATCGTTATCTTTTGTAGAGTGGTCACCAAAATAGTAGCGGTTACCTTTTAATACAGGTGTCGAATCGAATATTTTTACCTGAGTAGTTAGAATTCCACCTAATGAAGTAAATACCGCTGAGACTGTAATATCTGTGGTTAATGTTACATAGGTTAAATCAGTCAAAATATCATATCCATTCATCACCCATTTTGTAAAAACATATCCTGCATTTGCAATAGCTTTTAAAGGAATAACAGTTCCTTTAGTATGTGTTGTTACCCCTGATTCAGGTTCAATAATTCCTCCATCACTTGTTGACATTGTCAATGTAAGTAAATCAGTTTCCACTACCCTTTGTATAGTAAAGGTAAGCAAAAATAAGTTATTCTCATTACCATCCCAATTATCTGACAATACTCCACTTTCTGAGGTAATTGCTGTGTATAGGACACCATCCCATACTGATTGTGACTTACTTATCAAAAAACTTTCAATACTCTCTGCCAACACATAACCTGTAACATAATCAACATTCCTTACTTGTATTGAAACAGAATCCCTGTGATAACGTCCTCCATCTAATGCTTTATCTGATGGACGCCCTCCTGCATCGAATACAGCCACACAATTATCAGGTGTAGTAGGAACACGTCCTATAAATAGATTTGTACCAAAAGTAAATCCCAATGAGGATTCAGATAGTAACATATCTTTTATATCTTCCGATGCCATATTCATAATACCTGTATTTTATAGTTATTTTAATAAATTTCCGTATGAATCACCTCCTAATATATCACCTCTTAATAAAGGAAGATTTCGTTGTAATGCTTTTTCAAACCACTGTCCTCCACTCCCTTTTCTACTCCAATTAGTATTTGCATCATCAAATTCATGTACAAACCTCGCATAAGCTACTGTAAATCCCATTGTGATATAATAAGAACCCCCACTCCAAGATAACGGTGCCCTCCAAGAAGCTTTAAGAGTACCCCCTTTTTCCTTTCTTACAGGAGTGAATGGAGGTATTTCTTCCATTTCCCTACGTACTCTCATGGCAAATCTAACTAACCCAGCACCTGAACGTACCTTCAACCCTTGCAATTCTGCATTAAGTTTTGCCTCTATTTGAGTTAATCCTGTTACACGTACACCAGTAAAGTTTGTCATTATACACTCACTTTCTTATAAATAGTAACACCTTTTAAATTAACAAATGTCTCAATCTGCATTACAAGATAGGCACCATCTATCAATTTAGGATTAGCCAGTTGTGCTTCTGTTAAATCAGTTAATTCTCCTAAATACACCCAATTCTCCTTTTGTACATCAGCCAAAGTATATAAATGTGCTTTTGATTCTTGCGTTTCCCTGTTATTATTTACAATTAAATCAAGTTTATCCTCCCAACGTCCTTTTATTTCTGTAGGAGCCGCAAAAGTCATAGTATTATATCCATTGTTTACGGGTGTAGCCCATAAAACAATAGTTTGTGTAAATAGCCTTTGTAATAAACTGTTCATAATACCTTATGTAAAACTTGTTACTGCAAAAATTGAAGCCTGTCGTTTAATAGCTGCTTGTATTACTCCTAAATAGTCTAATATTAATACCATCTGTCCGTATTGGGTCATTAATAATCCACTACCCCACCAACCTGAGTATGTTACTTTTGCATCACCTAATTCCTCTATTTTAGTAGTTCTAATCAATACTAAGGCAATTAAATGTGCTGATAACCATTTTTCTATTTCCACTAAATTAGCTTCGGGCATTCCTTTATCTGTAAATACCGTAGTTATATACAAGTTAGCAGTATTGATAAATGGCAATATCTGTGCCTCTGTGAGAGTAGTATCTCCCATAATTGCTTGCACTTCCGTATATGTCACTCTATTTGCCATATTCTTTATTTTTAAAGGTTAATATATAGGATTTTAATTCCTCAGTAACATCAACATTTACCCAATCTAATACTTCCATCAATTGTGTTAAATCACCTTGCAATATTCTTTCAGGGTATAATACTTTTATATTGGTATTTTTTTCAAACATTTCTAAAATACGTTCCTCATATTGATGCACCCACCATTTCCATCCTTGTGCAACTGTGGAAACATTTACAGCCTCCCGTACTTTTGGATGCTCAAAAGCCTTCATGTAACTTGTATGAAGGCAAGAATTAATAATATCTCCCGTCCTTCTTCGTACTATAATCCATTTTGCATCAGGGTAAACAGCATCCCATACCTTCCAAATCAATAATGCTTTACTGTCTTTCACAAACCAATTAACATTAGCAGGTTTATCTATTGCCTTTTCCACCCAGGTGTCCCATTCTTTTACTAACTTGTACGTAACAGGTAAAGGGTATTGCCCTTTTATATCAGCATTGATACCCATAAAATATGAATGAATTACTAAATTTTGTAATTTCCTGTTCTCAAAAGAATTAATCCTATCAATACCTCCACTATACACTTCTGCCTTATCTAAAATTTGTGCGATAATGCCTCCTCCACTTCGAGGAACTCCTGCTATTATAATAGGACTATTTTTCATATTGTGCTAATACTTTTTGTTTTTCTGCCTTCTTTTCAGATGTAGGAACCGTTCTTACTTTTTGTTTATCATGCCTACGATATATCGCTAAAATATGATTACAATATCCTATTTTAAATCCTGCTTTAAGACACCTTAAATTAAATTCAAACTCCTCTTGTGTGTTCAATGTTTCATCAAAACCACCTAAAGCATCAAATATTTCCCTCTTATACATTAAAGTAGGGCAATGTATTGTGTTCCTTAATTTTAAATCATGTATAGTAGGAGTGGGGATTGAAGAAACGTATATCTTTTTTTCTCCTGTTGCCTGCGTCAATTCAGTGGCATTACCATGAATAAAATCAGCTCCAGTTTCCTCAAAACATTTCAAAGCATCTTCAATACTACCTGGAGTAAGCATATCATCCTCATGTAAAAACTTGATATAATCACCTGTTGCTTGTGGTAATGCTTTGTTAAAGTTAGCAGGCCAGTTACCTTCACCTTGGCTTACTATTAATTGTACCCATTTAGGAACACTTTCAATAGCATCTTTTAACCAACCTCTATCTACTTTGTAAGGAATTATGACAGTAACTTTTGGATGATACTCTTTATTTATATAATCTTTCACCCATTGTTCTTTGGCTTCAAAGATTCTTGGGTGCCCATGAAAGCAAACTATCCCCGCATTTTCGGGTAAGGATTGAATGAAGCCTAATTTAGGCTTAGCATCTACAATAGTATTTGTTATTTGTTGAAAGAATAATTTATTGGAAATAAATCTACGAAGCATGACATCCATTCTAAATCCTTCTTTTCCTTTAAATTTACCCCAAACTTCTTTTATAGTTACAGAACTTGCAGGAAACCACATTAATCCTGTTGCTAATTCACCTTTTTGCCAAAAATCCTCAAGTGTAATCACTTCTCCTCTATGGTCTTTAATTAAATCAAATATATTTTCCAATGATTGAAATATCGCTGTATCAAGGTCAATATAAAGGAAAGGTCTATATTTTTCCATTTCAGGGCTGTATAATTGAACACGTGACCATGTTCCTGGAGCATCTCCTTTTAATGGGATTATATGAAGGTTTCCTAAATTATACTCCTGACTTGCTTTGTCCCAAAGTAAAATAATATTAGGTTTACCTTCTTTCCATAAACCAATAATATGCCGTACAATCAGTTCTACATCCCTGAAAGCAAAGTCACCTCCCGACTTTAATACCAATACTATTGTTTTTATATTACCCATTCTGTTCCCAATATTGTAGCATTTCTATTAGTAATGTTTCAAATGTATATTCAGGCTCCCATTTTAATAATATTCTAGCTTTATTAGAATCTCCACATAAATAAGGTAATTCCTCTGCCCGCATAAATTTTTTATTTTGTACTACATAATCTTTATAATTTAACCCAAAATAATTAAATGCAAAATTACAAATATCTCTTACAGAATGAGTTTTACCTGTTGCTATAACTAAATCAATAGGAGTATGATGATTAATAATCAGCCACATTGCCTTTACATAGTCAATGGCATGTCCCCAATCTCTATAAGAATCTAAATTACCTAATTCTAAAATATTAGTTTTTTTATGATAAATATCTACAACACCTCTTATTATTTTTTGAGTAACAAATGAACTGCCTCTCTTAGGACTTTCATGATTAAATAATATCCCATTACATACAAACATATCATAAGCCCTCCTGTAATGTCTTGACAAATCGTATGCCATTACTTTACTAATACCGTAAGGACTAACTGGATTCATTGGAGTTGATTCTCTTTGATATTTATCATCATCAATAGATAATCCAAACATCTCACTACTCCCAGCATTGTATATTCGTGTATTAGGACAAACTTTTTTACATATTTCTAATAATTTAAAAGTTCCCATTCCATTGACCTCCATTGTATATTCAGGTATATCAAAACTAACCCTTACATGAGATTGAGCAGCCAAATGAAATATATAATCAGGTTGTATTTGTTTTAACGCATTTTCCAACGAACAATAGTCAGTCATATCCGCGTAATACAATTTAATTTTATTTTGTAAATGGTTTATTCTAAATGTTTGATTTTCTGATACTGAATTTCTACGAATAATTCCGTAGATTTCATACCCTAAAGACAAAAGATATTCGGCTAAATACAATCCGTCTTGACCATTAATGCCTGTAATAAAAACTTTTTTACTCATTTCCTAATATATTGATAATTATCCATAAACCATTTATATGTTTTTTGAAGTCCTTCTTTTATTTCTGTCTTTGCTTCCCATCCTAATTTATTAATTTTGCTCACATCTGATACTCTTTCTTTAACTCCCTCTGGAAAAGAAGTATCCCAAAGTATATTTCCTTCATATTTAAAAATATCTTTAATAATATTTACTAAATCTTTAATTGATATAATTTTTCCTGAACCTATATTAATATGGTCAGATGAATCATACGTATTCATAAGGAAAATCAAAGCACCAACTAAATCTTCCACATACAAAAACTCCCTTTTAACATTTCCTGTACCCCAAACAGTAATCATATTTTCTTTATTCATTACAGCCTCATTAAATTTAAAAAATAATCCCGGAATAACATGAGAATTCATAGGGTTAAAATAATCACCTTCTCCATAAAGATTAGGAGGCATTACTGTAATAAAATTACTCCCATACTGTTTATTGTAGGCTTTACACATTTCTATTCCTGCTATCTTAGCCACTGCATATGCACTATTAGTTGACTCTAGTTTTGAAGTCATTAAATATTCTTCTTTTATTGGTTGAGGACATTCTTTAGGATATACACAAACAGACCCACAAAATAATAATTTACGCACATTACAAATCCTTGCTGCCTCAAATACATTGCATTGTATCATAAGATTTTCATAAATAAAAATACCACTCATTGTATTATTTGCATTTATCCCACCTACACGAGCAGCCAAATGAAATACATAATCAGGCTTTACTCTATCAAACAAATCCATTACCATATTTGAATTAATCAAATCACAATCATTTCTACCTATAGAAATGACGTTCCAATAACCAAGTCTAAGGAGTTCCTCATATAAGATAGAACCAACCATCCCTTTACCTCCTGTTATTAATATTTTATCGTTTTTATTCATATTAACCTATTATTTGTAATTTAGGACAAGGAACAATAAATTTGCCTCCATTCTTTAGGTATTCTTTTTCCCTTTCCCTAAATACTGTAATGAAGTGCCAAGGCATTATTAATAAATAATCAGGCTGTACTTTCCTCATTTCTTCCTCTGAATAGATGGTTATATTTGACCCAACCGTACGTAATCCCCACTTGTAAGGGCTACGGTCTGCAATCCCATCAATCATAGAACTATCAATCTGAAAATACTGTAATAATGTGTTCCCTTTAGTAGATGCACCATACCCCCATATCGTTTTTCCTTTAGCTTTTTCAGTATATATAAAATCGTATAGTTCTTTTCCAAGTTTTTGTATCGCTTTAAACCAGGCATTCCATGTTTCTGTTTCTTCAATTTTGCATTGTGCCTCATACGCAAACAATGAGGCTATCCTAATATCACAAACATCCCTATGTGGTTGACTACCAAATAATTCAACATTTCCTTTAGTTTTCATAATAAACAACCTGAATGACCCTCCATTTATGTCATTTATTTGACAGTCAACTATTTTAAACCCATTTCTATTTAATAGTTTCTCAATATTTCCTAATGAGTAATAATAAAAATGTTCATGGCAAATATTATCAAATGCCATTTGTTTTAGCATCAATGGGGTATAAGACATTTGCATAACTAGTAACCCATCATCATCCATAATTTCGTTAATGTCACCTAAGAATGTTTCCCTATCTTCAATATCATAAAACATTGCTATTGCAGTAATAACCTTAGCTTTCCTACTTGGTAAATATTCTTTGTATACTCTTGTTGAAAAGTAATCCTGAATAATAATATTGGAATTTGTAATTGCTTCATCATAAAAAGAATCTTCCGCAGGGTCAATCCCTATTTTAACTAATTTATTGGAAACGTAACTCAATAATGTACCATCATTACAAGCTATGTCTAACCAAACATCATTTGTATGTACCTTATAAATAGATGTGATAGAATCAACAATATCCTTTAATCCTTGCTTCATACTTTCATTGGTACCTGACCGATACCAATATTTACCAAACATTATCTTCCTTTCATTGTAATGAGATAAACGAACAGCACCATCATCATCCATTACCAATGTCAATTCATCAACTCCTTTTGTAGCAGGTACATTAACTTCCAAAAAGTCAGAAATGTACAAATTACCAAGCGTGAATAGCTCATTCATAGTATTGTTTTTAAATAGTCCTCAAACCAAAATTCTGAATAACTTTGCGCTAAATTACAATTTTTTATTTTAAATGGCAAATCTTTTATGGTTTCAAAATAAATGCAGTCACCAAATCCAGCCTCAATGTCATAATATTTTAAAGTATTAATTCTTACTTGATGAATTGGAATTGCTTTTACTAATAAAGCCTCGTAAAATCTAAAATTAAAAGCATTTGCATTCCCAATAGGAGAAAACACAAATCTATATTTTGCTAAGGTGTTCATGTAATCCCTCCAACTTTCAAACTTAGGAGGAATAATATCAATTTCAATCTGTTTTGAAATTTCCTTCAAAGTATGCTTCCTTTCTGAATAGCATTCTCCATTTACCTTTCCTATAAATACTACTTTATTTAATTTTTCAGGAACTTCAATAAAATCCTTGTAAAACCTTGAAAATAAAGAACGGTGTAATTTTGTTCCTAATTTTTCGCAATCATCTACATCAACTGTAAAATGCACTAAGTATTTAAATTGTTTAATATCTGCATACCGCTGTGGATTATGTGCAAAAAATGAATCAAATATACGTTCTGTAATAAATACTACTACTTTAATTTTATTGGCATTACATGTATCTATAAATCCTTCCTGCATAAAAACTGTACGATGTTCAGGATAATGTGAATCCCCTATAAAAAGAGTATCTATTCCCTCCAAATCTTCTTTTGATTTAACTACTCTTAAAACACCATATAAATTGGTTAAAGCAAAGTAAAATTGCCTAATATTATGACACTTTGAATACTCCAAATCACATATAATGCCTACTTTCATAACTCTTATTTTGAAAACATCGGTATTAAAGCCCATTTTTTATCCCATACATGACATCCTGCAAAATGCCTAAAAATAACATCTTTAGGATTATTTGTTACTGTTTTAAACCTAAAATAAGGACTATGTCCTGCAAAATCAGTAACATTCCATTCAACAGGAAGTATTTCAACATTGCTTTTTAATTCCTCAATCGTATAAACAGGCTCATTTTCAGTAGTTGAATGCCACCCTAAATTAGGAAAAGTATTCCACCCGGGTTGAGTTTTATTGGCAAAATCTGCCGTAATACCTGCTAATGAATACCAGCAAGCCTGTTCATGAAACATCTGCCAAAAGGGGGTATCTTTATATTTCAAATACCTATTTTCATCTAATAAATTATTCAACATCTTTTTTGACCATTCAGTAACTTTAATACTAAATGCACCCATGCAATGAGTATTACAAGAATCAATGGCATAAGTAAAAGATTTACCTTTAGAAGGTTCAAAAGATTCCTCTCCATTTACTATACATATATCTGCATCAATTTGACTGATAATATCACCTTCTTTTAATTTACCTGTTTCGATCCAATGTCTAATTAAAAAGAAACGCCACCAGACTAATTTTCTTTGTTTACATTCTTTGGGAATAGTATTTAAATTCGTTATTTCAATATAATGGAAACCGTGATGTTCACAATATTGTTTATTTCTTGGGGAATGATACTTCAAAAAGTGTTCCTGTCTTTCATCAGGATAACTAGCTATGCACAATAAATATTTCATATGGTTACTATTTTATATTTCCAATAATCAAAATCTAACATACTCAAATCCCATTGTGCATTCTTAATCCTATCATATTCTTTGTTCAAAAATTCCTCTGTAATTTCTTCCCAACTATCAACAAAACATATTGGAAGATTTATATAGAAACGGTTGTTTAAATTCCTTTTTTCAATCGGAATTGTTCCTAAGTACAAACATTCCCAGGTTCTATGTGTATCAATACCGTTCCCTTGTGGACTTAATACAAATTTATGATTATAAATATTATCCAAGTAAACATCAAAATCCTTACCGTTTGCTCCTTTATCAATCGTGGCCCAACTTTTATTTCTAAATAGTACATAAGGAGAAACACGTTCAATAGGATTAGTAACTACATTATGATTAATGTACAATAAGTTTTTATATTGTTTAGGAGCAGTAATTTTAGCCCTCAATTTATCCATTTTATGAATATGAGGAAACCATCTGTTATTTTCTAACCCTATTGGAATACTTTCTATTCGAGAATCAGTAACATCAACATTTTTAGAATACCATTTAATTACATTTTTAGGTATTTCAAATTTATAAAGGCTTTGGCGTTCACCATTCCCTCCTGGACGTGAAATACCTTCTGCTACTACTGAACAATCACAACTATGGGTTATCAGAATGAATTTATAATCAGGTAAATTAGTAATTATACTAATTAAGGTAGGAGCATATACAAGATGTGTGTATATAATATTAACATCCTTCAATAAACTAATATCAAAGGTATTTTTCAGGTTGTCATAATCATCTCTATGTTTCAGATTAGGACTATAACAAAAATCTGCTATTGATTTAAACATTTCCCCTTGTATCCACATATTACATTGATTTTATTAGTTGTTCAATCTGTTTAGTGGCTACTCCACAACCATGTGCATTATTTTTATACCAACTACCTTTATGTATTCTATGAGTATAACTCAACCCATCTACTACCCACATATAGTTTCCTTGTAGTAACCATAAATAAGAAAAATATAAGGCATCATTCACACTTAAATTAGTATCTTCATTTATTGCTTCATGTACTTCCAAATATTTTGCTTTGTTGACAAAAAAGTTACCTGTATTTAAGCTAGTTGTAAAGGATGGAAATCGTAATTTTTCTTTTGCATTACGTTTGGTAATTAATTGCTGTTTAAAATTGCTGTAATCCCATTCAATTTTATTATTTTCACTATATAGTGTCATAGGGCAATAAATAGTACCAGGAATTGCATGTACCGCAAGAACCTTATTAATATACTCATTGTCTATAATATTGTCAGAATCTAAAAGTACCACCCATTCATTTTTACACGCATTTATGGCCTTATATTTGTTTTTAAACGGTTTTAAGTTTCTGTTATTTCTAAGTAATTTAATTTTAGAATTATTCATATTTTGTACCATTTGCCACAAAAGCAAATAACATTTTACATCAGAATAATCATCCATTATAACAATATCATCAATAGCAGGATTATTTAAAACCTTACTAAATGATTCTATGGTCATTGTACTACGGTTATATGTTGGTATGGCTAAGCTAATCATCTTTTTAAATATAGTGCATCTCCCCATGTTTTAGGTGTAATGTCAGTTAATACTCTTTTAAATCCATACAGTCCTAAAAACAAATCTAATTCCTCAACTTGTACACAACCTTTATACACTTGTTCCAAATTTATTTCTGAATAAATAATATCAATACATTCAAGGGTGTTAATAGCTCCTTTAAATACTTCTAATTCATATCCTTGAACATCAATATTAATCATATTGTAAACAGTCTTTAAATTCATGTCATCCAACCTAAACATTGATACAGTTTCCATAGTATCAAACGTTATGTTAGGATATTTATTTAAATGTGTTCCGGGTTCTAATACAGAACAACTCATTCCATGATTAGCAGTCTCCACAAACATATCAACTATTCCTGTTTTATTGCCTAATGCCACATTAAATGCTTTAATATGTTCATTTCTTGGAATTTGTTTAACTAATTCTCTGAAATTACTATTAATAGGCTCAAAGAATACCATTTCAGAAATTCCTTGTTTTTTGTAAGCATTATATTCCTGCCCACAATGTGCACCGATATGAATAACACCTTTTATGTTTATTTTATAATCGGTTACTATTTTATTTAATGGAATAATCATAAAGCAATCCAGTGTTTAGGAAAATTATAACTCAACCCCGTTAATACTCCTTCTTTAACTCTCCAATTCTTAGGAGCAATAACTATATCAGTGTCATTTTTATTAATTAAAGCGGACCAATAACTGAAGGTACTGTTTGCAATTATCTTTGTTTTACATATCCTCATTAATTCAAAAGAATGATGCACATTGGTGTTAACAAAAGTGATGTTTCTTCCAAAATACTCTTCCTTAAATAATTCTTTACACCAATCTAAATCATCACTAAAAACAAATAAATCTCCTTTAGTTCTTGAAATAGCTTCAATATAATATACAAAAGGAAGCACATAACAAGCATTTTTTGAAACGTAATCACCCCTACGAACATGTACCATTACTGATTCTGTTTCCTCAATCTGTTTTTTGTACTTTAAAAATTCTTCTGTATAAAATTCAGGTTTTAACACAAATTCATTTTTTAATCTATCTAATACTGTGGAATAATACATAGGATGTTGCCAGTACCCTTTAAAAGTACCCGTAAGTGATCTAACCTGCTCCACCCATTTAGTATTAAATTTACGTATCATTGATTCCCACAACCCTCGGGGAGTTCCTGAATTAGTAAAAGTTATGTTTACATTAAATTTTTCAATTTCAAAAGGCCTTTCTGGGTCACGAGGAACATTATACCATTCTTTATTGAATATCACGTCCTCTCCCATTGCTTTACCAAAAGCATATTGATAAAATTGATTCCCTAAACCTCCACAAAATCTAACTATTCTCATATAATCTGTTTTAAACTTATTCTTGGAAAATTTTCGATTGCACTTTTTGGATTTACATTTATTATTTCTACTCCTAATTCTTTGGCATCTTTCGCAATTGCTGGAAACCCTAATAAATGCCTAGCAAAAGGAAGTTTATGAGGAGGGCGTTTATTTGTGTTTCTACCATAAACATTATGCCAGTGTTCATTTTCTTTGTTATTCAAGTTCATATCAAATCCTAACAAAAAAATCCTTTTAGCCCCTAAATGATATGCTAAATTAATTGCAGCGGCTCCGCTATTCCCATTCCAACTAACATGACTACTTCTGGTAGTGATTCCTTGTGATTTATTATTGTCTTTTGGAATATATTTTATCCATTCTTTTTGTGCTTTATCCTGACAAGATGATTTTACTCCTTTAAAATCTGCCAATCCTTGTTGATGACTTAAATAAAATCCATTATCTCCAAAAAACACAATATCAATAATAGTTTCTCCTAACAAATAAGCAGCATTAACACCAATAACATGTTTATTTTTTAAATAAGATAGGTAAGGAGTATAACTTGATGGGTTTAGCGTTCCATTAGAAACCCTTTCTACTATGTTAGAAGGAATTTCAAATTGTTCGGAAACTGATGGCCCTCCACCAACAATCCAACAGTCACCTCCTTCCCATATCTTTGGTATTTTCCACATTACTTTGAGAGGTCTTCAATAAGTTTATCAGCAACCTCTTTTTCAAGAGGTTTCTCATTTAATACTTTTCCAGCAGGGTTTACAATGTTAAATAACCCTCTTTTAACTTCTTTTAAAGTGTAAACAACCGGAGAAGGTGCAATATCTTTTTTAACCTCTTCAACTACACCATCCACTGGTATAATCACATCACGGAATTGAGTAGGAATTAACTCCTTTTGCATCCTAAATATTTCACCAGGTTTGATAATTTTACTACCAATCCTTAATGAACCTCCACCTATTTTCTTCCATCTAGGAAGTATTTCGGAAGATATTTCTGTAGGTAAAATAATGCCCTTACCTGGTTTAATTGTTCTTTCCATTTCTTTATATTTTTAATAAATAAAGGCTTGATTAGCCATTAATACTCTACGCCAAATGTACAATACCACTATTTCCGTTTTGGTCACTACGAATTTGTGGAACTTGTATAGTGAGAACTTTATATTTGGTAACAAATTTACCTTCAACAGTCCATTCAACATTCTGTAATCCCATTCCACGTACTAAACGAACTACATCAGGAGTCATTTGTACTAGCAACACATTATCAGCAGTCAAAGTATCTACAACCTTAATAGCCGTAATATTAGAGATTTTCAAAATCCTCTCACGAATAGTAGTACCGGGAGTAGTTGCATCATAATCAGAATCTAAAACCGTTTCATACCCAGTAGGAATATACAATGTATATGGTCCGTAATGTTTAGCATTGATTGCAGTTTGCTTTAATGAAAGCACTTGGTCAACTATTGTTTTACCTCCATTAGCTGTATCACTATCAAAATCTAAATCATCCCAATGAGTTCCAATAGATACTGTATTACGGTCAGGGTGATTAACATACGAATAAATTGTATTTAATGACCTTGAATCTTTTTCACCAAAAGAATAAGTAGTATTGGTAAACAACATTGATTCCAACTTTTCAGAAACTCTACGGGCAGCCATTTCTGCGGTAGTAGTGTCAAGTGGATTTCCTAAACTACGACTTGCTGCTAATACCCTTGCATTGATTTCATAATCAACGTGAATAATAGGGATAGGCAAGTAGTTGTGTTTAAAATTAGGCCTGTCATTCTTACTTCTGGTAACACCGTCCATAGTCAAAGCAGCTTCCATATTATCAGAAACATCATGCCATTCAAGAACTGTGGTTCCCATAGCATTTCCCAGGTTGTACACAAGATTTTTATCAATCAAATCCTGAATACCTCCTAAACGAGTGCGACTAATTTGTAAAATAGCATCATCTAATGTTTTCCACTCATCCCTACGAAGAGTTGCATTAACATTCAATTGTTTGGTAATATAGCTATTTACATTCTTAGGATCTCCTCCTACATAAGCAGTAATGTACGTATTACTATCCTTGCCAATATAAGGGCGCATAGCTCCTACATTCAGTCCATTATTTTGCAATTGCCCAGCTACTTCACCGTGCCCTTGTCCATTTACAATTAAATCTACATTTGTATTCATAGCATCCTCCTTTTTTTAAATTATTTGAACTTTAATCCATTGTGAATTAGTTTCTAATGAGGATTCTGAACCTTCAAGTGCTGAAAGGTCTTGGGCTTCCAAGGCAATTCCTACTATATGTTGGCTATAAATTGAATGTGCTTGTTGGGCATCATTTGATTCCCAACTTTCATTAGAACGGCTTACCTTTCTTAAATTACCATTACCTGCTGATTCTAATGAATCACCAATTATGACATTCTCACCATCATTTAAACGGGCATAAACAATGTCACCTCTCATAGCAACCCAAACCTGAACTTGGTCAGCAGCAGCATACGCCTCAGAAATTGTTTTACCTTGTAAATCATCCTCAACAGCAAACAAGCCTCCTTGAGTTCTACCAGCAAGGGAATGTGCTTGTACCTTTCCTGCCGAAGTAATCTCCAATAACATCCCAGGAGTAATTGCAGCAGCAGCCACATATTCTTCTTGATGTTGGAGATAATTTTTTAACTTAATCGTGTTATACATTTCTCCTCCTTTTTATTATTTAGTTTCCATTTCAATCCCAGCGGGATATAATGGAGCTTCTTTACTTACATTTACAGAAACACCACTATTAATATACACACCTGTTGTATTAGGTACTTCCTTTACAGGAATAGAGTTTGCAATACGTTCTAATGTATCATTAGACATATTGTTCAATGTAGCAGTATCCCACACACCTTCTGCGGTATTAGCTACAATTTTCTGTACTAAGCCATCCCGATGAGCTTTTAGTTGCTGCTTTCCAAATTCTAAAGCACTTTTATCCTCGGCACTCAACTGCTCAACGGCATTTGTTTGTACTTCTTTTTTCACTTCTTTAGGAACCATTTTGGTAAGTTGTTCCTCTGAAAGAGTTTCCAACCATACCTTATCGGCCTCAACGAAATTTGTCCCAACATGAGCAATTAACCCTGCGGCCAATTCATTTACTTTTGCCATTTCATTACCTCCTTTTTCATTAACATTAAATTTTGTTCTTTTCATATTTACCGCAATTTCATACGATACTTTTTTAACCACACTAATAGGTTCTCCGTCAAACGCAACTACACCTGAATCATTAATAGTGTACTTTTGTTTATACAAAGAAGAACCTCTCCTTTGGTTTCTGGATTCAATTCTATACACTATGGTATTGTCATTGCTGACATCTTCCAAATAGTACATAGTTTCTCCATTATCCATGTTGTCAATAAACCGCCGTATCAGATTTACTCTTTCTAATATACCCACCTCATTAATTTGTAAACATTCGGCACATACATTAGTTGAGAGTAAACCTAAATTTAAAGGCTTTACTGATTCAAGCAATTGGTTTAATTCATTACTACTCATATCTTCTTTTTTATAAGTAATTAACTCCTTAAACACATCCTGTTTTGTCATAAGCTGTCCTCCTTTCACATTATCATTAATATTTAATTTATTTTCACTTTTACTATTTACACGTATTCCACAACCATCTTCCGTAGAACACGCTCCTCTATCAAATGGAAGTATTGCTAAATGGTCAGGTATATGATTTATTGCTTCATTTGTAATAACCACACTTCCATCATCCATTACAAGTTGTGTCTCCCTTACATCTGTGAACACACCTACACTAACATTTATAATCTCACCTCCGTTAATACGATGTAATAAGTCAGGTTGATACGCCGTCATCTTTGTAATATCCAACCATGCCTCAGCTTTTAATTGGGGACCTTCTACACGTGTATTTCGTATGATACCTACTTTATCATGGTCTTTTACACATTCTGAATTAGCAGATACGTAGTTATCACCTTCCTTAGGATGATTAATAACTATTGGAATATTATTCCAATCGGGTTTCCCTAATTCTGTAATACTATGATACAAAGGTCCCATAGACCCACTATGTACTCCATCTTGCATCATAATAACAGGAACCACTAAATAGTTTCTACCATCTAATATTTCATTCCGTGCCGTATAATTTGAGGTACGAAAATTGATGTTAATTATTTTGTTTTCCATCATATTCAGGTTTTAATTACTTCATAAGGAAGTGCAATACATCTACAATTCGGATGCTGAGGCACCAGATTCATTGCTTCATCTAAAGTATAAAAGTTTCCTTCTAGTGCATTGCAAGCAGGACAAACTTGATTATCTCCAGCAGTTAAAATCTCTGCCATAATATACACTCCAACATCACTATATGACCTGTACTGATTAATAGTGGCTCTATGGTGGGCTCTTACTATTTCAGTACGTGCCAATGTTTCAGCTCTTCTTTGTGCAGGAATGAAACGCCCTAAGCTATCAGTTATCCCTAAATCACCTAAACCCTTACCATTAATTGCTGCTACTAATTTATCAGCAATCTTCTTTGCACTATCACCATTTGCTAATCCTTCCGCTAATACAGTACGTATAACATGCTCCATTGCAACCGTAATCTCTTTTAGATTAGTAAATACTCTATTATAGAGTACATCTAAGGCTTCCATATGCAAAGAGGTTCTCATCATTTGTTCAATAGTAGGAGCATCTACTCTCATTCCTATTTTTTGCATTTCCAAAGCACCTCGTTGTATTCCTCTTTTGTATCCTTCAAAAATATATTTGTTTTGCCACATAGAGCTCATTTGTTGCATTAGCTCCAATTCAAAAATAATTGCTTCTACTTGAGAATTAAACCATAACATAAATGCAGCAACTTTTTCAGCATTAGTAGGATGGTCAAATTGATTACGTCCTGCTGCATTTGCCATATTAACTGATAAAGAATTGCTCAAACCAAAACAATCATTTCCTACTATACTTTCCTGTACTATACGGGTCAGTTTAACAAACCGTCGTTTAAAATCAGCAACAAATGAAGTACGCAAAGTCAAGGTTCTTGTTGGGTCATACCTTTCTTTCTGTACCCTAGTATAAGTTTGTATATTACAAGTATCACACATATTATACAGGTTTAGTTTTAGTTTTAATGACTGGAGTAACAACAGGAGGGAATTCCTCTGCTAATTCAGCATCTTCCCTATTGCTTTTAATTTCCTCCGAAAGGGCTGACCCTTGCAATTGTTTTACCCTTGCAATCTGTACATCTGATAAGCCTAGAAACAATTCCTGGAATGCCTCAGGACTTATTATCTCCTGAGCACCTATCATTGTGGCATATTCACGCAAGGCATTTGCTCTAGTTTGCCCTACTTCTGCTTTACTCTTTTCAGAAGGAGCAAATAAATCTTCCCAAAGAATACTGTACGATTCAGAAATTCCTTTGGGAAGTATTCCATATTTAATACAAAAATCCACAAATTGTTTGATTATTTGCGTTTCTGCATATTCTCTCCTAGTGCTTATATAAGTATCCCATGTATCTTTATCCTGCGTACTACTTAATTCACCTCTTTCACTTCCTGTTAATATCCTCTTTGGGATATTTGTCTTTGCACTAATCAACTGTATTTGAACATCAAGATGATTAGAAGGGTCAGCGATTTGTTGAGCCAATGAAGTAAAATCCACTCCATCGTTAACTAAAATACGCCTAAGGTTATGTTCGTATTCATCTAATTGGTCCTGTAAATCTAATTTGGTGGCAGGAGTCATTTGATAATCTTTATCTACTTTACCTTGGTACCCAGGACGAGCCCCTCGCCAATACATTTCAGAATCACCTCCTACTATTTTCTCAACATTAAGCAGTAGATTAAATACTGCCTCTAATACAGGTGTACCAATAAGGTCATTTTCTAAAACATCCTGTGCAATATGTATAACTCTGGTATAATGTACATTTATTGTGGAGGTACTTACTGTGTTAAGTGAAGAACCCACTATATCATTAGTTACTGTTATTTGGTAAATAACAGGATGTCCGTATCGTTCTGAGGTGATATTTGTTTCAACAGTATTTATAGTAACATTTCCTTGCCCAAAAGGTTTTACATATAATAATTTACGAGTTCCTTCTTTTACAGGATTTTTAAATCCTTCCAAATCAGCAACATCATCTAATCCTATTAGTAAAATACCAAACTGTCCTAAGCAGGTTAATGTATCTACTCGTATAAAAATAGATTTTAATTTAAAATCTTTTATTAGTTTTTCGTAGGCTTCCTCTAATTTAGTATTCTCTGTAATACCATCTTCACTAAGAAGTATATCTCCTCCCCAAGTCGCCTTTACAGGGCGGTCAATTATTGCATAGGCTAAATCTTGTCTTTTATATCGGGCATAATAATTTTTATATTCCAAAGAAGTAGGGTACCCTAATATCTGGAATATGTCACGGTTCCCATCATAAGTCTGCACTCCCATGGCTGCCGCTAGTTGTATCCTGTTTACTATGTCAGAACTAAGGGTAACTAATTTCTTTGAATTTTTTGTACGTTCCATAGCGTATCCCATATTTTTATAAAGTGTAAATATACAGTATTATGCAACACCATCAAAATAAAATATAATATTTTTTATTTCTACTAAAAAAGAAAGCCACTCCTAACCTAATACTAATCCTGTATTACCTGTTAAAATACTCGTCCTGCTATTTTCTTTTTAACTAACATATTAAAAGCGGCAGAACTTGCATCAACTTGGTCTTTAAACCTTCCTACTGGAAAAAATCTAAGTTCTTCTATATATGCTGTATTCCAAGGACCATATAACAAAGACACATTTCCGTTATTAACTTGCACACTATATGGGTCTGCTCTTTTTTCTTTATCACCCGTAGGGCGGTCGGCATAAACACTAAATCCTGCTAAATTCCTAATAGAGTTCTCCGCACTTTCTTTCCCACCACTACCGGGTTCCTGTTCAATGTAAATGATAACCTCTCTGCCATCACTCTGTGCAGTCTGTTTCATTATATCTTCTCTCCTACCTGTCCCCCATTGTCCTCTTACAATATCTTCAATTAACCATCTACCATTCAATAAGTGTGCCATTAATACTCCCGTAGTATATGCTCCTCCTCCTTCTGTTCCTGCCTTATCCCAATACCTGCATCTTCCAATCACAAAAGCAGGATTAGGAGATTTAGTAGTAATAACAATATTATCTACTTTAAACATACCTCCTGCTGGGTTAGTAGGATGCTGTCCAATTTGCCCAGCATATCCGTACTGTCCTAAATCTGTCTTTAATTCATCTAATACTTTTTGACTTAAACGCCTAGGATCCAGCAACCCGTCTTTATAATACTTTGCAGCACTTTGTGGTTTAAGCTGCCCTCCAAATTCGTTAATATCCCCTGGGAGAACTATGTGGTTTATCTTTTTATTTAACTTAACTAGTTGATGTCCGGTTACGTCATTCTCATGCAACCTTTGCATTATTCCTATGGTAAGTGTATTTGCTTTGTTTGTTTTCCTAGTAGGAAGTGTAGAATCTATCCAAATGTTTGCTTTTTCCAATAGGGCTTTACTTAATGCTTCCTGAGGGTTTAAAGGGTCGTCCCAAATTATGATGTCACCATGAAATCCCGTCAATGACCCTCCAATTGAGGTACTAAATCTGTTTCCTCCGTTAAGTTTCTTAGGGGTATTATATTTATTTATCCCCCATTCTAGTTTCATTATCTTGAAATTGGATTTAGTGTCCTTATCTTCTTTCAATACTAGGTCTGGGTAAATCTGTTTGAATCGGTCGTCCCGTACTAAATCCCGGCTGTATTCAGCACTTTCTAATGATAGAGTAGCCGAATATGAAACGGTAATGAACCTCATCCAATACCAACGTGTCCAACACCATACTGGAAACATTATACTAACTATAATAGTTTTGGTAGTCCCAGGAGGTATGTTGATTATAATGTCTTCTACTTTTGCGGTTCTTTCTCCTACTTTAGTGGCTGCCTCCTGCAATATGTCACATATATATTTAACGTGCCAATTGTCTTGATATTCCTGTCCACTAATTACGTCCCAAAAAAATAATAGGAATTTATAAAAACTTCTATTATTCTCCTCCCTAATAATTAAATCCTGATGCTGGAGTAGCAACTTCATTTTATTCACTTTGGACACCTTAGTCCTTTTTATGTCTTCATTCATACTATATGTTTAACAGATTATAATATGTACCAAGCAGTAACACCTACTAAAATTACTAAAATAGTTCCTAAAATTAAGGTAATTTTATTATCAAATTGTCTAACTTCTTCCCAAAAGTCATTCCTGTTCGCTTTCATATTCACCTTCTATTTCTAATGGTTTATTTCCTGTCATTAATCCTAATTTTTTCAATAATGCTAATTCACTATCTGTAATCTCTGAAAAATCTATGGCGTTATTCTGAATCGAAATATTAAGCTGATTCTTAACATTCACACTCCTAGTATCTCCCCATTTTTCAGGTTGTCTAGCCTGTAACCACTTAATCTGAGATTTAGTATCAGGTAACACCTTTTTTTTAACAGGAACTATTTCCGTTTTATAATATTCCCTAGTAACTACTCCAAATTCATTAAATTCCCTAATTTTATTATTATTTACTACTATGTCATCATACTCATACCCAATAGCATTCTTGTACAAAGCAGATACTACCTTAGCATCTGCGGATGTTTTTCCTTCCTTCAACGCCTCATAAAACTCAGGTTTAGTCCTCTTCCAATATTGGAGTGTTCCTAAACTGATTTCCATTTCCTTAGCAATATCTGGATCATTCAATCCTAACAACGCCAACTTATGTGCTTGTTTTATCCTCTTAATATTCCACTGCGGTACGGTATTTGTTACGGCGGGTACATAATTCTTAGTCCTCTTCATATCCTCATTATGTTTTTTATATATGGTTAATACAATTGCCTTAGCAAATATACAACTAAAAAAAACTAAAAACAACAATCCAGTAATAATGGTACTTCCTGTCATTTTACTGCCACATCTTCTGAATTATTTTAAAAAGTATGCAGGAGCAATTTCCCAATCCTAAAAATAAAAATTTTACTATAAAAATATAATGGAAAAACAAAAGGAGAACACACTCTCATATTTCAAAAAACAACACAACAAAACTACTATACGTAGTATAGTACATTTGCATCATTAGGAAGCTATGTAGGACCACATGTACACATATAATTATAATCACACATGCACGATGTGAACAATGTATGTAGGTAACGGCTAGGTTACTCAATAAATCATATCTGTATATACGGTCAAGACAAGTGTAGGAGGAAAAGGGTAAAGGGTTTGAAAAAATTTGCACGAAAATAAAGAGGTCCATCAAGCGTACATTCAGTAGTCAATCATAAAACGAGGTAGCTACATATGTAAATAATTAAATATGTTTTGACTTAGTACATGCTCTATTTAACATACTATTAATTATCAGTTAAAATATAGATTGATAATCAATGTATTATAAATACAATCTGATACACTAAGTGATTATGTACAATAGCATGAAACATATGCAATAATCTAAATATGTGCATAAGGCAATTTGTTAGCTTTGAAAATCTCAACTGCCCACATCAACTCGAAGTAACGCAAAAATCGCACTTTTTACTACATATCTACATAATTGAATATATGATACTATACGATACTGCATGTAGAGTATTCACATATGCAGTTATGTGACTATGTAGAATAGTGCTTTTATATGAATTAAAAGCACACGATACTCTTATTAGTTCTTTATATAGTGTTATCAATATATGTAGATACTTGCATACTTATTGCTGCATTTGTACTTGTTTTTTAAATATAGACTATTTTTAATATAGCTTTAAAATCGTTTTAAAGCACTTTTTTGACACTTTGATAGCTTTATAGATAGTTAGTATTGATTTTAAAAGATAATCGTTTTTAGCTATTTTATTGACTTGCAGGCTTGTTATATAATTATATAGATATGTACATATGTAGCTGAGTGAATATATCAGTAGCTTTATTATATATGTAGATGTTTTTTACTTATTTTATTATTTTTTATGCAAACGTATGCACGCCGTCATTATTGACTTGCAAGTGTTTATAAAATAGTGTTTTAAATTGTTTTTAAAATAATCTTTAAAATAATTAGTACGTGTTAATAATCATCGTACATTTGTCGTGTCAATATGCAATTAAGCAATGACACTAAAAACGGAAATCATGAAAACAACTACGTTAACACTCAAATCAAAGAAGACGACTACAACTGTCGTCAACGCGCTGCAAATCGTCGCAATTATGACATTCGTCACTCTAAGTGCAATTGCCCTCATCCACTCGTTCACACATTCGTTTAACGCATTTTAAACTACTAAAATATGTGTACAGATGCTAAAAAGCAGATTTTTGCTTCACAAAAANTGAAAATCTGCAACACGATGATAGCACACAATGCTGATAGAGTGCGCTATGAAGCATTAAGAAACTACCTTATTAATCGCTATGCACTTACTGATTTTAACATAAATTTTTAACTCTCTTTAAAACGTAAAATTATGACAACTACAAAAATTGAATCAAAAAAAGTCGCCATTGTCGAAAATAGCGCAACTGTTGAGAACGTAAAAACTGCAAAAGCTGCAAAAGTTGAAAATTCAGACTTTTTAAAGTCGCTGAATCTTAAAAAAGTGACTGAAAAAAAGACGTATGCAGAACGTGCTGAATTTATTAGTAAATTTATTGAAACTGCAAAATATAATCAAAAGCAGTTAAGCGACATCATGAACGCTGTTTTTGTCGCACACACTAAAGCAGCAAACAACACGTTGCTAGTTGACAGCAAAAATGTACTTTATTTTTCGATGTACAAAAATTTGAAAAACATCGTGGTTGTCGACAAAACGACAAACTGCATGAGCTTCGCGAATTATAGCGATAAAAAAATCGCTGAAATGAGAGCAGCAGCACAAGCTAAAAAAGTAGCTGACAAAGCAGCAAAAACAGTAAAAGTAGTGTAATTGCCTGTATAAGCTACTCTAATTTATTTTAGAGTAGCTTTTTTTATGCTTAAACGTATGCAATTATATAGATATGTTCATAATTAAATACGCTATGTTGCTCTCACATATTGCATTTAATATTATTCTATTGCTATATCGCTAAAATCAATTTTAACGTACAAATTTTCAATTATAATACTAAAATGATACATAGATATAGTTTTGATATAACAAGCGCAAAAAAGCACTTCAAAAAACGTATGCAGTTATATAGATATGTTCATAAGTACATTTGTCAGGAAACTAAGATACTGGAAAGTTTCTGCTGTAAGTACGTTTCATCTGGGGATTTGGTTTTCGTCTGCTGGAAAGTTATGACTGTATAAACGTTTCGTCTGGGGATTTACTTTGGAATTTTATTTATTGGAAAGTTTTTATCTTAGTTGTATTTCGTCTGGGGATTTGCCTTTAAAAAATAAAAAAGGAAAAGTATAGGTGAGGGAATTAAAAGTACTGGACAATTTATTGCTTAAAGGCATTTCATCTCAGGATTGGGCAATACATATATTGGAATTTATCTGCTGTAAGTTCATTTCATCTGGAGATTGCTATTTATTTTTTCCTTTTACATCTTTTTATTCAGAGGATTTAAGCATAGTAAAGGAAATAATTTACATATAATTACCTTCAATTCATACTATATTTAATACATTGCTATTCAAATACTTTTTAAAGTAAAGGAAACTATGTATCCTATTGCTGCCTTATCGTTATTAAGATACAATATAGCAATTCACATTATTCCATAAGAAAAGACGTACCAACTACAATACGCCTTTTCAACCTACCAAACTACTAATTATGAAAACCAACTTTATTTTTAGTTATCTTTGGAAATTAGTGAAACTTATTTTTGGAGAATATTCTTCCTATTAAATAAAGTAAGTTTTTAGTTGCTCTATTTGAGCATCCCTTGCAGCAGCCCATGCTGCATCCTTTGCAGCATCCAATTCTTCCTTAGTTGCTTCACCATTTGCAAATCTTTCTGCGACATTACAGGCATTTATACTACGTTCATCAGATGTTTTAACAAGTTTTAATGCTTCCCTGGCACACCATACAGCAAATAACCGTAAATCTTTATCAGACATAAATTTTTTCCTGCACAATAGCCATATAATATCTTCTTTGCTTTTTACCGTATCTTTGTAAAGGTCAATCCAATCTTTAACTAAAAATAGTTTCATTTTCTGGAATACCTACTTTCTTTGGGTCATAACAAGGATTAAACCTTCGTATTACTACATTGCTAATTTTTGTTTTCATAATTTTTAATTTTTATTTGGTTCTTTTTAATACTGTCTTGGATTCTTTTATGTAGGTTTTGATATGTTCTAAAGGATGTTTAAAAGGAACACCATCATCATCGAAATACCAATCAGCATCAGAAAGTATTTCATGCAGTTTTTTGGCAATGTTGTAAGTGAATCTGCAACTTCCTTTATGTAGTGTTATGGTGACGGAAATTCCTCTTCTTTTGTTAGTTCTTTTTATAATAGTATGGGTGCGAGGCAAATAGCAATAACCAATTTGCAGTTTTTCAGGACTATTGTCGTCTATTTCAAATAGTGGGAAATGGGCACAGGACATATCTTGTTTTATGCTAATGCCTGCTATTTCTATTTCTTTTATTTTGTTTAGGAAGTCTGTTTTAGTTATTTCTTTACCTCGTACCATAATATATGTTATTCAGGTAAACTGTTATAAAATTCTGTTAAGCCTTCTACATTACACAGGATGTTGTCGTCCTGATTCTCATAACTCCAATCACATCCATTGATTATATTTCCTTCTGCATTAAGATACACATCATTGGAATCATTAAATTCCTCTTGTGTCGTTATAGGAGATACTTTTACCTCATTCTTACAATAAAAGTTATCCATTGCTAATCCTTGATAAAGTAAATACTCCACCTGAGTAGCTTCCTTAGTGTATTTACGATGGAAGAATCCTAATCCATCTAATAGTTCTGTATTGTAGTTACTTTCTTCCGCATGATAAACATCGTTGGAAACTGTTACATTGCACATATCCTTTTCATAACAGTAAGCATATAATCTAAGGCAAGTTACTACAAATTCTTCGGAGATTTTAACTCCATTAGTGTACATGAAGAAACTTCCTACATGAATGTTCCTACGCTTTACTTCCTCTAGGAAATGATTTATTGCAGGAACATTCAATGATGGTTCACCACCTGTAAACGTTACACTATAAATGGAAGTGTATTGGTCTAGCAATTTGTCAATGTAGGAAAAGTCAATATCTTTGTTAACCATTTCACCTCGTAAACAGTGCATACATCGGATATTGCATTTGCGAGTTACTTCTATTATAATGGAACCTTCCATAGTTTCTAGTTTTTAATATACAACTTGTTTCCTCATTAACTCATTTACCACATGAATGTAGTCGTGGTCAACTTTTTCGTTACAGGCGTAAGCACTTGCCACCATATTGCAAGCACATTCCTGTTCAGATGTTAAATCTCCAGGTCTGTCAAAAACGGCAAAGTCATGTTGTGCCCGTGTAGGAACATACATACCTCCTGCACTTTCATAATCATAACGACTGTTTTCCCTTCTCTTTTTTGCTTTTTCTGCTTTTCTTGCCTCATACATTTCCCGTTCAACAGGATTTTGCATTTTTTCAGCGAACGCCTTGCGTTGACTTGCTGATGGTCTCCATTTGTATGCCATAACTTTTTATTTTTAAAGGTTTAAAAAAATATCCAAAATATTAATATTATTATTGTGATTAGCAACCAAGGGATGCTGCCTTGTGACATTTGTGGTGTTCTCATATGTTTGTTTTTTAATTAGGTTCCAATTCAAATTCACATACACATTCACCATTTTCAAGAAAGACTGGTAAATAATTACTTCCTTCATACATATCATCCAAATCATAAAAGTTTGTATTGGCAGCCATTTTTAATTTATGACATACGGCAATAACTGGAGCTTCATCACCATGTAATGGATGTTCGTAGAACTCAATATCCTGATTTTTGCTATTCACAATATGATGGTTATAGTGTGCAGCATTACACTTTATTACCACTTTGTCATAATAATCCTGTGCTTCCATGAACAACATCTTTAACAGTTGTCCATCACCTCCTCTAAATTCAGTATCATTCCAATTAGGGCGTTTCATTGTTCAAAGGTTTTATATAGTTTAATGGTTTTTAATATTGGTGTGCATTTTTCTTATTCATAAAGAAATGAATCCCAGTGGAACATTCATTCCATCTGTCAGTATCAAAGTCATCTACCTTAACAATTTTTCCTACGGTATATACAAAGGAAGCATCATGGTTAGATTTAATTGTTTTTAAATTACCTTCAATGTGTAATACCTTGGCTTCTGAACATCTGCATTTCAATGTAGTAGCGGAACTTCTCAAGGCTTTTTTGGTTATCTGCAAAGTAACTAATTTTCCTTGGCATTGTTTATAACCAATAAATGCTCCCTCCTCTGGGCAGCATATTGAAAAGAAGGCAGTTTTTTCATTGGTATAAAGGTTTTCCAGGTTAGCAGAACTAAGGTTAGCAGAACTAAGGTTAGCAGAACGAAGGTCAGCAGAACGAAGGTCAGCAGAATTAAGGTTAGCATAACTAAGGTTAGCAGAACTAAGGTCAGCATAACTAAGGTCAGCAGAACGAAGGTTAGTAGAATTAAGGTTAGCAGAACGAAGGTCAGCAGAACTAAGGTTAGCATAACTAAGGTCAGCAAAATTAAGGTTAGCAGAACGAAGGTTAGCATAACTAAGGTCAGCAGAACGAAGGTTAGCAGAATTAAGGTTAGCAGAATTAAGGTCAACTTCTTGTTTAATAGCCTCCTCAACAGTTTCCTTAATAGTGTTGTTTTCCTTCTCATACGAAAACAAAATGTCTCCGTAAATTGATTTGATTTCCAATTTAATTTTCATAGTTGTACGTTTTAGTTGGTTAAAATTTAGTACGAATTAATACGGTGTTCTCAGTCACTACTACATCATCAACGGAATACCCACGACTTTCAGCAAGTTCTTGGAAATAAATAGCTTCCTCGCTTTGTACACACTTGCGATTAGATACAGGCATTTGATGGTTATGGTTTAAGAACTTGGTTGATACGTTTTGCTCTCTCAAAGCATTTCTCAATTGGTAGCCGTTCATACCATTGTCGGCATAGATAACATTTTTAATTCGGTTCATAGTTGTACGTTTTTAGTTGTTGGTTTAAATTATTACTTTTTTGGCAGTAGTGTTAAATTGGGATTGATTTATTTTTAAGGTAAAAGGAGTATCAATAATCCCTATTACTTTTTCCACAATTTCCTTCAATTCATAAATTGGGTAAGAATGGTAACTCAATTTATGGTAAATCTCATTAATCAATTCACCTTTTCCTTCTTCATTAGCTTTGTATGCTTTACAATAATCTAAAGAATCCGTAGTGAATAAGAACTTGAAATCAGGTGTAACATACCTTTTTACCACATACTTTTTATCACAGTAGTAAAAGGCCTCATCTTTTAATTGGAGTAATTTCATGGCTGTATATATTAAAATAAACAATCATATTGGTAAGCACCTTCGTCACTAAAATAGTGGTTAATTTCTTTATTGATTTTGGCAGCGGCACGTTTTTGAGTGGCATTGCAAAGAGTTTCCAAATAAGCGTTTGCATTTTGGTATTTTTGACGTTCTGCAGGAGAGATGTAATCAATTTGCGGAGGTAAAGTTTGAAAATTTATTATCTCGGCAATAGCTGTTTTTACGGTGAATTTTTTCATTTTGGTAGTTGTTTAATTATTAATAAAATTTTCACTTAGCAAAAGTGAGTATAATTTTTAAGACTACAAAATTATTTTACATTTATTTTTAAAATATTTTTAAAAAAGTTACTTATTATAATAATATATGTAATAAAATAAAATACTTAATACCCGCTAAAACCTTCAATTTATGCTATGTTTGATACTACAATATGAACTAACAAGAATAATACAAACCTACACACTATCCTAAACTCACAAACAAGTCCATAAAAAAACTTGCTACTTATAAAAAATAGCAAGTTTACCACCCTAAAAATATACCAAATCAAGAATTTATTACCTTACTAATACCTTTCTTTATTCCAACTTCAAAAACATTATCGGCATAAGATGTTAAGGTAGTTTCGTGTGTAACTATTATAAATTGGATGCCTAACTGCCTTGATAATTCTTTTAACATTGTGCTTGCTTTCTCTTGGTAATTGGCAGATAAGAATCGCATTGGTTCATCCAATATAATTGTTTTAGAAATGTTTGGTTGACTTAAACTCCAGCTTGCTATTCGTAAAGCAAAGGCAGCTACATCAACGGCACCTCCCCCACTAGCTTCCAAAGGATTTATCTTTTCATCTCCTCTGACAAAAAACAAATCACATTCCATTTTATTTCTCCGCTGCACAAATTCAATTTCTAATTTGTATGGGTCATTGAAAACACTTTCCATTGCCAATGTAGTTACATCACTAACATGGAACGTTATTTGTTCCTGAGTTGCTTGTGCTACCTCTTTTATTATCTGCCTTGCTTTCTCATGTAAATGGAGTTTGGTTTCATTATTTTGGAGCCTAAGGCGTTCATCTTTCAATTGTGTTTTGAGCAATGCTTTTTTACCTTTTAATTGTTCTAATTTACTCCGTAAAGTTCTTACATCCATAACCTAACTCCTTTCTGAATACTCTTTTTCCAGTTCCTCAGATAATGTTTCGATTTGTTCCTCTAATGAACTAATCTCTTTTTCCATATTAGCAACTTTATTTTTAGCATCTCCAACGGTTTTACATTCCCAATCGTTTACTAATTGGGCTAACAATGCTTTCTCCTGCCCTTTCAATTCAGCTATGTTATTTTTGGCATCATCAATTTCCCGTTTCTTCCTTAAAAGTTTTTCTTCTGTTATCATAATTTTAGGTTTTTAGATATTAACTCCTTCTTCCATTAATTTATAAATATATCCTTTTCTATCTAAAGGATGACAATAGACTAATTTTGTTTTTAAAGACTGTTGGTGCAACCAATCTTTATGAATACAATGGTACCCAATTGCATTACATTCCACTATTTTCATTAGATATAAGGCTGCATCACTAATTTTGGTTCTAGTTCTAACCATTGACCTGTCATTTGACATTTTTTCCATGTTTAATCGTCCTTTTGTACGTTTCATAATTTTAGGTTTTTAATTTATATTTAGGTTTCTGCCAACTTTAACACATTTCGTCTGGGGATTTAGGTTCATTTTTAAAAGCAGGAAGTTGTGAACTTTAGCCCGTTTCGTCTGGGGATTTTTTATTTTTCCATTGCTTCTCTTACAATCTGTAAAACTTCCTCCTCAACTTCATTTTTTGTAATAAATATTTCCAAATTTTGCTCAAAGGATAATGATGCTTCCCAATCATTGTCTAATGTGGAAATAAAAGCATCTATCCTGTTATCTCTATCCTTTGCTTGTTCTATATGTGCATTGGAAATAGCATCATTAGCAATAGGTAAGTACACGGGTTCAACTGTATTTGTATCAGCATACCAAAGATACACTCGGGGTTTGTGGTCACTTTGTTTAGTAGTCATTCTGAATATACTTCCAGGATTTACTAACAATCTTCCTTTATATTCTTCCACAAAAGGAATATGATTATCTCCTGTGATAATCATATCAAATTGTGGGTACTTCATTAACAGTTTAGAAGATTTAGGTGCTTCACAACCAGGCCAAGGAACAAGTCCCTGATAAGTCATAACGTGCCAAACTAAAACAGTTTTAGTATCAAGTCCTTCTACTTGCCATAAATAACTTGCTTTTGTAGGAATTTCCAACCAATGACATGTATCAAATACTGATAATTTATTTGCTGTTTCTAAAGTGAATACTCCTGATTTATGTTTCAATTCAATGTTATGCTGGGGTAAATCGTGATTCCCATACACAGTCATAAACCAATCAGGTAAATGATACATTGTTTTAGACAATAACATAGGACTAGGTTTCCAATAGTCAAACAAATCACCTGAATGAAACACAGGACAAGCATGTTTTTTCTGTAATGCAGAGATAAAGTCAACTTTTTTCCATTGTGTTTCCCAGAAAGCATCTACTCTACAAGCAGGAACATCTTCACGAAGGTGCCAATCAGCCGTAAGAATTGCATCTGCTTTTTTAAAAGACTTAATCTTTGTTCGTTCCATAATTACTTTTTAAATATCACTAATTGAAACAACTCTTTCATTTCCACACTTATTTTTAATAGCTTCCTCAATACTTGCAAACTTCCTAACATCATTAATGTTTAAAGTATAGGAGCAAGTTGAACCTGACTTAGCTACATACTTCCCATTATTATGCCCGTTACCCATACATTGTAATACATACATACCTTTATTTTTTAATTATAGAATTACAAAAAGGGCAAATTCCAGGGTAATCTCTATGATATTCTTTCTCAATTATTTCAAGTGATTTTAACATGGTTTCCTGACGTTTTCTCAAATTATTGATACTATTTGTGAGATTAACAAAAGAAGTGTATTCCTTACGTACTTCCTTTAGTTCCTTATACAGTTCTAATAATTTGTTAATAGTGCTTTCAGAAATTAATAAGGCTGAATAAGATTCCTGTTCTTTTTTGTTACGGGATAAATCAACCACAATTCCATTAAGGTTTCTGACATCTTTCTTTATTTGCTTAACCTTAGTGTAATTCTCCAACAACAAATTAACAGTTTTTTCATTTTTAAGAATACTGGAATAAGATACCTGCTCCTCTATAACTTCTTCTAATGAGGTGCACAAGTTTACCAATAGTTTCCGATTTGCACCTATTTCATCTTTGGACTTTACTTTACTTTCTAATACTTCCAACTTAATTTCAAAGTCTTGTAAAAAATCCCATTGCTTATAAGATTCTTTGTAAGCTTCAATGTTGGAGGTATTTGTATTTATGTCCTGAGTTACTTTAGTTATAATACTTTGCACATACTGAATACCTGTATCAATCTTTTCCAGTTTAGCAATCTTGTTAAAATGCTTTGCAACTTGTCCAGGAGTATCACTTAATAAGTAAGGAGCATCTAATTGTTCTTGTAAATTGATTGAATCGAAAGCCAAAGCTTTTTCAATCTCAACAGGAACATCAGTACCAAATGCTTTGAATAATAAAGGCTTATTACCTTTTACTTGCAGTTCATATTCATTAGTGGAATTGCCTTTGGTTCGTTTTACTCTAGTTCCATTTTTAAGAATGAGTTCTACAATAGTATCACCTCCCCAATTACTTCTAAAAGCATCTCCAGTGGGTTTATTTGTAATTACCCATCGTAATGCTCTAATAATTGCAGTTTTTCCTGAATCACTAAATCCTATAAAAATATTTACATTGTTACCAAACTCAATGAAAGTATTTTTATGGGATTGAAAGTTTTGTATCTGTAAGAACTGTACCATACTTTTATGTTTTAATAAATATCAGCTTCTGAGGCATCACATTCCCTCCACAACCGCCTTTCATATTCTTTGTTTGCTTCCTTTTGTAATACGTTTAAGTTGTCACCAACATATTTTTTAACATCTCCAAAAAGAAACTTTGATTCATACATATAAATCAAGTATGAAGCAGGAACATTTCCTATCTTTTCTCCTTCATATTTCCCAAAAGGCATTATAAAGGAATCAGTTATTTCTTTTTTCATTGTTTCCTAATATCAAATGATTGGTTAACATGGTTTGAATCTTCTACACCTGCTTGCCATCCTTCCCTATAAATACTTTCAAAAAAATCTACTTGTTTTTTATAATTTTCAAAAAACTGGCTTGGTGTTAAATTTAATCCTTGATGTAACTCTTTTGCCAAATTCATAAATCTATCCACATATTCTTCTCCTTTTGTCATACATTTATTTTTAAATTGTTTTTAATCTCCAATAAAATCCTCCTGCTGTTTGTGAGGACCCATTAACAGCTTTTGATATTGAATGTTTGGTTAGCTGTACTTTCCTTGCAGCGGCCGCCATATTATCATACTCTGCAAGTATATTACCTCTAACATCTAATTGAATTACACACTTACCATGTGCATTTTGTTTTCGTCCTTCATCAAATCCAATTGCATATAACCTTTCCAAATGAACAACAACATCCTGTTTATTAAACTGTAATAGTAAACCGTTCTTTATAAGTTCATCTGCTATTTTAGTAGCTGCAATTACTTGTTCCATTACTTCATTGTTTTTTATTCTCCTCAGCAAATTCCAACATCTCACTTGAATTAAGTTCAATTCGTTGATAATTGTTTTCAACTAATACCAACGAATCAGTATCTAAATACTCCTCAATAATAACCAAAACCTTTTCTCCTGCTTTAAATTTAATAGTAACAGATACTGCTCTTTCATAATCAATTCCTAACATTTTTAAAATTTTCAATGCGGAATCATCAGTTGATTGTATAACCATAATTTTTATTTTTAAGTTATTTCATTGTTTGCATTGCTTTTAAAACGGGACTAACTAATGATGCAGTATAATGTATTGAAAGGCTGTCTGCTACCGCTTCATCTATGTAAGATGAACCTGACCAAATTGCAATAATATTTCCTTTAGGTCCTTTTTTAACATTACCTCTTATTGGAACTTTATACAATTTATCAATAGCCCAAATAGTTTCTATCTTCTCACCTGATAACTTTCCTAATAAGGCTTTCTTGCTATCACCTTCACTATACCACTCTATTCCAATACCTGAACAAATAGAAATAGTCTGCATAATACCTTTTACTATTCCTATCGCATCAGCAGCAACAGCACTTTGACTCCCATGAGGTAATTCCGAAACAATAAACTTTATATTGTAGGTTTTGATTACAGATAACAACGATTCCACTAATACTGTTATTCTACTAATGGAATCATCTCCTTTCCTTATCCGCAACTTCTTATGATTAGATGCTGTTTTAATACACCCACAATCCAGTATTTTAGATTTTTGGTCTAGTACAGCCCACCCCCATGCAGTAATAGAAGGGTCACAGGCAAGTACATTGAAGGTATTACTGTTTTGTTTGGTTCGTTCCATTACTCATATTTATTTTTCCTACCTAAACGTAACTCCTCTTCAAACTCATCCCAAACCTTTTTAACAATCAATTGTAATGTTTTATACAATCCGTTTTCCTCAATTGTAGTAATAAGTTTAGTCCTAGTGCAACTGTCAAAGTCAAAATCTCCATTAAAGTTGATTTTAGCAGTCCCTCCTCCTGTCCAGTGTCCCATCTTAATCAGATAGTCAATACAACTACCAATATCATCAATACCGTAATCATAATAAATTTCAAACTCAACTCTCCTATGAGTACCTAGTATTTTGTTTTTGGTGATATTTACTTCTACACGGCTACCTATTGCAGTTTCTTTTTTCTTAATTTCCCCGATAGGCTTCAACCACATTTCATGGTGTGCATAAAACTTTAAGGCACGTCCTCCACTTCTAGTTTCTTTTGAAAAAGACCTTGGGTCAACATTATCTCTAGTTTGACTGATAATAAATAAAACACTTTTTGATTGTGCTAACCCGCTAGTAATATTACGAAGTATGCTACTACTTGCCTTTGCTTTAGCCATTCCGTAAGTCCCTGCATTGTCTTTTTTATCTTTTTCAATTGCATCAACCATTTCCTCCATCTTCTTTTGGTCTTCCATTGCATCTAAGGCATCATAGCTATCCAACACATATAAGAAAGGTTTATCCTTCTTTAATCTGTGAGTGATGTTAGCCTGAAAATGTTGCACAGTAGAACTGAAATGTTCCTCTTTTTCGGGACGTGCTGATACAATACGTTTAGAAGCACTTTCTCCAAACAGATATTTCATGTTAAAAGAATTAGCACGTTCTACATCATCATAAATGAAGGAGTAGTCGTCAAAGGATTCCTTCATATTAGCTTCTGCAAAAGCAGTTAATGCAAGAATAGTCTTGCCACCATGACTTGCTCCAATAATATTAATCATAGTACCTTTTTTAGCACCTCCTTCAATTGTACCTGACATTGCTAAATTAAGTAACGTACTACCCATTGGAACTAAATCATTAGGGTCAATATGATTATCCTCTTCAACTGCTTTAGATGCTTTCTTATTTCGGGAAAGCATCTGATTAGCTAAGGTTTTCTTACTACTGCTTCGTATCATGTCTAAATATTTTAATCATATTAGCAATAAAGGTTTCATCAAATCCTTGCTTCTTTAACTCTTCCGTAATCTGTGTAATAAACTTTTCTGATTTAACTTTCCTTTTCTTTGCATCTTCCCATTTAGGAATAAGAACAAGTTTAACAGTTTCTTGAACTAATTCCTTTTCAGATACCTGGTGTTTAGTTACATCATTGTACCAATCATCCAACAAAGAATTAATAATTTCTGTTTTGGAAAGACTGTTTACAATCCCATATAGTGTGAGGTACACGTATAAGTTTGTAGGTACATAAGCACCTACAAACTTAGCTGTTTTAACACCTTCACTATTTTTTTTAGTGAAAATTTTCATTTTATTTCCTTTTTAATTAGTTTGCATCCAAACAAGCATCCCACAATGGGCATCCATCACATTCTTCCAATTCGTCATTGTCTTTTCCGAATGTGCCTCCTGCTGGGCATTTATTTGTTTTTGCTTTTTTAGCAGACTCCTCTTTTACTTCTACTTTCTTTTTAAGTGCAGGTTCGTCCTCTTCATCATCATCCTCTTCCACTACTGCTTTTTTAGTAGGCTTTTTTGCTAGTGCAGCTTTCTTTTTAGGTACTTCAATATCAAGTGCCTCTGCAATTGCTACCTGCAAATCATAAGCCTCTTCAAAATCATCAACATCTACCTCCAACCCATGCGCCTCAACTACATCAATCAATTCAGTAATATCCATTTCTGAAATATCATCCCAATCTAATGTAGGAAGTTTCTTAGTAGGCTTTTTAGTAGGAGTGGCTTTTTTCTTAGGCGTTTCATCTTCATCATCCTCTTCCTCCACTAATTCACCTTCGTCAATTTCGTGGAACTTTGCAAACATTGCCTCATAAGATAATTCCTGTAATACATCGTCTAATGAAGGCAAATCACCTAAAATATCTGCATCAATAGCTTCCTCTCTATCTACGAAATCAATCCTACTTGCCTTAGCATAGGTATTTTTCATAAATGTTTCCTCATCCCAACGAACTTTCAACGTTTTACCTTCCTCTAAATCAGGAAATACTTCATTCTCCTCATTTTCTTCAATTTCCTCATTTAGCAAATTCTGAAAATTCCATTGTGAAAAATCAAACAGATGAACAACTTCTTCTAATTTCTTAATCCCTCTTGGAATTACATAATAAAGATTTCTGTTGCTTGGTTTCAATTCCTTGATTAATGCTTCATCAGCACCTTCTTTAATCAATTTCTTGCGGTACTCACAAATAGGACACTTCTTACCAAATGATGATAAACACACCACTGAATCATTATCAGTTCCAATACTTCTATGTGTTTTAAACGGGCGTTTGTACCACAAATCTCCTTTTTCAGCTACTCCTACTTCTGCATTTCTGTCAGGGTGATGATTATCGGTAATAGTGTATGGTATCACGTCAAACGATTCCTTACTACCCGGAGTAGGTGAATATACTTGCACACCTTTAGGGAGTATCAGATACCCATAACTACTTGCGGCATTCTTTTGCCGCCCTACATCAGACTTTACCTTTCCTCTAAAGGCACTCTGTTTTACTTTTTTAGCCATAATATTTAGATTTAATTAGTATTTCCTTTTTAACCTTGTTGCAACTCCTATATTTGCTTTTTCCTGCAATTGACTTTGCTCATACTCATACGATAAATCCCTTGGTACGCTAGGGCCTGCAAAGTAATTTTGCCCATGTAATTTTACTAAATTCTCTAAGGCTGTTTTTCTGCTAAAACTTATTTCATTTTTAGCCGCAGTTGCAATATTTAACTCGTATTGGGCATCTATTACATCTTTTTTAGCCTCAATATGATTTTCATGTTGCCTATAATACTGCTCAACATTAGCTACTGTAGGCTTAACTCCCTTTCCTAAACATTCCTCTGGGTCTTCGTTGGCTCTGTTTACCAACTGTGCTTTTACCAACTGAATGTGTTCCTCAGCTTCTTGTAATTTTTTAAAACAATCAGCATAATACCTCCCATACTTCATTGCAAGTGCAGGCTGGTTGAGCCACTCAACGTCTAAGGCGCTTTCATTGATTTTTACATCTTCCTCATAATCTAAATTTTCCATAGTTCAATGTTTAGTTTAAACTCCAAATGCTTCATCCAATAACAATAAAGTATTATCTCTATCAAATATTTCTTCCCATACATGATAGCTCCTATTACTTTCTCCTTGCATTGAGAAATACACATATATCCCAAAAGGAGAGTTACTCCCTTCATGTACAAAAGGCTCATATCTTTTGATTGCAGATAAACGATACCTTTTGTTTTTAATTTTAATAAATTCTTGTTTAGCCATAACTATTATATATTAAGTGAATAAATCCCAACCTGTTTCAAATATTTTAGAAGTACGTAATTTCCAAAAATCTTCCTCATACATTACATACCCATCATTAGTCAATACAGTATCTATGCCTTTAATAGTAGCCCATTCATCATAAGTAAAAGTGGTATGACTTACTTTCAATCCCGCTCTCATTCTTTCTTTAGCCTCTGTATTTGTCATACCACTTTACTATTAACTATTACACAAAGATAATCTATTATTTTAAATAAACAAACTTTTTTAAACTTTATTTTAATCCTACTTTTAACTCTTTACAACCCTAAGACACGCAAGAACTAGCCCAGAGAATCCCGAATTGTAAAAAGGTTCTACAAATTCCTCTAAAATCAATCCTGCTTTATCATTATCTGATTTTAACAATGTTCCACTAGCATATCCTAAAACGTGCCTACGAATACTTTCAGGATCTTGTTTCTGCAATCCTACTAATATAGTTCTAATCTGTGTCCACCCACTATTTTTCATCAATGCTTGGCACAATGCAAAACTTTCAGCAACTTCTTCCTCATACTTCTTAGCCTGTTCAAGTTGTTTATCTTCGGAAACACTTAAAACTTGGTCAAGTATTTGCAAAGCATTCCTGGGATGCCCTTTAGCTGATTCAATTATTTGTGCATAAACAGTAATATCTATTGAGGTTTCTTCTGCCTTTACTACTCCATATAGTAGTTTCTTCATTTGCTTGTCATTCAACAACTCCACTTTATATTGAACACACCTGCCTCTTAATGTAGAGATTATCTTTTGTGGGTCTGTGGTACATATTATAAAGTAAACGTGTTTTGGTGTATCCTCAAACAGTTTTAAAAAGGCATTTTGAGCATCAGTAGTCATTTTATGAGCTTCATCTAAAACCCACACACGAACACCTCCCATCATAGGAACATACTGACTTTGCCTTATTATTTCTCTAGCAGTATCAATACCTCTCATGTCAGCAAAATCTACCTCTTTATAATCAATATCAGATACTCCTAACTCATTTGCTATTATTCGAGCAATAGTAGTTTTACCACAACCCGTAGGCCCATGTAACATAAACACATGAGGGCACTTTGCTTTGTTGGCTATTAAGTTCTGTAATGAAACTACGGTCTCCTCATTACCTTTAATCTCACTTAATACTGTTGGACGATACTTTAAATATAGGTTCATAATTATGGGTAAATTAATGTTATTTGCATAGTTGTTAGGCCTCCTCTTTCTCTTAGCCAATCACGTTCCTGGGAAGATGGAGTAGGAGGCTGTTTAGTACACTCAAAACTCAATGTATAAGGACCTCCGTTTTCTTGTAAAGCACACAATTTTCCAATAAATACCATAAGAACTTCATTCTCTCTGGCTTTTATTTTTGCCTTTTCTTTTTCCTCTTTTGTCTTTTTCATAATTATATAGTTTTAAAATGGTAAATCAAAATATGTATCAGGGTTAAAATCTTCCTTAGTTGCCCAGCTTTTATCAACAGGACAAATTTCAGCATCAATGGATAATGGAATATTAATCCATTTCCATGCTTTAGGCAAATCAACAGTACCTACTCTTTGTACTATTTCCCAAACTTGCTCTAATTCATCTGGAAATACATCGAATACAATAGCATCGTGAATCTGTCCTACTATCCTAGTATTCATATTCCTTTTAGTAAGTTCTTTATCAATACGAATAAGAACCCACATTAAACAATGAAAAGCAGCACCTTGTACGGGGTAATTTATAACATCATTCTTACTCATAGGACCTCTTGCATAAAATCCTGTTTTAAAAGGAACTACTCCTTCTTTTTGATACATTTTATACCAAGATTCTTTCCAGGCAGCATACACACTAAAACGTTTTTCCCAAAAGTATTTTTCTATTCGTTGAATGTGTTGGGTGAACTTAACAATCCCATTTATTCCGTTTGCAATTAAATGGTCTGAAATGAACGTACCATCCTCAAACTGAATCCCTTGTCCTTTTTTCCAATTAGCATCCTGTAACTTTATCCATTTAGAAGCAATTAATTCCGCACAATTTTTATAATAATCTCCATAAAATTCAGGAAACACAAATCCATTCTTTGCAGCACCTCTTAATAGTTTGTGAGAAGGCAAAGACCTATCTAATTTATCTAAAAAGAATATTTCTTTGGCAATATCTCCGTGCATATCAGAGCAAGGGTCATTTAAGTATGCAATCATTGTAGGGTCTTTATGGTAACATGCGGCAATACTAACTTCCAAACCGCTGTAATCTACCTCAAACAACTGATTTCCTACTCTAGGGAAAATAGACTTTCTTACAGTCTGCATGGCAAATTTATCACGTTTAGGTATATTCTGAAAATTAGGGTCATTAGAACTACTCCTGTACGTCCTTGCTAAATGTAAATTAAATGATGGGTGTATTGCACCTTTGATTTGTTCCCTATCAAAGGCCTTTAAATATGTGTCCTTTACTTTAATCAGTTTTTGCCGTTCAATAATTAAATCTAATTCAGGAATATTAAGAACTTCTAATGCTTCCACATCCGTACTACCCATTCCAGATTCAGTAAGTTTAGTAGGTTTTATCTTTTTAACACCATATAAAAAATCACCTAATTGTTTTCCACTATTTAAATTTATAGTACCTTTTACAGTCTTATTCCACTCTTTATAAAAATCACTTTCCTTTATTTTATGTTCACAAGCAAATATTTTCTTTTCCAACCTAACTGTTTGTGTGGCAATGTAATCCGTATCAATACGGAGTCCTTGTCGTTCTGCTCTCGCCAATGCAAGAATACCTTCATGAAACAATTGATATGCCTCTATTTCATTTTCAAGTAATTGTGCTTTTTGTAATGTTGCCAATCTATACTCATAAATACTATCATAAGCACAATATTCCAACAACATTTTTCGTTTAGATGGAACTTTCATTAACTCCTCAACTCTATTAATTCCATTGGCACCATCTTGTTCAGATGCTTTTAAATAAGGAGCAATTTCACTATCATAATCAATTATACCAAATTGAACATAAGTTTGAAACTTTAATCCTGTTATTCCTGTGCGATTATCTAATTGATGTGTAGCCAACATAGTATCCCAAAACCAATTCTTTACCTCTGTTTTTAATCTAACGTTACTCCAATTATCTTCAAACTTCATATTTTGTGCAATTTTCCCTACTGATTCATTTTTAAGTAAGTCAATAAAAGGCTGTCTTTCTTTTTTATTATTAGGCATTTCAAACACATACACGGTATTTTTTGATATTGCCACTGATGCACATATAATTCTATGTCCTACAGCATGTGGTTTTATACCTGTAGTTTCATAATCAAATGAAACAATAGTATTTTGAATCTTATTTAACGGACTAAGGTCATCTGAAATATCAATAATAGTAGGTGTATCATATGTTCGCAATCTAGGAGTAATTGCTAATTTACCAATACGTGCTAAATCTTGTTCAAATATTAATTGATTAATAGGGTCTTTTTTATGCAAATCCTCAACTGAAAAAACAGGACAAATCCATACTTTTAAATCTTGGTCGGGAATTTGCCATCCTCTCCACTTATCAATTGTACCAAAGTCTTTTTTCCACCTATCTCCTATTAAAGAATATAAAGCATCAATCCCAAATGCCACTATAATATTAGGTGTATGCTCTTTAATCAACCCTAATACTTCTTTCCTACAACAATCAATTTGATAATTTGTAGGGTTTTCCTTAGAATAACATATAGTTGAATACGTATTTATACAATCATCCTTTAAAGAAATCCCTACTTTACTGTAAGCCTTTTCTAAATAATCATAATACTTTTCCTGGAAAACACCTTTTCGTATATCATCTAATTTAGATGGGTGTGGTCCTACATTAAGTATTTTTTTATTAAAGGTACTAATATGCTGTAATTTAGGAGAAGTGCATTTTAAATGTAATCCACAGGAAGTACACGAATACACCTTACCGTCAGGACGGGTACTAGATTGTGTTTCTTTTTTAGTGAAAAAGCCTTCCATAGTTTTAAAATTTAAAAATGAATCTTTAAAAATATACTTTTTAACTTGTTATTTATAAGCTAATTAAAAGTATATTTTGATATATAAGAGTTAGGCACAATTTAAGAAACTGCCCTGCCTTTACATTTCCCCCATGAGAAACATTTTTCTTTGATACATTCTTTACATCCAGTTTCGTGCCATCCACATTCTTCACATCCATAAGGCGAGGCTTGTACCGAATAAGCCCCAAAACCATTATCAACCCAATCTGTATGCAATTCATTGTTGCATTTTGGACAGTTAAATTTAGGTTCTTTATTAAAAGTGTTTGAAAAATTATCCATAATCAAATAAACTGTGCCTAACAAACAATATAAAACAGTTGCCGTTAAGCTATTTACTAATTTTGAAACGTCTTATAAGGCAACCGTTTCATATTGCCGACCGTTATGCCTCATTTAAGACATACACGAACTCAATTTCTTTGTCCTTACTAACTGACCATTCGACAACTTCTGGAAAAGGATTATTCCAAAAATCGTAACCTTGTGTTTCAAACCATAATTCAATTATCTTATCAACTAATTGGTGTGAATTAACATCTATCTTCCAATCTCTATCAGAATTAACAAGCGGATAAAGTTGTTGAATTTCCGATTGTGTTAATACCTTAGATAAACGAGGCATAACAGCACCTATATTTGATTGCGGTTTTTGTGGTAAATCATTCATTTTTTGCTCGTATTAAAGTTTGTACTAAATTGATACTGTGTTGCTTCGTAGTCCGCAACCAAACATAGCCGCGGAGCGTTAGGCAACATTTGTCATCGCTCAATTTACGGATTAACACTATCACAAAAAAAAATCACAACAATATCCGCTTATTACAGGATGCCCACAATGTTTATATGGTCTAATTGTTAGACATATCCTCTTGCTAAATTATTAGCTTCTTTCTCCCATTAATATTGTAGAATAGATTGTACTTCCGAAAGAAAACACTAATAATCTTCCTGTATATTTCCCTACCTTGGTTTCTTTTACAATTTCCTGTAATAATGATACAATAATCATAAAAGTAACATCCTCTCCTTTATACGCTATTTTAGCTTTTTCCTCAAACCTCCCTGTATTTGATTTACTGCTTACAGTTATTTTACTATTAGTAATTGCAATAGTTACATAAGTTTGCATTCCTACTGCACTTTCATTAAAAATAATAGCTCTATTAAGTATTTCTAAAATGTTGTCAGGAAACACTATATCCTTCCCTTCATACTTTCTGAAAGGAGTAGTATTAACAAAAGTATCCTCAAATATACGGCAACTCAATACTACATTGTTTTCCGTCTTAAAATGTACCCATGCTTTACCTAATGAAATATGTGTAGGTTTTATTGATACAATATAAGGCACTACGGTAGCAGGTAACAAGAACGTCCCAACAGGTATTTTGTTTTTCATTTCTACAAAGGCAACTCTAAAGCCATCTGTGCCCTCTATAAATGTTTCCGCTACATGTACACACGTAAGTATGGGACGAGTAAAGTCACTCCCACAAGCATGTTTTACAAATGATATTCCTTGGAGGAACTCAGCATCTAAAGGTTTCCATTTACTAATCTCTCCAATAGAATCAATAGGTAGTGTGCTTTCCGTTTTTAAAGCTAATTCTGCTTTTGCTTTACCTGATAATAGTGTAAGAGTATTACCTTCTACGGTTACTGTAATCTCTTTTCCTACAGTTTTGCTTACAAAGCCTAACAATTCAGTAGCATTAACTTCTCCTTCAAAATCAATTTCAGGAATAGGTGCCGATACACTTACACTATCATTAAAGGTATGCACTTTACCTTCTGTGAAATAAAATGAAGTGCTTCCTATTAATGATTCTTCTTTCCCAGCTAAACCGTACTTTACAGTTTCTAGGATTTCCTTAAATGTTTTACGTTCTATTATCATATTTATTCAGATTTTAGTTTCCATACTAAAATAATTTATTTGTTAATTGGTATGTTTGTTCTTTCCTAAATCTATTTAACCATTCCTCAAAATATAAATAAGTCCTAACATTAATACACTCTCTAACGGAATACTTTTGTAAATCCTCATACGTGTACCCTTCTTTTTCAAACAATGCTAATAAATTAACCTTATTCTTAAAATGACCTTTGTACGACTTTAAAGAACCTACTGCAATCATATTAAATGGTTTCAGCATGTTTGTAGGTAACTGTACATCATAACCTTCTTTTGGATATAATACACTTCCTGTCGCTGCAATCATTCTCCAACTAATAGCATCACAGCTAGTCCAAGGTAAACTTTTCAATAACTCAGGCACCATTACTGCAAACCCGTGTGTTTTTACCTTAATGTTCTTTTTATACAGATACTCAAATACTGCATTTATCCAAGATGCTTTAGAGGCGTTAGGCATATCATTTGCAGGACTTACTCCTATGTAATCAACAATATCTACCATCCTGTCTAACCATTTGAAATCTTCTCCTTGATGAAACACATGTATTGGGTGAATACCGTTTTTAATCAATGTTTTTAAATTCAAATAACCTTGCTTTGCTGCGGCATTTATTAAACTTTTGTTTGCTGTTAATGATTCAATACTCCCTGTTATCTTGTTGAGGGATTTAGTCTTTCCTGCTTGTCCCGGGATTACATCAAGATTAACTACATACAATCTTTTGTTATTGTCTAATGCTATATCCTGAGCTTCCTTGATATAGTTGATATATAAGTTCAAATCAACAAATTTATTCTTATTCCAAGCTGAAAATGCACCTGAATCTAATATTATATTTCCTTGTTTGTTTTCTGACATTTTTATCCAATTATGAAAATCTTTTGGATAATTAAATGATACTAACCGATTATGGACACCTAAGTCAGTTTTAGGTGTCCATGCTCCAGCAAAATAAAGTTTAATCGGCTTCATAATCAGCCACTACATTGATTTGTGTTCCTCCCCTTGCGTTGAATTTGCCTGTAACTAACATACTTACAGGGTGACATGCAAACACACAATCTTCCAATATCTTATTGACTATTGTTTCCATGAACATTCCTTCATTTCTGTAAGCCATAAAGTACAATTTTAAGGCTTTTGTTTCAAGACATTTTTTATCCGCAATATAATTAATTGCTATTGTAGCAAAGTCAGGTTGACCAGTCTTAGGACACAAGGAAGTAAATTCATTAAATACAAACTCTGTTAAATACTTCCTATTTGGATACTGATTATCAAAAGTTTCCAACATACTTACATCAGGAGAATCATATTTGTATTCCGTTCTAGCACTACCTAACTTAGTTAAGTTTTCTGTATTATCTTTTGCTATTTCCATTTTATAATTTAATTAAGGTAAATAATTCTGCCTTAGCACTTGCATCGGTCATAAATACTCCTTTTAAAGAACTTGTCACCATTGTAGAATGCTGTTTTGATACTCCTCTCATTCGCATACACATGTGGCTTGCCTCTATGATACATGCAGCAGCTTTCGGTTTAAGAATCTCCATTAAAGCTGTTGTAACTTGTTCCCCAATTCGTTCCTGAATCTGCAAACGCCTTGCATAAATATCAACAAGCCTAGCTAATTTAGATATTCCTATTACTTTGTCTCCAGGGATATATGCTACATGTGCTTTCCCGTAAAATGGTAACATGTGATGCTCACACATTGAAAACATCTCTATATCCTTCAACAAAACAATTTGGTCGTATCCATCTGCTGCAAATGTTGTAAGAACGTCCTCAGGTTTCTGTTTATATCCTGCATATAATTCATTCCAACTTTTTATTACACGTTTAGGAGTATTAAGTAACCCTTCTCTATCAGGGTCCTCTCCAATTGCTGCAAGGGTGTACCTAATAACACCTTCATCCATACTATCAACTAAGTTCATACTGAATTGAGTCTTTTAGATTATTTGATTCAAATGCTTCCAATCTTTCATTACAAGAACCACATTTTCCACATGCAATGGGTTGGTCTTTATAACAAGTTCTAGTTAATTCATATGGAACATTTAATGTGTTTCCTATGGCAACAATATGTGCTTTTGAAAGATTTATAAATGGAGTGTGTACATATACACTTCCTCCCGTAGATAACAAAATAGTTTTGGTAATACTTTCAATAAAATCAGGACGACAATCAGGGTAAATTGCATGGTCTCCTGCATGTACTCCCAAATATATTTTATTTATTTGCATACTCTCAGCATATCCTGCCATTATTGTTGCAAAAATAGCATTACGACCTGGAACTACTGTTAATTTCATATTTTCTTGTTGGTAATGCCCCTCAGGAATATCTCCTCCATTCATCAATAAATTAGAATGAAAATGAGTAAATACACCAGTCAAATCAAATATTTTAAAATAAACAGGAAATCCTTTTTGTTTATAATAATCAATTACGTTTAAGGCACTTTCCATTTCAAAAGGATTGTGTTTAGAAGGGTATTTAAAGAGTGCACAATGTACCTCTTTACCGTCGTGTAAAAGGACCCCCAACAAAGTTGAGGAGTCCAATCCACCTGACAGAGCTATAACAACTCTTTCCATCTTTTATTTCTTTTTGCTGAATGACATTAAACCATCAGCATCTTGTACAATAAGTTTGGCAAACTTGTTGTACTTAGGATTTTTACCATCAGTTAAGATAGTTTGATTTGCTGCCTTAGTAACTTGTGGAAACTTTTTACACATCATTTCCAAAAGTTCTTTTTTGGAATATGTTCCTTTTGCAATCAAAGGAGTCATGTATTCCACACGTTCGGCAGTAGTTACACGATTTGCAGGAACAACTCCTTTTCCTTTTACAGACTCGGCTGATACAACCTTATTTTCTGCTTTCTTTACAGGAGCAGGTGTGTCAAGCAATTCCAAAGCACGTACACGTAATTTGTCCACATTTTTCTGCAAAGCTAATCCCTTACGTAAAGGCTCCAATACATCTTCTTCTTTAATAAGGGCTTTTAATTCATCAAGGTCAGCATCTTCTACCTGTGCTTTGAAATCATCACCATCCTCTTCAACTTCAACAGGCTTTTTAGCTGCTTTCTTTTTAGGGGCTGGTTCATCCTCTTCATCTTCATCATCCTCCTCAGGTTCAGGCTCCACTACTTTCATTTTTGCTTTTGTAGCAGAGGCTTTTTTAACAGGAACTTCTTCCTCTACTTCTTCTTCCTCTACTTCTTCTTCCTCTACTTCAACACCTGTATCATACCCTAATTCAGCAAATGCCTTCATAGTTTCAGGAGTGAACACATCCTCTTCAAAATCTACCAATGCAATTGCTTCTTCCACCTTTTTCTGTAAATCAGGTAAGGATACACCTGCTGTCTTAATTGCTGGGTCAATCCCAAGCACATCATTTAACTCTAAGGCTAATGCCTTCATCGCTTTTAAATCCATAATTTATTTGTTTATTAATTATTAAATTGATTACTTCCTAAAAATTGTACGTATTAATTTTCCTGCATTTGTATTAATAATATCAAGAACTGCAAAGCCTTTCTTTTCTGCCATTTCAGTCAAGTGAATGTCATCCTCGCTTTTAGCCATTTTTAATATAAAAGGAGGACTTCTATCCCTTTTAGTAGTAAAAAAGAATTGTTTTGGTAGCTTTTTTGCTTTCAATTCCTTGCGTAATGCTCTACCACTTTGGTTAGGTTCGGCATAAATAACATTTTTAATACGATGCATTTGGAGTACGTTTTAATTTTTAGTGAAATATAGTGAACACAAAGATAGCATAATATTTTTAATATGCAAACTTTTTTTAAACTTTATTTAAAAATAGCTATACCCCCGTTTTCTTATCCCAAATAACTACATGCTCACGTGTGGAATAACGTACTCCCTGCTCTATTGCAATATTTAGAACCGTTTCCCTGTTCCGTTCTAATTCTTCACGGGTAGCACCTTGCGGCATAAGTATTATTTGTGACTTTTTTATCAAAAGAATTTTAATAAAATCTACCTCTATTTCATCCCAATCCTCTTGCTTTGATACTACAAACTTAAACCAACTATTTGAAAGTGCTGCTAATTTTTGTAAAACATGGAATTTGAATCTTGCTGCATTAGAATTACCACTATTGATTAATTTAGGACTATTATTCCAGCAAGAAATATACTTTGTTAATAAAGTACTTGGCATTATAGTACATTCATTTTCAATTTCAATGTAAGGAACAAAACCGTATCGTTCAACAAATCCTTGTATAAAACTAAGTAATTGAAATTGTTGTTTTAAAGGACTACCTCCTGTTATCACTAAATGTTGTCCTACTCTTAATTTTCGTATCAAATCAAATTCAGGATGTTCCATCATTTCATACAGTTCCATAAACGAATAAGGATTTCCAAATCGCCATACTTCTTGCGTGTCACAAAACCCACAATCTAAAACACACCCCTGAAAACGGAGAAAAGCAGCAGGGCATCCCATATTTACACCTTCTCCTTGAATTGTGTCACAAAAAAATTCCGATATTTCTAAAAACCCATTATCCATATCAACGTACATACGTTTTCTGCCCGGGTCAGCAGCTATTAATGTTTTAGGATTCATAATTACATATTTGGAACGAACCTACAATTTGTTTTGGGTGTTTCGCTAACTTCTACGGCAGAAACACACCACAACATAGTTTGAAACTTGTTGTAAAAATACTCTGCCATATTTTCAGCAGTAGGGTTAAAATCAAGTACATGATTCAGATGTTTGTGGTCTAGGTTATCATCAATCCATTTTTTGATAATATCCATTCCTCTGTAATCATACACAAACCCTACATTATTCAGTACGGCATTTTTTAGTTCTACTTTTATTACGTAATTGTGACCGTGAAGTCGACTGCACGGATGTTCCTCAGGTAAACCATCTAATTGATGTGAGGCGCTAAACGTAAATTCCTTAGTGATTGTAAACATATTTCCTCCTTTTTTAAATGAACAAGTAAAAACCGGGGATGTCGCACCCCGGTGGGCGATTTAAGCAACCATTCTTAATGGCTGATTAAACATTTGAATTGTTTTGCCGTTTAAAGCACATAAACACCCTCCTTATCCCACTATTTCGCTGTCAAAACCAAGTCAGCCCCTTAAAACCAGTTTATAGAGTTATTGGTAACCTCCCACTTTCTAACTGCAAAGTGGAGCTGCCGGGAGTCGAACCCGGGTCCAAACAAAACGTCAAAATAAATCAACGGATATTTAATATTTTACAAATATACTTATTTATATGATTGTAGAAAGGGCCTTCCTTTCTTTAAATTCTGCAATACTGTAACCTCATCCTTATAATTGAAATCCTCTTCCCTACTTATTATCTTATTTATTCGCATTATTCCTAATTTCTTTTCTCTACCGTTCTTGTCTTGATTTAACCCATACATTGCGGTAACGTGTGCATACTTTCTTTTGTCCTCACTAAAATTATGCAATGACAACCTATCAGTATCATAACTATCCGCATCCGCTTGTGTAGGTGAAATAACTAAGGGTAAAATCTCTCCTATTTTAGTTTGACTTAATGAACGTAATTCTTTCCAAGTCTGATTCTGTTGGTGTCTAAATTCCATCTTTACACTTGGTACTAATAAATCCGCATAATCAATTAAAATAATATCAGGTGCAAATCGTTCAGAATCCCACCACGTTCTTAAAATATCCTTTATATTAGATACTGACAATGTTCCGTTAGCATGTGTGGATAATTTAAAATTCCGTTTATTCCTGATAAAAAACTTCTTTACTAACTTAATCATTCCTTCTTCATCGAGAGGACGAACTTCCTCTACTTTCTTTACAAACGGTACCCCCCATTTATGCTTTGCATACTCTAAACAGTTCCAACAAGGTTGATATTCAGGGCGTTCTTTTGCTGCATCCACTAATTCCTCAAAAGTCTTTTTCCTTATTGTTTCTTCATCATCTCCATCAAATAAAGGTACATCAAATTCTCTTAATTTATGCACACATTCTCCTGTTTGATTGTGGATACAATCTCTTACCGATTCATAATGTACACCACAATATTTCTCTAAATTACTTCTTTTAGCTAAATAAACACCAATTCGTTTTAATTGTTCACCTTCATTCATATCTCCCGCTTGAAAAAAAGCTACTTTTCTCCCTTGTCGGGATGCTTTAATAGCAAGTTCTAGGAGAATAAAGCTCTTACCCCTCTTTTCAGAAGCCATAAAACTAACAAAAGAACCTCTAGTAAACTGACTATTCCAAAATTCACCCAATGCCTTAGGAAAACATATAATAGGTTGTCCTACTTCTGCAAATGCTTGTCGTATCCTATCTAAATGTTTACGTTCACTTAAATCAATTGTGCTATCCTCACTATCAGATAAAGGTGAAAATTGATTGACAAATTCCTCAGCATTTTTAATACGTTCCTCGACACTCCCTACTTTATTTGATAGCAAACTATCAACAGATTGTGAAAGTATCTCTAATCTACGTTTCCTGAAGTACTTAAACGTTTCCGTGTATAAATACTCAACATTGAAATCTTTATTAGTATATTCAGAACTTAACCCAGGCAATATATCCTCTTCAATCTCCTCAGCAACATCTTTATTCAACCCTTCCCTAATCTTTTGTAAAAGAATTCCTTCTATATTATTTTTAGGAGCAATTTCATGGTCTTTGTAATATGAAAAAACCCAGGTAGCAATTTGTTTAGCCACCGAAGATTCTATGTAATCATTATTCCAAATACCTTTTACTTTTCTAAGGTATTCTGTGGAAACTATAAGTCCTATAATTATTTGTCGTTCTATCATATTGCTAAAGGTAATTTATGTAAAACTTGTGTACTTACTTGGGAATATATTTCAATAGTTCTTTTAGAATAATTAAAATATTTTAGCTTTTGTTCATACATCTTTAAAATAGTATCATGTTTATCTTTCATAATCAAATAGTTATACGTTAAAATTGATATATAATAGTTAGGCACAATACTAAGACCGTGCTTCGTTGATACATTAGTTTAAGTTTGGAAAATGTTCTTTTAAATATTTACTAATCATCCAATGTTTAAGTTTTGGTGTGGCAGTCATATTATATAGTTCTTTCCAATCAACACTTTGAATAAGTTCCTTAATCTTATCTTTATATTCAATGTTTATTATAGTAAAATATATTTGTTGACAATACTGTCCGTCATATTCACAAATTTTACCAACACTTGCACCAAATCCACACACACTAAAATAATAAGTTTCAGGAATTTTATCGTTTCTACTTTTACCAGTTGCAACACCAGTTAATTTAACATCTTCCAAATCGAAGTTTGGTTTTTTGTTTAAACCATTTTTATTTCTTTTGTATATATTTAATACACAATGAACGGTTCTATCACTATATTTTCTTTTACCCAAATCCTCGCTGTTAACCAAATCAAACTCATACATATACATATTATTGTTTAATTGGCTTATTGGTAATATAAAAGAAACATAATCACCTTGCGTTATTGCTTTCTTAAAAAACTGTACACTTGTATAATTTCCTTTACCGTAAGGTGGGTTTCCAATTACACATCTACCTTTAAAATATGGTAAATCTAATTCTAAGTAGTTTTTTTGTTCAATATTTTCCGCTTCTGGTTCAATATCAAAAGCAAGGTAATTGTTATCTAAATAAGGTAAAAATACACCTGCCCCTGCACTTGGCTCTAACCATTCTGTTATATTTTCAACTCCAATTACTTCCTTTGTTTTCTTTACACAATATTCCGCTAAATCAGAAGGTGTGTAGTATTTGTCTAAATTTATTTTTGCCATTTCTAATTAATTTTAAATTTGTAAAAAGTACTGTGCCTAACACCGTGTATAAGCAATGGCACGGATAGTTTTGTGTTAATTTTAAAGTGTGTACAAGTGCCACTGCTCATACACGAACCGTTGTGTGCAATAGCCTTTCTTCGTAGCAAGGTTACTGCTTAATAAATCTTTTTTATTTAATTTTTTGCCAGCCCGCCTCAATTTTTTCAAAACTGTAAGGAAAAAACTCTGCCATTGTTTTGCCACTTAACCACCATTGCATCGCAAGTTCTCCATCAAAGTCAGTAGCACAGCTTAATTTCCATTGTGGATTTTTAATCATTCCTTTTGTTATTGCCCGTTTAATTGCATCATAATATTTAGGGTACAAATCAAATTCAGCCTGTCTTGCACCTTTTCTACTTACCAATGGGCAACCAACACAACCAAGCCTAAAAGCACCCGTTTTGTAATGTGGAGCAAGTTCAATATTATACTTATCAATCAATTCGTACACATCATCATCTTTCCAATCGTAAATAGGGTAAATGTGTTGGCTACCTTTTTGCCATTTGCGGTTATCACATTGAACATAATCTCTATTTTGCCTATTTCTACTTTCAGCACTTCGCACACCCTCAAATACATTTTTACCAACAGAACCATACTCTTTCAAGAACTCACAACAAAATCTATTTAATCGTGTGGGCAATCCTTTTCGCTCAACTAATTGGTAAAATGATTCCTTTGGTTGTAGTATTTCTGTGTGCGGGTAATTTGATTTAATATGACTAATTGTTTTAGGTGGGTCAATTGTAGTATTAGTATAGTAGCTTTTATAGTCTATGCCGCTTTTCTGCAATAAAAAATCAACTACAGCACTATCCTTTCCGCCACTATTTCCAGCGTTTAAATTGGTCATATTTCTACCAATTGTTTGTATAAACTTTATTGCTTTATCTTCTAAAATCATAAAAAACCCCTCCCTAAAAAATTAAATAAAAAAGTGTTTGTACTTCGATTGAACAGAAAAAAGCTACATGCACACAACACACGGTATAAGCAAAAACCGTTGCAGTGCGTACGTCAAAGTATGTAGTTCTAAATCAAGTTCATATCGTGTTGATAATGTTGTGTTTCAAAATCGGTTTCAGCTCATACCGTCACCGTTAGTTGCAAGCATAGAAACCGCCTGCCACTTTGATAATTTAGAGCGATTCGAGAGCTTCACGAGCCGCTTTCTGTTTTGCTTCTTTTTGATTAATTCCAGAAGCTGTGAAAATTTCACCATTTGGAAGTTCAATTTCAACAGAAATTACTGGACAATGGTCAGCACCTACTTTGTTTGTTACTCTCGTTTCAATGTTTGCTCCAAATCTCTTTTGGATTTTTTCAGCAAGTTCTACAATCGGATTTGTGTTCATTTCGTTTAAGTTTTTAATAGTTAATAAATTTTTTTCTATTTTCTCAAATATGCCTTTAACAGCAAATCTGATGTCTTTTTCTTTTACTCGCTTATTTGAAACATTAGCAAGTAATTGTTCTGTTGACTCAGGTTCGTTCTCAACGAGAAATGAGAATTTTTCGTCACCTTCTTTTTGGTAAAAAAAACTATTGTTTTACCGTTTTGACTAAACTTTTTCATTTTGATAAGTATAAATGCCAGCCACTAACATACAATAACCGCAAGTGGGGGCTGGTTGCCAGCTTGAAGTTATCTGCTCCTAATTTAGTTTACGTCAGGTTGAAAGGTCGGTGCATTTAATCCCCCACCTGACGGTTATTGTCAGCCGTTAGCAACCAGCTTTTAGAAGCCTCCATCCATTTACTTTATCAATCTCAAAACTGTTGTTTTCAATGTGAAATCCATCTTTATAGAATTTATTGAAATGGAGGCTAAAAACACCCCTATATTTACGCTTCCCTACTAATAGCATTAATGGTTTTGAAAAATACCTATTCTTTTCTGAGGCTTTCGGTAACTCATATTTAGGCGAAATAAAACCGTTTGCTAACAGCGTATTAACTTTATTGCCTTCCTGCTTTTTAGATATATTTTCCATAATTCGATATTTTAGTGGTTGTTAATAATTATTTTTATTGGCAACAAAGCCAATACGCAGCCGTTGTGTGCAATAGCCTTTCTTCGTAGCAAGGTTAGTACTTAATAAACTTTTTTATTTAATTCTTTGCTCCCTGTTTAGTTTTTTTTATAAATATCGTCCATCACTCGGTTATTTTGTGATAAATATATAGCCCTACTAAATTAAACGCTATTACAAGCCCCCAAAATTCCCAAGTAAACACATCTATACCTGAAAATGCAAGTAGTGCTCCTATATAAATAGCCCAAATTATTATAAATACTATTTTCTTTTCTGCTATTGCTTTCATTATGGTACGTTTTAATTAATAATTGAAGCACAAATATATACAAATATATTTAATATAAACAAACTTTTTTTAAAAACTTTTTTAAAATAATTAATCTTTAGTTGTGAATACTATACTTCCAGCATGTTCCTGTAATCTACGCAAAAGACGTTTACCATTATCCGATACTGCAATTTCTGCTTCGGTTAAATTTGTAGTAATTAAAGTAGGTAAAAAACTACTATGCCTATAATCCACAATAGTGTATAGAATATTCATTGCATATTCAGTTACCATCCCTCCTGAAAATAAATCATCAATTAATAGTACCTTAGCCGTTTTGTACGTATCATATACGGAACTTTCTGAAATATCCTTATCATTAATTGCTTGTTTGAACTTTTGTATAAGTTCTGAATATTCCACGTACACCACTTTACAAGTATTCAAAGGGTAACTAACAGAAATTATTGAGGCTATTATATATTTAGATAACAAAAATAACGTCTTTCCTGAATGTACTGGCCCTGTAAGAAACATTGAACCAACTGATAACGTTGTATAATCAGCCAATTCATCATTGCTTAAATAGTACTTGTATGTTTCAGAAAGCACCTTAGGAGGAATTTTTAGATTGTGTAAAACGGTATATACTTTTGCTTCAAATATTTCCATAGGCTGATGTTTCTTTGTAATACTTGGATGAATTTTAAAAGCATCATTTTCAGGAATTACTAAATTTTTTACTAAATCCTCAAGATGCTGTTGAATTACATTGTGTTTCATATCTGTATATTTATTAGGTTTAGATTCCTACGTGTAAAATTTAAAGTATAATAGTAAAGTAGTACATTATCACAACTATTTGAAAGCCTATTCATTTAAAGTATATTTCCTATTGTCACATTATTTTTTTAACTCCTGAATACGCTGATGGAACTAAATAATTATCAAAATTGTCTGTTGGATTTGCTGGCAAGCCACTTCTTAGTAGTTTACTTTTGGAACTGTTATTTTGTTCAAAATTGTATGATTTCATTTCAGAAGCATTATCTAACCACCCGAAGTTATTTAACCAAGTTGAAGGGTGTTTAATAAACTTTGGGTCTTTCCATCGTTCACTATTTTTTTGGGAATGAATTGCTTTTCTTATTTCAAGCCAATTAGGGACATTATCTTGTCTAGTACATATTCTATTCCAAATAGCTAAACATTTTCCTTTATCTATTTTCTTTGGGTATAATTTCCAAAATATTTCAAATTGAGATTTTTGTATTTTAGAATTTTTGGAAGTAATTGTTCTTTTTAATTTGGAATTATTATCAATTAAATTTCCAAAATTTTTCTTTATTATAATTTCTTTTTTATTATCATTTATATTATAATCTATTATATTATTGTGTACAGATTCTTTACTACCCCCCCGTACAGATTCTTTACTACCCCCGTCAAGTTTCTGTATGGGTAGTACAGATTCTTTACTACCCCTGTAAGATACAGCCCTATACTTGTTCCACGTGATATTGTTTTTTATTTCCTGCTCTTTTATTAAATATCCTTTATCTACTAATTTTTTCAAAACTTCAATTATTGTGGTACGAGATACATTTACCCATTTAGTTAAGTAATTTATGCTTCCTATAAATTTAGAAGTGTTGTCTTGGGAAAATCCATAAATAATAGCAAACACCATTAATTCATTTCCTTTTAATTCTAAATCAGTTACCATCCACGATTGAACAGTAAAGTACGTCCCTTCTTTCATAATTCCTAATTATTAGTAACGCAAAAACCTTTTAGCGTTCGGAGTGGCAGTTCCTAATAGCTAAAAGGTTTTGTTTTTATTATTTTGTATATTTTTAAACATCTGCCACAATGTTTTTTAATTTCTAAAGAAAGTGAGCGGGAGGTAAAACGTACAAAATCTTCCTCCCTTTAAGTTTCTCACTTGAACTGCAAATGTAACTATAATATTTTGATTGTGCAAATAAATATTATCTGTACTTCCCTTTCAATATATTAGATACTAAGGTGTTAGCTTCACTTTGCAGCATACTACCAGGGTCATTAACTATTGGTACTCTATACGCTGTTACTCCTCTAAATTTTAAATCAGCCACTAATTTATTAGCCTGAACGATAGCTTGTGGGTCATCGTCGTAGCATACTGCAACCTCTTTAAAATTATTTGCTATTATTCTTACTTGTTTGCTTTTGTACTGTATTCCTGATGTTGCAAAACTTTTAGTACCTAATCGCCATACATCAGTAGGGCCTTCAACACATATCCCAATACTATCCCATTCAGATTGTTTACCATACAGTATTTCTTTATGAGGAATTTCCTCAATCTCCTTAGGGCAGGCTTGATACTTGTTAAGATGTTTATCAGTTGCATCCCTACTATCGAAGGTTACTATCTTACCATCCCATTCAAAGGGTATTAGAATACGATGTTTATAATTAAGTTCTTTTAACATTGCAAGAGGCCCTAATGATTGCAGTTTCCATAGTTCCTCTAAATAATCAGGGTCAAAGTTTCTCCCTTCTAAATACTTTTTATGATGAGGAAATAAAGGATGAACATCATTTGGAAAAGTAAAAGGAATTTTATCAGTTTTAGGAGGCTTCGTCTGTGGTGTTAATGTTATTCCATATTGTTTTACTAAAGTGTAGGATTGTGATTTGCTTATATGTAGCAGACTTGAAATGCCATCTATGATAGTATGATGTCCACACCTCCAGCAATAATAGTAATTTTCCTCTATATTAAACCCTAAATGTAGTCCCTCATTACCAGTGCAAAAAGGACAGGCTGTATTAGCCCATCCTTCCCTACAATGTTTATGTCCTTCTGTTCTGTAAGGGATAGAGTAATCCCGATAAAGGTGTTCTATATCCATGCGTTCTGTATTATCTTAATTGTATTTCAATAATAGCTAATTGACCTACTACAGGCATCAATTCAAGGATAGCTTTATCTTCTTTTTCAAATAGCAAATAATCATTTGCACGTTCAACCCTACCTCTTGCTACGAAAATAATAGTTTGCATCCGTTTAATTTCTCCTTTAGAATACAAATTAATGATAAAAAAATCTTCTATGATGTTTTTTATTCTGAATTCCTTTTATTATTAAATGGCTTCCAATGCTAAGTGTGGCAGTTAATAAATAACCAGTAAGCATTGTCTGATTCATTTTCTTGGTGGAATAATTTTCAAACTTAGGCTGATTTAAAATTACCTCATTGTAGGTAAATCCACTAAACATAATAATTATTGGAACAGATTTGCTAGGATCTTTTAAGTTAAACCTATCTTCATTATTTGCCCATTGAGCAAATAAACTATGATTTAAAACTAAAACCATAATTAATATCACTGTTTTTTTCATACTTGTAATTTTTTAATTTGATTATTTACCTTTTCATAATATTTTTTAGTGCCTACATATTTCATTCCTTTAGGCCCTCCATTCCACTCTCGGCATATTTGTTCTAATTTTTCAGGAGGATATTGTTTTGCATAGTACATGAAAACTTCCTTGGCTTTTATTGGGTCCTGCATTTGGGTTAAATAGTATCGTGTTCCCGTCCGTTGAAAATAGTCGTCCAACCTAATTTGCCTAATCTGAACTATTCCATAAGCTTGTTCTATTCTATTAACTGCATTAGGGTTATTTCTACTTTCAACATACGCCGTAGCCTCAAAAATAGCATCATACATTTTGTCCACAAAATACGTAGTGACAAAATTAAATTTAAGTTCCTCCGGCATTTCTGGGCAATACGCTGGACTAAATGTAATCCACATTCCTAAAATCAATATCAATGTTTTCATAATTTCCTGTTTTTAATTATTTATTTTTATAATGATTTACCAAATCATATAATAGACTTGTATCTTCTTGAATTTCTCCATCTAATACTTTATCAATATTTCCCTGTTTTTTATGTAACATTTTTGCAATAACTTCCTCAACGGTGTTTAAAGCTGTAAAGTTAAATACCATTACTTTTTTTAGTTGTGTTATCCTATGTACTCTATCAATGCGTTGGGATAAGGGCCCTGGGTTCCATGGATATTCTACTATCCCTATATTTGATGATGCAGTCAAAGTTAATCCTACCTCAGCTCCTTTATTTCCTACAAATAATTTTATCCTGCCGTCATTTTGAAATGATTCTACTGCCTTATTCCTGTTTGCAGTAGAAACTCCTCCATGAATATACACAGATACTTTTTTAAAATAATTAGCAATATCCTCTACTGTTTGAACATGTTCACAGAATAAAACTAATTTTTCACCACTTTCTAAAAAGTTTTCTATCCATTCTATTAGTGCTTTAAATTTACCTTTAACCGCTAGTTGTTTTAGTATTTCAAAATGTGTCAGTGCATTAGAGGTTTTTACTTTTTCATCCTGTAATTTTTTTAATTTATAGTCATTTATTTCAATGGGACTATCCTCAGTAAAATATTTACGTAGTTCTTTCCTTAAATTAATCTCTACTCCCTTTTTAATGTAGTTAATAAAATCATTCATTGCCTCATTATATTCTTTTTCATTATCCATTTCTAATGAAACAAAAGAATACTCTTTATCAGGTAATTCTGTTAAAACATCCTTCTTTTTTCTTCTTATCATTACATTTTGAACCAATATAGCATGTAATTCCTTTGTATTAGTTGCTCCATCATACGTCATTGCAAACCCATTACTTTTTGGGGCGCAGTACCTGTTTTTAAATACCCATTCAGAAATAAATATATTTTTATTTATTATTCTAACTCCGTTGTATATATCAAATGTCCTTTTTTCAATAGGAGTTCCCGATATTCCAATTTTATGTGGAATATTTTCAGACAATCTATCTACTGCGGATGCACGTAGGGTTTTTTTATTATTTATAAAATGAATTTCATCCATTATAAGAATTTGCGGATTTAAGTCTTTTAAGAAATCAACGTGTCCAGAATATGGAATATCAATCATTATAGGCTTATCTTTTTTATCAAACAGTAATTCACCTTTACTATTTGTCTTTTGTATTTGCAAATTTCCTAATATATTGTAATTAATAATAATAATATCTCCTGTATAATTAGTATCTTCCTTTCTAAACCCATAAATTGTTTGTACATTTTGTTTTCCCATCCATTTAAGTACCTCTAATTCCCAATTTATTTTTAAAAATGAAGGACATACAACTATAACAGGGCGTACATTTTTATGTATCATTATCCATACTAATGCTTGTAAAGTCTTTCCTAGCCCCATTTCATCAGCCAATAAAGCACATCCTTTAAAATACTCTATTAATTTAACGCCCTCAATTTGATATGGTTTAATAACTCCTATTAATTTTTTAGGAATTTCTATATTGTTGGAAGTATCTTCTACTGTATTATCTTTAATATATGTATGTACTGCATCTACCAAAAAACCCCAACTTTCTAATAATTTTATGTTTTCTAAAGTAAGTGCGGCACTCCAAAACTTATTAGTAGAATGCCATGTCCTTCCTGTCAATGTTCTAACCTTATCCAAAGTGTCAGCATTAAATGGAAATTCAATTTTGATTCGAGTATCTTCCTTTATTTTTATAATACCTGTTGTTTTGGTGTTCTTAGCCATTTGTACATTTTTTTAATATTGAGTACAAAGATAACATTATCTTTTTAATAAACAAACTTTTTTAAAACTTTTTTTAAAAATATGTATAACCACAAAAAAGGCACAGTATTAACGCTGTGCCTCAGTTACTGCAATAGTATATATTACTACTTTTTTCAACTTCTTTGTTTCTTCCTTACTTCTGTAATTTCATCAATTATCATATAAGCTATTCCAATTGATTGCTCCAAAGTTAATTCTTTAGGTAATTCTGCTTTTGTTAGCCGTTCAAGAGGATGTGGATAAGGCAATGACATGACTTTTTCCTCAAATTCTTTTAAAACTTCACGCCGTCTTTGTAATGTTAAGGAGTATTCTTTTTTAAGGTTAGTCAATTCCTGTGTTACAATTGATTCGTTCTCTCCAAAGAAATGACGCCCTTTGTCTTGGTTCAAAGAATACGTTTCAACTATTGTTTCCTCTTTTTTCTTAAATTCTTTGTAATCCTCTGCCTCCTCAATTGTTTCATACAATGCCTTTAAAGTGGGCTGGATTCTTTGTGCATTAGTTAACGTCTTTGAACGGAATGGTTGTCCGTTAATTTTACCACAATTGTAAATACCTGCTAATAGTGTATCAGCTTGTCGGTAACTTAATTGTCCTTTTTCCATAATTTGAATTGTTTTAATTTGATTAGTACTCCAAGTTTAAATTGATTTTCGTATATATTATATCCTGCTAAATATGTGTTTTGATTGTACGTGTATCCTGCTAATACTGAAATTTCGTGATACCCTGCCATTAATCCTAATGACAAACCATTTGATGTTTCCTTGCATTCTCTTATGTTCTGAATAATAAGTGACTTACTTAGTATTCTATTAGCAAAAATTGATGTTTCCTCATGTACCTTTACATCATTTGCTGTTGTATCTAGTGTATAGTTCTTAATTAATAAGTAATCAGCTACAATTGCTGTGGTATCGGCAGGAATTATAACATCAATAGAATCGTGGATTGTTATTATTTTGTATGTTCCTGTATCACGGTAAATTGTAGTATCCTTATATACAATTTTAGGTTTTTCTGTACTACTTACAGGAGGAAGATATTGTGTTATTATTATAGGCTTTGTATTAGTGTTAACAGTAGGTTCTTCCCGAAAGAAGAACCATCCTGCTACTAAACCCAACATCAACCCAACTATTATGAAAAAACCATTTGTTTTCATTTTACACTTGTTTCAGATGTACAAAGCCTAAACACACCAATCCATTTTGAATAGGTTCAAAGTTAAGTGCCCTACTTTTTTCATCAACAATAACACCTTCTCTACCCCCAGCATCATTTGTATTCCCGTCAATCGTAATTACTTGATTAGTTTTCCTATCATAACTCTTTCCTATTGCAATATGTCCCGTCCAATGCGCTGTACCATCTTTATAGGTTTGAAAGGCTACTAAGCAACCTGTTTCGAATTTTCTATCTACGATAAAATCCTTAGTCTTTTGAAAATTACGAAAGGTAGTTACTGCCGAAGCATTGAAAAGGTTCTTTAATCTGGAAAACAATGTAGCATCCCAATTTTGGTAAGCCTCTTCCCAAATCAATTCAGTAAATAAAGAACACCAGGCATTTCCTGATACGAAGCCTACAGTTTTCATTCTTTCCTCAAATGACTTATCTTCAAATCCTAAATTAGGAGGAATTTCTTTTTGCCCTATTTCTTTTATTGCACGTAATAATACTTCCTGATTGATTGTAGTTTCCATGATTACTTTTTTTGGAATATGTTAATACTTGTTTTATTTCTCATAAAAATAATAATACGGTCTAAAGTAGCACCTACTAATACTGCTAAAAACATATTTACTTCAAACGGGATACTAAGTTCAGGAGCAAATCTCGCTACTAAGAATATACACATTATTCCTGAAAAGAATCGGGTAAGGTTGTCTTTCAACCAATACTTAAAAGATAGTGGTGCAATTTTCCTATCAGCTTTCTTTTTAAGATGTACCAACATTGAAAATATTTGCCCTAAAAAAGCAAATAAATAAATAGAAAATAGGAAACTTATTGACATCGTTCCTAAAAGGTTGTTTAAAATTTCTGTTTTCATAAGCTATTTTTAAAAAGGTTAATACAAATATACAACTTTATTTTATAATAAAAAATCCGATGGTTGCAGTAGCAACAGTCCATAAAAACACAATAACCATAGCTCCTCCAAATATCCTGTTTTTATACTTTTCCATTTCGGCTTTGTGTGTATCACATTTAGATTCAAAATTTTCTTGTGCTTTTTCCACTATTTCTAACCTTTTTAAATACCCTACGGGATGAAATTCGTCACCTAATAAAGCTGTTTTAACTGACCGCATATCTTTTAAAAGAGCGGTTACTAATTCTCTTAATGACTTTACATCAGTTTCCTCTTGTTCCATAATTTAGTTTTTATTAGGTTAAACATATCCTTCATTATTATCATAAGCACATCGTCCTAAAGTCGTTAATGCCGCCCACGCTGTATTATCTGTTACATTTGGAATATCGTCACCATTATTTAATTTAGTACAAGCCCAATTTTGAACAGTCCACCGCTGGGTACCTATTACCACGGTGTCATAAACTCTACCATCATAGTCGGTTACAGTATCAGGAGTATCTGAACCATCGTATAGGAGGCGTATTGAAAATCCATTTGTTTTTAAATTTCCGAATGATTCCTGAAATAAATTATTACTAGACGATAACCCATAACAAGGTGCGGTATATATATCATATTCATTTATATTCCAAAAATATGTATTATAATATAATAAACCAAACGTGCCATCTCCTTCATATCTAACACCTGATGGTTTGGCAGTAAATCCAAAATCATCTGTTCCATTATTTGCGTTCCAAAGGCTTGTACTTTTTAACGCACTACCTTCAATACCTGAAAATCCATTAGCCGTTAAATAATCATTTAGAATATCACATTCTGCATTTGTTGGTACTTTCCAATCAGTAGGTGCAAAATTAGCATTACTCGCAGCATACCAATTGTAAAGGTAGCCATTAACAGCACTTGATAGTGCAATATTAAATATATAAGGGTTTATAATCATGTTCGGTATCCTTCAAGTTTAACAATAAGACCTGCTCCTGCAATAGTATTACCTACAGCATCCCTATCAATAGTAATTTCTGAACCTGCTGCTAATGCTGTATCTGAAATAACGGCTTGTGTGGCTGCCGTAGCTGTTGTTTTTTCTCCTGAATCAAAAGTTAATTTGGTACTTAAAATTGAAGTACCATTTTCATTAATATCTACCGTTACTAATGTGCCTCCTGTTCCAGCAGTTAAAAGCCATGCGTAAACGGCTGTAAGTGTAATAGCGTGGCTGGTTCTAAAATAAGCTACGGAAGTAGCTACGGTTAAGGGAGTAGTTAAATCACTACAGGATAATTCCTTTTCCCAATATATTCTAGTAGTCAAATCACCTATTTCTCTCCAAACTGTTCCATCATATTCAAGAACTAATATATTTCCAACAACCGCAGTATAATCGGCTTCTCTTTTAAGATAAATAGGTTTATTAGTCCCTGATACTGTATAATTATGTTTTATTATTGGTGTCCCTGAAAATTGTAATTTAATTATATTTCCTGTCGTCCACAATGCAGCAATATCAATTAAGTTTATTTGAGTAGCTCCACTTACTACAAACGTATTTCCTGTACGAGTAGGAGCTATGTTATTGGCTGCTGCAAACGTTGTCCCTACTGATTCATGTATTGATTTTCCATTTGTGTCTAAAAAGCCTCCAAGTTGGGGCGTAGTATCTTCAACTATATTGGATAATCGCCCATTTAAAGCAGCATATTGAGCCGCTGTCATGTGATACCGTTCTAATGCTACTCCCCCTTGAATTGTACTTAATTCATTGTGAGGAGGAATTACAGAAAAGGAAGAATCTCCACTTGATATAGGAGTTTGAATAAGATACTGGTCATAGTAATTCTTATTCCTATATTTATATGTTACTGTTACGTTCATATCAAATCAATTACGGTGGCATTATCGTACTCCAAAAGTGTAATATCATAAGAATCCCTACAAACGTTATAAGAATACCCAATCAAAATAAATCCTTTATTTGCTTGTAAAGAATCATAATAATAATGAAAAGGACGTAAAAAACTAATAGGATTAGCGGTTGCTACATTATATACCGTTCCTGTAATTTGCTGCCTTACTACATTATATCGCTGATATAATGCCTTCATTAACCATTCTACCAATGTAAATGTTATGGAATCTCCATTTTCACTCCATTCTGTTGTTCTTGTCAAGAATCCAGTTTGCATCAAAACACCATTCCTATAATTGTAGGAATCCATATCAAACAAATCCAAAGTTGTTTCAAATTTATTAATAAAGGACGTATTAGCATCACCTTCAATTACATTATCTTGAAAATCCCCTGTTGCTGTGACAACCACATCACCGTACCATGCTTTAGCGCAAGGAATAGTGGTTTCTCCCGTCTGTTCTACTAATTCCTCGCAAATTCCCAAAACAAAAGAAAAGTCTCCATCTAATTTAGGAAATTCTACCCCTACGCTTGGTATGTTTCCAATAGGTATGGATATAGATACCTCTACCACACAGGACATATCATCAAATTCCGTACCTGCAATATCCTCGTGTTGGATATATGTGGCAGGTACTGTGGATTCTACAAAATCCCAAGTAGTTCCTGCTCTTGTAACATATCTATTAGTTGTATAATTAGCAACCCGCAGAAACCAATAAAACTTAAAATTGTAATCAGCCCAATCCCCCGACCATGTCCCAAAACTACCCTTTTCAGATGCAAACTTAAACTTAATAAGCAGGGTGGTATCTTCTCTAACAGTAGCAATAAAATTAGTATATAACCCATTAGGATAATTAGGTGGTGCATCTGCATACGGAGTAATTCTATTAATGGAACTATTTATTCCATAATAAGGGTCTCCAAAAGTATTCGCCCATACTGCGGTACCATCATTATATCTTTGCCAATGCTTTCTTTCTGGATTTATAACATAATATAAGCCGGTTACAGGAGGTACTATTGACATATCACTACTAACCAAATTGAACAATAATTTATCATCCAAATTAATAGTAATATACCGCATTCCCGGAACCGTTGATAAAATTTGTGATTGTCCTGTAAAAACAAGGTCTTGTAAATCACCTAGAACTCCTTTATTTATACTCACATAATCTTCACTTTCCCCTATATCATAAGATTCTCCTGTTTGATACTCAATATAATTTACTATATTATAATAATAAGCACTTTGTAAAATATCTCTGTACCTATCAATATACCAATACCCATTCCACCAATATAAATAACAATCGAATGTAAGTAAAATTGATTGTAATATCTCAAGACTAGGCCTTCTTTTTACATTATCTTCCCAAAATACTTCCGTATAAAATCCACAAGATGTAAATAAAGTATCACCAGAAGTAAATGTTTCTCCAACGGGTTGTAATGAACAATTTATCCTTATATTATATTCTGCCCCTACTGACCTAAGTATTTCATCAATGATACTGATAAACGACATGTTTTGTAAAGTATCTATACTTGGAGCAGTGACATATTCAAGTTTGGAAAGGTAACTACTTGCTACAAATTTAATGGATTGGTATTTTAAATACCCTTGACTTACTGTTTCACAATTCAAAAATCCCTCAAATAATGTAACTACGGAAGGAGTGATTGTAGTAACTACTATTTTCCAGTATTTTTCCTCAGCAGTCATTAAAGGTAATAAATCAAACCAATCATCTTTTTGGTTGGCTATCTCAAATTCACATTTCATTTTAAGGATATGACTTTCCCAACCATCAGAATCATACGAAATAATAAGACTTTCATCTATTAAAGTTAAAACAGGAGTAGGGTCAGGTGCACTGCTTGTATCTTTTTGAATAGACAATACTCCTGTTACATTTTTAGATGCCCAATAAACATTATAATAATTTACCCATGCCATGATTAATATGCTTTAGAATAAGTGTTCATATTCTGTAAAATTCCTACTAATTTTCTACCTTCAATTTCAAATACAACCTGTTGATTTTGTTTATTTATTCCTATGTCTTTTAATCTGTTTAAAGGTATCACAGTTTCTCCGGAGGATAATAAAGCAGGAAAAGTATCATTATTGTACCCAGGAGGAACCATACCTCCTGTTGCCATTTTAGCAGCACTATTTCCCATTGTTTTTGCTTGCCCCCATAATGCAGCTATTAAAGCTAATCCTGCTGTACCTGCTACAATTAAACCTACCATACCCCAATTAATAGTTTCCCGCATCATTAACGCAGCCATCGTAGTGGCAAGCATTGCACCTGCTAATTGTAATATAGAATCTATGATAGCATTAAACACACTTGTGGCGTTTGCTCCTGCTGTTCCTAATGCTGTGCCTATTGCTTCTCCGACTGCAACATATCCATTTGCTAAATCTTCCATTATAGACCTTTGTAAATCTGCTTTTTGCATTTCCAACTGAGTTACTTTTAATACGTTCATTTGTGCCTGTACTTCCACATTATTAAGGTCCTTGTGTTTCTTAATTAATTCATCCAAATATTGTAACTGTATTTGGTACCTCCCACTTACTTCATCTAAAGAACTTCCTAAATTTGCTGTCATGAAGGTATTTAAATCTAAGGCATTATTATATTCTTGTTGTACTGTAAGCACTCCTGGCATCATGGCTTTCATAATAGCCAGTTTAGCTTTCATTATCTCTAGTCCTTTTCCATATAGTTGCCCTGATGCTCCTCCCTTATTAATTGCTTCTGTTAATGCCTCTATTGTAGGTGTTGCTGAATCAAATGAAGGTCCAAATACCTTTGCTAATTTCCCTATTCTATCCATTTCTGCATCAAACTCATCCATCCAAGGTAAACAAGATTCCATTGCTATACCTAAATCTGTAATACCTTTCTTCCAAGAAGTAATCCATACATCACCTTGGTCAGCACCTTTAGTATTTACGGCATTCATGTCCTCAATTCCTTTTGTGAATACAGCAGCTTTCTTTTCAGCAGTCCCATATTCTTCTCCTAAATGTTGTACATTTAAAGCCATTACCCTAAATTCTTCTGCCACCCTTTGAGCAATGTCCATCACTTCTGGGTTGATTTCAAACTTACCTTTGTTTGCTAATTCTTCCGCTTTCTTTTTATCAGCAAATAATTTTTCAGTTTCTGCAATGTATCCTTTAAGCACTTCTATACGTATATTAGCACCAGTAACGGCAATTGATTCATCTAAGGCATATTCAACCTCCATATCTTTTAATTGCTGAAATAGCATTTTTTCCGTATTAAGTCCATTTTCTTTGGCTTTTATCCATTCCTTTTCTAAATAGCCATATAATTTATATTTGTCTAAAACTCCTTTTTTTGCAATTTCGGCAGCAAGTCCTGCATCCTCTTCCGCCATTTTTTGTCGTTGTAAATAACTAAGGTACTCCTCTACTTGGCGTAAATTAAATTTACCTAAGTTTTCCTGAGAAATAGCTAATTCATCAAATACCTTAACTAACGCCGTTGTTTTTACTCCTGTTGCATTAAACGCTTTTATAGCAACAGTCGCTTTTTCTACATTATTTTTTGTTAATATAAAATAACTTGCTACTGCCACCAAGGCCGTGATTGTTGCTGCCCAAGGGTTAGCTAAAGTAGCAATAGTTAGAGCTTTCATTACGACAATAGTTCCTTTTATTACCGTAGTTAGCATTCCAAAAGCACTAATAATACTTCCTAACATAGCAATAACAGGTCCAGCTATTATGATAATGGCAGCCCATTTTAAATAGCTTTTTTGTTGTTCCACTGATAATGCTTTCCACCAATTTATAAGGTTAGCCATTTTTTTCATCAATCCTTCAAAAATAGGAATAATAGATGTTTTTATAGTATCTCCTAATTCTACCATTAACACCTGCGCTTGTACAACTAATTGGTTCCATTTGAATTTAAGTGTATCCGAAGCAGGCCCAAAAGCCCTATCTAAATCCCCTGTTGCATTAGCTAATTTTTTGAATATTTCTGCTGTATCCTCTGCATTTGCTCCCATCTGTGCCCAAAATCCTGTCATTGCACGGATATTTGGGAAAATCTTTGAAGCAATGGTACTACCCCAAGAATCTGTTAAATCAAGGATAGTCTGCATTCCTTTTAACAACCCTTGGTCTTTTACTATTTTTCGTAATTGGGCAGCACTTGTACCCATAAGAGCCATTTGTGATTCAGCTTCTACACTTGGTTTCTGTAAGCTGTTTAACATCTGCCTTAACTGAATTGCTGAAGTTCCGGCATCAGTACCAATACGTGTCATTGCTGCCATTGCAGCAAGTGTTTGGTCAAATGATACTCCCATTATTGATGCAGCAGGAATTACTTTACCTATAGCGTGGGCAAATTCGTCTGCTTCACCTTTTCCTTCACGTACGGCAGCAACTAATATATCAGTAGCTTGTGCGGCACTCAGGTTAGCTTTACCGTAAGCATTTACAGCACTTGAAACAGCATCGGCTATAACTTTTACTTCACCTAATCCTGTTGCTGAGGCCTTCGCTGACATCGTTACTATTTCCATTGCTTCTGCACCTCTAATACCCGAAGAAGTTACAAAATATAAAGCATCCGCTAATTTAGCAGGTCCTACTCCAAATTCAACGGCTAATTTCTTTAAATCTTCTCCCCATGCTTGTACTTGTTCTCTAGCGATTCCCACAAGTCCTTCAATCATAGCTAAGGAGTATTCAAAATCTGCGGACATTTTTAAAGCACCTCCACCTACTAATGCTAATGGTAAAGATAAGGAAGTAGTCATTCCTTTACCTACTTTAGTCATTGTATTACCAAACTTTAAAACAGAGGCATTTGCGGAGTTCATTGCGGAGGTAGTTGATGCGGCAAATAACTGCATTTGCTTGGTAGCATTAGTTAATGCGGTAGTATTAACTCCTATCGTAATCATTAATGGTCCTAGTCCTGCACTCATTTTAATTCCTCCTTCTTTGGCTTAGTATTTGCTTTAGTAACTTTCTTGTTTTGGGCATTTGCTATTCCTAATAGAATCTGTTTCATTTCTTCCACTGATTGTGTCTTATTCCTTTGTTCTCTTAGTTTTCCATCATAATCAGGCATAAATTCTAAAGGGGTAGTTAATTTTACAGCTTTTTTTCCTTTATTTACTTGTATTGCAATATTGGTATTTGTTGAACAAATTTGAGCCATCCTATAATCTGCTCTAAAACTACCGATGGGATCCAAACTGTCAAATGCTTCCCATTCTGCTAATTGGAACGCCGTCAAATCCGCTAATAAATAATCAGGGTGTGAGTATCCCAATTCAAGACACAATCTGAATTGGAATAATCTCCCTGGACGGCTTTTTAGTTTTTTACAATTTCCTCTTTTACTTCGGGAACAATAGCGTTCATACTTTGTGCAACCTTTACTATCTCCTCCAACATTGTAGCAGAAATAGCAGCACTCAATCTTTCCACATCCAACATAGTAAACAACAAAGTACCTTCTTCATCACAAAGAGTACATACGGCTAATTTACTCCTAAAATTATCTAACTTTTGGACTAATTGGAGTACACCATTATTATCTTTTTCTTGCTTCATAATAGAGTTTTCAAAGGCGTTACGCTCCTTGCCTGTCATTTCTCTAACAAAAACCCAATCACCATTTTTAAACGTAACCTGTTTAATCTCCAATTCTGCTTGGGTTAACAACTTTTCTTTTCCTAAGAATGCCATAATTTCTAATTTTTATTTGATTAATACTAATCCTTGATTAGGATGTAATTTTTGTTAAGTAAAATTGTAATGTCCTGCACTACCTCCAGAATCAATATCAACTGCTCCCGATATTTTGATAGTCACATCAGCAGTAATCTTATCATCAGCAGGAATAGACAAAGGTAAATCTGTTACCAGACCCTCAAACTCAATTGTAGTAGCCTCAGTATCTGGCAAAACAATACGGTAATTTTGTAAGCTATCACTTTCAAAATCTGTTTTCATAGTTTCATAGTTCAGCCTAGTAAAGTTCATAGCAAGTGATACGGTTCCAGCATCTCTAAATCCTGCAATGAATTGACGGTACCCTCCCGTTGAACTTAAATTGGTAGTATCAATAGTATCTCGGCTCATACCTGGACCATCTATTGACGTAATTTGCGAAATAGCAACCCAGGCAGAACCAGACCATCTACTAAATGTAGTTCCTACTCCTGCTACTGGCACATGTGTACTCATAATAACCTCCTTTTTATAATATTAAATTATAAAGATAATACTTTTTTTATTCAAAACCATTAAAATAAAACAAATCCTTTATTTTTAATCTGTTATATATTTATATTCAAGTGATACTATTTGCCCCTCTGTCAGTAGGTTTTCTTCACCATAAAAAGCCTTAGCCATCTTTATCTCTGTTTCTGTCATTTCATTTTCAACACACTTATTGACCATATATTTATAATTACATAACTTACAACTTACCAGCCAATTCCCATCGACTAATTCACGGCAAATAAACGCAGCTTCCTTCAATGTGTAATCTTTATCATAATTGGCATATTTTTTAATGGCTTCTGGCAAAACAACATCCATCATTTTACCGGGTAATATTACATAATACATCATTCCAACACCTTCCCTTCTAATAGGTTAATTGTATTTTCTGTTTCTGTTTTTATAATATTGGCACTTGCTACCAGTGCTCTTATTTCCGCTTCGTTATAATCACCTGCCGGCATTCCTGGGACTGAAACAGGTATATTATATTTGTTGGGTACCCCTCTTAAAATACCACTATTAGGTGGGTAATACCCTAATCTTGTGAATCCACTTCTTACCCTAGAAGTATCCATACTTACGGGCATAATAGTGCTATCACTATCATTTTGGTATAATGTAGCCCCTATTACAGTATCATATGCTATGGCATTATCTGATGTTGAGCCCCAAAATGTAGCCAAAACAGCCCCGGTTAAAGTACCATTTCTTGTTTCATCTAATAAATTAGTAATTTCAGCTTCTTGACCATGGTTAAATACATATTCAAAATAGTTAGCCCCATTTAACAGTTTAGCATAAGATAATTTCCCTTCACAACTGGCTACAGTTGTGCCAACTGTAGCCAATGTTGCCGAGTTTCCAACCCATTCATACAGTGCGGTAAATGTATAAATTATTCCATTTACCGTAACCGTAACCGTACCTCCAGCCAACCCGTTCCACTCTACTTCAATATCGTGTTGTACTAAGCTCTGCAAATCGCAAATAATTAAAGTTTGTTGTAAAGTTCCATTTGATATAGTGACATTCAAAGCCCAAAGATTTGTTATGTTAACTAAAATCCCTTTTGAACCTGCCAAACCTGTTTTTGAAACCAATAAATATTTGGTTAGTGCCACATTTGCTGGCTCATAGCTAATTTTAAAATTGATTGGGGTTTGTCCTAAAATATACATGTTAGTGTTAACATATGCCGTCTGCGAAAAAGTACCGACCCTTATGTTTTTAACCAAAACATCGTTATCTTTTGTAGAGTGGTCACCAAAATAGTAGCGGTTACCTTTTAATACAGGTGTCGAATCGAATATTTTTACCTGAGTAGTTAGAATTCCACCTAATGAAGTAAATACCGCTGAGACTGTAATATCTGTGGTTAATGTTACATAGGTTAAATCAGTCAAAATATCATATCCATTCATCACCCATTTTGTAAAAACATATCCTGCATTTGCAATAGCTTTTAAAGGAATAACAGTTCCTTTAGTATGTGTTGTTACCCCTGATTCAGGTTCAATAATTCCTCCATCACTTGTTGACATTGTCAATGTAAGTAAATCAGTTTCCACTACCCTTTGTATAGTAAAGGTAAGCAAAAATAAGTTATTCTCATTACCATCCCAATTATCTGACAATACTCCACTTTCTGAGGTAATTGCTGTGTATAGGACACCATCCCATACTGATTGTGACTTACTTATCAAAAAACTTTCAATACTCTCTGCCAACACATAACCTGTAACATAATCAACATTCCTTACTTGTATTGAAACAGAATCCCTGTGATAACGTCCTCCATCTAATGCTTTATCTGATGGACGCCCTCCTGCATCGAATACAGCCACACAATTATCAGGTGTAGTAGGAACACGTCCTATAAATAGATTTGTACCAAAAGTAAATCCCAATGAGGATTCAGATAGTAACATATCTTTTATATCTTCCGATGCCATATTCATAATACCTGTATTTTATAGTTATTTTAATAAATTTCCGTATGAATCACCTCCTAATATATCACCTCTTAATAAAGGAAGATTTCGTTGTAATGCTTTTTCAAACCACTGTCCTCCACTCCCTTTTCTACTCCAATTAGTATTTGCATCATCAAATTCATGTACAAACCTCGCATAAGCTACTGTAAATCCCATTGTGATATAATAAGAACCCCCACTCCAAGATAACGGTGCCCTCCAAGAAGCTTTAAGAGTACCCCCTTTTTCCTTTCTTACAGGAGTGAATGGAGGTATTTCTTCCATTTCCCTACGTACTCTCATGGCAAATCTAACTAACCCAGCACCTGAACGTACCTTCAACCCTTGCAATTCTGCATTAAGTTTTGCCTCTATTTGAGTTAATCCTGTTACACGTACACCAGTAAAGTTTGTCATTATACACTCACTTTCTTATAAATAGTAACACCTTTTAAATTAACAAATGTCTCAATCTGCATTACAAGATAGGCACCATCTATCAATTTAGGATTAGCCAGTTGTGCTTCTGTTAAATCAGTTAATTCTCCTAAATACACCCAATTCTCCTTTTGTACATCAGCCAAAGTATATAAATGTGCTTTTGATTCTTGCGTTTCCCTGTTATTATTTACAATTAAATCAAGTTTATCCTCCCAACGTCCTTTTATTTCTGTAGGAGCCGCAAAAGTCATAGTATTATATCCATTGTTTACGGGTGTAGCCCATAAAACAATAGTTTGTGTAAATAGCCTTTGTAATAAACTGTTCATAATACCTTATGTAAAACTTGTTACTGCAAAAATTGAAGCCTGTCGTTTAATAGCTGCTTGTATTACTCCTAAATAGTCTAATATTAATACCATCTGTCCGTATTGGGTCATTAATAATCCACTACCCCACCAACCTGAGTATGTTACTTTTGCATCACCTAATTCCTCTATTTTAGTAGTTCTAATCAATACTAAGGCAATTAAATGTGCTGATAACCATTTTTCTATTTCCACTAAATTAGCTTCGGGCATTCCTTTATCTGTAAATACCGTAGTTATATACAAGTTAGCAGTATTGATAAATGGCAATATCTGTGCCTCTGTGAGAGTAGTATCTCCCATAATTGCTTGCACTTCCGTATATGTCACTCTATTTGCCATATTCTTTATTTTTAAAGGTTAATATATAGGATTTTAATTCCTCAGTAACATCAACATTTACCCAATCTAATACTTCCATCAATTGTGTTAAATCACCTTGCAATATTCTTTCAGGGTATAATACTTTTATATTGGTATTTTTTTCAAACATTTCTAAAATACGTTCCTCATATTGATGCACCCACCATTTCCATCCTTGTGCAACTGTGGAAACATTTACAGCCTCCCGTACTTTTGGATGCTCAAAAGCCTTCATGTAACTTGTATGAAGGCAAGAATTAATAATATCTCCCGTCCTTCTTCGTACTATAATCCATTTTGCATCAGGGTAAACAGCATCCCATACCTTCCAAATCAATAATGCTTTACTGTCTTTCACAAACCAATTAACATTAGCAGGTTTATCTATTGCCTTTTCCACCCAGGTGTCCCATTCTTTTACTAACTTGTACGTAACAGGTAAAGGGTATTGCCCTTTTATATCAGCATTGATACCCATAAAATATGAATGAATTACTAAATTTTGTAATTTCCTGTTCTCAAAAGAATTAATCCTATCAATACCTCCACTATACACTTCTGCCTTATCTAAAATTTGTGCGATAATGCCTCCTCCACTTCGAGGAACTCCTGCTATTATAATAGGACTATTTTTCATATTGTGCTAATACTTTTTGTTTTTCTGCCTTCTTTTCAGATGTAGGAACCGTTCTTACTTTTTGTTTATCATGCCTACGATATATCGCTAAAATATGATTACAATATCCTATTTTAAATCCTGCTTTAAGACACCTTAAATTAAATTCAAACTCCTCTTGTGTGTTCAATGTTTCATCAAAACCACCTAAAGCATCAAATATTTCCCTCTTATACATTAAAGTAGGGCAATGTATTGTGTTCCTTAATTTTAAATCATGTATAGTAGGAGTGGGGATTGAAGAAACGTATATCTTTTTTTCTCCTGTTGCCTGCGTCAATTCAGTGGCATTACCATGAATAAAATCAGCTCCAGTTTCCTCAAAACATTTCAAAGCATCTTCAATACTACCTGGAGTAAGCATATCATCCTCATGTAAAAACTTGATATAATCACCTGTTGCTTGTGGTAATGCTTTGTTAAAGTTAGCAGGCCAGTTACCTTCACCTTGGCTTACTATTAATTGTACCCATTTAGGAACACTTTCAATAGCATCTTTTAACCAACCTCTATCTACTTTGTAAGGAATTATGACAGTAACTTTTGGATGATACTCTTTATTTATATAATCTTTCACCCATTGTTCTTTGGCTTCAAAGATTCTTGGGTGCCCATGAAAGCAAACTATCCCCGCATTTTCGGGTAAGGATTGAATGAAGCCTAATTTAGGCTTAGCATCTACAATAGTATTTGTTATTTGTTGAAAGAATAATTTATTGGAAATAAATCTACGAAGCATGACATCCATTCTAAATCCTTCTTTTCCTTTAAATTTACCCCAAACTTCTTTTATAGTTACAGAACTTGCAGGAAACCACATTAATCCTGTTGCTAATTCACCTTTTTGCCAAAAATCCTCAAGTGTAATCACTTCTCCTCTATGGTCTTTAATTAAATCAAATATATTTTCCAATGATTGAAATATCGCTGTATCAAGGTCAATATAAAGGAAAGGTCTATATTTTTCCATTTCAGGGCTGTATAATTGAACACGTGACCATGTTCCTGGAGCATCTCCTTTTAATGGGATTATATGAAGGTTTCCTAAATTATACTCCTGACTTGCTTTGTCCCAAAGTAAAATAATATTAGGTTTACCTTCTTTCCATAAACCAATAATATGCCGTACAATCAGTTCTACATCCCTGAAAGCAAAGTCACCTCCCGACTTTAATACCAATACTATTGTTTTTATATTACCCATTCTGTTCCCAATATTGTAGCATTTCTATTAGTAATGTTTCAAATGTATATTCAGGCTCCCATTTTAATAATATTCTAGCTTTATTAGAATCTCCACATAAATAAGGTAATTCCTCTGCCCGCATAAATTTTTTATTTTGTACTACATAATCTTTATAATTTAACCCAAAATAATTAAATGCAAAATTACAAATATCTCTTACAGAATGAGTTTTACCTGTTGCTATAACTAAATCAATAGGAGTATGATGATTAATAATCAGCCACATTGCCTTTACATAGTCAATGGCATGTCCCCAATCTCTATAAGAATCTAAATTACCTAATTCTAAAATATTAGTTTTTTTATGATAAATATCTACAACACCTCTTATTATTTTTTGAGTAACAAATGAACTGCCTCTCTTAGGACTTTCATGATTAAATAATATCCCATTACATACAAACATATCATAAGCCCTCCTGTAATGTCTTGACAAATCGTATGCCATTACTTTACTAATACCGTAAGGACTAACTGGATTCATTGGAGTTGATTCTCTTTGATATTTATCATCATCAATAGATAATCCAAACATCTCACTACTCCCAGCATTGTATATTCGTGTATTAGGACAAACTTTTTTACATATTTCTAATAATTTAAAAGTTCCCATTCCATTGACCTCCATTGTATATTCAGGTATATCAAAACTAACCCTTACATGAGATTGAGCAGCCAAATGAAATATATAATCAGGTTGTATTTGTTTTAACGCATTTTCCAACGAACAATAGTCAGTCATATCCGCGTAATACAATTTAATTTTATTTTGTAAATGGTTTATTCTAAATGTTTGATTTTCTGATACTGAATTTCTACGAATAATTCCGTAGATTTCATACCCTAAAGACAAAAGATATTCGGCTAAATACAATCCGTCTTGACCATTAATGCCTGTAATAAAAACTTTTTTACTCATTTCCTAATATATTGATAATTATCCATAAACCATTTATATGTTTTTTGAAGTCCTTCTTTTATTTCTGTCTTTGCTTCCCATCCTAATTTATTAATTTTGCTCACATCTGATACTCTTTCTTTAACTCCCTCTGGAAAAGAAGTATCCCAAAGTATATTTCCTTCATATTTAAAAATATCTTTAATAATATTTACTAAATCTTTAATTGATATAATTTTTCCTGAACCTATATTAATATGGTCAGATGAATCATACGTATTCATAAGGAAAATCAAAGCACCAACTAAATCTTCCACATACAAAAACTCCCTTTTAACATTTCCTGTACCCCAAACAGTAATCATATTTTCTTTATTCATTACAGCCTCATTAAATTTAAAAAATAATCCCGGAATAACATGAGAATTCATAGGGTTAAAATAATCACCTTCTCCATAAAGATTAGGAGGCATTACTGTAATAAAATTACTCCCATACTGTTTATTGTAGGCTTTACACATTTCTATTCCTGCTATCTTAGCCACTGCATATGCACTATTAGTTGACTCTAGTTTTGAAGTCATTAAATATTCTTCTTTTATTGGTTGAGGACATTCTTTAGGATATACACAAACAGACCCACAAAATAATAATTTACGCACATTACAAATCCTTGCTGCCTCAAATACATTGCATTGTATCATAAGATTTTCATAAATAAAAATACCACTCATTGTATTATTTGCATTTATCCCACCTACACGAGCAGCCAAATGAAATACATAATCAGGCTTTACTCTATCAAACAAATCCATTACCATATTTGAATTAATCAAATCACAATCATTTCTACCTATAGAAATGACGTTCCAATAACCAAGTCTAAGGAGTTCCTCATATAAGATAGAACCAACCATCCCTTTACCTCCTGTTATTAATATTTTATCGTTTTTATTCATATTAACCTATTATTTGTAATTTAGGACAAGGAACAATAAATTTGCCTCCATTCTTTAGGTATTCTTTTTCCCTTTCCCTAAATACTGTAATGAAGTGCCAAGGCATTATTAATAAATAATCAGGCTGTACTTTCCTCATTTCTTCCTCTGAATAGATGGTTATATTTGACCCAACCGTACGTAATCCCCACTTGTAAGGGCTACGGTCTGCAATCCCATCAATCATAGAACTATCAATCTGAAAATACTGTAATAATGTGTTCCCTTTAGTAGATGCACCATACCCCCATATCGTTTTTCCTTTAGCTTTTTCAGTATATATAAAATCGTATAGTTCTTTTCCAAGTTTTTGTATCGCTTTAAACCAGGCATTCCATGTTTCTGTTTCTTCAATTTTGCATTGTGCCTCATACGCAAACAATGAGGCTATCCTAATATCACAAACATCCCTATGTGGTTGACTACCAAATAATTCAACATTTCCTTTAGTTTTCATAATAAACAACCTGAATGACCCTCCATTTATGTCATTTATTTGACAGTCAACTATTTTAAACCCATTTCTATTTAATAGTTTCTCAATATTTCCTAATGAGTAATAATAAAAATGTTCATGGCAAATATTATCAAATGCCATTTGTTTTAGCATCAATGGGGTATAAGACATTTGCATAACTAGTAACCCATCATCATCCATAATTTCGTTAATGTCACCTAAGAATGTTTCCCTATCTTCAATATCATAAAACATTGCTATTGCAGTAATAACCTTAGCTTTCCTACTTGGTAAATATTCTTTGTATACTCTTGTTGAAAAGTAATCCTGAATAATAATATTGGAATTTGTAATTGCTTCATCATAAAAAGAATCTTCCGCAGGGTCAATCCCTATTTTAACTAATTTATTGGAAACGTAACTCAATAATGTACCATCATTACAAGCTATGTCTAACCAAACATCATTTGTATGTACCTTATAAATAGATGTGATAGAATCAACAATATCCTTTAATCCTTGCTTCATACTTTCATTGGTACCTGACCGATACCAATATTTACCAAACATTATCTTCCTTTCATTGTAATGAGATAAACGAACAGCACCATCATCATCCATTACCAATGTCAATTCATCAACTCCTTTTGTAGCAGGTACATTAACTTCCAAAAAGTCAGAAATGTACAAATTACCAAGCGTGAATAGCTCATTCATAGTATTGTTTTTAAATAGTCCTCAAACCAAAATTCTGAATAACTTTGCGCTAAATTACAATTTTTTATTTTAAATGGCAAATCTTTTATGGTTTCAAAATAAATGCAGTCACCAAATCCAGCCTCAATGTCATAATATTTTAAAGTATTAATTCTTACTTGATGAATTGGAATTGCTTTTACTAATAAAGCCTCGTAAAATCTAAAATTAAAAGCATTTGCATTCCCAATAGGAGAAAACACAAATCTATATTTTGCTAAGGTGTTCATGTAATCCCTCCAACTTTCAAACTTAGGAGGAATAATATCAATTTCAATCTGTTTTGAAATTTCCTTCAAAGTATGCTTCCTTTCTGAATAGCATTCTCCATTTACCTTTCCTATAAATACTACTTTATTTAATTTTTCAGGAACTTCAATAAAATCCTTGTAAAACCTTGAAAATAAAGAACGGTGTAATTTTGTTCCTAATTTTTCGCAATCATCTACATCAACTGTAAAATGCACTAAGTATTTAAATTGTTTAATATCTGCATACCGCTGTGGATTATGTGCAAAAAATGAATCAAATATACGTTCTGTAATAAATACTACTACTTTAATTTTATTGGCATTACATGTATCTATAAATCCTTCCTGCATAAAAACTGTACGATGTTCAGGATAATGTGAATCCCCTATAAAAAGAGTATCTATTCCCTCCAAATCTTCTTTTGATTTAACTACTCTTAAAACACCATATAAATTGGTTAAAGCAAAGTAAAATTGCCTAATATTATGACACTTTGAATACTCCAAATCACATATAATGCCTACTTTCATAACTCTTATTTTGAAAACATCGGTATTAAAGCCCATTTTTTATCCCATACATGACATCCTGCAAAATGCCTAAAAATAACATCTTTAGGATTATTTGTTACTGTTTTAAACCTAAAATAAGGACTATGTCCTGCAAAATCAGTAACATTCCATTCAACAGGAAGTATTTCAACATTGCTTTTTAATTCCTCAATCGTATAAACAGGCTCATTTTCAGTAGTTGAATGCCACCCTAAATTAGGAAAAGTATTCCACCCGGGTTGAGTTTTATTGGCAAAATCTGCCGTAATACCTGCTAATGAATACCAGCAAGCCTGTTCATGAAACATCTGCCAAAAGGGGGTATCTTTATATTTCAAATACCTATTTTCATCTAATAAATTATTCAACATCTTTTTTGACCATTCAGTAACTTTAATACTAAATGCACCCATGCAATGAGTATTACAAGAATCAATGGCATAAGTAAAAGATTTACCTTTAGAAGGTTCAAAAGATTCCTCTCCATTTACTATACATATATCTGCATCAATTTGACTGATAATATCACCTTCTTTTAATTTACCTGTTTCGATCCAATGTCTAATTAAAAAGAAACGCCACCAGACTAATTTTCTTTGTTTACATTCTTTGGGAATAGTATTTAAATTCGTTATTTCAATATAATGGAAACCGTGATGTTCACAATATTGTTTATTTCTTGGGGAATGATACTTCAAAAAGTGTTCCTGTCTTTCATCAGGATAACTAGCTATGCACAATAAATATTTCATATGGTTACTATTTTATATTTCCAATAATCAAAATCTAACATACTCAAATCCCATTGTGCATTCTTAATCCTATCATATTCTTTGTTCAAAAATTCCTCTGTAATTTCTTCCCAACTATCAACAAAACATATTGGAAGATTTATATAGAAACGGTTGTTTAAATTCCTTTTTTCAATCGGAATTGTTCCTAAGTACAAACATTCCCAGGTTCTATGTGTATCAATACCGTTCCCTTGTGGACTTAATACAAATTTATGATTATAAATATTATCCAAGTAAACATCAAAATCCTTACCGTTTGCTCCTTTATCAATCGTGGCCCAACTTTTATTTCTAAATAGTACATAAGGAGAAACACGTTCAATAGGATTAGTAACTACATTATGATTAATGTACAATAAGTTTTTATATTGTTTAGGAGCAGTAATTTTAGCCCTCAATTTATCCATTTTATGAATATGAGGAAACCATCTGTTATTTTCTAACCCTATTGGAATACTTTCTATTCGAGAATCAGTAACATCAACATTTTTAGAATACCATTTAATTACATTTTTAGGTATTTCAAATTTATAAAGGCTTTGGCGTTCACCATTCCCTCCTGGACGTGAAATACCTTCTGCTACTACTGAACAATCACAACTATGGGTTATCAGAATGAATTTATAATCAGGTAAATTAGTAATTATACTAATTAAGGTAGGAGCATATACAAGATGTGTGTATATAATATTAACATCCTTCAATAAACTAATATCAAAGGTATTTTTCAGGTTGTCATAATCATCTCTATGTTTCAGATTAGGACTATAACAAAAATCTGCTATTGATTTAAACATTTCCCCTTGTATCCACATATTACATTGATTTTATTAGTTGTTCAATCTGTTTAGTGGCTACTCCACAACCATGTGCATTATTTTTATACCAACTACCTTTATGTATTCTATGAGTATAACTCAACCCATCTACTACCCACATATAGTTTCCTTGTAGTAACCATAAATAAGAAAAATATAAGGCATCATTCACACTTAAATTAGTATCTTCATTTATTGCTTCATGTACTTCCAAATATTTTGCTTTGTTGACAAAAAAGTTACCTGTATTTAAGCTAGTTGTAAAGGATGGAAATCGTAATTTTTCTTTTGCATTACGTTTGGTAATTAATTGCTGTTTAAAATTGCTGTAATCCCATTCAATTTTATTATTTTCACTATATAGTGTCATAGGGCAATAAATAGTACCAGGAATTGCATGTACCGCAAGAACCTTATTAATATACTCATTGTCTATAATATTGTCAGAATCTAAAAGTACCACCCATTCATTTTTACACGCATTTATGGCCTTATATTTGTTTTTAAACGGTTTTAAGTTTCTGTTATTTCTAAGTAATTTAATTTTAGAATTATTCATATTTTGTACCATTTGCCACAAAAGCAAATAACATTTTACATCAGAATAATCATCCATTATAACAATATCATCAATAGCAGGATTATTTAAAACCTTACTAAATGATTCTATGGTCATTGTACTACGGTTATATGTTGGTATGGCTAAGCTAATCATCTTTTTAAATATAGTGCATCTCCCCATGTTTTAGGTGTAATGTCAGTTAATACTCTTTTAAATCCATACAGTCCTAAAAACAAATCTAATTCCTCAACTTGTACACAACCTTTATACACTTGTTCCAAATTTATTTCTGAATAAATAATATCAATACATTCAAGGGTGTTAATAGCTCCTTTAAATACTTCTAATTCATATCCTTGAACATCAATATTAATCATATTGTAAACAGTCTTTAAATTCATGTCATCCAACCTAAACATTGATACAGTTTCCATAGTATCAAACGTTATGTTAGGATATTTATTTAAATGTGTTCCGGGTTCTAATACAGAACAACTCATTCCATGATTAGCAGTCTCCACAAACATATCAACTATTCCTGTTTTATTGCCTAATGCCACATTAAATGCTTTAATATGTTCATTTCTTGGAATTTGTTTAACTAATTCTCTGAAATTACTATTAATAGGCTCAAAGAATACCATTTCAGAAATTCCTTGTTTTTTGTAAGCATTATATTCCTGCCCACAATGTGCACCGATATGAATAACACCTTTTATGTTTATTTTATAATCGGTTACTATTTTATTTAATGGAATAATCATAAAGCAATCCAGTGTTTAGGAAAATTATAACTCAACCCCGTTAATACTCCTTCTTTAACTCTCCAATTCTTAGGAGCAATAACTATATCAGTGTCATTTTTATTAATTAAAGCGGACCAATAACTGAAGGTACTGTTTGCAATTATCTTTGTTTTACATATCCTCATTAATTCAAAAGAATGATGCACATTGGTGTTAACAAAAGTGATGTTTCTTCCAAAATACTCTTCCTTAAATAATTCTTTACACCAATCTAAATCATCACTAAAAACAAATAAATCTCCTTTAGTTCTTGAAATAGCTTCAATATAATATACAAAAGGAAGCACATAACAAGCATTTTTTGAAACGTAATCACCCCTACGAACATGTACCATTACTGATTCTGTTTCCTCAATCTGTTTTTTGTACTTTAAAAATTCTTCTGTATAAAATTCAGGTTTTAACACAAATTCATTTTTTAATCTATCTAATACTGTGGAATAATACATAGGATGTTGCCAGTACCCTTTAAAAGTACCCGTAAGTGATCTAACCTGCTCCACCCATTTAGTATTAAATTTACGTATCATTGATTCCCACAACCCTCGGGGAGTTCCTGAATTAGTAAAAGTTATGTTTACATTAAATTTTTCAATTTCAAAAGGCCTTTCTGGGTCACGAGGAACATTATACCATTCTTTATTGAATATCACGTCCTCTCCCATTGCTTTACCAAAAGCATATTGATAAAATTGATTCCCTAAACCTCCACAAAATCTAACTATTCTCATATAATCTGTTTTAAACTTATTCTTGGAAAATTTTCGATTGCACTTTTTGGATTTACATTTATTATTTCTACTCCTAATTCTTTGGCATCTTTCGCAATTGCTGGAAACCCTAATAAATGCCTAGCAAAAGGAAGTTTATGAGGAGGGCGTTTATTTGTGTTTCTACCATAAACATTATGCCAGTGTTCATTTTCTTTGTTATTCAAGTTCATATCAAATCCTAACAAAAAAATCCTTTTAGCCCCTAAATGATATGCTAAATTAATTGCAGCGGCTCCGCTATTCCCATTCCAACTAACATGACTACTTCTGGTAGTGATTCCTTGTGATTTATTATTGTCTTTTGGAATATATTTTATCCATTCTTTTTGTGCTTTATCCTGACAAGATGATTTTACTCCTTTAAAATCTGCCAATCCTTGTTGATGACTTAAATAAAATCCATTATCTCCAAAAAACACAATATCAATAATAGTTTCTCCTAACAAATAAGCAGCATTAACACCAATAACATGTTTATTTTTTAAATAAGATAGGTAAGGAGTATAACTTGATGGGTTTAGCGTTCCATTAGAAACCCTTTCTACTATGTTAGAAGGAATTTCAAATTGTTCGGAAACTGATGGCCCTCCACCAACAATCCAACAGTCACCTCCTTCCCATATCTTTGGTATTTTCCACATTACTTTGAGAGGTCTTCAATAAGTTTATCAGCAACCTCTTTTTCAAGAGGTTTCTCATTTAATACTTTTCCAGCAGGGTTTACAATGTTAAATAACCCTCTTTTAACTTCTTTTAAAGTGTAAACAACCGGAGAAGGTGCAATATCTTTTTTAACCTCTTCAACTACACCATCCACTGGTATAATCACATCACGGAATTGAGTAGGAATTAACTCCTTTTGCATCCTAAATATTTCACCAGGTTTGATAATTTTACTACCAATCCTTAATGAACCTCCACCTATTTTCTTCCATCTAGGAAGTATTTCGGAAGATATTTCTGTAGGTAAAATAATGCCCTTACCTGGTTTAATTGTTCTTTCCATTTCTTTATATTTTTAATAAATAAAGGCTTGATTAGCCATTAATACTCTACGCCAAATGTACAATACCACTATTTCCGTTTTGGTCACTACGAATTTGTGGAACTTGTATAGTGAGAACTTTATATTTGGTAACAAATTTACCTTCAACAGTCCATTCAACATTCTGTAATCCCATTCCACGTACTAAACGAACTACATCAGGAGTCATTTGTACTAGCAACACATTATCAGCAGTCAAAGTATCTACAACCTTAATAGCCGTAATATTAGAGATTTTCAAAATCCTCTCACGAATAGTAGTACCGGGAGTAGTTGCATCATAATCAGAATCTAAAACCGTTTCATACCCAGTAGGAATATACAATGTATATGGTCCGTAATGTTTAGCATTGATTGCAGTTTGCTTTAATGAAAGCACTTGGTCAACTATTGTTTTACCTCCATTAGCTGTATCACTATCAAAATCTAAATCATCCCAATGAGTTCCAATAGATACTGTATTACGGTCAGGGTGATTAACATACGAATAAATTGTATTTAATGACCTTGAATCTTTTTCACCAAAAGAATAAGTAGTATTGGTAAACAACATTGATTCCAACTTTTCAGAAACTCTACGGGCAGCCATTTCTGCGGTAGTAGTGTCAAGTGGATTTCCTAAACTACGACTTGCTGCTAATACCCTTGCATTGATTTCATAATCAACGTGAATAATAGGGATAGGCAAGTAGTTGTGTTTAAAATTAGGCCTGTCATTCTTACTTCTGGTAACACCGTCCATAGTCAAAGCAGCTTCCATATTATCAGAAACATCATGCCATTCAAGAACTGTGGTTCCCATAGCATTTCCCAGGTTGTACACAAGATTTTTATCAATCAAATCCTGAATACCTCCTAAACGAGTGCGACTAATTTGTAAAATAGCATCATCTAATGTTTTCCACTCATCCCTACGAAGAGTTGCATTAACATTCAATTGTTTGGTAATATAGCTATTTACATTCTTAGGATCTCCTCCTACATAAGCAGTAATGTACGTATTACTATCCTTGCCAATATAAGGGCGCATAGCTCCTACATTCAGTCCATTATTTTGCAATTGCCCAGCTACTTCACCGTGCCCTTGTCCATTTACAATTAAATCTACATTTGTATTCATAGCATCCTCCTTTTTTTAAATTATTTGAACTTTAATCCATTGTGAATTAGTTTCTAATGAGGATTCTGAACCTTCAAGTGCTGAAAGGTCTTGGGCTTCCAAGGCAATTCCTACTATATGTTGGCTATAAATTGAATGTGCTTGTTGGGCATCATTTGATTCCCAACTTTCATTAGAACGGCTTACCTTTCTTAAATTACCATTACCTGCTGATTCTAATGAATCACCAATTATGACATTCTCACCATCATTTAAACGGGCATAAACAATGTCACCTCTCATAGCAACCCAAACCTGAACTTGGTCAGCAGCAGCATACGCCTCAGAAATTGTTTTACCTTGTAAATCATCCTCAACAGCAAACAAGCCTCCTTGAGTTCTACCAGCAAGGGAATGTGCTTGTACCTTTCCTGCCGAAGTAATCTCCAATAACATCCCAGGAGTAATTGCAGCAGCAGCCACATATTCTTCTTGATGTTGGAGATAATTTTTTAACTTAATCGTGTTATACATTTCTCCTCCTTTTTATTATTTAGTTTCCATTTCAATCCCAGCGGGATATAATGGAGCTTCTTTACTTACATTTACAGAAACACCACTATTAATATACACACCTGTTGTATTAGGTACTTCCTTTACAGGAATAGAGTTTGCAATACGTTCTAATGTATCATTAGACATATTGTTCAATGTAGCAGTATCCCACACACCTTCTGCGGTATTAGCTACAATTTTCTGTACTAAGCCATCCCGATGAGCTTTTAGTTGCTGCTTTCCAAATTCTAAAGCACTTTTATCCTCGGCACTCAACTGCTCAACGGCATTTGTTTGTACTTCTTTTTTCACTTCTTTAGGAACCATTTTGGTAAGTTGTTCCTCTGAAAGAGTTTCCAACCATACCTTATCGGCCTCAACGAAATTTGTCCCAACATGAGCAATTAACCCTGCGGCCAATTCATTTACTTTTGCCATTTCATTACCTCCTTTTTCATTAACATTAAATTTTGTTCTTTTCATATTTACCGCAATTTCATACGATACTTTTTTAACCACACTAATAGGTTCTCCGTCAAACGCAACTACACCTGAATCATTAATAGTGTACTTTTGTTTATACAAAGAAGAACCTCTCCTTTGGTTTCTGGATTCAATTCTATACACTATGGTATTGTCATTGCTGACATCTTCCAAATAGTACATAGTTTCTCCATTATCCATGTTGTCAATAAACCGCCGTATCAGATTTACTCTTTCTAATATACCCACCTCATTAATTTGTAAACATTCGGCACATACATTAGTTGAGAGTAAACCTAAATTTAAAGGCTTTACTGATTCAAGCAATTGGTTTAATTCATTACTACTCATATCTTCTTTTTTATAAGTAATTAACTCCTTAAACACATCCTGTTTTGTCATAAGCTGTCCTCCTTTCACATTATCATTAATATTTAATTTATTTTCACTTTTACTATTTACACGTATTCCACAACCATCTTCCGTAGAACACGCTCCTCTATCAAATGGAAGTATTGCTAAATGGTCAGGTATATGATTTATTGCTTCATTTGTAATAACCACACTTCCATCATCCATTACAAGTTGTGTCTCCCTTACATCTGTGAACACACCTACACTAACATTTATAATCTCACCTCCGTTAATACGATGTAATAAGTCAGGTTGATACGCCGTCATCTTTGTAATATCCAACCATGCCTCAGCTTTTAATTGGGGACCTTCTACACGTGTATTTCGTATGATACCTACTTTATCATGGTCTTTTACACATTCTGAATTAGCAGATACGTAGTTATCACCTTCCTTAGGATGATTAATAACTATTGGAATATTATTCCAATCGGGTTTCCCTAATTCTGTAATACTATGATACAAAGGTCCCATAGACCCACTATGTACTCCATCTTGCATCATAATAACAGGAACCACTAAATAGTTTCTACCATCTAATATTTCATTCCGTGCCGTATAATTTGAGGTACGAAAATTGATGTTAATTATTTTGTTTTCCATCATATTCAGGTTTTAATTACTTCATAAGGAAGTGCAATACATCTACAATTCGGATGCTGAGGCACCAGATTCATTGCTTCATCTAAAGTATAAAAGTTTCCTTCTAGTGCATTGCAAGCAGGACAAACTTGATTATCTCCAGCAGTTAAAATCTCTGCCATAATATACACTCCAACATCACTATATGACCTGTACTGATTAATAGTGGCTCTATGGTGGGCTCTTACTATTTCAGTACGTGCCAATGTTTCAGCTCTTCTTTGTGCAGGAATGAAACGCCCTAAGCTATCAGTTATCCCTAAATCACCTAAACCCTTACCATTAATTGCTGCTACTAATTTATCAGCAATCTTCTTTGCACTATCACCATTTGCTAATCCTTCCGCTAATACAGTACGTATAACATGCTCCATTGCAACCGTAATCTCTTTTAGATTAGTAAATACTCTATTATAGAGTACATCTAAGGCTTCCATATGCAAAGAGGTTCTCATCATTTGTTCAATAGTAGGAGCATCTACTCTCATTCCTATTTTTTGCATTTCCAAAGCACCTCGTTGTATTCCTCTTTTGTATCCTTCAAAAATATATTTGTTTTGCCACATAGAGCTCATTTGTTGCATTAGCTCCAATTCAAAAATAATTGCTTCTACTTGAGAATTAAACCATAACATAAATGCAGCAACTTTTTCAGCATTAGTAGGATGGTCAAATTGATTACGTCCTGCTGCATTTGCCATATTAACTGATAAAGAATTGCTCAAACCAAAACAATCATTTCCTACTATACTTTCCTGTACTATACGGGTCAGTTTAACAAACCGTCGTTTAAAATCAGCAACAAATGAAGTACGCAAAGTCAAGGTTCTTGTTGGGTCATACCTTTCTTTCTGTACCCTAGTATAAGTTTGTATATTACAAGTATCACACATATTATACAGGTTTAGTTTTAGTTTTAATGACTGGAGTAACAACAGGAGGGAATTCCTCTGCTAATTCAGCATCTTCCCTATTGCTTTTAATTTCCTCCGAAAGGGCTGACCCTTGCAATTGTTTTACCCTTGCAATCTGTACATCTGATAAGCCTAGAAACAATTCCTGGAATGCCTCAGGACTTATTATCTCCTGAGCACCTATCATTGTGGCATATTCACGCAAGGCATTTGCTCTAGTTTGCCCTACTTCTGCTTTACTCTTTTCAGAAGGAGCAAATAAATCTTCCCAAAGAATACTGTACGATTCAGAAATTCCTTTGGGAAGTATTCCATATTTAATACAAAAATCCACAAATTGTTTGATTATTTGCGTTTCTGCATATTCTCTCCTAGTGCTTATATAAGTATCCCATGTATCTTTATCCTGCGTACTACTTAATTCACCTCTTTCACTTCCTGTTAATATCCTCTTTGGGATATTTGTCTTTGCACTAATCAACTGTATTTGAACATCAAGATGATTAGAAGGGTCAGCGATTTGTTGAGCCAATGAAGTAAAATCCACTCCATCGTTAACTAAAATACGCCTAAGGTTATGTTCGTATTCATCTAATTGGTCCTGTAAATCTAATTTGGTGGCAGGAGTCATTTGATAATCTTTATCTACTTTACCTTGGTACCCAGGACGAGCCCCTCGCCAATACATTTCAGAATCACCTCCTACTATTTTCTCAACATTAAGCAGTAGATTAAATACTGCCTCTAATACAGGTGTACCAATAAGGTCATTTTCTAAAACATCCTGTGCAATATGTATAACTCTGGTATAATGTACATTTATTGTGGAGGTACTTACTGTGTTAAGTGAAGAACCCACTATATCATTAGTTACTGTTATTTGGTAAATAACAGGATGTCCGTATCGTTCTGAGGTGATATTTGTTTCAACAGTATTTATAGTAACATTTCCTTGCCCAAAAGGTTTTACATATAATAATTTACGAGTTCCTTCTTTTACAGGATTTTTAAATCCTTCCAAATCAGCAACATCATCTAATCCTATTAGTAAAATACCAAACTGTCCTAAGCAGGTTAATGTATCTACTCGTATAAAAATAGATTTTAATTTAAAATCTTTTATTAGTTTTTCGTAGGCTTCCTCTAATTTAGTATTCTCTGTAATACCATCTTCACTAAGAAGTATATCTCCTCCCCAAGTCGCCTTTACAGGGCGGTCAATTATTGCATAGGCTAAATCTTGTCTTTTATATCGGGCATAATAATTTTTATATTCCAAAGAAGTAGGGTACCCTAATATCTGGAATATGTCACGGTTCCCATCATAAGTCTGCACTCCCATGGCTGCCGCTAGTTGTATCCTGTTTACTATGTCAGAACTAAGGGTAACTAATTTCTTTGAATTTTTTGTACGTTCCATAGCGTATCCCATATTTTTATAAAGTGTAAATATACAGTATTATGCAACACCATCAAAATAAAATATAATATTTTTTATTTCTACTAAAAAAGAAAGCCACTCCTAACCTAATACTAATCCTGTATTACCTGTTAAAATACTCGTCCTGCTATTTTCTTTTTAACTAACATATTAAAAGCGGCAGAACTTGCATCAACTTGGTCTTTAAACCTTCCTACTGGAAAAAATCTAAGTTCTTCTATATATGCTGTATTCCAAGGACCATATAACAAAGACACATTTCCGTTATTAACTTGCACACTATATGGGTCTGCTCTTTTTTCTTTATCACCCGTAGGGCGGTCGGCATAAACACTAAATCCTGCTAAATTCCTAATAGAGTTCTCCGCACTTTCTTTCCCACCACTACCGGGTTCCTGTTCAATGTAAATGATAACCTCTCTGCCATCACTCTGTGCAGTCTGTTTCATTATATCTTCTCTCCTACCTGTCCCCCATTGTCCTCTTACAATATCTTCAATTAACCATCTACCATTCAATAAGTGTGCCATTAATACTCCCGTAGTATATGCTCCTCCTCCTTCTGTTCCTGCCTTATCCCAATACCTGCATCTTCCAATCACAAAAGCAGGATTAGGAGATTTAGTAGTAATAACAATATTATCTACTTTAAACATACCTCCTGCTGGGTTAGTAGGATGCTGTCCAATTTGCCCAGCATATCCGTACTGTCCTAAATCTGTCTTTAATTCATCTAATACTTTTTGACTTAAACGCCTAGGATCCAGCAACCCGTCTTTATAATACTTTGCAGCACTTTGTGGTTTAAGCTGCCCTCCAAATTCGTTAATATCCCCTGGGAGAACTATGTGGTTTATCTTTTTATTTAACTTAACTAGTTGATGTCCGGTTACGTCATTCTCATGCAACCTTTGCATTATTCCTATGGTAAGTGTATTTGCTTTGTTTGTTTTCCTAGTAGGAAGTGTAGAATCTATCCAAATGTTTGCTTTTTCCAATAGGGCTTTACTTAATGCTTCCTGAGGGTTTAAAGGGTCGTCCCAAATTATGATGTCACCATGAAATCCCGTCAATGACCCTCCAATTGAGGTACTAAATCTGTTTCCTCCGTTAAGTTTCTTAGGGGTATTATATTTATTTATCCCCCATTCTAGTTTCATTATCTTGAAATTGGATTTAGTGTCCTTATCTTCTTTCAATACTAGGTCTGGGTAAATCTGTTTGAATCGGTCGTCCCGTACTAAATCCCGGCTGTATTCAGCACTTTCTAATGATAGAGTAGCCGAATATGAAACGGTAATGAACCTCATCCAATACCAACGTGTCCAACACCATACTGGAAACATTATACTAACTATAATAGTTTTGGTAGTCCCAGGAGGTATGTTGATTATAATGTCTTCTACTTTTGCGGTTCTTTCTCCTACTTTAGTGGCTGCCTCCTGCAATATGTCACATATATATTTAACGTGCCAATTGTCTTGATATTCCTGTCCACTAATTACGTCCCAAAAAAATAATAGGAATTTATAAAAACTTCTATTATTCTCCTCCCTAATAATTAAATCCTGATGCTGGAGTAGCAACTTCATTTTATTCACTTTGGACACCTTAGTCCTTTTTATGTCTTCATTCATACTATATGTTTAACAGATTATAATATGTACCAAGCAGTAACACCTACTAAAATTACTAAAATAGTTCCTAAAATTAAGGTAATTTTATTATCAAATTGTCTAACTTCTTCCCAAAAGTCATTCCTGTTCGCTTTCATATTCACCTTCTATTTCTAATGGTTTATTTCCTGTCATTAATCCTAATTTTTTCAATAATGCTAATTCACTATCTGTAATCTCTGAAAAATCTATGGCGTTATTCTGAATCGAAATATTAAGCTGATTCTTAACATTCACACTCCTAGTATCTCCCCATTTTTCAGGTTGTCTAGCCTGTAACCACTTAATCTGAGATTTAGTATCAGGTAACACCTTTTTTTTAACAGGAACTATTTCCGTTTTATAATATTCCCTAGTAACTACTCCAAATTCATTAAATTCCCTAATTTTATTATTATTTACTACTATGTCATCATACTCATACCCAATAGCATTCTTGTACAAAGCAGATACTACCTTAGCATCTGCGGATGTTTTTCCTTCCTTCAACGCCTCATAAAACTCAGGTTTAGTCCTCTTCCAATATTGGAGTGTTCCTAAACTGATTTCCATTTCCTTAGCAATATCTGGATCATTCAATCCTAACAACGCCAACTTATGTGCTTGTTTTATCCTCTTAATATTCCACTGCGGTACGGTATTTGTTACGGCGGGTACATAATTCTTAGTCCTCTTCATATCCTCATTATGTTTTTTATATATGGTTAATACAATTGCCTTAGCAAATATACAACTAAAAAAAACTAAAAACAACAATCCAGTAATAATGGTACTTCCTGTCATTTTACTGCCACATCTTCTGAATTATTTTAAAAAGTATGCAGGAGCAATTTCCCAATCCTAAAAATAAAAATTTTACTATAAAAATATAATGGAAAAACAAAAGGAGAACACACTCTCATATTTCAAAAAACAACACAACAAAACTACTATACGTAGTATAGTACATTTGCATCATTAGGAAGCTATGTAGGACCACATGTACACATATAATTATAATCACACATGCACGATGTGAACAATGTATGTAGGTAACGGCTAGGTTACTCAATAAATCATATCTGTATATACGGTCAAGACAAGTGTAGGAGGAAAAGGGTAAAGGGTTTGAAAAAATTTGCACGAAAATAAAGAGGTCCATCAAGCGTACATTCAGTAGTCAATCATAAAACGAGGTAGCTACATATGTAAATAATTAAATATGTTTTGACTTAGTACATGCTCTATTTAACATACTATTAATTATCAGTTAAAATATAGATTGATAATCAATGTATTATAAATACAATCTGATACACTAAGTGATTATGTACAATAGCATGAAACATATGCAATAATCTAAATATGTGCATAAGGCAATTTGTTAGCTTTGAAAATCTCAACTGCCCACATCAACTCGAAGTAACGCAAAAATCGCACTTTTTACTACATATCTACATAATTGAATATATGATACTATACGATACTGCATGTAGAGTATTCACATATGCAGTTATGTGACTATGTAGAATAGTGCTTTTATATGAATTAAAAGCACACGATACTCTTATTAGTTCTTTATATAGTGTTATCAATATATGTAGATACTTGCATACTTATTGCTGCATTTGTACTTGTTTTTTAAATATAGACTATTTTTAATATAGCTTTAAAATCGTTTTAAAGCACTTTTTTGACACTTTGATAGCTTTATAGATAGTTAGTATTGATTTTAAAAGATAATCGTTTTTAGCTATTTTATTGACTTGCAGGCTTGTTATATAATTATATAGATATGTACATATGTAGCTGAGTGAATATATCAGTAGCTTTATTATATATGTAGATGTTTTTTACTTATTTTATTATTTTTTATGCAAACGTATGCACGCCGTCATTATTGACTTGCAAGTGTTTATAAAATAGTGTTTTAAATTGTTTTTAAAATAATCTTTAAAATAATTAGTACGTGTTAATAATCATCGTACATTTGTCGTGTCAATATGCAATTAAGCAATGACACTAAAAACGGAAATCATGAAAACAACTACGTTAACACTCAAATCAAAGAAGACGACTACAACTGTCGTCAACGCGCTGCAAATCGTCGCAATTATGACATTCGTCACTCTAAGTGCAATTGCCCTCATCCACTCGTTCACACATTCGTTTAACGCATTTTAAACTACTAAAATATGTGTACAGATGCTAAAAAGCAGATTTTTGCTTCACAAAAAGTGAAAATCTGCAACACGATGATAGCACACAATGCTGATAGAGTGCGCTATGAAGCATTAAGAAACTACCTTATTAATCGCTATGCACTTACTGATTTTAACATAAATTTTTAACTCTCTTTAAAACGTAAAATTATGACAACTACAAAAATTGAATCAAAAAAAGTCGCCATTGTCGAAAATAGCGCAACTGTTGAGAACGTAAAAACTGCAAAAGCTGCAAAAGTTGAAAATTCAGACTTTTTAAAGTCGCTGAATCTTAAAAAAGTGACTGAAAAAAAGACGTATGCAGAACGTGCTGAATTTATTAGTAAATTTATTGAAACTGCAAAATATAATCAAAAGCAGTTAAGCGACATCATGAACGCTGTTTTTGTCGCACACACTAAAGCAGCAAACAACACGTTGCTAGTTGACAGCAAAAATGTACTTTATTTTTCGATGTACAAAAATTTGAAAAACATCGTGGTTGTCGACAAAACGACAAACTGCATGAGCTTCGCGAATTATAGCGATAAAAAAATCGCTGAAATGAGAGCAGCAGCACAAGCTAAAAAAGTAGCTGACAAAGCAGCAAAAACAGTAAAAGTAGTGTAATTGCCTGTATAAGCTACTCTAATTTATTTTAGAGTAGCTTTTTTTATGCTTAAACGTATGCAATTATATAGATATGTTCATAATTAAATACGCTATGTTGCTCTCACATATTGCATTTAATATTATTCTATTGCTATATCGCTAAAATCAATTTTAACGTACAAATTTTCAATTATAATACTAAAATGATACATAGATATAGTTTTGATATAACAAGCGCAAAAAAGCACTTCAAAAAACGTATGCAGTTATATAGATATGTTCATAAGTACATTTGTCAGGAAACTAAGATACTGGAAAGTTTCTGCTGTAAGTACGTTTCATCTGGGGATTTGGTTTTCGTCTGCTGGAAAGTTATGACTGTATAAACGTTTCGTCTGGGGATTTACTTTGGAATTTTATTTATTGGAAAGTTTTTATCTTAGTTGTATTTCGTCTGGGGATTTGCCTTTAAAAAATAAAAAAGGAAAAGTATAGGTGAGGGAATTAAAAGTACTGGACAATTTATTGCTTAAAGGCATTTCATCTCAGGATTGGGCAATACATATATTGGAATTTATCTGCTGTAAGTTCATTTCATCTGGAGATTGCTATTTATTTTTTCCTTTTACATCTTTTTATTCAGAGGATTTAAGCATAGTAAAGGAAATAATTTACATATAATTACCTTCAATTCATACTATATTTAATACATTGCTATTCAAATACTTTTTAAAGTAAAGGAAACTATGTATCCTATTGCTGCCTTATCGTTATTAAGATACAATATAGCAATTCACATTATTCCATAAGAAAAGACGTACCAACTACAATACGCCTTTTCAACCTACCAAACTACTAATTATGAAAACCAACTTTATTTTTAGTTATCTTTGGAAATTAGTGAAACTTATTTTTGGAGAATATTCTTCCTATTAAATAAAGTAAGTTTTTAGTTGCTCTATTTGAGCATCCCTTGCAGCAGCCCATGCTGCATCCTTTGCAGCATCCAATTCTTCCTTAGTTGCTTCACCATTTGCAAATCTTTCTGCGACATTACAGGCATTTATACTACGTTCATCAGATGTTTTAACAAGTTTTAATGCTTCCCTGGCACACCATACAGCAAATAACCGTAAATCTTTATCAGACATAAATTTTTTCCTGCACAATAGCCATATAATATCTTCTTTGCTTTTTACCGTATCTTTGTAAAGGTCAATCCAATCTTTAACTAAAAATAGTTTCATTTTCTGGAATACCTACTTTCTTTGGGTCATAACAAGGATTAAACCTTCGTATTACTACATTGCTAATTTTTGTTTTCATAATTTTTAATTTTTATTTGGTTCTTTTTAATACTGTCTTGGATTCTTTTATGTAGGTTTTGATATGTTCTAAAGGATGTTTAAAAGGAACACCATCATCATCGAAATACCAATCAGCATCAGAAAGTATTTCATGCAGTTTTTTGGCAATGTTGTAAGTGAATCTGCAACTTCCTTTATGTAGTGTTATGGTGACGGAAATTCCTCTTCTTTTGTTAGTTCTTTTTATAATAGTATGGGTGCGAGGCAAATAGCAATAACCAATTTGCAGTTTTTCAGGACTATTGTCGTCTATTTCAAATAGTGGGAAATGGGCACAGGACATATCTTGTTTTATGCTAATGCCTGCTATTTCTATTTCTTTTATTTTGTTTAGGAAGTCTGTTTTAGTTATTTCTTTACCTCGTACCATAATATATGTTATTCAGGTAAACTGTTATAAAATTCTGTTAAGCCTTCTACATTACACAGGATGTTGTCGTCCTGATTCTCATAACTCCAATCACATCCATTGATTATATTTCCTTCTGCATTAAGATACACATCATTGGAATCATTAAATTCCTCTTGTGTCGTTATAGGAGATACTTTTACCTCATTCTTACAATAAAAGTTATCCATTGCTAATCCTTGATAAAGTAAATACTCCACCTGAGTAGCTTCCTTAGTGTATTTACGATGGAAGAATCCTAATCCATCTAATAGTTCTGTATTGTAGTTACTTTCTTCCGCATGATAAACATCGTTGGAAACTGTTACATTGCACATATCCTTTTCATAACAGTAAGCATATAATCTAAGGCAAGTTACTACAAATTCTTCGGAGATTTTAACTCCATTAGTGTACATGAAGAAACTTCCTACATGAATGTTCCTACGCTTTACTTCCTCTAGGAAATGATTTATTGCAGGAACATTCAATGATGGTTCACCACCTGTAAACGTTACACTATAAATGGAAGTGTATTGGTCTAGCAATTTGTCAATGTAGGAAAAGTCAATATCTTTGTTAACCATTTCACCTCGTAAACAGTGCATACATCGGATATTGCATTTGCGAGTTACTTCTATTATAATGGAACCTTCCATAGTTTCTAGTTTTTAATATACAACTTGTTTCCTCATTAACTCATTTACCACATGAATGTAGTCGTGGTCAACTTTTTCGTTACAGGCGTAAGCACTTGCCACCATATTGCAAGCACATTCCTGTTCAGATGTTAAATCTCCAGGTCTGTCAAAAACGGCAAAGTCATGTTGTGCCCGTGTAGGAACATACATACCTCCTGCACTTTCATAATCATAACGACTGTTTTCCCTTCTCTTTTTTGCTTTTTCTGCTTTTCTTGCCTCATACATTTCCCGTTCAACAGGATTTTGCATTTTTTCAGCGAACGCCTTGCGTTGACTTGCTGATGGTCTCCATTTGTATGCCATAACTTTTTATTTTTAAAGGTTTAAAAAAATATCCAAAATATTAATATTATTATTGTGATTAGCAACCAAGGGATGCTGCCTTGTGACATTTGTGGTGTTCTCATATGTTTGTTTTTTAATTAGGTTCCAATTCAAATTCACATACACATTCACCATTTTCAAGAAAGACTGGTAAATAATTACTTCCTTCATACATATCATCCAAATCATAAAAGTTTGTATTGGCAGCCATTTTTAATTTATGACATACGGCAATAACTGGAGCTTCATCACCATGTAATGGATGTTCGTAGAACTCAATATCCTGATTTTTGCTATTCACAATATGATGGTTATAGTGTGCAGCATTACACTTTATTACCACTTTGTCATAATAATCCTGTGCTTCCATGAACAACATCTTTAACAGTTGTCCATCACCTCCTCTAAATTCAGTATCATTCCAATTAGGGCGTTTCATTGTTCAAAGGTTTTATATAGTTTAATGGTTTTTAATATTGGTGTGCATTTTTCTTATTCATAAAGAAATGAATCCCAGTGGAACATTCATTCCATCTGTCAGTATCAAAGTCATCTACCTTAACAATTTTTCCTACGGTATATACAAAGGAAGCATCATGGTTAGATTTAATTGTTTTTAAATTACCTTCAATGTGTAATACCTTGGCTTCTGAACATCTGCATTTCAATGTAGTAGCGGAACTTCTCAAGGCTTTTTTGGTTATCTGCAAAGTAACTAATTTTCCTTGGCATTGTTTATAACCAATAAATGCTCCCTCCTCTGGGCAGCATATTGAAAAGAAGGCAGTTTTTTCATTGGTATAAAGGTTTTCCAGGTTAGCAGAACTAAGGTTAGCAGAACTAAGGTTAGCAGAACGAAGGTCAGCAGAACGAAGGTCAGCAGAATTAAGGTTAGCATAACTAAGGTTAGCAGAACTAAGGTCAGCATAACTAAGGTCAGCAGAACGAAGGTTAGTAGAATTAAGGTTAGCAGAACGAAGGTCAGCAGAACTAAGGTTAGCATAACTAAGGTCAGCAAAATTAAGGTTAGCAGAACGAAGGTTAGCATAACTAAGGTCAGCAGAACGAAGGTTAGCAGAATTAAGGTTAGCAGAATTAAGGTCAACTTCTTGTTTAATAGCCTCCTCAACAGTTTCCTTAATAGTGTTGTTTTCCTTCTCATACGAAAACAAAATGTCTCCGTAAATTGATTTGATTTCCAATTTAATTTTCATAGTTGTACGTTTTAGTTGGTTAAAATTTAGTACGAATTAATACGGTGTTCTCAGTCACTACTACATCATCAACGGAATACCCACGACTTTCAGCAAGTTCTTGGAAATAAATAGCTTCCTCGCTTTGTACACACTTGCGATTAGATACAGGCATTTGATGGTTATGGTTTAAGAACTTGGTTGATACGTTTTGCTCTCTCAAAGCATTTCTCAATTGGTAGCCGTTCATACCATTGTCGGCATAGATAACATTTTTAATTCGGTTCATAGTTGTACGTTTTTAGTTGTTGGTTTAAATTATTACTTTTTTGGCAGTAGTGTTAAATTGGGATTGATTTATTTTTAAGGTAAAAGGAGTATCAATAATCCCTATTACTTTTTCCACAATTTCCTTCAATTCATAAATTGGGTAAGAATGGTAACTCAATTTATGGTAAATCTCATTAATCAATTCACCTTTTCCTTCTTCATTAGCTTTGTATGCTTTACAATAATCTAAAGAATCCGTAGTGAATAAGAACTTGAAATCAGGTGTAACATACCTTTTTACCACATACTTTTTATCACAGTAGTAAAAGGCCTCATCTTTTAATTGGAGTAATTTCATGGCTGTATATATTAAAATAAACAATCATATTGGTAAGCACCTTCGTCACTAAAATAGTGGTTAATTTCTTTATTGATTTTGGCAGCGGCACGTTTTTGAGTGGCATTGCAAAGAGTTTCCAAATAAGCGTTTGCATTTTGGTATTTTTGACGTTCTGCAGGAGAGATGTAATCAATTTGCGGAGGTAAAGTTTGAAAATTTATTATCTCGGCAATAGCTGTTTTTACGGTGAATTTTTTCATTTTGGTAGTTGTTTAATTATTAATAAAATTTTCACTTAGCAAAAGTGAGTATAATTTTTAAGACTACAAAATTATTTTACATTTATTTTTAAAATATTTTTAAAAAAGTTACTTATTATAATAATATATGTAATAAAATAAAATACTTAATACCCGCTAAAACCTTCAATTTATGCTATGTTTGATACTACAATATGAACTAACAAGAATAATACAAACCTACACACTATCCTAAACTCACAAACAAGTCCATAAAAAAACTTGCTACTTATAAAAAATAGCAAGTTTACCACCCTAAAAATATACCAAATCAAGAATTTATTACCTTACTAATACCTTTCTTTATTCCAACTTCAAAAACATTATCGGCATAAGATGTTAAGGTAGTTTCGTGTGTAACTATTATAAATTGGATGCCTAACTGCCTTGATAATTCTTTTAACATTGTGCTTGCTTTCTCTTGGTAATTGGCAGATAAGAATCGCATTGGTTCATCCAATATAATTGTTTTAGAAATGTTTGGTTGACTTAAACTCCAGCTTGCTATTCGTAAAGCAAAGGCAGCTACATCAACGGCACCTCCCCCACTAGCTTCCAAAGGATTTATCTTTTCATCTCCTCTGACAAAAAACAAATCACATTCCATTTTATTTCTCCGCTGCACAAATTCAATTTCTAATTTGTATGGGTCATTGAAAACACTTTCCATTGCCAATGTAGTTACATCACTAACATGGAACGTTATTTGTTCCTGAGTTGCTTGTGCTACCTCTTTTATTATCTGCCTTGCTTTCTCATGTAAATGGAGTTTGGTTTCATTATTTTGGAGCCTAAGGCGTTCATCTTTCAATTGTGTTTTGAGCAATGCTTTTTTACCTTTTAATTGTTCTAATTTACTCCGTAAAGTTCTTACATCCATAACCTAACTCCTTTCTGAATACTCTTTTTCCAGTTCCTCAGATAATGTTTCGATTTGTTCCTCTAATGAACTAATCTCTTTTTCCATATTAGCAACTTTATTTTTAGCATCTCCAACGGTTTTACATTCCCAATCGTTTACTAATTGGGCTAACAATGCTTTCTCCTGCCCTTTCAATTCAGCTATGTTATTTTTGGCATCATCAATTTCCCGTTTCTTCCTTAAAAGTTTTTCTTCTGTTATCATAATTTTAGGTTTTTAGATATTAACTCCTTCTTCCATTAATTTATAAATATATCCTTTTCTATCTAAAGGATGACAATAGACTAATTTTGTTTTTAAAGACTGTTGGTGCAACCAATCTTTATGAATACAATGGTACCCAATTGCATTACATTCCACTATTTTCATTAGATATAAGGCTGCATCACTAATTTTGGTTCTAGTTCTAACCATTGACCTGTCATTTGACATTTTTTCCATGTTTAATCGTCCTTTTGTACGTTTCATAATTTTAGGTTTTTAATTTATATTTAGGTTTCTGCCAACTTTAACACATTTCGTCTGGGGATTTAGGTTCATTTTTAAAAGCAGGAAGTTGTGAACTTTAGCCCGTTTCGTCTGGGGATTTTTTATTTTTCCATTGCTTCTCTTACAATCTGTAAAACTTCCTCCTCAACTTCATTTTTTGTAATAAATATTTCCAAATTTTGCTCAAAGGATAATGATGCTTCCCAATCATTGTCTAATGTGGAAATAAAAGCATCTATCCTGTTATCTCTATCCTTTGCTTGTTCTATATGTGCATTGGAAATAGCATCATTAGCAATAGGTAAGTACACGGGTTCAACTGTATTTGTATCAGCATACCAAAGATACACTCGGGGTTTGTGGTCACTTTGTTTAGTAGTCATTCTGAATATACTTCCAGGATTTACTAACAATCTTCCTTTATATTCTTCCACAAAAGGAATATGATTATCTCCTGTGATAATCATATCAAATTGTGGGTACTTCATTAACAGTTTAGAAGATTTAGGTGCTTCACAACCAGGCCAAGGAACAAGTCCCTGATAAGTCATAACGTGCCAAACTAAAACAGTTTTAGTATCAAGTCCTTCTACTTGCCATAAATAACTTGCTTTTGTAGGAATTTCCAACCAATGACATGTATCAAATACTGATAATTTATTTGCTGTTTCTAAAGTGAATACTCCTGATTTATGTTTCAATTCAATGTTATGCTGGGGTAAATCGTGATTCCCATACACAGTCATAAACCAATCAGGTAAATGATACATTGTTTTAGACAATAACATAGGACTAGGTTTCCAATAGTCAAACAAATCACCTGAATGAAACACAGGACAAGCATGTTTTTTCTGTAATGCAGAGATAAAGTCAACTTTTTTCCATTGTGTTTCCCAGAAAGCATCTACTCTACAAGCAGGAACATCTTCACGAAGGTGCCAATCAGCCGTAAGAATTGCATCTGCTTTTTTAAAAGACTTAATCTTTGTTCGTTCCATAATTACTTTTTAAATATCACTAATTGAAACAACTCTTTCATTTCCACACTTATTTTTAATAGCTTCCTCAATACTTGCAAACTTCCTAACATCATTAATGTTTAAAGTATAGGAGCAAGTTGAACCTGACTTAGCTACATACTTCCCATTATTATGCCCGTTACCCATACATTGTAATACATACATACCTTTATTTTTTAATTATAGAATTACAAAAAGGGCAAATTCCAGGGTAATCTCTATGATATTCTTTCTCAATTATTTCAAGTGATTTTAACATGGTTTCCTGACGTTTTCTCAAATTATTGATACTATTTGTGAGATTAACAAAAGAAGTGTATTCCTTACGTACTTCCTTTAGTTCCTTATACAGTTCTAATAATTTGTTAATAGTGCTTTCAGAAATTAATAAGGCTGAATAAGATTCCTGTTCTTTTTTGTTACGGGATAAATCAACCACAATTCCATTAAGGTTTCTGACATCTTTCTTTATTTGCTTAACCTTAGTGTAATTCTCCAACAACAAATTAACAGTTTTTTCATTTTTAAGAATACTGGAATAAGATACCTGCTCCTCTATAACTTCTTCTAATGAGGTGCACAAGTTTACCAATAGTTTCCGATTTGCACCTATTTCATCTTTGGACTTTACTTTACTTTCTAATACTTCCAACTTAATTTCAAAGTCTTGTAAAAAATCCCATTGCTTATAAGATTCTTTGTAAGCTTCAATGTTGGAGGTATTTGTATTTATGTCCTGAGTTACTTTAGTTATAATACTTTGCACATACTGAATACCTGTATCAATCTTTTCCAGTTTAGCAATCTTGTTAAAATGCTTTGCAACTTGTCCAGGAGTATCACTTAATAAGTAAGGAGCATCTAATTGTTCTTGTAAATTGATTGAATCGAAAGCCAAAGCTTTTTCAATCTCAACAGGAACATCAGTACCAAATGCTTTGAATAATAAAGGCTTATTACCTTTTACTTGCAGTTCATATTCATTAGTGGAATTGCCTTTGGTTCGTTTTACTCTAGTTCCATTTTTAAGAATGAGTTCTACAATAGTATCACCTCCCCAATTACTTCTAAAAGCATCTCCAGTGGGTTTATTTGTAATTACCCATCGTAATGCTCTAATAATTGCAGTTTTTCCTGAATCACTAAATCCTATAAAAATATTTACATTGTTACCAAACTCAATGAAAGTATTTTTATGGGATTGAAAGTTTTGTATCTGTAAGAACTGTACCATACTTTTATGTTTTAATAAATATCAGCTTCTGAGGCATCACATTCCCTCCACAACCGCCTTTCATATTCTTTGTTTGCTTCCTTTTGTAATACGTTTAAGTTGTCACCAACATATTTTTTAACATCTCCAAAAAGAAACTTTGATTCATACATATAAATCAAGTATGAAGCAGGAACATTTCCTATCTTTTCTCCTTCATATTTCCCAAAAGGCATTATAAAGGAATCAGTTATTTCTTTTTTCATTGTTTCCTAATATCAAATGATTGGTTAACATGGTTTGAATCTTCTACACCTGCTTGCCATCCTTCCCTATAAATACTTTCAAAAAAATCTACTTGTTTTTTATAATTTTCAAAAAACTGGCTTGGTGTTAAATTTAATCCTTGATGTAACTCTTTTGCCAAATTCATAAATCTATCCACATATTCTTCTCCTTTTGTCATACATTTATTTTTAAATTGTTTTTAATCTCCAATAAAATCCTCCTGCTGTTTGTGAGGACCCATTAACAGCTTTTGATATTGAATGTTTGGTTAGCTGTACTTTCCTTGCAGCGGCCGCCATATTATCATACTCTGCAAGTATATTACCTCTAACATCTAATTGAATTACACACTTACCATGTGCATTTTGTTTTCGTCCTTCATCAAATCCAATTGCATATAACCTTTCCAAATGAACAACAACATCCTGTTTATTAAACTGTAATAGTAAACCGTTCTTTATAAGTTCATCTGCTATTTTAGTAGCTGCAATTACTTGTTCCATTACTTCATTGTTTTTTATTCTCCTCAGCAAATTCCAACATCTCACTTGAATTAAGTTCAATTCGTTGATAATTGTTTTCAACTAATACCAACGAATCAGTATCTAAATACTCCTCAATAATAACCAAAACCTTTTCTCCTGCTTTAAATTTAATAGTAACAGATACTGCTCTTTCATAATCAATTCCTAACATTTTTAAAATTTTCAATGCGGAATCATCAGTTGATTGTATAACCATAATTTTTATTTTTAAGTTATTTCATTGTTTGCATTGCTTTTAAAACGGGACTAACTAATGATGCAGTATAATGTATTGAAAGGCTGTCTGCTACCGCTTCATCTATGTAAGATGAACCTGACCAAATTGCAATAATATTTCCTTTAGGTCCTTTTTTAACATTACCTCTTATTGGAACTTTATACAATTTATCAATAGCCCAAATAGTTTCTATCTTCTCACCTGATAACTTTCCTAATAAGGCTTTCTTGCTATCACCTTCACTATACCACTCTATTCCAATACCTGAACAAATAGAAATAGTCTGCATAATACCTTTTACTATTCCTATCGCATCAGCAGCAACAGCACTTTGACTCCCATGAGGTAATTCCGAAACAATAAACTTTATATTGTAGGTTTTGATTACAGATAACAACGATTCCACTAATACTGTTATTCTACTAATGGAATCATCTCCTTTCCTTATCCGCAACTTCTTATGATTAGATGCTGTTTTAATACACCCACAATCCAGTATTTTAGATTTTTGGTCTAGTACAGCCCACCCCCATGCAGTAATAGAAGGGTCACAGGCAAGTACATTGAAGGTATTACTGTTTTGTTTGGTTCGTTCCATTACTCATATTTATTTTTCCTACCTAAACGTAACTCCTCTTCAAACTCATCCCAAACCTTTTTAACAATCAATTGTAATGTTTTATACAATCCGTTTTCCTCAATTGTAGTAATAAGTTTAGTCCTAGTGCAACTGTCAAAGTCAAAATCTCCATTAAAGTTGATTTTAGCAGTCCCTCCTCCTGTCCAGTGTCCCATCTTAATCAGATAGTCAATACAACTACCAATATCATCAATACCGTAATCATAATAAATTTCAAACTCAACTCTCCTATGAGTACCTAGTATTTTGTTTTTGGTGATATTTACTTCTACACGGCTACCTATTGCAGTTTCTTTTTTCTTAATTTCCCCGATAGGCTTCAACCACATTTCATGGTGTGCATAAAACTTTAAGGCACGTCCTCCACTTCTAGTTTCTTTTGAAAAAGACCTTGGGTCAACATTATCTCTAGTTTGACTGATAATAAATAAAACACTTTTTGATTGTGCTAACCCGCTAGTAATATTACGAAGTATGCTACTACTTGCCTTTGCTTTAGCCATTCCGTAAGTCCCTGCATTGTCTTTTTTATCTTTTTCAATTGCATCAACCATTTCCTCCATCTTCTTTTGGTCTTCCATTGCATCTAAGGCATCATAGCTATCCAACACATATAAGAAAGGTTTATCCTTCTTTAATCTGTGAGTGATGTTAGCCTGAAAATGTTGCACAGTAGAACTGAAATGTTCCTCTTTTTCGGGACGTGCTGATACAATACGTTTAGAAGCACTTTCTCCAAACAGATATTTCATGTTAAAAGAATTAGCACGTTCTACATCATCATAAATGAAGGAGTAGTCGTCAAAGGATTCCTTCATATTAGCTTCTGCAAAAGCAGTTAATGCAAGAATAGTCTTGCCACCATGACTTGCTCCAATAATATTAATCATAGTACCTTTTTTAGCACCTCCTTCAATTGTACCTGACATTGCTAAATTAAGTAACGTACTACCCATTGGAACTAAATCATTAGGGTCAATATGATTATCCTCTTCAACTGCTTTAGATGCTTTCTTATTTCGGGAAAGCATCTGATTAGCTAAGGTTTTCTTACTACTGCTTCGTATCATGTCTAAATATTTTAATCATATTAGCAATAAAGGTTTCATCAAATCCTTGCTTCTTTAACTCTTCCGTAATCTGTGTAATAAACTTTTCTGATTTAACTTTCCTTTTCTTTGCATCTTCCCATTTAGGAATAAGAACAAGTTTAACAGTTTCTTGAACTAATTCCTTTTCAGATACCTGGTGTTTAGTTACATCATTGTACCAATCATCCAACAAAGAATTAATAATTTCTGTTTTGGAAAGACTGTTTACAATCCCATATAGTGTGAGGTACACGTATAAGTTTGTAGGTACATAAGCACCTACAAACTTAGCTGTTTTAACACCTTCACTATTTTTTTTAGTGAAAATTTTCATTTTATTTCCTTTTTAATTAGTTTGCATCCAAACAAGCATCCCACAATGGGCATCCATCACATTCTTCCAATTCGTCATTGTCTTTTCCGAATGTGCCTCCTGCTGGGCATTTATTTGTTTTTGCTTTTTTAGCAGACTCCTCTTTTACTTCTACTTTCTTTTTAAGTGCAGGTTCGTCCTCTTCATCATCATCCTCTTCCACTACTGCTTTTTTAGTAGGCTTTTTTGCTAGTGCAGCTTTCTTTTTAGGTACTTCAATATCAAGTGCCTCTGCAATTGCTACCTGCAAATCATAAGCCTCTTCAAAATCATCAACATCTACCTCCAACCCATGCGCCTCAACTACATCAATCAATTCAGTAATATCCATTTCTGAAATATCATCCCAATCTAATGTAGGAAGTTTCTTAGTAGGCTTTTTAGTAGGAGTGGCTTTTTTCTTAGGCGTTTCATCTTCATCATCCTCTTCCTCCACTAATTCACCTTCGTCAATTTCGTGGAACTTTGCAAACATTGCCTCATAAGATAATTCCTGTAATACATCGTCTAATGAAGGCAAATCACCTAAAATATCTGCATCAATAGCTTCCTCTCTATCTACGAAATCAATCCTACTTGCCTTAGCATAGGTATTTTTCATAAATGTTTCCTCATCCCAACGAACTTTCAACGTTTTACCTTCCTCTAAATCAGGAAATACTTCATTCTCCTCATTTTCTTCAATTTCCTCATTTAGCAAATTCTGAAAATTCCATTGTGAAAAATCAAACAGATGAACAACTTCTTCTAATTTCTTAATCCCTCTTGGAATTACATAATAAAGATTTCTGTTGCTTGGTTTCAATTCCTTGATTAATGCTTCATCAGCACCTTCTTTAATCAATTTCTTGCGGTACTCACAAATAGGACACTTCTTACCAAATGATGATAAACACACCACTGAATCATTATCAGTTCCAATACTTCTATGTGTTTTAAACGGGCGTTTGTACCACAAATCTCCTTTTTCAGCTACTCCTACTTCTGCATTTCTGTCAGGGTGATGATTATCGGTAATAGTGTATGGTATCACGTCAAACGATTCCTTACTACCCGGAGTAGGTGAATATACTTGCACACCTTTAGGGAGTATCAGATACCCATAACTACTTGCGGCATTCTTTTGCCGCCCTACATCAGACTTTACCTTTCCTCTAAAGGCACTCTGTTTTACTTTTTTAGCCATAATATTTAGATTTAATTAGTATTTCCTTTTTAACCTTGTTGCAACTCCTATATTTGCTTTTTCCTGCAATTGACTTTGCTCATACTCATACGATAAATCCCTTGGTACGCTAGGGCCTGCAAAGTAATTTTGCCCATGTAATTTTACTAAATTCTCTAAGGCTGTTTTTCTGCTAAAACTTATTTCATTTTTAGCCGCAGTTGCAATATTTAACTCGTATTGGGCATCTATTACATCTTTTTTAGCCTCAATATGATTTTCATGTTGCCTATAATACTGCTCAACATTAGCTACTGTAGGCTTAACTCCCTTTCCTAAACATTCCTCTGGGTCTTCGTTGGCTCTGTTTACCAACTGTGCTTTTACCAACTGAATGTGTTCCTCAGCTTCTTGTAATTTTTTAAAACAATCAGCATAATACCTCCCATACTTCATTGCAAGTGCAGGCTGGTTGAGCCACTCAACGTCTAAGGCGCTTTCATTGATTTTTACATCTTCCTCATAATCTAAATTTTCCATAGTTCAATGTTTAGTTTAAACTCCAAATGCTTCATCCAATAACAATAAAGTATTATCTCTATCAAATATTTCTTCCCATACATGATAGCTCCTATTACTTTCTCCTTGCATTGAGAAATACACATATATCCCAAAAGGAGAGTTACTCCCTTCATGTACAAAAGGCTCATATCTTTTGATTGCAGATAAACGATACCTTTTGTTTTTAATTTTAATAAATTCTTGTTTAGCCATAACTATTATATATTAAGTGAATAAATCCCAACCTGTTTCAAATATTTTAGAAGTACGTAATTTCCAAAAATCTTCCTCATACATTACATACCCATCATTAGTCAATACAGTATCTATGCCTTTAATAGTAGCCCATTCATCATAAGTAAAAGTGGTATGACTTACTTTCAATCCCGCTCTCATTCTTTCTTTAGCCTCTGTATTTGTCATACCACTTTACTATTAACTATTACACAAAGATAATCTATTATTTTAAATAAACAAACTTTTTTAAACTTTATTTTAATCCTACTTTTAACTCTTTACAACCCTAAGACACGCAAGAACTAGCCCAGAGAATCCCGAATTGTAAAAAGGTTCTACAAATTCCTCTAAAATCAATCCTGCTTTATCATTATCTGATTTTAACAATGTTCCACTAGCATATCCTAAAACGTGCCTACGAATACTTTCAGGATCTTGTTTCTGCAATCCTACTAATATAGTTCTAATCTGTGTCCACCCACTATTTTTCATCAATGCTTGGCACAATGCAAAACTTTCAGCAACTTCTTCCTCATACTTCTTAGCCTGTTCAAGTTGTTTATCTTCGGAAACACTTAAAACTTGGTCAAGTATTTGCAAAGCATTCCTGGGATGCCCTTTAGCTGATTCAATTATTTGTGCATAAACAGTAATATCTATTGAGGTTTCTTCTGCCTTTACTACTCCATATAGTAGTTTCTTCATTTGCTTGTCATTCAACAACTCCACTTTATATTGAACACACCTGCCTCTTAATGTAGAGATTATCTTTTGTGGGTCTGTGGTACATATTATAAAGTAAACGTGTTTTGGTGTATCCTCAAACAGTTTTAAAAAGGCATTTTGAGCATCAGTAGTCATTTTATGAGCTTCATCTAAAACCCACACACGAACACCTCCCATCATAGGAACATACTGACTTTGCCTTATTATTTCTCTAGCAGTATCAATACCTCTCATGTCAGCAAAATCTACCTCTTTATAATCAATATCAGATACTCCTAACTCATTTGCTATTATTCGAGCAATAGTAGTTTTACCACAACCCGTAGGCCCATGTAACATAAACACATGAGGGCACTTTGCTTTGTTGGCTATTAAGTTCTGTAATGAAACTACGGTCTCCTCATTACCTTTAATCTCACTTAATACTGTTGGACGATACTTTAAATATAGGTTCATAATTATGGGTAAATTAATGTTATTTGCATAGTTGTTAGGCCTCCTCTTTCTCTTAGCCAATCACGTTCCTGGGAAGATGGAGTAGGAGGCTGTTTAGTACACTCAAAACTCAATGTATAAGGACCTCCGTTTTCTTGTAAAGCACACAATTTTCCAATAAATACCATAAGAACTTCATTCTCTCTGGCTTTTATTTTTGCCTTTTCTTTTTCCTCTTTTGTCTTTTTCATAATTATATAGTTTTAAAATGGTAAATCAAAATATGTATCAGGGTTAAAATCTTCCTTAGTTGCCCAGCTTTTATCAACAGGACAAATTTCAGCATCAATGGATAATGGAATATTAATCCATTTCCATGCTTTAGGCAAATCAACAGTACCTACTCTTTGTACTATTTCCCAAACTTGCTCTAATTCATCTGGAAATACATCGAATACAATAGCATCGTGAATCTGTCCTACTATCCTAGTATTCATATTCCTTTTAGTAAGTTCTTTATCAATACGAATAAGAACCCACATTAAACAATGAAAAGCAGCACCTTGTACGGGGTAATTTATAACATCATTCTTACTCATAGGACCTCTTGCATAAAATCCTGTTTTAAAAGGAACTACTCCTTCTTTTTGATACATTTTATACCAAGATTCTTTCCAGGCAGCATACACACTAAAACGTTTTTCCCAAAAGTATTTTTCTATTCGTTGAATGTGTTGGGTGAACTTAACAATCCCATTTATTCCGTTTGCAATTAAATGGTCTGAAATGAACGTACCATCCTCAAACTGAATCCCTTGTCCTTTTTTCCAATTAGCATCCTGTAACTTTATCCATTTAGAAGCAATTAATTCCGCACAATTTTTATAATAATCTCCATAAAATTCAGGAAACACAAATCCATTCTTTGCAGCACCTCTTAATAGTTTGTGAGAAGGCAAAGACCTATCTAATTTATCTAAAAAGAATATTTCTTTGGCAATATCTCCGTGCATATCAGAGCAAGGGTCATTTAAGTATGCAATCATTGTAGGGTCTTTATGGTAACATGCGGCAATACTAACTTCCAAACCGCTGTAATCTACCTCAAACAACTGATTTCCTACTCTAGGGAAAATAGACTTTCTTACAGTCTGCATGGCAAATTTATCACGTTTAGGTATATTCTGAAAATTAGGGTCATTAGAACTACTCCTGTACGTCCTTGCTAAATGTAAATTAAATGATGGGTGTATTGCACCTTTGATTTGTTCCCTATCAAAGGCCTTTAAATATGTGTCCTTTACTTTAATCAGTTTTTGCCGTTCAATAATTAAATCTAATTCAGGAATATTAAGAACTTCTAATGCTTCCACATCCGTACTACCCATTCCAGATTCAGTAAGTTTAGTAGGTTTTATCTTTTTAACACCATATAAAAAATCACCTAATTGTTTTCCACTATTTAAATTTATAGTACCTTTTACAGTCTTATTCCACTCTTTATAAAAATCACTTTCCTTTATTTTATGTTCACAAGCAAATATTTTCTTTTCCAACCTAACTGTTTGTGTGGCAATGTAATCCGTATCAATACGGAGTCCTTGTCGTTCTGCTCTCGCCAATGCAAGAATACCTTCATGAAACAATTGATATGCCTCTATTTCATTTTCAAGTAATTGTGCTTTTTGTAATGTTGCCAATCTATACTCATAAATACTATCATAAGCACAATATTCCAACAACATTTTTCGTTTAGATGGAACTTTCATTAACTCCTCAACTCTATTAATTCCATTGGCACCATCTTGTTCAGATGCTTTTAAATAAGGAGCAATTTCACTATCATAATCAATTATACCAAATTGAACATAAGTTTGAAACTTTAATCCTGTTATTCCTGTGCGATTATCTAATTGATGTGTAGCCAACATAGTATCCCAAAACCAATTCTTTACCTCTGTTTTTAATCTAACGTTACTCCAATTATCTTCAAACTTCATATTTTGTGCAATTTTCCCTACTGATTCATTTTTAAGTAAGTCAATAAAAGGCTGTCTTTCTTTTTTATTATTAGGCATTTCAAACACATACACGGTATTTTTTGATATTGCCACTGATGCACATATAATTCTATGTCCTACAGCATGTGGTTTTATACCTGTAGTTTCATAATCAAATGAAACAATAGTATTTTGAATCTTATTTAACGGACTAAGGTCATCTGAAATATCAATAATAGTAGGTGTATCATATGTTCGCAATCTAGGAGTAATTGCTAATTTACCAATACGTGCTAAATCTTGTTCAAATATTAATTGATTAATAGGGTCTTTTTTATGCAAATCCTCAACTGAAAAAACAGGACAAATCCATACTTTTAAATCTTGGTCGGGAATTTGCCATCCTCTCCACTTATCAATTGTACCAAAGTCTTTTTTCCACCTATCTCCTATTAAAGAATATAAAGCATCAATCCCAAATGCCACTATAATATTAGGTGTATGCTCTTTAATCAACCCTAATACTTCTTTCCTACAACAATCAATTTGATAATTTGTAGGGTTTTCCTTAGAATAACATATAGTTGAATACGTATTTATACAATCATCCTTTAAAGAAATCCCTACTTTACTGTAAGCCTTTTCTAAATAATCATAATACTTTTCCTGGAAAACACCTTTTCGTATATCATCTAATTTAGATGGGTGTGGTCCTACATTAAGTATTTTTTTATTAAAGGTACTAATATGCTGTAATTTAGGAGAAGTGCATTTTAAATGTAATCCACAGGAAGTACACGAATACACCTTACCGTCAGGACGGGTACTAGATTGTGTTTCTTTTTTAGTGAAAAAGCCTTCCATAGTTTTAAAATTTAAAAATGAATCTTTAAAAATATACTTTTTAACTTGTTATTTATAAGCTAATTAAAAGTATATTTTGATATATAAGAGTTAGGCACAATTTAAGAAACTGCCCTGCCTTTACATTTCCCCCATGAGAAACATTTTTCTTTGATACATTCTTTACATCCAGTTTCGTGCCATCCACATTCTTCACATCCATAAGGCGAGGCTTGTACCGAATAAGCCCCAAAACCATTATCAACCCAATCTGTATGCAATTCATTGTTGCATTTTGGACAGTTAAATTTAGGTTCTTTATTAAAAGTGTTTGAAAAATTATCCATAATCAAATAAACTGTGCCTAACAAACAATATAAAACAGTTGCCGTTAAGCTATTTACTAATTTTGAAACGTCTTATAAGGCAACCGTTTCATATTGCCGACCGTTATGCCTCATTTAAGACATACACGAACTCAATTTCTTTGTCCTTACTAACTGACCATTCGACAACTTCTGGAAAAGGATTATTCCAAAAATCGTAACCTTGTGTTTCAAACCATAATTCAATTATCTTATCAACTAATTGGTGTGAATTAACATCTATCTTCCAATCTCTATCAGAATTAACAAGCGGATAAAGTTGTTGAATTTCCGATTGTGTTAATACCTTAGATAAACGAGGCATAACAGCACCTATATTTGATTGCGGTTTTTGTGGTAAATCATTCATTTTTTGCTCGTATTAAAGTTTGTACTAAATTGATACTGTGTTGCTTCGTAGTCCGCAACCAAACATAGCCGCGGAGCGTTAGGCAACATTTGTCATCGCTCAATTTACGGATTAACACTATCACAAAAAAAAATCACAACAATATCCGCTTATTACAGGATGCCCACAATGTTTATATGGTCTAATTGTTAGACATATCCTCTTGCTAAATTATTAGCTTCTTTCTCCCATTAATATTGTAGAATAGATTGTACTTCCGAAAGAAAACACTAATAATCTTCCTGTATATTTCCCTACCTTGGTTTCTTTTACAATTTCCTGTAATAATGATACAATAATCATAAAAGTAACATCCTCTCCTTTATACGCTATTTTAGCTTTTTCCTCAAACCTCCCTGTATTTGATTTACTGCTTACAGTTATTTTACTATTAGTAATTGCAATAGTTACATAAGTTTGCATTCCTACTGCACTTTCATTAAAAATAATAGCTCTATTAAGTATTTCTAAAATGTTGTCAGGAAACACTATATCCTTCCCTTCATACTTTCTGAAAGGAGTAGTATTAACAAAAGTATCCTCAAATATACGGCAACTCAATACTACATTGTTTTCCGTCTTAAAATGTACCCATGCTTTACCTAATGAAATATGTGTAGGTTTTATTGATACAATATAAGGCACTACGGTAGCAGGTAACAAGAACGTCCCAACAGGTATTTTGTTTTTCATTTCTACAAAGGCAACTCTAAAGCCATCTGTGCCCTCTATAAATGTTTCCGCTACATGTACACACGTAAGTATGGGACGAGTAAAGTCACTCCCACAAGCATGTTTTACAAATGATATTCCTTGGAGGAACTCAGCATCTAAAGGTTTCCATTTACTAATCTCTCCAATAGAATCAATAGGTAGTGTGCTTTCCGTTTTTAAAGCTAATTCTGCTTTTGCTTTACCTGATAATAGTGTAAGAGTATTACCTTCTACGGTTACTGTAATCTCTTTTCCTACAGTTTTGCTTACAAAGCCTAACAATTCAGTAGCATTAACTTCTCCTTCAAAATCAATTTCAGGAATAGGTGCCGATACACTTACACTATCATTAAAGGTATGCACTTTACCTTCTGTGAAATAAAATGAAGTGCTTCCTATTAATGATTCTTCTTTCCCAGCTAAACCGTACTTTACAGTTTCTAGGATTTCCTTAAATGTTTTACGTTCTATTATCATATTTATTCAGATTTTAGTTTCCATACTAAAATAATTTATTTGTTAATTGGTATGTTTGTTCTTTCCTAAATCTATTTAACCATTCCTCAAAATATAAATAAGTCCTAACATTAATACACTCTCTAACGGAATACTTTTGTAAATCCTCATACGTGTACCCTTCTTTTTCAAACAATGCTAATAAATTAACCTTATTCTTAAAATGACCTTTGTACGACTTTAAAGAACCTACTGCAATCATATTAAATGGTTTCAGCATGTTTGTAGGTAACTGTACATCATAACCTTCTTTTGGATATAATACACTTCCTGTCGCTGCAATCATTCTCCAACTAATAGCATCACAGCTAGTCCAAGGTAAACTTTTCAATAACTCAGGCACCATTACTGCAAACCCGTGTGTTTTTACCTTAATGTTCTTTTTATACAGATACTCAAATACTGCATTTATCCAAGATGCTTTAGAGGCGTTAGGCATATCATTTGCAGGACTTACTCCTATGTAATCAACAATATCTACCATCCTGTCTAACCATTTGAAATCTTCTCCTTGATGAAACACATGTATTGGGTGAATACCGTTTTTAATCAATGTTTTTAAATTCAAATAACCTTGCTTTGCTGCGGCATTTATTAAACTTTTGTTTGCTGTTAATGATTCAATACTCCCTGTTATCTTGTTGAGGGATTTAGTCTTTCCTGCTTGTCCCGGGATTACATCAAGATTAACTACATACAATCTTTTGTTATTGTCTAATGCTATATCCTGAGCTTCCTTGATATAGTTGATATATAAGTTCAAATCAACAAATTTATTCTTATTCCAAGCTGAAAATGCACCTGAATCTAATATTATATTTCCTTGTTTGTTTTCTGACATTTTTATCCAATTATGAAAATCTTTTGGATAATTAAATGATACTAACCGATTATGGACACCTAAGTCAGTTTTAGGTGTCCATGCTCCAGCAAAATAAAGTTTAATCGGCTTCATAATCAGCCACTACATTGATTTGTGTTCCTCCCCTTGCGTTGAATTTGCCTGTAACTAACATACTTACAGGGTGACATGCAAACACACAATCTTCCAATATCTTATTGACTATTGTTTCCATGAACATTCCTTCATTTCTGTAAGCCATAAAGTACAATTTTAAGGCTTTTGTTTCAAGACATTTTTTATCCGCAATATAATTAATTGCTATTGTAGCAAAGTCAGGTTGACCAGTCTTAGGACACAAGGAAGTAAATTCATTAAATACAAACTCTGTTAAATACTTCCTATTTGGATACTGATTATCAAAAGTTTCCAACATACTTACATCAGGAGAATCATATTTGTATTCCGTTCTAGCACTACCTAACTTAGTTAAGTTTTCTGTATTATCTTTTGCTATTTCCATTTTATAATTTAATTAAGGTAAATAATTCTGCCTTAGCACTTGCATCGGTCATAAATACTCCTTTTAAAGAACTTGTCACCATTGTAGAATGCTGTTTTGATACTCCTCTCATTCGCATACACATGTGGCTTGCCTCTATGATACATGCAGCAGCTTTCGGTTTAAGAATCTCCATTAAAGCTGTTGTAACTTGTTCCCCAATTCGTTCCTGAATCTGCAAACGCCTTGCATAAATATCAACAAGCCTAGCTAATTTAGATATTCCTATTACTTTGTCTCCAGGGATATATGCTACATGTGCTTTCCCGTAAAATGGTAACATGTGATGCTCACACATTGAAAACATCTCTATATCCTTCAACAAAACAATTTGGTCGTATCCATCTGCTGCAAATGTTGTAAGAACGTCCTCAGGTTTCTGTTTATATCCTGCATATAATTCATTCCAACTTTTTATTACACGTTTAGGAGTATTAAGTAACCCTTCTCTATCAGGGTCCTCTCCAATTGCTGCAAGGGTGTACCTAATAACACCTTCATCCATACTATCAACTAAGTTCATACTGAATTGAGTCTTTTAGATTATTTGATTCAAATGCTTCCAATCTTTCATTACAAGAACCACATTTTCCACATGCAATGGGTTGGTCTTTATAACAAGTTCTAGTTAATTCATATGGAACATTTAATGTGTTTCCTATGGCAACAATATGTGCTTTTGAAAGATTTATAAATGGAGTGTGTACATATACACTTCCTCCCGTAGATAACAAAATAGTTTTGGTAATACTTTCAATAAAATCAGGACGACAATCAGGGTAAATTGCATGGTCTCCTGCATGTACTCCCAAATATATTTTATTTATTTGCATACTCTCAGCATATCCTGCCATTATTGTTGCAAAAATAGCATTACGACCTGGAACTACTGTTAATTTCATATTTTCTTGTTGGTAATGCCCCTCAGGAATATCTCCTCCATTCATCAATAAATTAGAATGAAAATGAGTAAATACACCAGTCAAATCAAATATTTTAAAATAAACAGGAAATCCTTTTTGTTTATAATAATCAATTACGTTTAAGGCACTTTCCATTTCAAAAGGATTGTGTTTAGAAGGGTATTTAAAGAGTGCACAATGTACCTCTTTACCGTCGTGTAAAAGGACCCCCAACAAAGTTGAGGAGTCCAATCCACCTGACAGAGCTATAACAACTCTTTCCATCTTTTATTTCTTTTTGCTGAATGACATTAAACCATCAGCATCTTGTACAATAAGTTTGGCAAACTTGTTGTACTTAGGATTTTTACCATCAGTTAAGATAGTTTGATTTGCTGCCTTAGTAACTTGTGGAAACTTTTTACACATCATTTCCAAAAGTTCTTTTTTGGAATATGTTCCTTTTGCAATCAAAGGAGTCATGTATTCCACACGTTCGGCAGTAGTTACACGATTTGCAGGAACAACTCCTTTTCCTTTTACAGACTCGGCTGATACAACCTTATTTTCTGCTTTCTTTACAGGAGCAGGTGTGTCAAGCAATTCCAAAGCACGTACACGTAATTTGTCCACATTTTTCTGCAAAGCTAATCCCTTACGTAAAGGCTCCAATACATCTTCTTCTTTAATAAGGGCTTTTAATTCATCAAGGTCAGCATCTTCTACCTGTGCTTTGAAATCATCACCATCCTCTTCAACTTCAACAGGCTTTTTAGCTGCTTTCTTTTTAGGGGCTGGTTCATCCTCTTCATCTTCATCATCCTCCTCAGGTTCAGGCTCCACTACTTTCATTTTTGCTTTTGTAGCAGAGGCTTTTTTAACAGGAACTTCTTCCTCTACTTCTTCTTCCTCTACTTCTTCTTCCTCTACTTCAACACCTGTATCATACCCTAATTCAGCAAATGCCTTCATAGTTTCAGGAGTGAACACATCCTCTTCAAAATCTACCAATGCAATTGCTTCTTCCACCTTTTTCTGTAAATCAGGTAAGGATACACCTGCTGTCTTAATTGCTGGGTCAATCCCAAGCACATCATTTAACTCTAAGGCTAATGCCTTCATCGCTTTTAAATCCATAATTTATTTGTTTATTAATTATTAAATTGATTACTTCCTAAAAATTGTACGTATTAATTTTCCTGCATTTGTATTAATAATATCAAGAACTGCAAAGCCTTTCTTTTCTGCCATTTCAGTCAAGTGAATGTCATCCTCGCTTTTAGCCATTTTTAATATAAAAGGAGGACTTCTATCCCTTTTAGTAGTAAAAAAGAATTGTTTTGGTAGCTTTTTTGCTTTCAATTCCTTGCGTAATGCTCTACCACTTTGGTTAGGTTCGGCATAAATAACATTTTTAATACGATGCATTTGGAGTACGTTTTAATTTTTAGTGAAATATAGTGAACACAAAGATAGCATAATATTTTTAATATGCAAACTTTTTTTAAACTTTATTTAAAAATAGCTATACCCCCGTTTTCTTATCCCAAATAACTACATGCTCACGTGTGGAATAACGTACTCCCTGCTCTATTGCAATATTTAGAACCGTTTCCCTGTTCCGTTCTAATTCTTCACGGGTAGCACCTTGCGGCATAAGTATTATTTGTGACTTTTTTATCAAAAGAATTTTAATAAAATCTACCTCTATTTCATCCCAATCCTCTTGCTTTGATACTACAAACTTAAACCAACTATTTGAAAGTGCTGCTAATTTTTGTAAAACATGGAATTTGAATCTTGCTGCATTAGAATTACCACTATTGATTAATTTAGGACTATTATTCCAGCAAGAAATATACTTTGTTAATAAAGTACTTGGCATTATAGTACATTCATTTTCAATTTCAATGTAAGGAACAAAACCGTATCGTTCAACAAATCCTTGTATAAAACTAAGTAATTGAAATTGTTGTTTTAAAGGACTACCTCCTGTTATCACTAAATGTTGTCCTACTCTTAATTTTCGTATCAAATCAAATTCAGGATGTTCCATCATTTCATACAGTTCCATAAACGAATAAGGATTTCCAAATCGCCATACTTCTTGCGTGTCACAAAACCCACAATCTAAAACACACCCCTGAAAACGGAGAAAAGCAGCAGGGCATCCCATATTTACACCTTCTCCTTGAATTGTGTCACAAAAAAATTCCGATATTTCTAAAAACCCATTATCCATATCAACGTACATACGTTTTCTGCCCGGGTCAGCAGCTATTAATGTTTTAGGATTCATAATTACATATTTGGAACGAACCTACAATTTGTTTTGGGTGTTTCGCTAACTTCTACGGCAGAAACACACCACAACATAGTTTGAAACTTGTTGTAAAAATACTCTGCCATATTTTCAGCAGTAGGGTTAAAATCAAGTACATGATTCAGATGTTTGTGGTCTAGGTTATCATCAATCCATTTTTTGATAATATCCATTCCTCTGTAATCATACACAAACCCTACATTATTCAGTACGGCATTTTTTAGTTCTACTTTTATTACGTAATTGTGACCGTGAAGTCGACTGCACGGATGTTCCTCAGGTAAACCATCTAATTGATGTGAGGCGCTAAACGTAAATTCCTTAGTGATTGTAAACATATTTCCTCCTTTTTTAAATGAACAAGTAAAAACCGGGGATGTCGCACCCCGGTGGGCGATTTAAGCAACCATTCTTAATGGCTGATTAAACATTTGAATTGTTTTGCCGTTTAAAGCACATAAACACCCTCCTTATCCCACTATTTCGCTGTCAAAACCAAGTCAGCCCCTTAAAACCAGTTTATAGAGTTATTGGTAACCTCCCACTTTCTAACTGCAAAGTGGAGCTGCCGGGAGTCGAACCCGGGTCCAAACAAAACGTCAAAATAAATCAACGGATATTTAATATTTTACAAATATACTTATTTATATGATTGTAGAAAGGGCCTTCCTTTCTTTAAATTCTGCAATACTGTAACCTCATCCTTATAATTGAAATCCTCTTCCCTACTTATTATCTTATTTATTCGCATTATTCCTAATTTCTTTTCTCTACCGTTCTTGTCTTGATTTAACCCATACATTGCGGTAACGTGTGCATACTTTCTTTTGTCCTCACTAAAATTATGCAATGACAACCTATCAGTATCATAACTATCCGCATCCGCTTGTGTAGGTGAAATAACTAAGGGTAAAATCTCTCCTATTTTAGTTTGACTTAATGAACGTAATTCTTTCCAAGTCTGATTCTGTTGGTGTCTAAATTCCATCTTTACACTTGGTACTAATAAATCCGCATAATCAATTAAAATAATATCAGGTGCAAATCGTTCAGAATCCCACCACGTTCTTAAAATATCCTTTATATTAGATACTGACAATGTTCCGTTAGCATGTGTGGATAATTTAAAATTCCGTTTATTCCTGATAAAAAACTTCTTTACTAACTTAATCATTCCTTCTTCATCGAGAGGACGAACTTCCTCTACTTTCTTTACAAACGGTACCCCCCATTTATGCTTTGCATACTCTAAACAGTTCCAACAAGGTTGATATTCAGGGCGTTCTTTTGCTGCATCCACTAATTCCTCAAAAGTCTTTTTCCTTATTGTTTCTTCATCATCTCCATCAAATAAAGGTACATCAAATTCTCTTAATTTATGCACACATTCTCCTGTTTGATTGTGGATACAATCTCTTACCGATTCATAATGTACACCACAATATTTCTCTAAATTACTTCTTTTAGCTAAATAAACACCAATTCGTTTTAATTGTTCACCTTCATTCATATCTCCCGCTTGAAAAAAAGCTACTTTTCTCCCTTGTCGGGATGCTTTAATAGCAAGTTCTAGGAGAATAAAGCTCTTACCCCTCTTTTCAGAAGCCATAAAACTAACAAAAGAACCTCTAGTAAACTGACTATTCCAAAATTCACCCAATGCCTTAGGAAAACATATAATAGGTTGTCCTACTTCTGCAAATGCTTGTCGTATCCTATCTAAATGTTTACGTTCACTTAAATCAATTGTGCTATCCTCACTATCAGATAAAGGTGAAAATTGATTGACAAATTCCTCAGCATTTTTAATACGTTCCTCGACACTCCCTACTTTATTTGATAGCAAACTATCAACAGATTGTGAAAGTATCTCTAATCTACGTTTCCTGAAGTACTTAAACGTTTCCGTGTATAAATACTCAACATTGAAATCTTTATTAGTATATTCAGAACTTAACCCAGGCAATATATCCTCTTCAATCTCCTCAGCAACATCTTTATTCAACCCTTCCCTAATCTTTTGTAAAAGAATTCCTTCTATATTATTTTTAGGAGCAATTTCATGGTCTTTGTAATATGAAAAAACCCAGGTAGCAATTTGTTTAGCCACCGAAGATTCTATGTAATCATTATTCCAAATACCTTTTACTTTTCTAAGGTATTCTGTGGAAACTATAAGTCCTATAATTATTTGTCGTTCTATCATATTGCTAAAGGTAATTTATGTAAAACTTGTGTACTTACTTGGGAATATATTTCAATAGTTCTTTTAGAATAATTAAAATATTTTAGCTTTTGTTCATACATCTTTAAAATAGTATCATGTTTATCTTTCATAATCAAATAGTTATACGTTAAAATTGATATATAATAGTTAGGCACAATACTAAGACCGTGCTTCGTTGATACATTAGTTTAAGTTTGGAAAATGTTCTTTTAAATATTTACTAATCATCCAATGTTTAAGTTTTGGTGTGGCAGTCATATTATATAGTTCTTTCCAATCAACACTTTGAATAAGTTCCTTAATCTTATCTTTATATTCAATGTTTATTATAGTAAAATATATTTGTTGACAATACTGTCCGTCATATTCACAAATTTTACCAACACTTGCACCAAATCCACACACACTAAAATAATAAGTTTCAGGAATTTTATCGTTTCTACTTTTACCAGTTGCAACACCAGTTAATTTAACATCTTCCAAATCGAAGTTTGGTTTTTTGTTTAAACCATTTTTATTTCTTTTGTATATATTTAATACACAATGAACGGTTCTATCACTATATTTTCTTTTACCCAAATCCTCGCTGTTAACCAAATCAAACTCATACATATACATATTATTGTTTAATTGGCTTATTGGTAATATAAAAGAAACATAATCACCTTGCGTTATTGCTTTCTTAAAAAACTGTACACTTGTATAATTTCCTTTACCGTAAGGTGGGTTTCCAATTACACATCTACCTTTAAAATATGGTAAATCTAATTCTAAGTAGTTTTTTTGTTCAATATTTTCCGCTTCTGGTTCAATATCAAAAGCAAGGTAATTGTTATCTAAATAAGGTAAAAATACACCTGCCCCTGCACTTGGCTCTAACCATTCTGTTATATTTTCAACTCCAATTACTTCCTTTGTTTTCTTTACACAATATTCCGCTAAATCAGAAGGTGTGTAGTATTTGTCTAAATTTATTTTTGCCATTTCTAATTAATTTTAAATTTGTAAAAAGTACTGTGCCTAACACCGTGTATAAGCAATGGCACGGATAGTTTTGTGTTAATTTTAAAGTGTGTACAAGTGCCACTGCTCATACACGAACCGTTGTGTGCAATAGCCTTTCTTCGTAGCAAGGTTACTGCTTAATAAATCTTTTTTATTTAATTTTTTGCCAGCCCGCCTCAATTTTTTCAAAACTGTAAGGAAAAAACTCTGCCATTGTTTTGCCACTTAACCACCATTGCATCGCAAGTTCTCCATCAAAGTCAGTAGCACAGCTTAATTTCCATTGTGGATTTTTAATCATTCCTTTTGTTATTGCCCGTTTAATTGCATCATAATATTTAGGGTACAAATCAAATTCAGCCTGTCTTGCACCTTTTCTACTTACCAATGGGCAACCAACACAACCAAGCCTAAAAGCACCCGTTTTGTAATGTGGAGCAAGTTCAATATTATACTTATCAATCAATTCGTACACATCATCATCTTTCCAATCGTAAATAGGGTAAATGTGTTGGCTACCTTTTTGCCATTTGCGGTTATCACATTGAACATAATCTCTATTTTGCCTATTTCTACTTTCAGCACTTCGCACACCCTCAAATACATTTTTACCAACAGAACCATACTCTTTCAAGAACTCACAACAAAATCTATTTAATCGTGTGGGCAATCCTTTTCGCTCAACTAATTGGTAAAATGATTCCTTTGGTTGTAGTATTTCTGTGTGCGGGTAATTTGATTTAATATGACTAATTGTTTTAGGTGGGTCAATTGTAGTATTAGTATAGTAGCTTTTATAGTCTATGCCGCTTTTCTGCAATAAAAAATCAACTACAGCACTATCCTTTCCGCCACTATTTCCAGCGTTTAAATTGGTCATATTTCTACCAATTGTTTGTATAAACTTTATTGCTTTATCTTCTAAAATCATAAAAAACCCCTCCCTAAAAAATTAAATAAAAAAGTGTTTGTACTTCGATTGAACAGAAAAAAGCTACATGCACACAACACACGGTATAAGCAAAAACCGTTGCAGTGCGTACGTCAAAGTATGTAGTTCTAAATCAAGTTCATATCGTGTTGATAATGTTGTGTTTCAAAATCGGTTTCAGCTCATACCGTCACCGTTAGTTGCAAGCATAGAAACCGCCTGCCACTTTGATAATTTAGAGCGATTCGAGAGCTTCACGAGCCGCTTTCTGTTTTGCTTCTTTTTGATTAATTCCAGAAGCTGTGAAAATTTCACCATTTGGAAGTTCAATTTCAACAGAAATTACTGGACAATGGTCAGCACCTACTTTGTTTGTTACTCTCGTTTCAATGTTTGCTCCAAATCTCTTTTGGATTTTTTCAGCAAGTTCTACAATCGGATTTGTGTTCATTTCGTTTAAGTTTTTAATAGTTAATAAATTTTTTTCTATTTTCTCAAATATGCCTTTAACAGCAAATCTGATGTCTTTTTCTTTTACTCGCTTATTTGAAACATTAGCAAGTAATTGTTCTGTTGACTCAGGTTCGTTCTCAACGAGAAATGAGAATTTTTCGTCACCTTCTTTTTGGTAAAAAAAACTATTGTTTTACCGTTTTGACTAAACTTTTTCATTTTGATAAGTATAAATGCCAGCCACTAACATACAATAACCGCAAGTGGGGGCTGGTTGCCAGCTTGAAGTTATCTGCTCCTAATTTAGTTTACGTCAGGTTGAAAGGTCGGTGCATTTAATCCCCCACCTGACGGTTATTGTCAGCCGTTAGCAACCAGCTTTTAGAAGCCTCCATCCATTTACTTTATCAATCTCAAAACTGTTGTTTTCAATGTGAAATCCATCTTTATAGAATTTATTGAAATGGAGGCTAAAAACACCCCTATATTTACGCTTCCCTACTAATAGCATTAATGGTTTTGAAAAATACCTATTCTTTTCTGAGGCTTTCGGTAACTCATATTTAGGCGAAATAAAACCGTTTGCTAACAGCGTATTAACTTTATTGCCTTCCTGCTTTTTAGATATATTTTCCATAATTCGATATTTTAGTGGTTGTTAATAATTATTTTTATTGGCAACAAAGCCAATACGCAGCCGTTGTGTGCAATAGCCTTTCTTCGTAGCAAGGTTAGTACTTAATAAACTTTTTTATTTAATTCTTTGCTCCCTGTTTAGTTTTTTTTATAAATATCGTCCATCACTCGGTTATTTTGTGATAAATATATAGCCCTACTAAATTAAACGCTATTACAAGCCCCCAAAATTCCCAAGTAAACACATCTATACCTGAAAATGCAAGTAGTGCTCCTATATAAATAGCCCAAATTATTATAAATACTATTTTCTTTTCTGCTATTGCTTTCATTATGGTACGTTTTAATTAATAATTGAAGCACAAATATATACAAATATATTTAATATAAACAAACTTTTTTTAAAAACTTTTTTAAAATAATTAATCTTTAGTTGTGAATACTATACTTCCAGCATGTTCCTGTAATCTACGCAAAAGACGTTTACCATTATCCGATACTGCAATTTCTGCTTCGGTTAAATTTGTAGTAATTAAAGTAGGTAAAAAACTACTATGCCTATAATCCACAATAGTGTATAGAATATTCATTGCATATTCAGTTACCATCCCTCCTGAAAATAAATCATCAATTAATAGTACCTTAGCCGTTTTGTACGTATCATATACGGAACTTTCTGAAATATCCTTATCATTAATTGCTTGTTTGAACTTTTGTATAAGTTCTGAATATTCCACGTACACCACTTTACAAGTATTCAAAGGGTAACTAACAGAAATTATTGAGGCTATTATATATTTAGATAACAAAAATAACGTCTTTCCTGAATGTACTGGCCCTGTAAGAAACATTGAACCAACTGATAACGTTGTATAATCAGCCAATTCATCATTGCTTAAATAGTACTTGTATGTTTCAGAAAGCACCTTAGGAGGAATTTTTAGATTGTGTAAAACGGTATATACTTTTGCTTCAAATATTTCCATAGGCTGATGTTTCTTTGTAATACTTGGATGAATTTTAAAAGCATCATTTTCAGGAATTACTAAATTTTTTACTAAATCCTCAAGATGCTGTTGAATTACATTGTGTTTCATATCTGTATATTTATTAGGTTTAGATTCCTACGTGTAAAATTTAAAGTATAATAGTAAAGTAGTACATTATCACAACTATTTGAAAGCCTATTCATTTAAAGTATATTTCCTATTGTCACATTATTTTTTTAACTCCTGAATACGCTGATGGAACTAAATAATTATCAAAATTGTCTGTTGGATTTGCTGGCAAGCCACTTCTTAGTAGTTTACTTTTGGAACTGTTATTTTGTTCAAAATTGTATGATTTCATTTCAGAAGCATTATCTAACCACCCGAAGTTATTTAACCAAGTTGAAGGGTGTTTAATAAACTTTGGGTCTTTCCATCGTTCACTATTTTTTTGGGAATGAATTGCTTTTCTTATTTCAAGCCAATTAGGGACATTATCTTGTCTAGTACATATTCTATTCCAAATAGCTAAACATTTTCCTTTATCTATTTTCTTTGGGTATAATTTCCAAAATATTTCAAATTGAGATTTTTGTATTTTAGAATTTTTGGAAGTAATTGTTCTTTTTAATTTGGAATTATTATCAATTAAATTTCCAAAATTTTTCTTTATTATAATTTCTTTTTTATTATCATTTATATTATAATCTATTATATTATTGTGTACAGATTCTTTACTACCCCCCCGTACAGATTCTTTACTACCCCCGTCAAGTTTCTGTATGGGTAGTACAGATTCTTTACTACCCCTGTAAGATACAGCCCTATACTTGTTCCACGTGATATTGTTTTTTATTTCCTGCTCTTTTATTAAATATCCTTTATCTACTAATTTTTTCAAAACTTCAATTATTGTGGTACGAGATACATTTACCCATTTAGTTAAGTAATTTATGCTTCCTATAAATTTAGAAGTGTTGTCTTGGGAAAATCCATAAATAATAGCAAACACCATTAATTCATTTCCTTTTAATTCTAAATCAGTTACCATCCACGATTGAACAGTAAAGTACGTCCCTTCTTTCATAATTCCTAATTATTAGTAACGCAAAAACCTTTTAGCGTTCGGAGTGGCAGTTCCTAATAGCTAAAAGGTTTTGTTTTTATTATTTTGTATATTTTTAAACATCTGCCACAATGTTTTTTAATTTCTAAAGAAAGTGAGCGGGAGGTAAAACGTACAAAATCTTCCTCCCTTTAAGTTTCTCACTTGAACTGCAAATGTAACTATAATATTTTGATTGTGCAAATAAATATTATCTGTACTTCCCTTTCAATATATTAGATACTAAGGTGTTAGCTTCACTTTGCAGCATACTACCAGGGTCATTAACTATTGGTACTCTATACGCTGTTACTCCTCTAAATTTTAAATCAGCCACTAATTTATTAGCCTGAACGATAGCTTGTGGGTCATCGTCGTAGCATACTGCAACCTCTTTAAAATTATTTGCTATTATTCTTACTTGTTTGCTTTTGTACTGTATTCCTGATGTTGCAAAACTTTTAGTACCTAATCGCCATACATCAGTAGGGCCTTCAACACATATCCCAATACTATCCCATTCAGATTGTTTACCATACAGTATTTCTTTATGAGGAATTTCCTCAATCTCCTTAGGGCAGGCTTGATACTTGTTAAGATGTTTATCAGTTGCATCCCTACTATCGAAGGTTACTATCTTACCATCCCATTCAAAGGGTATTAGAATACGATGTTTATAATTAAGTTCTTTTAACATTGCAAGAGGCCCTAATGATTGCAGTTTCCATAGTTCCTCTAAATAATCAGGGTCAAAGTTTCTCCCTTCTAAATACTTTTTATGATGAGGAAATAAAGGATGAACATCATTTGGAAAAGTAAAAGGAATTTTATCAGTTTTAGGAGGCTTCGTCTGTGGTGTTAATGTTATTCCATATTGTTTTACTAAAGTGTAGGATTGTGATTTGCTTATATGTAGCAGACTTGAAATGCCATCTATGATAGTATGATGTCCACACCTCCAGCAATAATAGTAATTTTCCTCTATATTAAACCCTAAATGTAGTCCCTCATTACCAGTGCAAAAAGGACAGGCTGTATTAGCCCATCCTTCCCTACAATGTTTATGTCCTTCTGTTCTGTAAGGGATAGAGTAATCCCGATAAAGGTGTTCTATATCCATGCGTTCTGTATTATCTTAATTGTATTTCAATAATAGCTAATTGACCTACTACAGGCATCAATTCAAGGATAGCTTTATCTTCTTTTTCAAATAGCAAATAATCATTTGCACGTTCAACCCTACCTCTTGCTACGAAAATAATAGTTTGCATCCGTTTAATTTCTCCTTTAGAATACAAATTAATGATAAAAAAATCTTCTATGATGTTTTTTATTCTGAATTCCTTTTATTATTAAATGGCTTCCAATGCTAAGTGTGGCAGTTAATAAATAACCAGTAAGCATTGTCTGATTCATTTTCTTGGTGGAATAATTTTCAAACTTAGGCTGATTTAAAATTACCTCATTGTAGGTAAATCCACTAAACATAATAATTATTGGAACAGATTTGCTAGGATCTTTTAAGTTAAACCTATCTTCATTATTTGCCCATTGAGCAAATAAACTATGATTTAAAACTAAAACCATAATTAATATCACTGTTTTTTTCATACTTGTAATTTTTTAATTTGATTATTTACCTTTTCATAATATTTTTTAGTGCCTACATATTTCATTCCTTTAGGCCCTCCATTCCACTCTCGGCATATTTGTTCTAATTTTTCAGGAGGATATTGTTTTGCATAGTACATGAAAACTTCCTTGGCTTTTATTGGGTCCTGCATTTGGGTTAAATAGTATCGTGTTCCCGTCCGTTGAAAATAGTCGTCCAACCTAATTTGCCTAATCTGAACTATTCCATAAGCTTGTTCTATTCTATTAACTGCATTAGGGTTATTTCTACTTTCAACATACGCCGTAGCCTCAAAAATAGCATCATACATTTTGTCCACAAAATACGTAGTGACAAAATTAAATTTAAGTTCCTCCGGCATTTCTGGGCAATACGCTGGACTAAATGTAATCCACATTCCTAAAATCAATATCAATGTTTTCATAATTTCCTGTTTTTAATTATTTATTTTTATAATGATTTACCAAATCATATAATAGACTTGTATCTTCTTGAATTTCTCCATCTAATACTTTATCAATATTTCCCTGTTTTTTATGTAACATTTTTGCAATAACTTCCTCAACGGTGTTTAAAGCTGTAAAGTTAAATACCATTACTTTTTTTAGTTGTGTTATCCTATGTACTCTATCAATGCGTTGGGATAAGGGCCCTGGGTTCCATGGATATTCTACTATCCCTATATTTGATGATGCAGTCAAAGTTAATCCTACCTCAGCTCCTTTATTTCCTACAAATAATTTTATCCTGCCGTCATTTTGAAATGATTCTACTGCCTTATTCCTGTTTGCAGTAGAAACTCCTCCATGAATATACACAGATACTTTTTTAAAATAATTAGCAATATCCTCTACTGTTTGAACATGTTCACAGAATAAAACTAATTTTTCACCACTTTCTAAAAAGTTTTCTATCCATTCTATTAGTGCTTTAAATTTACCTTTAACCGCTAGTTGTTTTAGTATTTCAAAATGTGTCAGTGCATTAGAGGTTTTTACTTTTTCATCCTGTAATTTTTTTAATTTATAGTCATTTATTTCAATGGGACTATCCTCAGTAAAATATTTACGTAGTTCTTTCCTTAAATTAATCTCTACTCCCTTTTTAATGTAGTTAATAAAATCATTCATTGCCTCATTATATTCTTTTTCATTATCCATTTCTAATGAAACAAAAGAATACTCTTTATCAGGTAATTCTGTTAAAACATCCTTCTTTTTTCTTCTTATCATTACATTTTGAACCAATATAGCATGTAATTCCTTTGTATTAGTTGCTCCATCATACGTCATTGCAAACCCATTACTTTTTGGGGCGCAGTACCTGTTTTTAAATACCCATTCAGAAATAAATATATTTTTATTTATTATTCTAACTCCGTTGTATATATCAAATGTCCTTTTTTCAATAGGAGTTCCCGATATTCCAATTTTATGTGGAATATTTTCAGACAATCTATCTACTGCGGATGCACGTAGGGTTTTTTTATTATTTATAAAATGAATTTCATCCATTATAAGAATTTGCGGATTTAAGTCTTTTAAGAAATCAACGTGTCCAGAATATGGAATATCAATCATTATAGGCTTATCTTTTTTATCAAACAGTAATTCACCTTTACTATTTGTCTTTTGTATTTGCAAATTTCCTAATATATTGTAATTAATAATAATAATATCTCCTGTATAATTAGTATCTTCCTTTCTAAACCCATAAATTGTTTGTACATTTTGTTTTCCCATCCATTTAAGTACCTCTAATTCCCAATTTATTTTTAAAAATGAAGGACATACAACTATAACAGGGCGTACATTTTTATGTATCATTATCCATACTAATGCTTGTAAAGTCTTTCCTAGCCCCATTTCATCAGCCAATAAAGCACATCCTTTAAAATACTCTATTAATTTAACGCCCTCAATTTGATATGGTTTAATAACTCCTATTAATTTTTTAGGAATTTCTATATTGTTGGAAGTATCTTCTACTGTATTATCTTTAATATATGTATGTACTGCATCTACCAAAAAACCCCAACTTTCTAATAATTTTATGTTTTCTAAAGTAAGTGCGGCACTCCAAAACTTATTAGTAGAATGCCATGTCCTTCCTGTCAATGTTCTAACCTTATCCAAAGTGTCAGCATTAAATGGAAATTCAATTTTGATTCGAGTATCTTCCTTTATTTTTATAATACCTGTTGTTTTGGTGTTCTTAGCCATTTGTACATTTTTTTAATATTGAGTACAAAGATAACATTATCTTTTTAATAAACAAACTTTTTTAAAACTTTTTTTAAAAATATGTATAACCACAAAAAAGGCACAGTATTAACGCTGTGCCTCAGTTACTGCAATAGTATATATTACTACTTTTTTCAACTTCTTTGTTTCTTCCTTACTTCTGTAATTTCATCAATTATCATATAAGCTATTCCAATTGATTGCTCCAAAGTTAATTCTTTAGGTAATTCTGCTTTTGTTAGCCGTTCAAGAGGATGTGGATAAGGCAATGACATGACTTTTTCCTCAAATTCTTTTAAAACTTCACGCCGTCTTTGTAATGTTAAGGAGTATTCTTTTTTAAGGTTAGTCAATTCCTGTGTTACAATTGATTCGTTCTCTCCAAAGAAATGACGCCCTTTGTCTTGGTTCAAAGAATACGTTTCAACTATTGTTTCCTCTTTTTTCTTAAATTCTTTGTAATCCTCTGCCTCCTCAATTGTTTCATACAATGCCTTTAAAGTGGGCTGGATTCTTTGTGCATTAGTTAACGTCTTTGAACGGAATGGTTGTCCGTTAATTTTACCACAATTGTAAATACCTGCTAATAGTGTATCAGCTTGTCGGTAACTTAATTGTCCTTTTTCCATAATTTGAATTGTTTTAATTTGATTAGTACTCCAAGTTTAAATTGATTTTCGTATATATTATATCCTGCTAAATATGTGTTTTGATTGTACGTGTATCCTGCTAATACTGAAATTTCGTGATACCCTGCCATTAATCCTAATGACAAACCATTTGATGTTTCCTTGCATTCTCTTATGTTCTGAATAATAAGTGACTTACTTAGTATTCTATTAGCAAAAATTGATGTTTCCTCATGTACCTTTACATCATTTGCTGTTGTATCTAGTGTATAGTTCTTAATTAATAAGTAATCAGCTACAATTGCTGTGGTATCGGCAGGAATTATAACATCAATAGAATCGTGGATTGTTATTATTTTGTATGTTCCTGTATCACGGTAAATTGTAGTATCCTTATATACAATTTTAGGTTTTTCTGTACTACTTACAGGAGGAAGATATTGTGTTATTATTATAGGCTTTGTATTAGTGTTAACAGTAGGTTCTTCCCGAAAGAAGAACCATCCTGCTACTAAACCCAACATCAACCCAACTATTATGAAAAAACCATTTGTTTTCATTTTACACTTGTTTCAGATGTACAAAGCCTAAACACACCAATCCATTTTGAATAGGTTCAAAGTTAAGTGCCCTACTTTTTTCATCAACAATAACACCTTCTCTACCCCCAGCATCATTTGTATTCCCGTCAATCGTAATTACTTGATTAGTTTTCCTATCATAACTCTTTCCTATTGCAATATGTCCCGTCCAATGCGCTGTACCATCTTTATAGGTTTGAAAGGCTACTAAGCAACCTGTTTCGAATTTTCTATCTACGATAAAATCCTTAGTCTTTTGAAAATTACGAAAGGTAGTTACTGCCGAAGCATTGAAAAGGTTCTTTAATCTGGAAAACAATGTAGCATCCCAATTTTGGTAAGCCTCTTCCCAAATCAATTCAGTAAATAAAGAACACCAGGCATTTCCTGATACGAAGCCTACAGTTTTCATTCTTTCCTCAAATGACTTATCTTCAAATCCTAAATTAGGAGGAATTTCTTTTTGCCCTATTTCTTTTATTGCACGTAATAATACTTCCTGATTGATTGTAGTTTCCATGATTACTTTTTTTGGAATATGTTAATACTTGTTTTATTTCTCATAAAAATAATAATACGGTCTAAAGTAGCACCTACTAATACTGCTAAAAACATATTTACTTCAAACGGGATACTAAGTTCAGGAGCAAATCTCGCTACTAAGAATATACACATTATTCCTGAAAAGAATCGGGTAAGGTTGTCTTTCAACCAATACTTAAAAGATAGTGGTGCAATTTTCCTATCAGCTTTCTTTTTAAGATGTACCAACATTGAAAATATTTGCCCTAAAAAAGCAAATAAATAAATAGAAAATAGGAAACTTATTGACATCGTTCCTAAAAGGTTGTTTAAAATTTCTGTTTTCATAAGCTATTTTTAAAAAGGTTAATACAAATATACAACTTTATTTTATAATAAAAAATCCGATGGTTGCAGTAGCAACAGTCCATAAAAACACAATAACCATAGCTCCTCCAAATATCCTGTTTTTATACTTTTCCATTTCGGCTTTGTGTGTATCACATTTAGATTCAAAATTTTCTTGTGCTTTTTCCACTATTTCTAACCTTTTTAAATACCCTACGGGATGAAATTCGTCACCTAATAAAGCTGTTTTAACTGACCGCATATCTTTTAAAAGAGCGGTTACTAATTCTCTTAATGACTTTACATCAGTTTCCTCTTGTTCCATAATTTAGTTTTTATTAGGTTAAACATATCCTTCATTATTATCATAAGCACATCGTCCTAAAGTCGTTAATGCCGCCCACGCTGTATTATCTGTTACATTTGGAATATCGTCACCATTATTTAATTTAGTACAAGCCCAATTTTGAACAGTCCACCGCTGGGTACCTATTACCACGGTGTCATAAACTCTACCATCATAGTCGGTTACAGTATCAGGAGTATCTGAACCATCGTATAGGAGGCGTATTGAAAATCCATTTGTTTTTAAATTTCCGAATGATTCCTGAAATAAATTATTACTAGACGATAACCCATAACAAGGTGCGGTATATATATCATATTCATTTATATTCCAAAAATATGTATTATAATATAATAAACCAAACGTGCCATCTCCTTCATATCTAACACCTGATGGTTTGGCAGTAAATCCAAAATCATCTGTTCCATTATTTGCGTTCCAAAGGCTTGTACTTTTTAACGCACTACCTTCAATACCTGAAAATCCATTAGCCGTTAAATAATCATTTAGAATATCACATTCTGCATTTGTTGGTACTTTCCAATCAGTAGGTGCAAAATTAGCATTACTCGCAGCATACCAATTGTAAAGGTAGCCATTAACAGCACTTGATAGTGCAATATTAAATATATAAGGGTTTATAATCATGTTCGGTATCCTTCAAGTTTAACAATAAGACCTGCTCCTGCAATAGTATTACCTACAGCATCCCTATCAATAGTAATTTCTGAACCTGCTGCTAATGCTGTATCTGAAATAACGGCTTGTGTGGCTGCCGTAGCTGTTGTTTTTTCTCCTGAATCAAAAGTTAATTTGGTACTTAAAATTGAAGTACCATTTTCATTAATATCTACCGTTACTAATGTGCCTCCTGTTCCAGCAGTTAAAAGCCATGCGTAAACGGCTGTAAGTGTAATAGCGTGGCTGGTTCTAAAATAAGCTACGGAAGTAGCTACGGTTAAGGGAGTAGTTAAATCACTACAGGATAATTCCTTTTCCCAATATATTCTAGTAGTCAAATCACCTATTTCTCTCCAAACTGTTCCATCATATTCAAGAACTAATATATTTCCAACAACCGCAGTATAATCGGCTTCTCTTTTAAGATAAATAGGTTTATTAGTCCCTGATACTGTATAATTATGTTTTATTATTGGTGTCCCTGAAAATTGTAATTTAATTATATTTCCTGTCGTCCACAATGCAGCAATATCAATTAAGTTTATTTGAGTAGCTCCACTTACTACAAACGTATTTCCTGTACGAGTAGGAGCTATGTTATTGGCTGCTGCAAACGTTGTCCCTACTGATTCATGTATTGATTTTCCATTTGTGTCTAAAAAGCCTCCAAGTTGGGGCGTAGTATCTTCAACTATATTGGATAATCGCCCATTTAAAGCAGCATATTGAGCCGCTGTCATGTGATACCGTTCTAATGCTACTCCCCCTTGAATTGTACTTAATTCATTGTGAGGAGGAATTACAGAAAAGGAAGAATCTCCACTTGATATAGGAGTTTGAATAAGATACTGGTCATAGTAATTCTTATTCCTATATTTATATGTTACTGTTACGTTCATATCAAATCAATTACGGTGGCATTATCGTACTCCAAAAGTGTAATATCATAAGAATCCCTACAAACGTTATAAGAATACCCAATCAAAATAAATCCTTTATTTGCTTGTAAAGAATCATAATAATAATGAAAAGGACGTAAAAAACTAATAGGATTAGCGGTTGCTACATTATATACCGTTCCTGTAATTTGCTGCCTTACTACATTATATCGCTGATATAATGCCTTCATTAACCATTCTACCAATGTAAATGTTATGGAATCTCCATTTTCACTCCATTCTGTTGTTCTTGTCAAGAATCCAGTTTGCATCAAAACACCATTCCTATAATTGTAGGAATCCATATCAAACAAATCCAAAGTTGTTTCAAATTTATTAATAAAGGACGTATTAGCATCACCTTCAATTACATTATCTTGAAAATCCCCTGTTGCTGTGACAACCACATCACCGTACCATGCTTTAGCGCAAGGAATAGTGGTTTCTCCCGTCTGTTCTACTAATTCCTCGCAAATTCCCAAAACAAAAGAAAAGTCTCCATCTAATTTAGGAAATTCTACCCCTACGCTTGGTATGTTTCCAATAGGTATGGATATAGATACCTCTACCACACAGGACATATCATCAAATTCCGTACCTGCAATATCCTCGTGTTGGATATATGTGGCAGGTACTGTGGATTCTACAAAATCCCAAGTAGTTCCTGCTCTTGTAACATATCTATTAGTTGTATAATTAGCAACCCGCAGAAACCAATAAAACTTAAAATTGTAATCAGCCCAATCCCCCGACCATGTCCCAAAACTACCCTTTTCAGATGCAAACTTAAACTTAATAAGCAGGGTGGTATCTTCTCTAACAGTAGCAATAAAATTAGTATATAACCCATTAGGATAATTAGGTGGTGCATCTGCATACGGAGTAATTCTATTAATGGAACTATTTATTCCATAATAAGGGTCTCCAAAAGTATTCGCCCATACTGCGGTACCATCATTATATCTTTGCCAATGCTTTCTTTCTGGATTTATAACATAATATAAGCCGGTTACAGGAGGTACTATTGACATATCACTACTAACCAAATTGAACAATAATTTATCATCCAAATTAATAGTAATATACCGCATTCCCGGAACCGTTGATAAAATTTGTGATTGTCCTGTAAAAACAAGGTCTTGTAAATCACCTAGAACTCCTTTATTTATACTCACATAATCTTCACTTTCCCCTATATCATAAGATTCTCCTGTTTGATACTCAATATAATTTACTATATTATAATAATAAGCACTTTGTAAAATATCTCTGTACCTATCAATATACCAATACCCATTCCACCAATATAAATAACAATCGAATGTAAGTAAAATTGATTGTAATATCTCAAGACTAGGCCTTCTTTTTACATTATCTTCCCAAAATACTTCCGTATAAAATCCACAAGATGTAAATAAAGTATCACCAGAAGTAAATGTTTCTCCAACGGGTTGTAATGAACAATTTATCCTTATATTATATTCTGCCCCTACTGACCTAAGTATTTCATCAATGATACTGATAAACGACATGTTTTGTAAAGTATCTATACTTGGAGCAGTGACATATTCAAGTTTGGAAAGGTAACTACTTGCTACAAATTTAATGGATTGGTATTTTAAATACCCTTGACTTACTGTTTCACAATTCAAAAATCCCTCAAATAATGTAACTACGGAAGGAGTGATTGTAGTAACTACTATTTTCCAGTATTTTTCCTCAGCAGTCATTAAAGGTAATAAATCAAACCAATCATCTTTTTGGTTGGCTATCTCAAATTCACATTTCATTTTAAGGATATGACTTTCCCAACCATCAGAATCATACGAAATAATAAGACTTTCATCTATTAAAGTTAAAACAGGAGTAGGGTCAGGTGCACTGCTTGTATCTTTTTGAATAGACAATACTCCTGTTACATTTTTAGATGCCCAATAAACATTATAATAATTTACCCATGCCATGATTAATATGCTTTAGAATAAGTGTTCATATTCTGTAAAATTCCTACTAATTTTCTACCTTCAATTTCAAATACAACCTGTTGATTTTGTTTATTTATTCCTATGTCTTTTAATCTGTTTAAAGGTATCACAGTTTCTCCGGAGGATAATAAAGCAGGAAAAGTATCATTATTGTACCCAGGAGGAACCATACCTCCTGTTGCCATTTTAGCAGCACTATTTCCCATTGTTTTTGCTTGCCCCCATAATGCAGCTATTAAAGCTAATCCTGCTGTACCTGCTACAATTAAACCTACCATACCCCAATTAATAGTTTCCCGCATCATTAACGCAGCCATCGTAGTGGCAAGCATTGCACCTGCTAATTGTAATATAGAATCTATGATAGCATTAAACACACTTGTGGCGTTTGCTCCTGCTGTTCCTAATGCTGTGCCTATTGCTTCTCCGACTGCAACATATCCATTTGCTAAATCTTCCATTATAGACCTTTGTAAATCTGCTTTTTGCATTTCCAACTGAGTTACTTTTAATACGTTCATTTGTGCCTGTACTTCCACATTATTAAGGTCCTTGTGTTTCTTAATTAATTCATCCAAATATTGTAACTGTATTTGGTACCTCCCACTTACTTCATCTAAAGAACTTCCTAAATTTGCTGTCATGAAGGTATTTAAATCTAAGGCATTATTATATTCTTGTTGTACTGTAAGCACTCCTGGCATCATGGCTTTCATAATAGCCAGTTTAGCTTTCATTATCTCTAGTCCTTTTCCATATAGTTGCCCTGATGCTCCTCCCTTATTAATTGCTTCTGTTAATGCCTCTATTGTAGGTGTTGCTGAATCAAATGAAGGTCCAAATACCTTTGCTAATTTCCCTATTCTATCCATTTCTGCATCAAACTCATCCATCCAAGGTAAACAAGATTCCATTGCTATACCTAAATCTGTAATACCTTTCTTCCAAGAAGTAATCCATACATCACCTTGGTCAGCACCTTTAGTATTTACGGCATTCATGTCCTCAATTCCTTTTGTGAATACAGCAGCTTTCTTTTCAGCAGTCCCATATTCTTCTCCTAAATGTTGTACATTTAAAGCCATTACCCTAAATTCTTCTGCCACCCTTTGAGCAATGTCCATCACTTCTGGGTTGATTTCAAACTTACCTTTGTTTGCTAATTCTTCCGCTTTCTTTTTATCAGCAAATAATTTTTCAGTTTCTGCAATGTATCCTTTAAGCACTTCTATACGTATATTAGCACCAGTAACGGCAATTGATTCATCTAAGGCATATTCAACCTCCATATCTTTTAATTGCTGAAATAGCATTTTTTCCGTATTAAGTCCATTTTCTTTGGCTTTTATCCATTCCTTTTCTAAATAGCCATATAATTTATATTTGTCTAAAACTCCTTTTTTTGCAATTTCGGCAGCAAGTCCTGCATCCTCTTCCGCCATTTTTTGTCGTTGTAAATAACTAAGGTACTCCTCTACTTGGCGTAAATTAAATTTACCTAAGTTTTCCTGAGAAATAGCTAATTCATCAAATACCTTAACTAACGCCGTTGTTTTTACTCCTGTTGCATTAAACGCTTTTATAGCAACAGTCGCTTTTTCTACATTATTTTTTGTTAATATAAAATAACTTGCTACTGCCACCAAGGCCGTGATTGTTGCTGCCCAAGGGTTAGCTAAAGTAGCAATAGTTAGAGCTTTCATTACGACAATAGTTCCTTTTATTACCGTAGTTAGCATTCCAAAAGCACTAATAATACTTCCTAACATAGCAATAACAGGTCCAGCTATTATGATAATGGCAGCCCATTTTAAATAGCTTTTTTGTTGTTCCACTGATAATGCTTTCCACCAATTTATAAGGTTAGCCATTTTTTTCATCAATCCTTCAAAAATAGGAATAATAGATGTTTTTATAGTATCTCCTAATTCTACCATTAACACCTGCGCTTGTACAACTAATTGGTTCCATTTGAATTTAAGTGTATCCGAAGCAGGCCCAAAAGCCCTATCTAAATCCCCTGTTGCATTAGCTAATTTTTTGAATATTTCTGCTGTATCCTCTGCATTTGCTCCCATCTGTGCCCAAAATCCTGTCATTGCACGGATATTTGGGAAAATCTTTGAAGCAATGGTACTACCCCAAGAATCTGTTAAATCAAGGATAGTCTGCATTCCTTTTAACAACCCTTGGTCTTTTACTATTTTTCGTAATTGGGCAGCACTTGTACCCATAAGAGCCATTTGTGATTCAGCTTCTACACTTGGTTTCTGTAAGCTGTTTAACATCTGCCTTAACTGAATTGCTGAAGTTCCGGCATCAGTACCAATACGTGTCATTGCTGCCATTGCAGCAAGTGTTTGGTCAAATGATACTCCCATTATTGATGCAGCAGGAATTACTTTACCTATAGCGTGGGCAAATTCGTCTGCTTCACCTTTTCCTTCACGTACGGCAGCAACTAATATATCAGTAGCTTGTGCGGCACTCAGGTTAGCTTTACCGTAAGCATTTACAGCACTTGAAACAGCATCGGCTATAACTTTTACTTCACCTAATCCTGTTGCTGAGGCCTTCGCTGACATCGTTACTATTTCCATTGCTTCTGCACCTCTAATACCCGAAGAAGTTACAAAATATAAAGCATCCGCTAATTTAGCAGGTCCTACTCCAAATTCAACGGCTAATTTCTTTAAATCTTCTCCCCATGCTTGTACTTGTTCTCTAGCGATTCCCACAAGTCCTTCAATCATAGCTAAGGAGTATTCAAAATCTGCGGACATTTTTAAAGCACCTCCACCTACTAATGCTAATGGTAAAGATAAGGAAGTAGTCATTCCTTTACCTACTTTAGTCATTGTATTACCAAACTTTAAAACAGAGGCATTTGCGGAGTTCATTGCGGAGGTAGTTGATGCGGCAAATAACTGCATTTGCTTGGTAGCATTAGTTAATGCGGTAGTATTAACTCCTATCGTAATCATTAATGGTCCTAGTCCTGCACTCATTTTAATTCCTCCTTCTTTGGCTTAGTATTTGCTTTAGTAACTTTCTTGTTTTGGGCATTTGCTATTCCTAATAGAATCTGTTTCATTTCTTCCACTGATTGTGTCTTATTCCTTTGTTCTCTTAGTTTTCCATCATAATCAGGCATAAATTCTAAAGGGGTAGTTAATTTTACAGCTTTTTTTCCTTTATTTACTTGTATTGCAATATTGGTATTTGTTGAACAAATTTGAGCCATCCTATAATCTGCTCTAAAACTACCGATGGGATCCAAACTGTCAAATGCTTCCCATTCTGCTAATTGGAACGCCGTCAAATCCGCTAATAAATAATCAGGGTGTGAGTATCCCAATTCAAGACACAATCTGAATTGGAATAATCTCCCTGGACGGCTTTTTAGTTTTTTACAATTTCCTCTTTTACTTCGGGAACAATAGCGTTCATACTTTGTGCAACCTTTACTATCTCCTCCAACATTGTAGCAGAAATAGCAGCACTCAATCTTTCCACATCCAACATAGTAAACAACAAAGTACCTTCTTCATCACAAAGAGTACATACGGCTAATTTACTCCTAAAATTATCTAACTTTTGGACTAATTGGAGTACACCATTATTATCTTTTTCTTGCTTCATAATAGAGTTTTCAAAGGCGTTACGCTCCTTGCCTGTCATTTCTCTAACAAAAACCCAATCACCATTTTTAAACGTAACCTGTTTAATCTCCAATTCTGCTTGGGTTAACAACTTTTCTTTTCCTAAGAATGCCATAATTTCTAATTTTTATTTGATTAATACTAATCCTTGATTAGGATGTAATTTTTGTTAAGTAAAATTGTAATGTCCTGCACTACCTCCAGAATCAATATCAACTGCTCCCGATATTTTGATAGTCACATCAGCAGTAATCTTATCATCAGCAGGAATAGACAAAGGTAAATCTGTTACCAGACCCTCAAACTCAATTGTAGTAGCCTCAGTATCTGGCAAAACAATACGGTAATTTTGTAAGCTATCACTTTCAAAATCTGTTTTCATAGTTTCATAGTTCAGCCTAGTAAAGTTCATAGCAAGTGATACGGTTCCAGCATCTCTAAATCCTGCAATGAATTGACGGTACCCTCCCGTTGAACTTAAATTGGTAGTATCAATAGTATCTCGGCTCATACCTGGACCATCTATTGACGTAATTTGCGAAATAGCAACCCAGGCAGAACCAGACCATCTACTAAATGTAGTTCCTACTCCTGCTACTGGCACATGTGTACTCATAATAACCTCCTTTTTATAATATTAAATTATAAAGATAATACTTTTTTTATTCAAAACCATTAAAATAAAACAAATCCTTTATTTTTAATCTGTTATATATTTATATTCAAGTGATACTATTTGCCCCTCTGTCAGTAGGTTTTCTTCACCATAAAAAGCCTTAGCCATCTTTATCTCTGTTTCTGTCATTTCATTTTCAACACACTTATTGACCATATATTTATAATTACATAACTTACAACTTACCAGCCAATTCCCATCGACTAATTCACGGCAAATAAACGCAGCTTCCTTCAATGTGTAATCTTTATCATAATTGGCATATTTTTTAATGGCTTCTGGCAAAACAACATCCATCATTTTACCGGGTAATATTACATAATACATCATTCCAACACCTTCCCTTCTAATAGGTTAATTGTATTTTCTGTTTCTGTTTTTATAATATTGGCACTTGCTACCAGTGCTCTTATTTCCGCTTCGTTATAATCACCTGCCGGCATTCCTGGGACTGAAACAGGTATATTATATTTGTTGGGTACCCCTCTTAAAATACCACTATTAGGTGGGTAATACCCTAATCTTGTGAATCCACTTCTTACCCTAGAAGTATCCATACTTACGGGCATAATAGTGCTATCACTATCATTTTGGTATAATGTAGCCCCTATTACAGTATCATATGCTATGGCATTATCTGATGTTGAGCCCCAAAATGTAGCCAAAACAGCCCCGGTTAAAGTACCATTTCTTGTTTCATCTAATAAATTAGTAATTTCAGCTTCTTGACCATGGTTAAATACATATTCAAAATAGTTAGCCCCATTTAACAGTTTAGCATAAGATAATTTCCCTTCACAACTGGCTACAGTTGTGCCAACTGTAGCCAATGTTGCCGAGTTTCCAACCCATTCATACAGTGCGGTAAATGTATAAATTATTCCATTTACCGTAACCGTAACCGTACCTCCAGCCAACCCGTTCCACTCTACTTCAATATCGTGTTGTACTAAGCTCTGCAAATCGCAAATAATTAAAGTTTGTTGTAAAGTTCCATTTGATATAGTGACATTCAAAGCCCAAA
>JGI24728J21555_1000007_pt1 | contig 203024 bp, 179 predicted proteins | sample EPASupsiteSAE305_FD_21555 | JGI IMG/M metagenome (IMG submission 21555) | reverse complement strand
GTTCTTTTCTCCAAGGAAGATGTCTCCTCCCTGGCTGACCTTGTTGATTGCTGCAGATGCCGGAAGTGCAATAAATGCACATGCGACAAGCACCATCATTATTACTGCGATTCGTGCGTTCATTACATGTCCTCGAACAGTCCGAGTATACTTACACGCCCACTATTATTAAAACAACAATGTAGGCAGTATACATTTATTTTCAATAAATATAGTGGTTGTCTATCAGTGTCGTGTCTGATATATATCAGGGCAATTCCCGGTTACGTTCTGGAAAAGTGAAGGTTCCGGATTTTTCATGAGCAGGATGCCGACGCATTTTGGCATTATTGTATTAGTATGCACATATCAGGGAGAGATCTGATCTCTCCTGTCCTGATACCGCCGATGATCCTCTTCGCCAAAAAGAATGTGCTGATAATCTCCTAAGATCTGCATCCTCTCAGAATAGTATTTATCTGAGGCTCCTGGCAGCATCCGGTTACTGATATCATCTTCTCTCTGGGCAGGAGGAGATCTCCCCGCCGGATAAGTTTTCCTCCTTCCATGTGTTCTGTGATGGTTCCGTCCAGAATGTAGTCCCCACAGATAAGGGAATCTCCTCCAGGTATAATCCCCTTTATATCCGGTTTTGTTGTGGGAATGATAAGGTATATATCGCGCTCTTCACCTGCGGTGATGTTTGGGAGTTTTGCCATCCCGCTCAGGTAGGAAGTGATTTCTGTCGGCTTAACAAGTCTGATGGTGATATACCCATCTTCGAGTTCACGAAAGCCACTGTTTCGTATCCTGAGCAAGGCGTACACCGGATCCCCTCCATGAATCTCACCGCTGAGGAGTCTGAATACAACCTGTTCGATGACCGGCACTATCTCAGTCTCATTTTCACCGCCGATGAGGGTAGAAGGATCGATCGCTCCGGGAGACAGCGTGATGGGATCTTCCATCTCTGGGGGTACTGTCGCGGTGGGCTGGACGAACGATGAGGTATTATTAATGCTCCCTTCGTTCTGATCATGACAGGGCGACGATTCAAATACAATGGTTGAGATTCCCCTGTTGTCTGATGCATCATTTTGGGCCCAGGTCAGGGGATTTGTATCACTCACCAGGTATGTTCCGGCTTTAATCTCCTCACGAGGATTATATGACCAGTATACGTTCTCTTCTCCTCCTGAACCGTTCACACCAAATGCTCTCCACGGACCATACACCGTTCCATCTGAATGGGCCAGTGAGATCTTACCTGGTGTATCACCCTGCCCGAAGTTCCAGTGGTTTGTAGTGATCGAGAGGATCTTCGTGCAGGTTGTGAAGGTGACCTGGGTTGGTTTATCAGGACCATTATAGAGAGTATCATTATTTGCGTTGGTCCAGGTCTGCTGATCTCCTGTCACGGTTGCTGCTATAATGGGAATCAGTGCTGTAATGAGGAAAAACAGAATAAACCGGTTAACTACATCCATAGTGTCACTGGGATCTTAAAGTATTTAGCAGATCGATATCCACATGGGACTCTATATTGGGCAACACTTTTCTTCTGGATCTGCATACTAAGAGATAGATCTGCGATTATTGGCACCATTGCCTGATCACGATCGACCGTCAGGAGATTCACCCGAAAACCAGTAATGGTCTGAAATCACTCCATGGACAAGAGAATCGTATCAGATACATATATGGAATGTTTCTCCCGGCTATTTTTTTGATGAAATTGTCAGATGTTCTGATGATATGTTCCGGATCTGAAAAAAAGGGAAGTAATCCTGCAGGGTTCTGGACTCAATATCGGTTATGTTCTTGTTTTATTATCTGATTTCCTGACCAGCCACGTAGCCCCGATGACGACTATGAATGTCAGGATAATTCCAACCAAAGTGGCGATCACACCGCCTGAAGGACCCATGGCTTCACTAAGTGAATAATCAGGCATCGGTGCAGAGTATGAGAATGTACCAGTACCGACTGCTTCTGGATCTCCATCTTCTGGTGCTGCACCGGTCAGGTCTTTCTGTCCTGAAATCATGAGTGCTGTACTTTCAAGTCCATCGGGATCTCCTGATGCGAAGAAGACTGCGAGTACGCCAATGACAAGTGCAATACCAATTCCAACAGCCAGGAAGGTCTTGTTATCCATCATACTGCTACTGCTCCTATGGTTGAACTAATAAGATCCGGTCTCGCTTTTGAGAGGAGGTAGATGATACCTGCGGTGACAACCCCTTCGATGAGACCGATGGCTGCATGGTAAATACCCATAGCCATAAGTCCGGGGACAAGTGGGAATGTTCCGGCAAAAAACATCTCAAATGCACATGCCAGAGAGGGTATCAGACAGGCAAGCCATGCCGCAACTCCGGATGAGATGAACGGATTTTTTATGATCGTGTTAACGCCCTGATATGTATAATACCCGACAAATCCACCAATTACTCCCATATTGATGATATTTGCACCCATTGTGGTGATTCCTCCATCTCCAAAGATGATACCCTGGATGATGAGGACAAGAGTGAGGATGAATATTGCTGCGAACGGAGACCCCAGCACAATTGCAGCAAGTGCTCCCCCTACAAGGTGGCCGCTGGTTCCCATGCTCACCGGGAGATTGAACCCCTGCAGGGCAAAGATGCCAGCTGCAAGTACAGCAACTAGGGGGATTTTGTCCTCATTCATCTCGTTCTTTGCCCATCTTATTGCAAGTACCAGGAATATCAGGGCGATAACCCAGTAGATGGCAGCCTGCGGGATCGGAATAAAGGCATCTGGAATATGCATGTGGGTACAACTCTCCGTGTTGGTATCTTTTATGTTGGTACCAATCTCTATTTACGTGTGATCATTTCTTCCTTTGGTGCTCTCGTTTGAAAACTGATGAAGGTACAACCATATCCACATTTTAAAGCCAGGATCAGATCTAATATATTTGAAAAATTGTCCTCTATTTACTGAAATTGTAATAGAACCAATGAAATTATTATCTCATTTCGGTTTTTATCAGAACAGAGAGGAACATTATTTACGGTTTTTTTATTTGAAACATGTATGAAATGAGAGAAAATGTAATAATTATTTCATACGTTCATCAGATTGCTCACACCAACGGTGCTATACAGATCTCGCTCGCAGTTATCAATACCGAAGAAAGATTCAGGAATGATGGATGTCCTGGTTTGAGACAGATTATGAAATGAAGGTTCGATCCTGCTGTTCGTATCATCTCTACGACTGACATGAAAATTAAATTTCCAGATCTGTGATAAATACAGTGCTTCGTATTCGGTGATGTTAGAACAATGATAACCTGAAGGTGAAGCAAAATCGCCTGATGAGGCTTTCACTCAAAATCTTTTGAGATCAGGTATTCTCGGGATCAATCATCCTGATATTGGTATCATCATGATCGCGAAATGACTCTGCAGCCATAATCTTTACTGCTGCCGGTTCAACAGACACCTGGATTGGTGTTCTGGCAACCTTCTCTCCGCCAAGAATTACATACTTACGTGGGATTGTTTCAATAGATGCAGACTCTACCTGATAGAGACGTGATTCAGGAAACATAAGATGTCTCCCCAGTAAGAATCCTATCCAGAACTTTAATCCCTGCCATCTGCTCATAGAGTCCATCGCAAAGATCAGAAGAGTATTGTTATCTATATGTGCTTCAGGGGATATCTTCCGGGTGCCATAAAAACTGCCGTTTGCAATAATCAACTGCCTCGTTCTGAATTTTTGTATCTTCTCACCGATTGTTATCGTGCATTCAAAAAGTTGCTGAGATAAGAGGTATTTGGTCTCATACATGAGATATGAAAAAACACCCAGATACTTTTTGAAGATCCTAGGAGTTGCAGAGATAACATCGCGGGAAAAACCAACCGTGGCAATATTAATAAAATACTGGTCATTTATAACTCCGAGGTCGATATCCACCACTTTCCCGGCTGTGATAATATCGACAGCCTGTTCAAGCATCATCGGTATTCCCATGGATCTGGCAAAATTGTTGGCAGTACCCAGAGGAAGAATACCCAGAACAACATCCTGGTGAACAAAATACTCCACCACTGTATTCAGTGTCCCGTCTCCTCCACCGATGATGATCAGACTGTGACCTTCGCTGATGACATCCTGAACAATCTGTTTCATCCGTTCTGGTTTTCGAACTGGATAGGATTCGATAACATCAATCCCCTTTTCATTCAGAAGATCCATCGCCCTGAAAAAGAGTCTTTCACCTTTACGTGAATGGGTATTCACAATGAGAACGGCTCTCTTCTCATTACGAATAATTCGCTCCAGTTCTCTTTTAGATCTCATATTAACGGAATTATGTGATTTATGACGATTTGGTGAAAAAAAGGGATTATTCCTAACCCGAGAGTGCTGATGACGCAACTGAATGGATTATATCAGAGAGATAATCACTGGCAAGGTCTGATACAACTGATTCGTTGATATCAGAGAGATTGTGCATCTGAATTATTATGGATTCCTGTTTCTTCAGAGCGATAACTGCTTTATCGCGAATAGGGCCCACCTTTTCTGATACCTGCATTGAGTTCAGATGATCAATCTCAATCGTTATTACTTCCTGGTATCCGGTTAACTCACTTTTAACTGAATTCCAATCTTTCATCTTTACATCATCGTTAATATGTCCGATTCTGGTTATTGATTCATTCTGAAACTCCTGTAATGAACTTAAGAATGTCAGGTCCTGTGAGTTAACCATAGAGGTACACCCTGTTACAGCGATTGAACCGATTATTAGAATACCAAACAGAAATACACAATGATTTTCTTTCATACATCACCTTTGCTATGAAGGAGAAACCATATCTCCCATCGTGTACATGATATTTACGTTCGTGAATATGAAGTGTCCGGTCTGTAATGTTGATCTCCTCATGGGCGAATGATTGTCCATATCTATCGATTATTGCCCCCAGTGTAGAGGTATCTGGCTTGAAAAGGGGAAATTGGATCTGTTATTGAATAATAGGATGTGAAATTCTCATCAGAATACCGGCTATTCTGAACAGGGATACAATTCGCACCATGGAAAATACTCAGACCATGATCATTCGCATGATGGTCATCACTCTGATAAGAGCCATAAAAAAAGGTCATTTTTTGATGTTCTCTTCTGATTTTTTATTTTGAGATATTCTCACACAGCGAAGGTTTTTGTGCATTCTCTCCTGTATTGGGTTCAACATGAATTGTGATATATGCCCGGGGGAACTCAAGTTTCAGATCGTCCTCAAGGTGATCGGTAAGATCATGTGATTGCTCCACCGATACGAGTTTATCCACGACAAGGTGGAATTCGATAAAGATCTCAGGTCCTGCTCTTCTGGTCCGAAGTCCATGATAACTGACGTAATTTGAGTTGTGCTCACAGATGATTCTTGTAATCCTCTGGACTTCATCATCTGTGAGGCTACAGTCGATCAGGTCTTTGTACGACTTTTGTGTAAGATCATATGCAGCCTTGATGATGACAAGAGCAACACCGATGGCCACAATTGAATCCAGGATAGTAATGCCGGTCAATCTGATCAGAATCAGACCTGCAAGGACACCAACTGAAGTATAGACATCGGTTCGCAGATGCCAGGCATCACTTTCAAGGGCAATCGACTCGGCCTTCTTTGCGATCTTCATGAGGCGCGATGATACAAACGCATTTGCCAGTGCTGATATTCCCATAACAGCCATTCCGGCGAGCATGAGTGTCGGATCAAGGGGTTCAGATGACGGCTCAATTATTTTCCCGACGGCCTCATAGATGATCAATGCTGCAGCAACAAAGATGAGGATGGCCTCAAACATCCCTGAAAATGATTCATATTTGCCATGACCAAAGGAGTGATCATCATCTGGTGCCTGTGCCGACTTTTTTACCGAGAAAAAGGCTATTACAGATGCGAGAAGATCCATTCCTGAATGGATTGCCTCTGAAATGATACTGATTGATCCAAGGGATAACCCGACGATCAATTTAAGAATTACCAGAAATGTATTGGAGACTACAGAAAGGAGAGCGACCTTTTCCTTTTCCTGATGGATTGATTGTGTGTTTTCTGACATGTTTTATCGAGAGACTTAATTCATAGGAATTAGGAGAGGATAAGGTTATGTATAATTGTATAACTCAATTATTTTTAAACTAAAGTTAAAAGTTTAATCAGGGTGAGACTATTCAGATTTTTTACAGAATTTAGGATGTTCAAAAAGTGAAGTGTTACTCTGATACTGTTAGTGTCCCGAAGGATTAGCCATCACGTCTTAACGATACGCCGATGGAATCAGATACCATTTCTGTATCAGGCCATTAAATAGTCCATTCAGATATATGGTTCTTATCCCGGCACCAGAGTCCTGAATGGCATATTATTTTGAGAACCTGAAAATCGGGCGTTAATTATTGAGTCTTGCAAAAATTAAGAAAGTTGTCTGGTAAAAGCACTCAGGTGGTTTTCTGACCCGCTCTTGAGATTACCATAAACGACCTTCAAATCATCCCTGGAGGTATTTGCAATTGCGTTATCTAGATCAGAAATATCCTGTTCCTCTATCATTACTCCTGCCTTGAGAGCATCTGTAAGTGAGATAGCCCCCTGTTTGGTAAGCGAATAAGACATAGTCTGAATTGTTGGATTATTATATCCTGTAGACAGGTTACCGGTGGTTGTGGAATTAACCTGATACCGGTCGAGGAGGAACTGGACTTCACTTGCATGTGTCTCTTCTGCCTGGGCGATATTTCCAAATATTGGAAGTGAATACATCTTTGACCACTGGGTATACAGGTCAAGGGCCATCTGTTCTTCCTCTCGCATAAAAAGCAGTTCATCAATTTCAGTATCGTTTAATTTATAATCTGTCGGCTCGGGGATGGTGAGATTAAATCCTGGACCAATACCATTTCCCGGGCCCTGACCAGATGGGCCTGCTGCAGATACTATTGAGACAGCACTCATCAGCAGGAGTACTGATACCAGGATCATTTTTTGATGTACCATCATTACACTCTGATGTTACAATGTAATGAGTAGCGATAAATCTGTTGGCCGGATATGTGAGATCAATCCCCCCTGATAACCTCCAGGTTCTGGGGGAGAGCTTCTCCCATTTTATCCGTTTTTATTCTGTCAGGTTATAAGAAGAGGTATGCACCGCATGAGCGGTCTGGAGGAATCATGAAAGCAATAGTTTTAATCCTCATCGTGGGCCTTATTGCCCTCGCAGCCATTCTCCCTGCATCAGCAGCCGGACAAGATGGCAATGGAAAGATGTTTAAAACCGGTACTGCTCCTCAAGATGGTACCGGTAACCAGAATGGCGGCGGACAAATCGGAAATCAGGGTTCAAGTGGGACCTGCTTCAATCAAAACTGCCCGAATAATGGAGTTCCTCTCCATGACGGAACCGGCCTGCAGTATGGGAAAGGCAAGGGTGCATAAGACCTGATATCAGGTTGAATCAATCTTTTTTTAAAATCCTGTTGGTAAGGCACAAATACGGGAAGACACAAAATAACAATTCCCCTAAACAAGGATGTGGATTTAATTATTTCTAACGTACCTGAGACCTCTGGAGAATATCCGGTTTCTACAAGGAGATAATTGTTCGATTAGATTTTTGTCAGAATGTCTTCACGCTCTATTAAGAAAAAACAGGTGATTTATGAAAGTCAGATATATTCGGCTTACAATTCTTGGGATAATTCTGGTCTGTTCTATCCTTCTTAACTATCTGCATATCACTGCAGGGACAGTGTTTCCATCAGTACATGCGATCTGTCCTCTCGGAGGGCTGGAGAACCTGCAGGTATGGTTGTCCGGGCATGGGAATCTCCAGAAACTCTTTTCAGGGACGATGACCTTGTTCTTCTTGTCAGTCGGGTTTACACTCATTTTTGGCAGAACATTATGTGGAAATGTTTGTCCTTTCGGAGCACTGATGGAGTTTCTCGGAAAGATAACGCCTCATAAGTACTCTGTTTCTGCAAAATTCGATACACCACTGCGATATCTGAAACTTGTTATCCTCTTGATAGTCATTGGGATGGCCTGGATTACTGCCTCTATCTGGATTTCTCCCTATGATCCCTATGTTGCATACGCCCATATCTGGTCTGGTGCGGAAATAATTACTGAAAACGGTATTGGGCTTTTTATCCTGATCGTGGTCCTTATCTCGGCTCTGGTAATCAACCGGTCCTTCTGTAAGTATCTCTGCCCTGTCGGCGGTCTGTTATCACTCATCTCACTGGTCAGTCCAACAAGAATTACTCATACCGACTGCATCGAATGTGGAAATTGCTCCAGGTCATGCCCTATGGGAATTAATCCGGGAAGAAAGGGATCTGTTAATGTTTCAGAATGTATCGGATGCACTACGTGCGTTGAGGTCTGTCCATCTAAAACACGGGTGATCTCAATGACCCTTGCCGGTAAAACGGTTAAACCACTCCTGTTTGTGGTAGGAACCGTCTGTATCTTCTTCGGAGTGATAGCCCTACTCAATACAGCGGGTCTCATGCAGGTGACGGTTCCTTCTCTGGAGAGTGTACAGCAGGGAGGGACACATTTGAATGTAATAGACCTCAAGGGCTCAATGACGATTGAAGAGGGAGCAGTATATGTCGGGATGAACCTTTCGGATTTTTACACAATGATGGAGATTCCACAATCAGTCCCGGCTACTGCGCCTCTCAATACAGTTCAGGATTTTGTTCCGGGTTATGACTTCCATGCAATGAAAGCAAAGTGATGACTGACAGGGTGTTTATCCACCTGTCAATTTTTTCTAAATAATGGGAATGACCTGAAACCGGAAATATCAGTGGCTTCTGGAGAAGAGTTGCTGTAAATTCTTAACTATCCTGGTATGAGTTTTTTGCATGGCATATGGATAAGAGAGTCATGAATGTCCCGGTTTGAGCCCTTCTATCCGGATATGATATCCTCATAAACAGATTGAACAGGGAGCAATGTATGGCGCTTGATTTTTCCCGGATGTTCTCTAAATTCATTCATGATCCCGGGAATCTTCATCAGAAAGTCATCAGGTCTTTTATTTTTGATCAGGAGAACGAATAGACCAATCCGGATATCAATCTCCCTGGTTCTGATATGCTCTCACAACCTCATCTTTTGAAGAAAAGAAACTGGATTCCCCAATAAGTTCTCCGAATTTATCCCTGATAAGTTCATCCCTGACATGATCTTCCACATCACAGAATACCAGTCTGATTCCCAGAGTACGCAGTTGATAATAGAGATGAATCAGTGTTTCAGAAGCAGAATAGTCAACATCATTCACTGATGAGCCGGATATGCAGAACCATCTGATCGGGAGTTCTGATGATGAAACAATTTGGTTTACGTCGTTTCTCATCCTTCCTTCATTCGCGTAGTAGAGATTTGCTCCAAACCGATAGACGATAAGCCCGGGAACAGCATGATGTTGTAATTCAAGGGGAGACGGGGACCATTTTTCTTCCTGATCCTGGTACAGCAGATGATTCAGGGGTTGATAACTATGACGGAGGTGAGCAACTATTGAGAGGAATACTGAAAATGCAAGTCCCCATCCTACCCCGGTCAGAATAACTGAAATCGTAGTCATCAGAGCAACTGCAAACTCTACCGGTCTTCTGGCCTGAATCTGTTTCAGTCCGGGAATGTCAACAAGTCTGACTCCGATTACTAATACAACCGATGCAAGAACCGCTTGTGGAATATACGAAAGGAAGGTGGTGCCATACAGAAGCACAAGAAGAACGATGCCGACTGTCACCAGATGGGCAATTTGTGTCCTTCCTCCTGCTCTGTCTATCATCTCTGTCTTGGTCGGGCTTCCATTTACAACAAAGGTCCCTGATAGACCGGCTGCGATATTTGCAAAACCTAGCCCTATCAGATCAGCACCTTCGTCGAGTGTCTCGTGATACCGGGATGCATATGCCCGGGATGTTGCCGTACTCTGGGCCAGTATGACAGCGAAACATGCAGCAGCCAGACCTATGATGGATGATACTTCAGAATATGGAACATCAGGGAGACTGATAGATGGAAGACCCCCGGGGACATTACCAATTACTGCAATCCCCTGAGAGGTAAGATCGATCGAATAACTAATTATTATAGAAATTATGACGATCAGGAGTGTCCATGGTATTTTTTTGGTGAGTTTTTCTCCCAGGAGAAGGATGGTGATGACAAGTACTGACAGGAGAACTGATAGAAGGTTTACCTGGCCTATCTCACTCAGAATTGTAAATACTGGGGGAAACATGGGATTCTCTCCCGGTATGATGCCCAGTATCTCGGGAAGCTGACTGAGTGCAACCTGGATCCCCACACCTGTCAAAAATCCGATAAGAACGGTACGTGAGAAGAAATCTGCAATAAATGCCAGTTTGAAGACTCTTGACAATAGGAGAAAGGCACCGGCAATCAGTGAAACCATTCCTGCGAGGGCGATATAATGAGGAGATCCCGGGGCTGCCAATTGAACTAAAGAGACGGCTATGATTGCTGCAGTTGCAGAATCTGCTCCGATTACAAGATGTCTGGATGAGCAGAAGACTGCAAAGACAGCCATTGGGAGAAGAAGTGTGTATAATCCGGTAACAATCGGCATACCGGCAATTTTTGCATACCCCATAACCTCAGGGATGGCTAACGCTGCAAGTGTTATTCCAGCAATTATATCAAAGATGAGATCTCCCGGTTTGACCGGGAATATACCCTGAAAAAGATGTATATTCGAGAAACCTTGAGAGATCTTTTTAATTGTCTCCATGTATTTGAGTTGATATCATGCTCATGAGAGAGATCACTACCGGTGATATTCTCGATGTATTATCTGTTCTGGATTATGTTCGGAATCGCAGATACTGATGAAATATGCTTTGTATGTACATAAAACGAGAGCCTCCATTGAAAGTATGAATGGTCGTTATCATACAAGACTCTGAATAACGCAATACGAAAGGGAAAAAGAAGATTTATCCACGTGTTGCAAGATACAAAAAATACAATCCGATCAGGATAATTCCAGCTCCAATAACCCGGTCCATGGCATCGCCGCTCATCTGGAAAAATCCTTGATCTTCTTTTCTGTTGCACCACCAAGAGAACTGATCACTATCAGTGGGATTGAAAGACCTATTGCATAGATAAGAATCGTAAAAAACCCTGCAATGCGGTCTGGAGCGATGTATGTCAGAACAATAAGAAGCATAGGAGCACCTCATCCTATTGTGATTGCCCCGAAAGAGAGATCTAAAAAAATGCTCCCGTCATGGTGTATGAAATCGGTGCCCTCAAAAAGATGAAGATACTCCGGATTGGTGGCTTATAGACATGAAGAAGCTGCAATCCCATGAGAATGAGAATAATCCCACCAATAAACCAGGCAATTGTCTCATTCAGGAAGAGCAGGTAATGCCCGATGTATACGGCAATCAATCCAAGAAGGAGGAGGACGAGGATGGTCCCGATGCAGAAGGAGATCGTGAGTTTGAGAATATTTGATAGAGTTAATGATGTATTCCCACTTGTCAGATATCCGATACGTCCAAGGCAGAGAACACTGTTACATGGACATACTCCTGCGATCAGGCCGAATATCATTATAGGCGAAGAGGGGGGATGTTATATTTCATGTGAGTGTATAAGATCGGACGTTCCTATAAGAGTCACGATCTGATAGATGATAACAAAAAGATCAGGGTTTCAGGAGTTCCAAAAAGATCAAAGCAGCTTTGTCTCTTCTTTTGGTTTTGGAACCTTTACCACGAGAACCCTGAAGACTGAACCGCTCTCGTTCAACCACCGGTGAGGAATCCTTGCCGGACTTTCGATGAGCATATCCTTTATGCAGATTGCTTTCTCATCACCGATCTCAACGATACCGGTTCCTTCAAGCACGTAAAAGAAGACATCAACCGGGGTGATATGTTTCTTCAGCGACTCACCGGGCTGCAGGGTGATCACGACGGCTATGGCATTATCTGTATCATACACCTTCCGGGCGTCCACATGATGCGGATTCGGTCCGGATACCACATTTGCAACTTCTGTAATCTTCATAATACCCACTTGTTATCAAGGGGGATGTAAGGAATCAGGGAGAGCAGTTCTTTCTTCACTACATCAATACCTTTTCGCTCCATAAACCTCGCAGTTCGCTCCTTCCGGTTAGCATGGTTTCGGTAATATTCTAGAAGACGAACAGTGCAGTCAACTACTTCGTCTGATGAGAGACCCCAGGCGATTAGGTCGCCAATCCGGGGTTTTGTCCCCCCGTTACCGCCAAAAAAGATCATCCATCCCCGGGTAGTTCCGACGATCCCAACATCCCTGATCTGGCTTTCACCACAGCATCGCTGGCATCCGGATACCCCTATCTTCACCTTTGCCGGAAATTCCTGGGTCTGTAAACGCTTTTCGATCTGCTCAGCAAGAGCGATAGAATCCTGGGAACCGTACCTGCACATCTCTGTTCCAAGGCATGCCTGGACAAATTTTATACCCGGTCGAATCTCCGGCTTTGCAAGCGGTCCAAGTTCCTCAAACACCTTTGGAACATCGTCTTCTGCAATACCAGCAAGGATGATCCGCTGTCCTGAAGTGATCTTCATAACAGGGATATGATACTTCTTTCCGATGGCGGCGATACGCTCAAGATCTTCAGGAGTTGTCATTCCTGCCGGAATGTGAGTCATTATCGCGTATCCTTTCCCGTCACGCTGAGGAATTGCCCCGGTGGTTCCAGATGTCATCCTGGTTTATTCTCCTCTTTTTTCTGAAAATACGTATTATACATCTCTTCTCCGACACACTCTTTGGCATATTTACACCACTGAATACAGGATAGGGTGTCATTGTAGATGACAAACCCACAGGTACTACAGGTAACCTGGGTATCATTAGAGAATATCTCAACCTCTTCTCCGCATTGCGGGCATTTCTTGATTGTAAGGGTCGGAGTCTTCAGATTATTCGTACCAGGACAATGATCCAGAATCATACTATCACCTGTTTCCTTCTGTTCTTAAAACACCCCTGTCTCTGAATCATTGGTGTGAATCAAAGGATACAGGTTTTACAGTCCTGTTCACCACAAGGGATATTATCGATCTTCCATCTGAGCGCCCACTGTTTGATGTCACGAATGATGTCCACGAGATCAACTCCACTCTCGGTCAGGGTGTATTCACACTTGACAGGAAATGATGTTGTATCTACGTTCTTTGTAATAATACCCTCTTCTTCAAGTTCTTTGAGTCTCTCGGAGAGGATCTTCGCGGTGATATCAGAGAGGGCATCTTTGAGTTCTGAAAACCGGCGAGTATACCCATCTCCTTTGTATAATTCCAGGATCACGAGGAGTGTCCATTTTTTTGTCAGATATTTCACCGTCATGTTGACGGTACAGATCTCTTGCACAGTATACTTTTTGAAACTCGTAACTATTAATTACTTGATATGTAATTGATATCATGTAGCATTTGATGCAGGAGATTGATACCCATGTTTTGTTATCAGTGTGAAGAGACAGCCCGGGGAACCGGATGCACCGTAAAGGGAGTATGTGGAAAGGAAGATCATACCGCAGGAGTTCAGGACGTTCTGATCTATCTCTGCAAGGGAATATCTCTCCGTAATATGGCAGCTACTGCAAAGGGAGTCGGGAACAAAGACGCGGGGACGTTTATTACCGAAGCCCTCTTTGCAACCCTGACCAATACAAACTTTGATGATGAGAGGCTCAAAGCCATGATTCATCAGGCTGTCTCTATCAGGGATGCGTTGCCGAAATCCGGTGACAGCGAACCTGATGCCTGCACATGGACACCGAAGAGCGATGCAGACATCGCCGCAAAGGCAAAGGAGATCGCAGAATCGGCAAATGTGAATGACGATGTACATTCTCTCCGGGCTCTGGTCGTCTTTGGTCTGAAAGGTATCGCAGCATATTACCACCATGCCGAGATGCTCGGGTTTACTGATGTAGCGATAACCGATTACATGCAGAAAGGGCTTGCTTCTACACTCCAGGACCTTCCTGTCGACCAGATGGTCGCGATGGTGCTCGAATGTGGTGAGATTGGTGTGAAAACCCTGGCCCTGCTTGATACCGCAAACACCAGGACATACGGGAACCCGGAGATCACTCAGGTGAAGACCACAGTCGGGATAAAACCGGGAATTCTGATCACCGGGCACGACCTTCGTGACATGGAACAACTCCTCGAGCAGTCAAAGGACAGCGGGGTTGATATCTACACCCATGGAGAGATGCTCCCGGCCAATGCCTACCCTGCGTTCAAGAAATATAAGAATCTGATAGGAAATTACGGATCATCCTGGTGGCACCAGAAGGATGAGTTCGATTCATTCAACGGTCCGGTCCTGGTAACAACGAACTGTATCGTGCCTCCCAAGGATTCCTACATAGACCGTGTATACACAACCGGTCCGGCAGGATATCCCGGAATAAAGCACATCGCAAAGAAAGATGACGGCACCAAAGACTTCTCTACTATCATCGAACATGCAAAGAAATGCCAGCCACCGCAGCCACCTAAGACCAATGGTCGTGACCTCATCACCGGGTGTGGTCATGAGGCGGTTCTGGCCTTAGCCGGGACAGTCATTGACGCGGTAAAGAAGGGTGATATCAAGAAGTTCGTGGTTATGGCAGGCTGTGATGGACGCCAGAGCGAAAGAGAGTATTACACGGAGTTTGCAAAGGCTCTGCCCAAGAATACCGTTATCCTGACTGCCGGATGTGCCAAGTACAGGTACAACTCTCTGGATCTCGGAGATATCGGTGGAATCCCCCGGGTGATTGATGCAGGCCAGTGTAATGACTGTTATTCACTGGTGGTGATCGCAAAGGCCCTTGCTGAGGCATTTGGCGTAGGGATCAACGAACTGCCGGTGGTCTTTAACATTGCCTGGTATGAACAGAAGGCGGTTCTCGTTCTTCTGGCTCTGCTCTCTCTCGGGGTAAAGAATATCACGCTCGGTCCCAAACTACCGGGCTTTGTCTCCCCGGGAGTCCTCAATGTTCTGGTTGAGAACTTTAACATCGGGAAGAACAGTACAGTAGAAGAAGATATGAAGAGGATGGTTCCTGCCTGATTCTGTGCCGGCTCGGGCCGTATCCATATCTTTTTCGGTTTATTCGGAATATCAATGGTGGGTGCTCCGATTCTCTTTAAATCTGATCCGATTACGTGAATATATTTCAGCACACCACTGATCATCAAGAGGAGGGGAAGATGGAATTCGATCCAGATACACTCAAAAAAGAAGACAGACCCGGAAAAAAGCGTGATGAACTCCGGGGGAAGGTACTAAGTCTCAAAGATCTTGTTGATTATCAGGAGGGGACTGTTGCCAGCCGGATGATCGTCAGTACAAAGGCTGGATCGATTACCCTCTTCTCCTTCGATGAGGATGAGGGATTGTCTGAGCATACTGCTCCTTATGATGCGGTTGTGACAATCCTGGACGGAGAGTGCGAGGTCTGGGTGCAGGGTGAGACGTATCAGATGAAGGAGGGTGATACAATCATCTTCCCGGCAAACATCCCCCATGCACTAAGTGCAGTTACCCGGTTTAAGATGTCATTGACGATGATCCGGGAGAAGGAATCATGAGTGAGGAGAAAGACGGGGTATACTGCAAAGTATGCGGAGGGGTCATACCACAAGGTACAGCGATAGGATCCATCGATGTCGGAGGAAAGTCTACCGGGATTAATCAACTCGAGTTTATCATTGATGAGGTTGAAGCCATGCATCTGCAGAGTGATCGGGATATCAGGGCCGAACTGGTGAAACGGGCTAAAGTACTCAATTACATCCCGACAAAGATGACAGAAAAATATGCCGATGGCCTGTTACAGGCGTTTAAAGAACAAATAAAAAAGGAGTAGATTATGGACTCATATGAATGCTCTGTCTGTGGATATGTGTATGATCCGGAGAAGGGAGACGAGGAGAACGGTATTGCGCCGGGAACTGCATTTGAGGACCTTCCTGACGACTGGCTCTGCCCACTCTGTCTGCAGGGAAAAGAGGTTTTCGAGAAGGTACCATAGCCCTCTCTCAATTTTAACTGTTTCTTTAATCCCGGTTCTTCTGTTGCATATTAATCATGTTTGCCTGAAGATTTGGGGGATATTGTTGTTATTTGGATACATCTGGTGATAAAGAAACAAACAAGTACTTTGGCTGAATACTACAAATTATCGTTTATTTAACAGTTCTCTCCTGATTTTTTCCTTTAATAGATGATAGGAATAACATTTTTTCGTAATAAAGGTATCCTTATATACTCGGAATTCCTCTAATGGTTTATTCAATGAGAGCAGATATACATCCAATACATATCCTCTGCGTTGGTTTTCGCTCTCAGGATTTAAAAAAAATCCAAACCGGCCTGGACCCATATGGCTCATTTGTCTGCACTCGTGTGGATAACTGGGAAGATGGACTTCTCAATACTGTGGATCTGTTTCTGTTCTGGCAACCAGGCTCGTATGACCATCTTTCCTCGCAATTAGTATCAGTCCGGGCTTCACATCCGCAGATTCCTGTTATCTATTGTTGTATAGATGGTACTATCCTGCCATTTGACGACCCTTTGACAGCATTTCTTGATGGTTATTTTATTATTGAGGAGAAGTCAGAACACTGGGGCCTGAATTTATCATCTATCATCAATAATATCGTCAAATGCCAGAAGATAGTGTCTAATGTTACATCCCGGGATAGTTTTTACAAAGAAATATTTGAGAAAAATCCCATCTCAATGTCATTAACAATTCCAGAATCAGGAATGTTTGTCGAGGTAAACAAGGCATTTCTTCAGGTGTATGGGTACACTCAGGAAGAAGTGATCGGGCATCGTTCATTTGATCTCAAAATCTTTGGATCCAAAGAAGAACGTGATTCAGTTATTAAGGCCTGTACACGAGAACACCCTGCAAGAGATTATGAGCTCAAAGTTCGCACAAAAGACAATAAAATCATTTATGCTCTATTCTCAGCTGATGTGTTATATCGTGATGGCCAGGAGTTATTCTTAATCACGATGAAGGATATATCCGAGCAAAAACAGATTGAAGAGGAGATTAAGGAGACCAATCTTTTTATTTCAAATATCTTGTCAAATATTACCGAAGGGATAATTGTCCATGATGTTTCGCTGGGATACCGGGTATGGAATCGGTATATGGAAGAACTTACCGGAATTCCAGCATCAGATATCCTTGGCAAGCCATCTGAAGTCTTCAATCCTGAACTTGAAGGTGATGATACCCCACACCTTATTAATCAGGCCCTTCATGGTATTACCTCGCACTCAAAGGATCTCCATTATCACATTCCCTCAACTGGAAAGTCAGGCTGGGTCTCGGTGATATATACCCCTTATGTAGATGCATCAAATGCCATCACCGGAATCATTGTATCAGTTCGGGATATCAATGAGAGAAAAAGACATGAGAATGAGATAATCGCTCATGAATTACATCTCCGGTCGATCATCGACACGGTTCCTGTCTGGATTTCATGTTTAGACCGGGATAAGCGATTTACTCTGGCAAACATCAGTATGTGCTCAGCATTTAACGTTACTCCTTCCCAGGTTGAAGGAAAACCATTCGACCTGATTCATGCTGATTCCAAAGAACTTGCTCACTATGATGCCATGCTCAACAGGGCACTGAAGGGAAAAGAGGTACCCTTCGACAAGGAGATAATAGATCCAACTTCAAAGAAAACAAAGTATTTGAGAGGAAGATTCTCCCCGCTTAAGGATATTTCGGGAAATATCGAAGGGGTTGTAAGCGTTGTTATCGATATTACTGATCTGATACTTGCACAACGGACAATTGAAAGTATAAACTCAAAACTTCATCTTCTCTCATCCATCACCAGGCATGATATCTTAAACAGCTTAACAGCAGTATTGGGATATCTTGCCATAGCCATCGAAGAAGAGGATCCTGATAAAAGAAATTCATTTTTGTTTAAAGCATACCAGACAGCAGTGCTTATTCAGGAACAAGCTGTATTTTCAAGGGATTATCAGGATATCGGTGTGAATAAACCAATATGGCATAATGCAAAGGATGTCTTCAGTAATGCGATAAAAGGCCTGAAACTTGGAACTATCTCTGTCGAGGTCTCTCTTGATGGTCTGATGATATATGCTGATCCACTTCTTGAGAGAGTGATATACAATCTTGTTGATAATGCTCTGAGATATGGAAAGACTGTAACCCGGATATCCAGTTATTGGCGGAGAGAACCTGATCAGATTGTCTGGATTATTGAGGATGATGGAGTCGGAATTTTCAGTGATATGAAAGACCAGATATTTGAGAAAGGTATTGGGCATAATACCGGGCTCGGACTCTTTCTGACTCGTGAGATCCTGGATATTACCGGATTATCAATTCGCGAGACCGGGATAGAGGGTGAAGGTGCACGGTTTGAGGTACTAATCCAGAATGAGTTGTGGAAACTACAGACGTAACTCTCCGGGTGATCTTTTTTACTGAAATCCAGGTTTCTAATTTTTCTTGTATGATTTTGGGAAGTAACACCTCTTGGAACTGATCAACCTGTTTGGTATTGTATTTTCCAATGATTTCACCTCTCCATCACCGGAATCCTGATCTATTACGTATTATTTTAAAAAAAAGAAAAATTTGATTAAATCCGCAGCCCTGATGTGTATCCAAATGCCTTCTGGAAGTTTTTAATACCACCAGATACTGATGAGGAATCCTTCCATGTGTTTGTTGCAGATGTCTTGTTCCAGTTCTCTCCGGATGAGTCTCTCGCTTCCATAATGCTGCCAGTAAAGACGGTCTTCACAATTCCTTCAGCATACTCTGATCCTGAATTTGAGTCAGGGGTTACCGCTATCTGGTAGTTGAGAGCAGCAGGAACATCAGCACTTGAGGCTACAGCCCTCACTCCTCCTCGTGTGGATATCTGTGCACTGTTTACATTAATCAGACTGCTCTTGGCACTTACGATATTACAGAATGATGGCAGATTTGCTTCGGCTCCCTGTGAGAAGACACATCTGATTGCATCATCTGAGTTTCCACTTCTTCCAGCAACTGAAAGTGTGTATTCTTCTTCACCAACAAGATGAGAACCGTCAATTCCGTTATATGTCAGAACCTTCTGTGTCTCCAGATTGTTCATTCCAACTGATTTGTCCTTGGAATCGAAATCGACCTGCTTGTTAATCATGAGATGTCCTCCGTTTGTCATGGTTGAGTCATGATAACTGAGATCAGCAACAGACTGTCCTGCTCCGAGCATTCCGGTGGGGATTGCTCCTGGTGATGCTATGGCCCAGGAGAATTGAGTGTTATCTGAAACAGACCCTATGACATCGATAACTGTACTGATGGAGATCACCTGGTTTTCAGGAGTCTGGTTCGGCAACCAGTCCGCAAAAGTACCTCCTGAACTCAGTATCACGGTGATCATTCCAATCCATAAAATTTTACACATATTGCATTCCAGTTGTTCTGTTTCGATAAACAAACATCCAGAATACTTCGTTTCAACACGATAATTAGTTTCTTCTGGTTGGGTTACCAAGGATTCGGCTTCACGACTGGAAATCGGTTAATTTGTTGCTATAACCGTATGATAAAACACTTTGGGCATTCAGATTTCAATTTGAGAGCGATTCGAGGGGATTATCACCAGATACCATATTGAACTTTCCCACAGGAACTGTAATATCAAATCTGACTCCTTCTCCATATATCCCGGTTTCCTTAATATCTATTCCTGTTATTGACAATATCTCATGAATAAGGAACATTCCAAGGCCGGTATGTTTTCCAAATCCTTTCTCAAAAATGCGTTTTTTTTCTTTGTCCTCAACACCACATCCATTATCCTCATACCTGATGAGAAGGTTATCATTCCTATCTATAACAGTAAGGACAATTTTTGAGACGTGATCTCCGTGGCGGATGGAATTATCAATCAGGTTATGAAAAACACGTTCCAACAATGGATCTGAAAAAATCTCCACATCAGGGCCGGAATATAAGAACTCAATTTTTTCATGTAGAAACGATTGTATTGATTTCAGGTAACACTCCTTCAGGTTAATCCATATTGGTTTATTTAAGCCAAGAATCTGATAATCTCGGGTGAACTCAGCCTGCATCTGGATGGTTTGAGATATTCGGTCGGCATTTTTCAGATAATCAATAACTTCTGGATCAGTAACTGAGGAGAGGGCCATATCATGGTACAAGTTCAACGCGGTCAGCATATTCAGGATATCATGCCTGGTGATATCAGAAAGCAGTAACATTTTTTTGTTCGCAGCCATCAATGAATCTTCTGCAAAGGTCCGTGCAGTAATATCGCGAAAATTTAAAACACTACCAACAGATTCACCTTTGAGAATGTGAGGTGATATATGGAGTTCGTATATCTTTCCTGATCGAAACGGCAGATGTGTAGAAATCAACTGATTTGTACTGTTTGATATGGCATCCTGAATCTCTGAAGGTTCCAAATTTAATACATTAAACTCAAGAATGGCCAAAATATTTATCGTACTCTCATCTTTGAGATCATCCCGGATCTGAAGTATCTCTTTTGCAGCATGATTGTAGTTCTTGATATTTCCATCAAAATCAGTAACAACAATTCCGTCTGTTGTTGACTCTATTGTTGATTTATGGAGAGCATTAATATTCTCGAGATCATTTAACCGGTCCTGAACCAGTCCTTCCAAATGCTCTTTATATACGATTAATTCATATTTACTCTCCTTATTCTTATCAATGTAGATAATTATACATCCCAGGATAAAAAGTCCGGCAATTATTGTAAATAGCATCTGATATATTGAAGACAGGAATAACCAATCCGGGATTGTAAAAGGAGATACTATTGAGGAACTAATAAAAATAACTGTAATTGAAGTAGTTATAGAAAATAAGAGCAATAACCATAGAGTGGGTATTTTCAGAAGATTTTTTTCTTTGATATAATAAAAGATGATTCCGATAGTTGCTGTTACGACCAATGGCAACATTTCGGGGTTGTTAATACCCATTGATCCATACATCTGCTCATATGCGATCAACGTTGATGTGATAATAATCGCTGAAATAGGACCTCCAACAAAACCTGCTATTGGAGTAAGGATGGCATTCATGCCTAGTGCCGTTTGAGAGGTTGATGTCCACCCGATTACTGTCGCCAGCAATGATGAAAAGACAAATAAGATTCCAATCAATATCGAATAGGAATACTTTTTTGCAATATAAATCCGGTCAGGGATGAATTGATAGAGAAGAAGAAGCATTATGAGAATACTGATATTTTTGAACCAGAACAGGAAAAGGTCCATATTTGCATCATGTATACTCATGATTCTCTCCTAAAATCCGGTTCAATGCAGGGTGTCTGATCCCAGCACCTATAATGAACCTGCATGGTATTATGTGTATCTGCAGGGGAGAGAGGATAATTAACGAGTAATACCGAAGAAAAATTGTATTACTTGATTCAGAATTGTTTCTGGTAGATCTCTACAGATATTTAATGACTATGATTTCACCATACTTTCAATAGAGTATTATTATTATTCAAAACGGCCATGATATCCTCTCATTCAGCCATATTCACGCGTAAACCTGAATCGCTCTTCAGGAGAGTGGGAGATGCCATCAATGAATCTGTCCAGGAAAAAAACGGTTGCATTCCTGGATATCGGGACAAACTCAATTCGTCTCTTAGTTGTAAGATTCTCGGAGTCCGGATCCTGGAAAGTCCTCACCGATCAGAAGATCGTCGTCAGGCTTGGTGAAGGGGAATTTGGAAAAAATAGGCTTACACAAGAAGCGATCAACCGAGCAAAAATTGCACTCATCAGGTTTATTCAGTTAGCCAGAGAAGTTCAGGCAGAAGATATCATAGCAGTTGCTACATCTGCATTACGCGAAGCAGAAAACAGGAGTGATCTAATAGATCAGATCACCTCTCAAACCGGAGTCAAAATTACCGTAATCTCCGGAAATGAGGAAGCAAGACTCATATGGCTTGGTATACGTAAAGATATCCATTGTAAGAATACACATACTCTTTTTATTGATATTGGTGGAGGAAGCACTGAAGTCAGTATTGGTGATGCATATGACCAACTCTTCTCGTGTAGTTTAAAACTTGGTGCAATTAGGACAACCCAGGCAGTTGTTCCGGCAGGATATCAAAAATCATACACCAATAATCTTTTAGACAAACTGAAGAGTTCTATCCTTGAACAGATTACTCCGGTCATACCTGATCTGCAAAACTACTCGTGCCTCCAGGCATACGGAAGTTCCGGAACCATATTAACACTGGAAGCTATTGCCCGAAATTATCGTGAGACCGCTCCCGATCATATTGCTGGAATTCTCACTCCTCATGAGTTAAACCAGGTACTCGAGCATTTGGGAGAAAAATCTCTTGAAGACCGGCGAAAGGTTGAAGGATTAAACCCGGCCAGGGCAGACATCATAATTGCCGGAGCCTGTATACTCCAGATGATCCTGCAGAAGGCAGATGTTCAGGAGATAGAAGTTACAGACCGTGGTCTTCGGGATGGGCTGCTTCAGGATTACCTGTGTACTGGAATGAATTTAGAGACCAAAACTGTGGAATTATCAAGACAGCGAATTATTCAGGAGATCGGAGAGACATTCCGAATTGATGCTCATCATGCAGAAAGAGTACGGATTATTACTTCCATGCTCTATGAAAGTGCCAGGAAGATCCATCTGTTCAGCCTCCCTGATGATTCGCTTGAACTACTTTCGTATGCTGCGTATCTTCATGATATTGGTCACATTATCTCATATCCAAAGCATCAATACCACTCGTATTACCTGATACGGTCATTGCATATGCCCGGATTTACCAGTGATGAAAAAGAGATCATCGCCCTTATTGCCAGATATCACCGGAAGAAGGTTGCGCGAGAAAAAGATGAACCATTCTACGAACTCTTAAAACCTGAACAACGAAGGGTAAAAGTACTCTCATACCTCTTGAGAATAGCAGAAAATCTTGATCGAAGCCATGACGGACGTATTTCCAGAGTAACATTTAATAATCTTACAAATAAAGCAGTAACCCTTGATATCGAGTGTCCGGATGATATATCACTAGAACTTGCAGGAATTTATGACGATAAGGGGTTGTTCAGAAAAATATTCGGAGTCGAACTACGAACCACGCTCTGTCATCCATCTCAAAAAGATCATACGCACTCTGCATATGGTGAAGTAACATCCTGACTGAAAAAACCCATCAAGCATACCGGATAATCACATTCTCAAAAAAACCGATCTACATATGATAGATTCTCAAGCCTACACTCAAATATCCCAATACAATGAATACATCGGTGATCAGATCAAGGCCTGGATACAGCCACATGAGTACCTGATCTCAAAAGCCGGTGACAGGACATATCCTCTTCTTGAACGGGTGAATTTTCTTGTAAAGTTTCATACATCCCTTGATACATTTTTCAAGACCAGTGTTCTGGATCTTAAGTCTTATCTGGAAAAGAATGGATCACTGGAATCAGATAATCGGGCTCTTGCTGTAGTTCTCGAACAGTTGTATTCCCTGTTGTCTCCGTTACTTGAGATACAAGATGAGATCTGGAACTACTCTATATATCCAGATCTCATTGCACATGGGATCACCATTCACCAGATAGATTCGCTTGATCAACATCACCAAAGAAGATTACGGGAGTATTTCTGCAGAGAGGTCTTTCCTATCCTAACTCCTCTTGCTTTTGATAAAACCCACCCATTTCCATACATCTCAAATCTGTCCCTGAATCTTGCGGTCATCCTGAAAGAAACACCCCGGTCCCCGGAACTTTTTGTCAGGATAAAGATTCCAGAGGATCAGTTTCCCCGTCTGATCCCGGTTGAAATTGAGCAGTTTACTCCAGACTCTCATCGATATGATCTGGTATTTATTGAAGATCTTATCTCTTCAAACCTTGATCTTCTCTTTCCCGGGATGCAGATAGTGTCCTCTTACCCGTTTCGAGTGACAAGAAACTCGCATTCATCGTCATGCAATATGAGCAGATATCAGGAGATGGTTGAAGAATTAGAAAACAAAGATTACCATAGACATAGTACGGTACGGATCGAGGTATCCCATCTGATGGAAAAGCCAGTTTGCGGAATGATCTGCGATAAACTCTTTCAGTTCTCAAGAATTTTTTACCGAACCAGGGGACCGATTGGGATGGCTGATATGGGTGTACTCTATGGTCTTAACCGACCGGACCTTAAATACAAGCATTTTTGCGACATGATTTGAGGGCTATTATCAATTGTTTTTACATCCCACGTGCACTATGGATGTAAAATAGGCGTGTTAACATAATTAATTATGTACTGGCTGGCAAACGTTCGTATCTCTTTCCTGACTATTGGCACAGAAGTCTATAGTTACTATGAAAAAGAAGAGATCGAATATTTCAGTCAGGCCATTCTGGATGATCAGTATTTAACACTCGTTTATTAGCATTTGTGGGAAATATCGTTGCATATTGGGGCCATTTGAATGTATTCTCCATGGCCCTGACAGATCTCACAATACATATCAATATAGGGGAAACACCGGGGACAAAGATGTAATGATTGTAAAGATTTTTCCGAACAGTCCGGAAATCCGGTTGATAATGATCTACGTTCCATACACCTTTCTTACATGTTAGTTAGAATAATGATTTAGTATAGAGTTACTAGAGAAAATATATTCATTCATAGAATTGGACATTTTTGATATCTCAATAGGGTAGGACAAAAACTGGACATGGGAGTTTATTCTTTCCGATGACTATGAGGTATGTACAGAATGAGTATAGAACAACCATTGTTGTGTGTTTTACAATCTGGTGTATAATCCAATTATTCACTCAATATAGCCTCCGATTTACCTCGGTCGGTCATAATTGATACCATGTACTATAGATACAAATAATGCCGATGACAGTAAAGAAAAGAGGCTTATCACATAGATATACCTCACTGCAGTTACTTGGTCTAATGAGAGGATCTCATGAAATATCCATGCAAGCGTAAGAAAGCATTTTTCTGTCGATATGCGGTAGATACCCTTATTCCGCTTACAACTAGATTGTCAGAAATCCTTTCTGAAGTGAGCACAGCTGAAGATAGTGAGGTTCTTCATCAGTGCAGGGTGACTACCCGTAAGATTCGAACTGCATTGTCCCTGTTCGAGCCTTGCCTCTCGCACAAACGAATAAAATATTGGGAACCTGCCCTACGAAAACTCACAAAATCCTTAAGTGAGGCACGAGATCTCGATGTTCAGATATCATATGTTGAATCACTTCTTCTCCACACTGCATACAAACAATCTTCCCCACTCTTCTTTCGTTCATCTACTATTCTGATAAACCACCCTGATCACCATGAGACACAGGTAATTACTGGAAACTCTCAAGAAACGAACGATACTGCCGTCTTATCATTTGACTCTGATCAGATTCACCATATCGGTCTTGAATGTCTCTTACTCCGTCTCAAACAGAAACGAAATGAGGTCCAGGAGCATGTGCTTTTTTCAACATGTGAAACCATAGAACGCAATACGCTACAGAGAATGAATGAAGAATTACATGTTTATGTTCAGGATATACCCCAAGAGCAGCATTCTGACGTAAAGGTATACGCAAACGAACAGATCTGTTACTTTTTACTCAGGAAATTAGATAATCTTACTGCATACGCTCATTACTTGAGTGATCCAACCGCTCACCTTCAGCACCACAAGATGCGAATCATAACAAAACAGATTATTTTCATTCTGGAAACAACTGCTGATCTCTGTCTTGAATCTCTTCAACATGAGATCGAACGCGTCAATTCAATTCAAAAGCTTCTCGAATCGCTTCATGAATGTGACGTATGGATAGAGTTTATTCCCGGATTTTTAAAAGAAGAAAAAAGCCTGGCAATGGATTATGCCGGGAATACCAAGATTTACGATCTCATCGCTCTTGGAATCCATAAACTCCTGGATGATCAGAAGTCAAAACGCAATGAGATCTTCAATGAAATCGTCCAGGCCTGGGAGAAAATTAAAAAAGAAGATCTTTTGGAGATAATCACCGCAAAAATATCAGTTTTGAATAATGACTCATTGCAGAAAGAGAAGATCGACGAACTCATACCGAACCTAAAAATTGCCTGTATCAGTGACATACATTCAAACCTTCCTGCACTGGAAGCTGTGATCAATGATGCAAAAGCACGTGGGGTCTGTGGTTTTGTCAACGCAGGGGACTGTATCGGCTATGGTGCATCCCCTGAAGATGTTGTTTATGTCGTGCGAAATAACCAGATATTATCTGTTATCGGAAATTATGACCTTGACATCATCACAAAAAAGTGGAAATCCAGGAAGGTGAAATCGGGTGAAAAGAAGATCACGATGGAATGGACATATGATAATCTGTCTCACAAAAATGTGACCTTCTTACAAAATCTTCCACAAATAGTAAGGCTAAAAATTCAGGGGAAAACATTGCTGATAACCCATGGCAGTCCCGAGTCAATTACTGAGTACCTGACTGCAGATACCCCCTACAGTCGATTATGCGAACTTGCAACCTCTTCACGTGCTGATGTGATAATTACCGGGCATTCACATTCTCCCTTCATCAAAGAGGTTGCAGGAACGTCTTTTCTAAACTGCGGGAGCGTCGGAAGACAGGAGGACCGGGATCCACGAGCCTCGTATGCAGTAATAACCTTCAACCCGTTCTCTATTGTTCAAATTCGTGTTCCTTACAATATAAGTAAAGCAGTAACAAAGATTCGTAAGAATCATCTTCCCAAAGAGTTTGAACAGATGGCGATCATGGGATGCTCATTGCGTTCTGCAAAAAACCGAACTAAACAGAAAGCAAAAAAGTAGAGGAGCGTTAAGACTCGCTCGGAAGTGTTGCTTTGAACGCATTCACCGAGTCATTTATTGCCTGTTTTGTCTTCTCATTGTTGAGAGCATCCTTTACCTCTTCACCAATACCCTCAATTGTAGAGACTACGGTCATATCATGATCGTGTGCCCAGAGTTTAAGGGTCTCAAGAGTGTGTTCAGTTCCACTCTCCATGGTGGCTGCTGCAAGGATCACCTTCTTGTCTTTCAACTGCTTCGTATGCCAGAGGGAAACAGTGCGATCAATGAGAGCCTTTACCGGTGAACTGACATCAGAGAAATAGACCGGCGATCCGATAACGATGAGATCGCTGTGTATCATCCGGAATGCAACCTTTCCAAAGTCATCCCGTATCACGCAGTGTCCTTTTTTCTTGCACTTCAGGCACCCTTTGCATGGTTCGAGGTGAATATCTGCCAGAGAGTAATTTTTAGTTTTAACTCCATGAACCCCGGCATCTTTTAATCCACTCTCAACTGCTTCTAAAATGCCTCTTGTTGATCCTTTTTTTCTATTGCTTCCACAGATTGTTGTAATCTTCATAATTATTCCTCAAATGTGTTTAATAGCGAATGTATGTTACATTACCTTACTGATGATGAGATATACCAGGAGGAGTCCTGCAAGGACGCTCACTATGATCAGCGATAAGTTCTTTTCAATAACGGTCTGGGTTTCACCAGATGTAGCCTCTTTTAAGTGAGCGATCTCATCAGAGAGTTCCTGAATCTGGGCTGATAATGGATCAGTCGCAGGACTTTGGGCATTGCTTGCTTTCCCCTCACCGAGGGTAACGGCGAGTGATGTCAATCCTGATGAAAATTTTCCGATCTCATCACGGAGAAACTGTATCTCAGACACATTCTCCTTTTGTTGTTTGTGTAAATACTCGATATCCCGTTTTAACTCCTTGTTTTCTTCTGTAAGATTTGCTTCCTTTACTGCCGCAATTAGTAGTGAGATGATCTCCTGTCTGCTCATACCTTTTGAAGATGCTTCCTGATCGATAAGAGCAAGAATGTCATCAGGAAGTCTTTTCTCTACTTTATCAGAGCCCATGATTACCTCCTTTGTAGATGTAATATGTCATTTTAAACCGGATGATTTCTGTTCAGAAATGATCGGGACTTTCTTTCCGCACTGGCAACAGAATTTTGCTTCTGGAGGATTCTGATAGTTGCAGGCACGGCATAATCCAGGAATCGGAGGATTTAGTTTCTCAATTAAAATGGCAATTATTGCTTCTGACAACGACCCGTACTTATTTGATGTGACATATTCATCGAGAGTTTCTTTTAATTCGATTGGCATGCGTAATGAAACACTTGCCTGTGACTTTCCTTTAGCTTTCGACACGTAATACAATAATGAATACAATCAGTAATAATAATGTCGATGATTCAATTATTGTGTAATCGAATTTGATACAAACGGTATCTATGATATAATTAAAAATAATATGATTTAACTCGATAACGGGGTCTGGATATTGTAACCTATAGTGGGCGTTGAATGGTTTTTTATAATCTTCTTGAAACAGAACTCATCGTCGTATTTCGTACGATAAATTGATCTGCAATGATTTGAGAGAACGGTGCTAACTTTCAGATATGGTTTATCTGACGTGTATCTCTGATAAATCTATAACATCTATGGGGATATCATAGATCCTGGAGTTTCTATTCAGTTTTTCTATCAATATTCGTGTATACACTACTATACACGAGATGATTGCAAATTCTGTCACATTCGGAGAACAGACCGGTAAAAATAAGACCGGTGTTCCTACTTCTTCAACAATCACGACAACGGATTTGAGAACTCTCCAAAGTATTCTGGATTGTGCTCCTGTTGCTATTCAGATTGTAAGCCCGGAGGGAATGTTTATAGACTGTAACAGAAGAACCGTCGAGATGTTCGGAGCCCAGACGAAAGAAGATATTATCGGGCGTCCTCCCGGAATACTGTCACCACCAGTTCAGCGTGACGGAAGAAGATCAGCAACCCTCTCACAGATGTTTATTCAGCGGGCATTTTCAGGAGAGACAGTGAGTTTCAGATGGGATCATCAGAAGATTACAGGGGAGATCTTTCCAGCTAATGTCACTCTCAACCTTATTCAATACGAGGGACGAACCTGCCTAATGGCAACTGTTATTGATCAGAGTGAGGTTGTGAACCGGATTAATGCTATGTCCTCTCTGATTCAGTATGCCCCCTTTTCCATTCTTACTTTGTCTCCGGATTCTGAAATTCTCCACGCAAATCCTGCCTATTGTGAAGTTACGGGTCATACCAAAGAACAAGCGAAGACTATCGGATTCAGGAATCATACAGTACTGTCTCGCGAAGGAGGTAGTATTCAGGATGCAATCAGACTAAAAAGGCCGGTATCTGGAAAATTTGTATGTAATTTTATGTCTGGTGTAAAACATCTTGAATATACATACATTCCTGTTCTTAATCATAATCATGACGTTGTTCAACTGTATCATATCATGGTTGATCAGACAGTCCTTGTCAACAGGCTCAACGAATCTCAACTGTTAATAGACAAATGCCCGGCCGGGATTATTACTATGGACATTGAGGGTAACATATCCTCCACAAACCAGGCGTTTTCCTCAATATCACAGTTACCAATTCAGAGTATTACCTCCATGAGTATTCGTGATTTTAAAATCATATCAAGAAAAGGCCCCACATTCTCTGATGTTGCTAGATCAGGCAAACCAGAACGGGGAGAACTTGTGGTTGATTTTGGCACCGGTCCAAAAAGTCTGGAGTATAGTTATATCCCGGTTCTTGACACCAATAACACTGTTACAAAGGTTATTACTACTTACATCGATATGACCGGTGTAAACAGGCTTGTAGATTATCTTGAAAGATCGGTTCAGATAGTTACAGAAAATATTGGTAGCCTGGCTGATGGAAAAACAGTGTTTACCACATCAGTAATTCCTGCTGATGAATACACCAGATCTGCATATGATAATTTTGTCATCATACAAAAATCTATTGAGAAAGCCCGCCTTGCTATTGGTAGTCTTGTTGATGATTCGATAAAATTCTCACAAGAGGCAGCGTCAGGGCATCTTTCATATCGTGCTGATCCTGACAGGCATCAAGGTGATTACAAGACTATTATCAAGGGTATGAATACGACCCTTGATTCTATTAATATTCCCTTAACTGAAGCAATGAGGGTATCTGACGAATATGCAGCATATAATCTAACTGCCCGTTTTTCCAATAAACAGATAATACAGGGAGACTGGGTCTCATTTCAACAAACACTTGATCATATTGGCAATGAGGTCTCATCGGTACTGTCTCAAACTATAGAAAAAATCCAGGATCTTAAGAAAAATACTGAAGAAGCAAATGCAAGTATTGAAGAGATTACCGCCGGTTCTGGTGAAGTCACATCTTTGATGTCTGATATACGAAAGAAGACTGAACAGAGCGATTCAGGAGCGAAACAGATACTCAACGCCATAAACGATATGGTTGATGTTGTAAGTTCGGTATCAATAAAGGCTGATGAGGTTGCCACTCTCTCTCAAGAGGCCACATCTTCAGCAAAGCAGGGAATTGAATTGGCACATAATTCAGTGTCTTCAATGCAGGCAATTTCTTCTTCAACAACGCACATTGGAACCATCATATCAGAGATCAATGAACAGATGAGCGAGATAGGTAAGATTATCAAGGTAATCTCAGATATTGCCAGCCAGACTAACCTCCTTGCCTTAAATGCGGCAATAGAAGCTGCCCGGGCAGGTGAGGCCGGGAGGGGTTTTACTGTTGTTGCATCAGAAGTAAAGTCACTTGCACAGGATTCCAGGAAGTCAGCTGAAAACATAGCCGATCTGATCTCATTACTTCAACAGAAATCACGTTCAGCAACTGAAGCAATGGCCGAGTCTAATCTAGTTGTGCAGGAAGGTAGTCGATCTCTTGAACAGACAGTACATGCCTTTAACGAGATTGCCCAAAAAATAGAGTTCATTAACAGCCATATTACAGAGGTTGCATCGTCATCAGAAGAACAGGCAGCATCGGTAGAAGCGGTAACCTCTAGCATAAAGGAGATATCAGGTCTTACTCATACCATAACCGATCAGACAGTTTCTGTCTCAAGTGCTTCACAGGAGATTTCATCTGCTCTATCACAGATTAACAAGGTCGTTTCAAATATTGTGATGATAGTTGATGGTGTTTCAGAAAAGATGGCTCTGTTTAAGGTATGATTTTCCATAGGACAACCATGTTGATCAGTAATTCTATTGAATATTGAGAGAATAGAGAAATGAAATAAGGTGTCTTGATGACTATACTGTATGAGGTGTGCTCCACCTCAATAATGCACTGCAATCAGCAGTACTACTACTACAATATAGATTCCTGTCTTATCGGTCAGGCAGGAATCTTTATGCTTCATTACATTTTACTTATAGCACAGTTTAATCATTCGGATCACAATCTATCTTCTACTTAGAAGATTAAGATAACTTATATTTCAGGAACAAACAAATTTAATAAGGGTGTTTTATACACCTGAATTTAGCTGAAACCCTTATTGCATCAACAAATCCCCATTGTATCCAATGAAGATTTATTCACAATTCATCTGTGATTTTTCTACATTGGAATATTTATCGATCAGAAGAGAATGGAAATCTTCTGGTAAGAAACCAAGTACCTATTGAGATAATAGAGAAAATCAATTTGATACCTGAAGTGTCTATATATTTGAGGTGAGAACCACCTCGTCATAAAACACACCCAGGAATAACGTCCACTTTTGAGATCCGATCCCTGTCTACTGTTGGACAGGGAAAATATAATTGCTGAAATCACTGGTTTGAGAGATCACATTATTGCAGAATAAGTGGGTATCAATAATGGTCGTAAATATGGAGAACGTTATGTTCTCAACTTTCCAGAGGGGGGCAAAAACTCTCTTCCGTTAGCATTTGGAATAGGGAAGGATTTCCCTTTACCCTTGAATCCACTTCACAATCCCGGACATCCTGCTCATATGATCCATGGCCTCCCCGGCAAGGACCACCGGATCTACAACAATCTCTCCATCGTCATCCCTGATTAGCGATATCACTCTACCCGCAAACTCTGCTGACTCCTCTGCAAGCAGACGATACTGGCAATAGAGATGATATGCAAGAGCTCCATTCATCACCGCAGCCCCGAATGATATCCCGGCTGCTAGCTCAGCGATCATATCCTCCCTCCGTACCGGAAAAGATCCTGAACCGAGAGGTTACCAGACACAAATCCCCGGGTTTTCAGAGATCGGTTCCCGGATCCTGCTGAACCAAAAGCAACCATACCTGATCCGTTCATCCGGGTCTCTCCCGAGAGATCAGAACCGAAAGCACGGGAAACATCATACTCTCCCTGCTCCAAAATTCCAGAAGTATATACAGATGGTTCACCCAAAGACCGATCACCTCCGGAATCAATAAAGATGCATCGATCCTTGATTTCTGGGTTTTTCACAAGCATTGATGCAAAGTCAGATACCAAAACTGGCCCGGTTCCTGATACCACCAAATCCTGCTCGTTTTCGTCTCCGGATACAGTTCTGACCATTCGGGTAGCATCAACACCCATAACTCTTGATACAAACGAACCGTTCAGATCAGAGCCTGATGTTGCCAGCATCGCTGTCCCGTCGGTGCTGATAGAGGTTGCAAGATAATCAGCACCTGCAAGCCCTGCGAGAATAAGGCATACCAGCCCGACTGCAACACAATCTTTCTTCATATTCCCCCGGATATAAACCCCAATGGTGCCCATTGGGGGCCCCATCAGGACTCTTTAAAATGTTTTCATGCAAAAAGAGAGGTTCAGGCCAGGATGGCAACCGTATCAGCCCAGGCCTCAAGACCGGTCCGAATCGAATCAGCCTCATAACTGGAGATGGTGACACTGTCCCTCTTGAATGTCACCGAATAGAGTTCCCCATTGCTTGCATGCGCCTTGAGTGTGCAGCTGAACGAATCCTCTGATGAATCACGGGATGCAGTTACACCGGCCCCCATTCCGGAAGTGATCGCTGCAGTACCGGTGATCTGAGTGACGGCGGTGTTCACCGCTGCCATCGTAGGCCCACGGACCGGAATGCTCCCCACTGTCTTGGCCTCTGTATTCTCGTACACGATGGTTGCCGAATATGCTTCCTTTGTCTTTTCAACTGCAGGCTTCTGGGCTCCTGCAGATTCGTAGGTCGTGCATCCCCACGGATTGTTGTCCAGGACATCCTGGACAAGTGCATTGAATGCGGTATAGTCGGCTATTGGTGATGCGAGTTTTCGCACCGCTGACTTAACAACACTCTTCTGAGTAAAATCTCCCATTTATTCCCCCATCGTCGCAATACTGCGACAATAACTCATATGCAGTCTGCTTATAATATCTTCAGGGGATGATCATAAACCGGGTAATTATCTCTCTTCATTTTTGATAATCAGCGCAATTAGCCACACCCAATCTGTTCGGGGCAGAATACTGTGATATATTAGATAATGCCAGGTCGGTATGCGTACCCTGGTTTTACCGATCTTTTCAATGTTGACGCACAGTGATCTATTCGCCAATAAATGTTTGCATTTTATGTTGATTTTTTGACCGCAATCTTTTAGAACATATTAGGAATATCCTCTTTTTACTGCTGAATGATCACAAACCCAAAACAGAAAAAAGCCCTGTGAATTCAAGCAGAAATGGTGATTGCATGAACAGAAGAGGTAGTAAATGAACATACAGTACTCCCCGTCAGATGGTTTCGCTTGGCCGCAGATCACCGAGGGGAGTGATCATAATTTCTCGTCTGGCTGTTTAATCGTATGCTCTCTTCAACATGGGATAGAACATCTCTGTACATGTGGCCCGGGTATCCGTAGATCTCACAGATACAGACACTGGAATCCCGTTTCGGGTGGCACAGATGGTCCGCAGTGCTGAGTTTCAGACAAGCCGTACTGCAGGGTATACTGCGAAAGAAATGCTACAGGATCAGGGCTATGAAGTAGCACGAGTACTCCTGCGTTCAAAAAATAAGCCCGGGAAGATCGGGCTTATCGCATGGAACCGGTATGGGACACTCTTTATCTGCATCAGATCCTATCGAAGCAGATTCCACCTGGAGGAAGATATTGATGCACTCTCACTGCTTCGGCAGTCTGGGTCATATCCTGGTGACATCCAGTACTGGGTTCGGGATAAATCCTGCTGGGTCAGGTACCAGATCTGCATAGGTGGAGCGATCAGACTCGGGGGTTCTGATGATGTCAGTAACTAACCCGGCATATCTGATTCATCCTGCCCTCTGTCTGCGAAATCCATCCGATCACCGGGGCTGGTATGACTGGTGAGATCGGCATAGCAGGAGTCCTTGCAGGTCTCAGACTGCTTGTTCCCCCGGGAACTGTGTTTGAGATCAGGACTCTCGGTCCTGATGGGATCGGTTCAGGGTATTACAACACCCATGAGAAGGCGGCAGAAGATATACTCCTGCTTGAACAAGACCTGCGGATTTCAGGGATATATCTAACCCTGAATGAAGTAAACCCGGTTCTTCTTGCAAGGAGGTCAAACCGGATCAAAACGAGGCTTACGCGATCTGAAGCGACCACTGCAGACAGCGATATCGCTAGGAGACGATGGCTCCCGATCGACATCGATCCGGTCAGAATATCAGGAGTATCTTCCTCTGATCCAGAACATAAGAGTGCCATCTCTCTGGCTAACACCATACGTTCGTGGCTGTCAGATGCAGGCTGGCCAGAACCAATCCTCGCAGATTCAGGCAATGGAGCCCACCTTCTGTACGCAATTGATCTGCCGAACGATGATACTAGCCGTGATCTGGTCAGATCTCTCCTCGAACTCCTGAACTATCGGTTCTCAAATTCTGACTGCAAGGTTGATACCGCAAACTTCAACGCAGCACGGATCTGGAAAGTGTACGGAACATATGCCCGGAAAGGTGACAATGTCTCTGACAGACCACACCGGCGGTCCGGGATCATCTCATCGCCTCAAACACCGGGTATCGTCAGTCCCGGGCAGATGCATCTTCTAGTGGCAGAATTCGGTTCATCAGATTGTACAAACTCACCAGGACCTGGAAGGGATACCAATCAGGATGAACGGTCAGGGAAAGGCTTTGATCTAGGTTCCTGGCTGAAGACTCACGGGCTCTCTGCCACAGCAAAACCCTACAAGGACGGCATCCTCTACTCGTTTGAACAGTGTCCATTCTCTCACGCCCATAGCGACGGGGCTTTTGCCATCCAGTTCTCAAACGGAGCCGTCTTTGCCGGTTGTCATCATAACTCATGCGGGAGCACAAGACAGCGATGGCCTGAACTTCGGGCAATGTTCGAGCGATCTAAACCTGCTTCCAGAGCACATATGAGAGATTATCCTGGCAGATTCGGTGAACGGAATGGCAACGTCCATGCCAGAGGACCTGCCTCATCAGATACTCATGCTTCTCAACCTTCTCCCGGAGCAGGAGAAGTCCTGTTATCATGTACAGGTGGAATGAAGCCAGGGAAGAAGGGTGAGAAGAGGGATTCTGAGAAGGGTAAGCAGAATGAGAATAAGGAGAAGACGAAAGCCGGGAGCCGGATTGGAAATGAGCCGGAGACTGAGGATGAAGAAGATCCTCTCCTGCTTCGTGCACGAGAGATCCTTGCAGGTGGAAGCCCTCTTGAAACTATGCTTGAAACATTTGGAAGATACCATGAGGGCGACAAGACCGTTGCTGAATGTCTCATTCATTCACTTGCATCCCGGACTGTGATCAACAGCCGGGGTTTACATGTCTCTATCACCGGTGAGTCAGGGAAAGGCAAATCTCATGCTATTGAGACCATGAAATCGCTGGTTCCTGCAGCGTACCGGCTTGATGGGCGAATGAGTGATAAAGCACTCTTTTACATGGATGATCTCCTTCCCGGAACCGTGATCACACTCGATGATGTCAGTCTATCTGACCAGATGCAGGAGATTCTGAAAGGTGTAACCACCTCGTTTCAAAAGCCGTTTCCGTACAGGACCGTCAATACAGATAGAAAACCACAGATCTGCACGATCCCTGAACGGTGTGTCTGGTGGATTGCAAAGGTTGAGGGGGCTGGTGACGATCAGGTCTTTAACCGGATGCTCACCTGCTGGATCGACGACTCTGAAGATCAGGATCAGAAGGTGCTTGACCGGACACTTGCCGGTGCTGAACAACTGCCGGAATCACAGGTTCAGGTGAGCGAAGATGTAGGGGTCTGCAGGCAGATCTGGAACGAACTCAAAGAGGTCTTTGTTGTCATTCCCTTTGCACGGAGAATCAGGTTTCAATCTGCAGAAAACCGGCGTAACCCCGATATGCTGTTAGATCTCATCAGGACACATGCTGCACTCTGTCAACAGCAGCGGAAGATGACATTGTCCAATGGTGTTATGTGTGTGATAGCAACAGAGGATGACTTCAACGGGGCTGCACGGCTCTTTGTCGCCCTTAACGGAGTGACCGGAGGACAGGCAAGCAAACTGACAAGCCGGGAATCTTCTCTCATTGAGACCATTGCAGCAGCCGACGTTCCCGAGATCACAACAGAAGAACTCCAGCAGGCGACCGGATGGACCAACAGTTCAATCAACAAACTGATACACGGGTACCGGTCTCATGGCAAGATTTACTCCGGAATCCTTGAAAAGTGCCCTGCCATCTCGTTCCTTGACCGGACGATCTCAGTCGGTGATGAGGGGTGCACGACAATGCGGAGAACCCGGGCCTATCGGTGGGATTCGGGATTATATAGGGCGTGGGTGAAAGGTGGATCGGTCTGGCTTGCTGATGAATCATCTTCAGGAGATGATCATGGACCAGACTTCGGACCAGATAACGGGAGCGATTCTCGAACCGATCCTCCATCTGGTGATGAATCTGGTTCATATGTGCATGAGAGTTCTGTCACGTCCGATGAGTCATCAGCCAGTGAGGATGCCGGTACACCAGAAAGACTGGAGAATACGTCAGGTGTCTCGCTCTCATCCATACATCCGCAGGATTTTGTCCGGGTTACCGGAGGTCCAGACCGGCGCCGGTGTTCTGTCTGCGGGAAGCGTAAGACCCGGTTTGCAGAGAAGGAATCGAAACGGAGAGACAAACCCGGGAATCATCCCGCTCTGACACTCTGTGGGTCATGTTATGCACGTGCAGTATCCCGTGCTGTTGCATCTCACGTTGTTTTGCCCGGTACAGTCGATACAACACAGATGGTGAAGCGTACAACTCCATCCGGACGATGTAATCTCTGTAATCTACAACCGGCAGTCTGGTTTGATCCAGGGTTAAGGACCGGGCTGTGCGATTCGTGTTACAACAGGTGTGCCCGGTCCGAGCGTCTTCGGTCGTTCGATAAAACCAGTTCTCCTTGATCAGTCATGTGGGAGGAGGTCGGTGGTATTGGAAGGGGGAGTGCTGGATTATCATGACGAGACCAAAAACTGAGTTATGTATCTCAAAGGGATGCCCGCATCTGATATGGGAATGGTATCGTACTTCTGGTCCTAATGTCAAGGACCGAAGGAGATCTATATGTTCGATAATGGGAAGACAACCGGGAAATATGGACGTCTGTCCTGATGACGAAGAGGCCGGAATATTCAGGAGGAACGTCTGATGGCACCCTTTATTGAGAAGATGAGGGTTGACAGTGGATTTGATCTATGTGGCAGGATGATCCGTGATGGTGATTCTCTGCAGGTGTATATCGATGAGATCGGTGGGTTCACAATCCCGGGGACAGTACTCTCTTCGGTGCTGATGGGCCTTGGTGACGGCTCGATATCCGGTTCCATGGAAGTAGTTGTCAGGCTTTCAGAGAGTGGAAAGGGATTATATCTTGATATCGGCGGTGTATCGTATGCCAGTCCGGTTACCAGGGTCAGGGCTGTGATGAGAGGAGATCAACGAAAAGGTCCGGTGAGCAGAGTGCGATAACCAGGAATCATACAATCAGGAGACCTTTGGTCTCTATTCTTTTTTGAGTGCTGAATACTTTCATTAGATTATGTCTAGTAATCTCATCTACCCGTTCCAGTGGTTAATTCTGAATCTATCAGTATACCTGTGACATCTGTTCTGATTGGTTCACCCGGGCGGCAGGGCGGAGAAACCAGTGTTAGGGCGGGAGTGTGCCTCACAATATAAAGGTCCTGTTTTATAAATTGCAGATGATTTGTTGAGATTGTATATTCAGGGCGGCAGGGAGGAAAAAACAGACACACAAACATAAGAAGGAGAGCTGACTATGAGAGACTGTGTCTGGAGGTTCTCCCGCCCTGATAATACTAAATTCAATTAATTTTAGTTATTATTGAATTAAGGAGTGATCCAGGTGTTGTTGGTGGGCGGCGGTCCCCGCCCAATGGCAGGAGATAGGAGATCTTTGCCGCCCTTCCGCCCGGATAGTATTTGAACACTTAACAGGTCAGTGTAAAAATTCCTGTTTTAAAGAATGAGTACTCTGGTATGATATGGAGAATCAATTGAACCTGAACAGATTCACCAAGGATGGCTGAAATTCAGGTTCCTAGAGCATACCAGAAACCCCTTATTTCCTGAAAATTTACCATATTGGGATAAATGTGCAGACTCTTACTCTTTTGCCAATGAATTCAGGTAATTTTGATGAAGCAAAAAGAATGATGGAGAGATCATTTGCTTCAACTATGGATGATGTACCTGAACATTCGGGCTCAAATATTGGCCCCGATGACTTACCCTCAATAGATGGAGTTCTTGAAGATAAACAAGCAACACCATTGGTTTTTTATCTGGAAGCGAAGATGGTAGGAGGTGCCGTAGTAATACTGAAAGAAGATTACAACAACGAATTAAATCTTTTATTTGTCGACCAGGATCACCTGGACAAAGGAATCGGATATAGAGCATGGGTGGAAATTGAAAAGAAATTTCCAGAAACAAAGACCTGGACAACAGTAACACCACCGTGTCTGATGAGAAATGTGTACTTTTACGTAAACAAATGTGGATTTCATATCATCCGGATAGATGGTCCAAAAACCGATGATCCAATGTTTGTGTTTCAAAAAGTGATGAAAAATTAAAGCGATCATTTTTTAGACATGCTCATTCGGATGGTAATGCCGAATCTTGTATATATATTCGGAAAAACAAGGGTAACGAGATACATTCTCTCCTAACTCATGAAAGAATTTCCGGAAATTTGTAGACATGGGTTATAACCTGAGTTATGTTCATTTGTACGAAAAATGGAGGATTAATCGCTATATTTTTTTATCGATCTCTTCGTCTGACATATCTTCCCAGAGCCAGACCATCCGGTCCAGGAACCAGAGTTTTCCCAGATAAATAAGTACCGCTCCAAGGATCAGAGGCCAAATTTCAAAAAATGCCACTCCCCAGATCACCAGAAGCATCCCAATCCCGGAGACGACTGAAAGGATATTCGGCACCCGGCGATGATGAACCGGTACCGGAACTTCATCCCGGTTCATCCAGAGCCGCTCCCCAAACACCGCCTTTGAACTCCAGTGTTCATACGAATCAGGTTCAGAAAATAGCCGGGGGTTCAGCCAGGTCCAGACCAAAGCGAAACCAACCGGAATAAGAGCCCACCACCCGAACCATATCCGACTCCAGAACGCGATGATCAGGAGAGGAAGAGCAGTATTGCGGGAAATTACACTCGAAGGGTTTGCATGGCGTTTCCAGGTTCTGTCATCCAACCTGAAGAATGAGGCGATAGTTCTCTCAATCGTCATACCTGTCCTGATTGAGAACATAGATCATGCAACAAAAAATAGTTGCTTGTATTGTGATATAATCTGGGTTTCTACGAGAACCCTTTATCTAGGTTTGTCTGACTCTCTATATTCAGGCCGGTCACATATACTGATCTCCCGTGAGTCTGGAACCAGTCAATCACCCGGGCAATTCTTATTACTGCAGACTGTTCCCCGAAGTGATATTGAGAAAAGATTATCTCAGTTTTCTTTGGGCCTTGCTCGTATTCAAAAAGATCTACGAAATGTTTTATCGTTTCGAAGAAAAACTGACCATTGATGATATAAACAGGATTCGTCTTGCCGAATCCTGTTTAATTCTGATATTGAAGAAATTCTCCAGCCAAAGATCAGAGCACTAATTATCCCTCCGGTTATCACTCCTTTTGCCAGTTCATGAGTTTACACGACAACATCTATTGTAAGAACAATCACAACTGCATCACTCATCGGAACTTTTTGAATCTTTTTGATAGAATGCCACTCAAATGTACTGATCGATACCATGATCATGACTCCGACCAGGGCAGCCTTTGGGATCTATATCACAATATCACCATGGCAGATGATCAGAACTAAGATAAAACACCGGCAACCAGGGTAGGGAGACGCTCAATCACGCCTGATTAGATGTCCATACATTGCTTGAAGAAAATGAGAAAGTCGCGTTAAGGTGCGCCATTGATCCCTCTCGCATGTCGGACTCTCATTTGATCTAAAGGTCACTATCGGGGAACCCTCTGTTGAGATCGTTGAAATTGCATAGAAAGGGATGGTAGACCTGATTTTCATCGGCAGTCGAGGGTGGAGGCAAAAAAGAGTTCCGCTCGGGAATGTAAGTCATAAGATCGCCCAGACCGCTCCCTGTCCGGTCATGATTGTCACATAATCTATCAATTTTGCTTGAGTTAAATATCGAATATTCTATTTTTTCCTTGCATTGTTTCAGAACACTTAATAATGGTACTTCTTCCTTCTCATCCTAACTACATGTATTACTACAAGTCCGTTCTCGACAAAATTTTCAATCTGATCAACGATTGAGAGAAACAATTCTTTGTATTTCTAGAATATTTACTGTGTCCAGCTGATTCTGATGATACTTGTCATGGGCTTCGGACCAGGTTGCCAGATTTAAATCAAAACTTCGATTCTTCCAAATTCCAAAATCAGTTATATCTGGTAGTACTATTACAGGTATGACTCCGGGGAAATGCAGTAACCAGGATGGGATATATTGGCACAATTTACCAGAATCTGACGTTCTAGAAAAATTACAGGTCACCTCAGCGGGTCTTACAAATCTGGAGGCAACAATAAGAACTGCAGAATTTGGAAAAAATGTTCTTCCAGAGGGGAGATCTGTCTCGATCATCTCGATCTTTATTGCTCAGTTTAAAAGCCCACTCATTTATGTCCTCTTGGTTGCAGCACTTGTCTCATGGTTCTTAAACCACATGACTGATACCGCCTTCATCGGTCTTGTAGTTCTTATCAATGCAATTATTGGCACAGTTCAGGAATGGAAAGCAGAACAGAGTGCCAAAGCGTTACAAAAAATCTTTCAGATAACCGCAACAGTCTACCGGGATGGTAAAGAAGTCCGGATACCTGCTGAAGAGATCGTTCCAGGAGACCGGGTAACCCTTGATTCAGGCTCTCGTGTTCCTGCAGATATCAGACTTACAAAGGTTATTGACTGTACCATTGATGAGTCGATTCTCACCGGCGAATCGGTTCCGGTGTCCAAAACCACGAAAATTCTGATGGAAGAGACTCCGGTTAGCGATCAGGTGAACATGGCCTTTGCCGGAACTACGGTAGTCAGAGGCATTGCATACGGTTATGTTACATCAACCGGGTTATGTACTGAAGTTGGAAAGATCGCAACCGTAGTCGCAGAGTCGGAGACAAACAAACCTCCACTGATTGTACGAATGGAAAAATTCTCACGACACATTGCACTGATAGTTCTTGTCTTTTCTTTTATCCTGGGATTCATCGCCATCATACAGGGTATGGAGATCTTTGATGTCTTCTTTTTTGTAGTCGCGTTGGCAGTATCAGCGATTCCAGAAGGTCTTCCAGTTGCATTAACAGTGGTGTTATCGATTGCAACCCACCGGATGTCACAACGGAATGTGATCATCAGGAAGATGACCGCTGTTGAGAGTCTTGGATCCTGTACACTTATTGCAAGTGATAAGACCGGGACACTGACCATGAATGAGCAGACTGCTCACGTACTCACTCTTCCTGGTGGAGAAGACCTTGCGATAACTGGAACCGGATATACCGGAGAGGGGAGAATAACAACATCTGATGGGAGTGATCTCTCAGAGAAGGAGAGAGATCTGGTTCAAAAGGCTTGTTTTGTTGCAACCCTCTGCAGTGAAGCCAGGCTCAGTAAGATCGATGGAACATGGGAGTATACAGGCGATCCTATCGACGTGGCCTTTCTTGCATTAGCCAGAAAAGCAGGTATTGATACCACCGGGATCATTCAATCGGTTGATCGTCCTCTCTTTGTTCCTTTTGAAGCAGAACGGAGATACTCAGCTGCAGGGTTCTTTTATGCCGATGGGTATCGATTTGGAGTAAAAGGAGCTGCTGAAGCGGTTCTACCTTCATGCATCACGATGAGAACAAAGGATGGGGATATCCCTATTGATCATCCATCTCTAAAAAAATCCATTGAACACCTGGCAGAAGAAGGGTACCGGGTACTTGCCGTTGCTGAAGCACAGAATAGAGAGATACCGTATGAATTGGTGCCGAATGCTCTTCCTCCATTAGTACTTCTTGGCCTCGTTGGCTTTATCGATCCCATTCGTCCTGATGCTCAGGAAGCAGTGAAAGAATGCCAGAAAGCAGGGGTTGTTGTGGTGATGGTAACCGGAGATCACCCGATAACAGCCCTCAGTATATCAAAAAGATTAAACATCGCAACTGACTCATCACAGGTTCTGACCGGTGCAGATATTGACAATATTGGATCATTTGAAGTTCCTGAATTTTTTGAACGGGTAAAAGGATCCAGAGTTTTTGCAAGAGTTACTCCGATTCAGAAACATGGAATTGTTGATGCATTGATCAAAGTAGGAAATTATGTTGCAGTAACAGGTGACGGTGTCAATGACGCTCCTGCTCTTCGGCGAGCTCATATCGGTGTTGCCATGGGATCAGGATCCGACATTGCTAAGGATAATGCAGCCATGATCATCACAGATGATCGATTCTCTTCAATAGTAGCAGGAATTGAAGAAGGCAGATATGCATATGATAATATTCGAAAAGTAACGTATCTTCTCGTATCAACCGGAGCTGCCGAAGTCATCCTCTTTACCCTGGCACTCATTTCGCACCTGCCGATTCCATTTCTGGCAGTTCAACTTCTTTGGTTAAACCTTGTAACAAACGGCATTCAACATATCGGCCTGGCGTTTGAACCGGGTGAACCTGATGCAATGACCAGACCTCCCAGGCCACCTGATCAGGGAATTTTCAACAGACTCATGATCGGAGAAGTTCTTGTCTCATCGATAATCATGGGTTTAATTGGATTTTTCTCATGGAGATTTCTGATTGATCAGGGATATGACGAACCAACTGCCCGGAATTTCGCACTGCTCCTGTTTGTGTTACTTGAAAATGTTCATGTTTTTAATTGCCGTTCAGAGTTTGTTTCAGTTTTTAAAATGCCACTTAAACGGAATCTCTTCTTAGTCTTTTCAGTGATCGGTGCTCAGTTCATTCACCAGATAGCCATGCACACACCGATTATACAACAAGTACTTGGTCTTCAGCCGGTAGGGTTATCTGATTGGATCATGCTGTTGGCATTCGCATGTCTGGTAATTCTTGGGATGGAATTGTTCAAAGTGATATGGCCTATTGCATTTAAAAAACCAGAACCAAACATATTAAGCAATCAATAACTTTTTTCAAAAACGTTCGTTTTTTGAATGTTGTCAAATATTCTGATAATCAGGGATATCCGAAAAAAGAGGAAATGTTTGGTTTTAGTTCCGGCGCAGTACAACAAGGGCACCAAATCCTGGGGACAACTGAAAGGATATAGGTACGCGGCGATGATGAAGTGGAACAGGAACTTCATACCGGTTAAGCAATAGCCGTTCCCCAAACACCGCCTTTGAACTCCAGTGATCAAACAAATCAGGCGCATAAAAAGCAGGAGGTTCAGCCAGGTCCAGACCAAAGCGAGATCATCCGGAATAAGAGCACACCACCCGAACTTTACCAGACTCCAGAACACCAGGATCTAGAGAGGATGAGCAGTATTGCGGGAAATTAAACTCCAAGGGTTAGCATGGGGTTACCAGGTTCTGTCATCCAGCCCGAAGAATGAGACGATAGTTCTCTTATACATACTCCCTTAGTGCCAATACGAAAATTCTTTATTTCACAAAAAGACCTGCCTAGTGTCAGATGTGAAAACAGACCTCCATAATAATTAATATCCATAAAGATCGTTCCTATGCACAAGGGGATAAAAAAATGAGTGCTGCTCTTTTATCACCAGATTTATTTACATTCGTAATTGTCCCTTTCATGATATTTTGTGCCAGGATATGCGATGTCTCAATCGGTACGGTAAAATACATCTTTATCTCACGCGGTTTTAAAAATATTGCCCCATTTTTTGGTTTCTTTGAAGTGATAATCTGGCTCCTGGCAATCGGTCAGGTCATGAATAACATTACCAATCCAGTCTGTTATATCGCATATGGGGGAGGTTTTGCCACCGGCACATACATTGGGATGGTACTTGAAGAAAGGATGAAACTCGGACTCTGTATTATCCGATTGATTACAGCAAAACCTGCCGAAGATTTTATTTTAAAAATTCGTCAGCATGGTTATGGGGTCACCAATATTGCAGCACAAGGTGCACGTGGTGAGGTCACTCTCATCTTTATGGTGGTAAAACGAACAAAAATATCACAACTAATCGGCTTAATCCGTGAATTCAATCCTAACGCATTCTTCACCATCGAGGATGTCAGGAGTGCATCTGAAGGAATCTTTCCCAGTGAGCCGATGAATTACCCGCTTTCTTATTTTAAACGGCCATTTTCTCTATTTGCCAAAAGAAAATAGAACTCTCGTACCGGCATTATTCATCGATCTTTAATTAAACTACTCATGGGTTGATCCATACTACATATGATTCATATATTATCTGATAATCTGATATATATGATAATCAAATAATGAAATAAATTTATACTATTACGTGAAAGAAGGTATGGTCACATGCGATTTATTAATTAAATGTGGCATGAAACACCTGAACACTCGATGGAGGGTTAGGTGAAGACACTCAACCGATCCATACTCCATCGAAGTACATAAGAACCGGGGTAGATCCAGAAGAAGGCCGATCTCTCTGAACCTTCTACCCTCTGTTTGATTCAATCTGCCTTATCCTGTTAGTTTCAGGTGTGGGTGTTACGTAATCAATGGTGAGATCGTTATTCCTTTTCACCCGGAGATGTTCTGATGACTGGTTATCTATTGCTTGATCTGGTATTTGCGATATTTTTCATAGGAGCAGTAGTTTTTTGTCTCTATTCGTTTCTTCAGATGATGCAGCAGAGAGAACAACAGAAAATGCTCTGTGCACTAAAAACCCTTCCCGGCATTGAGTTAAAAAGTGTACAGATTCTGGATCTGCCTGCTCCTCTGGAACGTTATTTTCATCAGAGTCGTTTTGATATGATAAAACGCCTTCCCTGTTTGGAGGTTCAGGTATCAGGATCCTGGCAGCCGAAACAGGGATCTCCAGCAATACCCGTCTGCGGAGACATATATTATTCCATTAACCGGCCGTGCTTTATGGAATTCTTCAGGCCTACAACGTGGCCTCATATCTTAAAAACTATGATTTTTCACCAGTCGGTGAATGATGGGTATATTGAAGAGAGATTCTTTTCAGTACTTCCCATGCGAAGAGAGTCTGGATCCTGTATCAGACAGATGGGACTTATCAAGTATTTTTTCCAGTCTGTTTGGTTTCCCTGGATTCTGCATCCATCCTTATACCTGAACTGGGAGCATGTAGATGAAAGAACAGCACGATTTACAGTATCAGATTCCCTCATTCCCCTTGAGTTTATTGCAAAATTCAATGAATCAGGCCTCATCGAAGAGATGACATCTGAATGTAATCTGGTTTTTTGCGATAAACACCACTCGTGTACAAAGTTCATCGCATTATATGAGATGTATTGTGACATTCAGGGCCTCTATATCCCCCGGGTAATAAAGATCTTTAAAAATGATGCCAGCGAAAAGAACCTGTATCAGCATCTGACTCTTGTTTCGTACCATAATGCGAGTGTACCTCCATTTTCATCATAGCATAACTGGAATAAACCGGAACTTATTCTGATGACGGTTTCTCAATTATGATCTGATAATGTGAATTCGTTGAAATTCTCTCATTCGAATCATTCCGGTTTGTAATGGGGAGATTACTATACTTCTGTGGGGTATTGATTCACGGTGGCATATCTCTATCATCTTAATGGCTAATCACTAATAGTATTCATACCGACAAACTATTAAATAATTAAAATGATACGGATAACCGCCATAGGTCCATCGTTTGATATCCATGAATAATAGATCCGGATTTATGGCACGTTGTACTGCCAACAGACCAGATCGATTTTTATTCAACAATGGTATCAGAAAAGTTCCATACCCTCAACGGACCGGCTTCAGATTCAGATCATCAGTCTCAGTGGAATAACTGGCAATGGCAGGTCCGGCACAGTATTACTGATGTGAAAACCCTTGAACGGATGCTTGAGATCTCATTCTCAGAAAAAGAGAGGGAAGAAATTCAGAAAACTATCGATATCTTCCCAATGTCGATAACTCCCTATTATCTTGCATTGATTGACAATGCTGATCCGTTTCATGATCCCATCTTTAAACAGGCTGTCCCATCAGAAGGAGAGTTGATCATAGAAAATTATGATCTCCATGATCCTTTGAGTGAAGAAATAGACAGCCCGTGTTCTCTGATTACTCATCGATATCCGGATCGGATTCTATTCCTCATCAGTAATTCCTGTGCCATGTATTGTCGTCATTGCACACGGAAACGGAAGGTTGGAAAAATAACCTCAATGCCTTCAAAAGATGACTTTGATTCTGCATTTGAATATATTGAAACACATCCTGAAATCCGTGATGTTCTTCTCTCTGGTGGCGATCCACTGATGCTATCAGATTCTCTACTGGATTCAATACTGAGCAGGCTACGCAGGATTCCACATATTGAGATCATCAGAATCGGAACCAGGGTCCCTGTAGTCCTTCCATACCGGATAACAGACGAACTGGTGCAGGTTCTTATAAAACATCATCCCCTCTGGCTCAATACGCATTTTAATCACCCTCATGAATTTACTGATGCCTCCTGTGAGGCTCTTTCCAAACTAGCCAATGGAGGAATTCCTCTTGGAAACCAGTCAGTATTATTGGCTGGTGTGAATGACTGTCCGAACATCATGCGAAAACTCGTACACGAACTGGTGAAGAGCCGGGTCAGGCCATATTACCTCTTCCAATGCGACCTTGCAGAAGGGCTCGCTCATTTCAGGACTCCGGTAGGAAAAGGGACCGAAATTATTGAGAGTCTCATCGGACACACATCCGGTCTTGCTATTCCTACATATGTAATAGATGCACCGGGAGGAGGTGGAAAAATCCCGGTTATGCCACATTATCTCGTATCCTGGTCTTCAAACAAGGTAGTTCTTCGCAATTACGAGGGGATGTTTTCAACATACCAGGAACCAGATCAATACGAGAGACCAGCTTGCGATCTCCAGTGTGGGCAATGCAATCTTCAGCATTCAGGCGACAGCGGATATCTCATGAGAAGAGCACATGGAATTGAAGCGTTGCTTTCAGATTATGAGAGTGAAATAACTATCCTTCCAGCAGATTCAGAGCGGGTAGCCAGGAGGCAGGATGGAGAATGATACAATACATCCGGTCGGAAAAAGTTGTCTCCATCATGGATATCTGAATAACCGGATTTATCTTATGAAATTTCACCCTGATGATACAGAACTATTGATCAAACACATCATCGGACTGCGAACAACATATGGCTACACGAAGTTAGTCCTTAAAATCCCGAAGTCGTGCGAAAACCTATTCGCTTGTTGTCATGGAACTCAGGAGGCCTGTATTCCCAATTTTTATCCGGATAATGATGATGCTCTATTCATTTCACGGTTCTATGATCCATGTCGGAGCCGGGATGCAGCTTCTGATACAATCCACACAATCCTTCAGGTGTGCAACGAAAAAATCCATAGAACAACCTGCGAATCTGAACAGATACTCGCACGACCTGCTACCCCATGCGATATTCATCTGATGGCTGCACTCTATCACCATAATTTTTCAACATACCCATTTCCGATCCATGATCCCGGTTATTTACTCGAAAGTATGAATCACGGTATCTCATTTTTTGTTGGAGAGATTAACGGAGATATTGTTGCTCTTGGGTCCTGTGAAGTTGATTCATATGCATCAGCCGTTGAAATGAGTGATCTGGTAGTTGATCCCGGGAATCGTGGCTTTGGACTCTCCAAAGCGATCCTCCATTCCATGGAGAACCAGATGAAAGAGAAACGGGTTAAAACATCATATACTATCTGTAGAGCCGAATCTGCACCGGTGAATCTGCTATTTGCAGGAGCAGGGTATACATATGGTGGAACCCTGGTGCAGAATACAAATATCTGTGGTAAGATTGAGAGCATGAATATCTGGTACAAGACACTATCCACTTAATTTTCTGATTCTCTCCACCTTTTCATAGATTCAATCAGAGGTAGGCAACTCATACATGTATCATGGAAAGGGGAATGGGATATCCTGTTTGAGCGATATCAGGTGCATGAATCCCGGCTTTCTGGAATGCCTCCCATGCACGCCTGGTAATATCAGATTTGAATTTAAATTCATATCTCAGATCATTCACATATGCTTTAACGAGAATTTTTCGATATATGGGATGATTCTCAACAAGAATAACATATGGGCGTGTTTCTGATATGTAAACATACCTGGAGGTTATTACAGCTTCAGTGAGTAACCTGATAGCATCGTCGACATTCGCATCATATGACAGATACAGATCCGTAATCACCATCATCTCAGCAGAACCTGCATTAGCACTAGAGACAGCCTTACTCATGATTGCGTAGTTTGGAACTGCTACTCGGCTGTCTCCGGGAGTCACGATGATGGTCTGAATGATTCCGATATCGATAACTTCTCCATAAATATCATCAATGGTTATTTTATCACCGATTTGATATGGCTTTTCAAAGATAATGATAAATCCTGCCACCATGTCTGCAACAAGATCCTTCAGTCCAAATCCGAGACCAGCACCGATAAGTCCTGAAAAAACTGTTAACTCGGCGATACCAAGAATGATAAGTGGGGATACAATAAGGTATACAGCGAAGAGGTACACAAAAATTTTCAGAATCGGGATGACCATGGAGAGGATATGCCGTTTTGTTCCGAGTTGTTCTGATAGAATTCTGAGTAAGAAGTCCATCCCCATAACGACTAAATATGCAAAAATTAGCACCAGAATACTTGAGATCATCCAGAATGGATCTGTTAATATCTGAACAAGATGAACAGGCTTTGTTACTTCCGGGTTAATTCCTGTTAAATTAGTCAGATTCGTAAGAATTGATGGAGTATTGGGCATAATTACCACACCATTCTGATACGTTTCATCTCCCTGGTAATGCCTGCAAGTGCCAGAGGTTCTATAGAGACCCGTTCATTCTCGAACGATATCAACTTCATATCACGCAATTTTAAGAGAATCAGATCCAGATTGAGATCACCAGGAATAACAGAAATAAGGTCCTGTATCTGCACATCTTCGAGTGCAATAATTAGCGAGAGTGTATATGCAGTTTCTGGATCAGATATGCCTGAAAGAGAAGGTGGAGTCAGTCTGTTCAATCTAATCTCCCAGGCATCAAGTGAATTTTCCCAGACTTTTTTGGCTATCCCCGGGTTCCCATTTGAAATTTGAGCGAGTCTTTCAAAAATAAGTTCAGCGGGTTCAATTTCATGCCCTTTTTTACGAAGTAGTGCTATGATGAGCCGTATTCGTAAGGGGTAATACCAGAAACTGAACGGCACATTAAGAAGAGGAATGGTGAATCTCTTTAGTGTCTTAATAACCAGCTAACGTCTGGGAACCGGAGTATCGATGATATAAAAAACCGAACTGGCCTGTTGCGAGAGAATAAAGTCCTGAAGATCCTGATTGGACTTTTCCCTTAGTATTATCTGTATCGGAAAGAGGGAGCCGATATCTTTTACCGCATGAAGATATCGCCAGGCATGTACATTCCATGTGGTTATCCAGATCTTATCTTTTTGGCAAAGAATCCTGATGAATGAGTCAAGTGCATGAAAACCCCCGATCATCCGGCGATAGAGAAACTGGCAATTTTCTACAATGATGATGTCTGCGTCACCTGTATCAGTAAGAATAGAGAGATCAATGGGATAGGATGTGAGAGTGATCTTCACCGTTCTCCCTGGATGATTACATGCAACTTTCGAGACGATATCGTCTCTTCCTGCCATAAATTCAGATATTAAAGCGATATTGTGAATTTTTCCTGATAACCCCTCATCGATGGCATGGAGTAACTGATCTGTTTCTTGAGACCAGACCGTACTGATTGGCAGATTGCATACCCATGAGTTATCCTGTTCCATCGATACCATAGTAAGCGTCCAGTCTTTAAGATTCTACCTTCACCTTCCCCGGAAATGGGAAAATGGTTGGTGTTCTTTCGCATATATGGGCACTATATGTAAATCCTGTTCAGGTTTTACATAATAATCCTCGTTATTACCCCATGGATCTTTTCAGGTGGCAGTGAGTAAAACTGAACAAAGGGAGGGGCAGCCTTCTTCATAATTCCAAAGATCTTCCATACCATCCGGTCGCTGATGATATTTTCCATACCATAGAAGATGGTTTTCTCTTCAATTCCACGCTCCCTGATAAGTGCTTCAATATCAAGAATCTCCATGTATCCTGTCTCTATTAACAATCCGGAAAGACCTGGTGCACAATCCTCCTGGTACGTTACCTTAACCCCGAATGGATAATCTTTCATTCTGATGGATACCAGGATGTTTTGTTTGTAAATTATCTCATTTTTGAAAAAAATTTGACCGATATAAGGTGATATCTGGTGAATATCAGAGGTAAAATACAGGGCAGTCCCCGATATCTTGCACCGGCTCATATAGAGTTCCTCGTATGCCGGAATAAACTCATTCATGGGAATTGGTTTGAGTTTTACCCGTAGTCTCTCCTGACCACTGATAAAAATAATAATTATCGTGAACGGGACTAATGCGAGAAGAAATGACCAGTATCCTCCATGAGGGAGTTTTGTCATCGATGCTAGGAAAAAACTGAGATCGACACAGATGAGCACACCTGATATGAGTGATTTCAGAGGATCTCTCAAAATCAGGAATATCAGGAGCAGCATCGTTGCAGATATTGTCATATCTCCGGCAACCGCAAGTCCATATGCAGCAGCCAGGTGCTCGGATGATCCGAACATACCCATCACTATCAGTACTGCTGCCATAAGGGCCCAGTTCACTGCATCGATATAGATCTGGGAATGCAGTTCTGATGACGTAAAGTCGATCTTCAACTTTGGCAGTATCCGGGTTGTCATTGCCTGGTATACAATTGAGAACATACCGCTGATCATGGCCTGTGATGCAATGATTGTGGCAACAACACTCAGCAAAAGAAATGGAATATACAGGATGCCAAGTTGATCAGAGACCATGTTGAAGAGGACCGTACTCATTGATCCGTTCTGGATAACATACGCTCCCTGTCCCAGATAACTGAGCATCAACGCAGGAAAGACAAAATACCATCCTTTAACGATAGGTTCGCGACCCAGATGACCCATGTCAGCATAGAGGGCTTCTCCACCAGTAATGCAGAGGATTACTGCAGAGAGGATAAAAAAGGCACTCATTCCGTTATTGAGAAGGAATGAAAGTGCATAATATGGACTTAACGATAAGAGCACTTGAGGTGTCCCGGTGATAGAGATGATACCGGTTATGGCAAGCATCGAGAACCAGATGAACATCACCGGACCAAAAGCCCAGGCAACCCGTTCTGTTCCCTTCTGCTGAATAAAAAACAGTGATATCGCAATAATTGCAGCAATACAGAGAAGAATAAATTCACTTGTTCCTTCCAGGCCAGGGACCAGTCTGATCCCTTCAACTGCAGAAAGGATACTGATCGCAGGGGTGATCACGCCATCACCCATGAAGAGACAGACTCCAATAATTGCAAGGAATGATACTACCGGGACGAGTGGCCCTTTTTTCAAGAGTGAGATCAGAATGCCTTTCAGAACGATGGTTCCTCCTTCACCCTTAAACCCGAGATTCATGGCCATCCAGACATACTGGATAGATATGACAAGAATAAGACTCCAGAAAATAAGTGAGAGGACGCCGAGAATATTATCTTCGGTTGGGAGGATCATCAGGAGAATTACTCCCATCGTATAGATCGGGCTGGTCCCGATATCTCCAAATACAAGGCCCAGGGATTTCACAACTCTGGATGAATCCGGGGCATTCATACTAATCGTTTTTTAACAACAGTTAAATTACTTCTGGTTTAATGGTTATTTATAATTAGTAATCAGGAGTACTATCCTCTACTGAAATCAGGTATTATGCATATATTCTGACAGGTATGTGAGATTACTCAGGAGTGAACATGTTCTCAATCCCGTCATTTGTCGCACCAACAAAACGGATCTTACTCATTGCAATCGTTGTGGGAATTATTGCAGGAATTGGTTCACTTCTCTTTTTTGAGGGTCTGAAATGGGGAACTGCTTTTTTTATGGGATATCTGCAGCACTATGCATACCCGCAGGAAGGTCAGACGGTAGCTGAGATCAGTCAGTGGTCAGGCCCGCAATCTCTCACATTATTAATTCCGATTCTCTGTTTTGGAAGTCTTCTGACCGGAATCCTGGTAACCCGGTTTGCACCTGAAGCAGAAGGGCATGGAACCGATGCTGCAATCAAGGCCTTCCATGGTGAAGGAAAAATCCGGAGAAGGATTCCACTATTGAAAGCCCTTACTGCAATTCTTACCATATCTACTGGAGGAAGTGCAGGAAGGGAAGGGCCATCCGCACAAATATCAGCAGGATTTGGATCACTGGTAGCAGAACTCCTGAATCTTACCCCAAGCGAACGGAGAATTGCCCTAACTACCGGTATAGGGGCCGGTATAGGGACAATATTCAAGGCCCCACTTGGGGGGGCAATCCTTGCTGCTGAAGTACTCTATACACGGGATTTTGAATCTGAAGCGATTGTACCTGCATTTCTGGCTTCTATCATCGGGTACTCCATCTTTGGGTTATTCGAAGGTTACTCACCAATATTTATCCTGACATCACAGTGGTGGACCGTCTCACAGATTCCTATGTTTATCCTGCTGGGCATTCTGTGTGCAGGGTTCGGGCACCTGTACATCTTCACGTTCTATGGGTCTCGTGATATTTTCTCTGATTTTTTTAACCGCCATAATCTCCCTGCATTTTTAAAACCGGTCTCCGGTGCAATACTGCTCGGAATTATCGTGATAATCCTTGCAACCATATCTCCGGATGGGGAGATGCTCGGACTGGCAAGCATGGGATCGAGTTACGGGTATACCCAACTCATGTTTTACTCCATGGTTCCACTGAGCGTATTGATTCTTCTTCCGTTTATGAAGATCATCGCCACATCACTGACGCTTGGGTCTGGTGGAAGCGGTGGAGTATTTGCCCCCGGACTCACAATAGGGGCTGCAATTGGGGGAGCTCTTGGAACGATCCTTCATCTTGTAAACCCGGTTTATGTCCCGATTGAGTCAGTTCCGGTGTTCGTGGTTGTCGGAATGATCTCTCTCTTCGGAGCCGTTGCAAATGCCCCGATTGCTGTACTGATCATGGTTGTTGAGATGGTGGGTAGCATCACGATACTCGTCCCGGCCATGGCTGCCGTCGCGGTCTCAAATCTCCTGACCGGAGAGAACACCATCTTCAGGCAACAGGTTCAGACAAAAGCACAATCAGGAGCTCATCGGGGGGAATTTGATCGTGAAACTCTCGAAGGAATTTCAGTGAAAGATGCCATGTCTCCTGCCTCAATGGTGATTTCTCTGTCTCCTGAAGATTCTGTCTGTTTGGTCAGGAAATACATGGCCGAGACTGATCATACCGGGTATCCGGTACTTGAAGATTCGAGATTAGTAGGAATAATTACGAATCATGATCTGAGAAATTCACTGATTAGCGAGGAACTATCACAGATTGTCAGGGATGTGATGACAACACATCTTCACGTGGTTACCCCGGAGAGTACACTTGAGGATGCTCTTGTCGCCATGGTAACCTTCTCTATTAATCATCTCCCTGTGGTGGAACCTGAATCATCAGATCAACTTGTTGGTTTTCTTACCAGGACTGATATTCTGAAAACTTACTCACGCTCGAGCCACAGTTGTAATATCCTGACAATAGTTGACAAGAATCCATCATCCCGGATATGAGTGGTCAGGCATGATTCATCTATGATCTCATGCCTTCAATAATAATTATCAAAGAACATAAATTATATATAGTAAAAACCCACACCTTTACTTGTCACAATCACTTGTGAATAACTTATGATGTGACACCATCATTGGTACTGCTGATAGTGAACATGTTGATACTCTGACCACCCTCATGAATCATTTTTTTAATGAAATTCAAATGAACCGGGTATGTGAGAATCAAAGCAATGATATATATTTTACAACCAGTCAAACGGGTTAAAGCCGGATATCATGACACTGGTTCACAATAAGAGCACGATGGGTTCTAATAACGTTCTCTGGAAATTGTGGAAATAGAGAAGAATCATGGATGGTTTTCTGCTTGATCTGCTCTTTCTCTGGATTATCATCGCAGCAGGTTTTCTATTTTATCTTCTCATCAGAGCAACCCAATATCCTCAGGAATTTCTGGCTTTGTGTAATGAGATCGAAAAATCTCATGCTTCACACAATAATGCTGATAAATCCCCTGTTCTTCCTTCATCTGTTGAGCGGTATCTCAAGACATCTCAGGTTTATCCTGGGTCCAGACCTGCCTTTGTTCACATTAAGTATACCGGGCATCACCGATTATACCCTCAAGCTGATCTGCTTCCCATTCATGGCGATATCTATTATTGCCTCTCCATGCCGGGATTCTATTCACAATCTCGTACCTGGATGAACCGGTTAATCTGGGCTGATATCAGTCACAGGTATTCGGTTAATGATGGGTACCTGATTGCAAAACTACTTTCAGTTTTACCATTTTTATCGGCACGTGGTGTCAGACTCAGCAAATTATGCCTCATCAGTTATTTCTGCGAAGCCGCCTGGTTTCCATGGATTTTTCGTTCTTCAAAGAACATTGCATGGGAAGAGATTGATGAGAGAACAGCCAGACTACGTGTATCATATCATCCATTGATAGCAACCCTTGATGTGCAGTTCAATTCGGAGGGTTTTATCCAATCGATCTCATATCCAAGTAAGCCCCGTAATCCGGGATGTATGGTTCATTCATGCATTCGTGTAGTCTCTTATGAAGAATACTGTATGATTCATGGGGTTGGTATTCCCCGGAAGATAGTAGTAAAGCAGAAAAGCGCTCATCATGAACAATTGGAAAAAGTCCTGTACCTGAAGAAGATCACGTTCCATACAAAACTCCCGAATCAGTATACCTGAGCTGATTAGATGGATATAAATGGTTTGTAAGGAAATAGGCTGTCTTACTGATTCCAGTTACAGGAAATTCCCATACAGTGCAAGCAGTATTATTGCGATAAACGGGATTTGAATTATCGAACTCTTTGTAATCTGGGGGATGATCCGCGATACCTGTCTTCCTATCTCCTGAAGTGTAATCTCGTCATCCCAGAGGGTTGTCTCCTTACCTTTTAACCTGGTGATATCTCTGAAATCAAGGAGTATCTGCATCTCACCTGTGGACTCCCTGAAAAATGGAATCAAATAGCAGTCAAGCCAGATATCGCGGGATTGATATGAAAAGGATAACTCTACACGGTTACCAAGACGGGTTCTCATAACAGAATCCAGAGTCAGTCTCCAGAACTCCTGATCTCCAGGCAGAGGATTTTCAGAAATAGGGGTTCCTTTGAGTTCTTTTCCGTCACAGTTGAAGAACAACTCGTATGCATTGTTTACAAAGATATACTGCCTTTCAGCACTGAGGACAACAATCAGGTCCTTTGAAGCATTCAGAATATTTCTGACCAGTTCTTCGCTTTTGATCAACGCATTTTCAAGGGTACGGATAGAGGTGATATCACGCATCGACTGAATTGCCCCGATGGTATTGCCTTCAACATCCATCAGTGGTGAAGCCTTGACCCAAAAGACTACTTCTTTACCGTCTTTACCAATTCCTTTTGTCTCAGCGGTCAGAACTCCGTCTTCTGTTGTCATGTTCTGAAAATAACTTTTGATCTCGATATTATCGGGATCAAAGACGAAATCCGCAAGAATTGGCCGGCTGTAGCCAAAGATGGAAGGTGTGAAGAGTGATCGCTCTTTTCCGATAACATGCTCTGATCTCACTCCTGTCATCTCTTCCATTGCTTTATTCCATAAGATGACCCGGCGATCAGTATCGATCACAAAGGTGGGATCAGGAAGGTGATTGATTACTCCGGAAAGACCATGTTCTGATTCTTTCAGTTTACGTTCAGACAGTACCCTTTCAGTAGTATCAGTACCGATGCATAGTATCTCCGCAGATGAGCGATCATGAGGGGTAATTACTTTAAAAGTCCAGGATATCCAGATGAGCTGGCTATCAACAGAATACTCTATCTCCCTCTTTTTGATCAGGTTTGGAGTTGATAGGAGTGAATCTATCAGGGTGTCTGCAAACTCCTTCATATCCGGGGTATCTGGTATACATACCCCTTTCAGGAAGTACTTCTTCTTCACCGATTCAATCCTGAGAATTTTTGCTGCGAGGGAGTTATAAAAAATTAATTCTCCATCAGATGAAAATTTAAGGATAAGATCTGTTGAATTTTCCACCAGTTGTTCGTACTGATGCTTGCTGAGTTCAAGTTCTTCCCTGACCTTTTTGTACCTGAAATTCTCCTCACCAAGTTTTTTATTTACCCTCTCAAGTTCGGTTGTACGCTCTTTGACAAGTTCTTCCATATTTGCCAGGGTATTCTTGAGTTCAGTAATATCTTCGAGAATAATTACTATTCCTCTCGATCCCTGTTCAAAGAGGGTAGGAATTATCCTGATGTAGAAATGAGTGATCATATCAGGACGGGTAATATCCTCTTCAATAAACTGGGCCTCACCGTTCATCGCCTGATTGAGGAGATCAAGCCGGGCTTCACTCACATAGGCACCAAGAGGGCTATATCTGATGTCCCTGCCGATCAAATCGTCTACCGATAACAGAAAAAATTCCAGGAATGATTCATTTACCTGCTTGACCACAAACGATTCATCAAGCATCAGGATTGGGTGGGGGAGCAGGGAGAGAAGGTTGTTGATCGGGACACGTTCAGTCAGGGTATATACCTTGGCTGGTCCGTATGGCCGGGACTCTATCTGTCCGGTCTGCTCCATAGCATTCAGATATTTTGCAGTTGTGGTTCTGCTTATGGAGAGATTTGTGGATATCTCTTCTATACTGAGTCCCTTTGGGTGGGTCCGAAGCTGGTCCCGAATATCGTTTTGAATTCCCTCTACAGGGGTTCGTGCCATTCTACTCACTGGTTCAGCGTATGATGAGATAAATCATCTGAAGTCCGGGTGCCTTACTAATTATCACTACTGATAATCACACATGAGCAACTTATTATATGATAATCCCCAAATTACATGTTCGTCTCATAACTGCTGAAATGATGGGACACAAAAGCTGCAGAACGAAGGCCTCAATTTTCTACCAACCCACGAGGTCCATCCTCCACAAATTTTTTGGAGTTTTCCATGTCTACCAGATATTTTAATTCAATACATGAATCTCCCCTGAGTGGGATTCTTGACCATGATCAGGCATCAAAATTAGAATCTGTCGAGCGGGTATATCCATTCAGGTCCAATGAGTATTATCTGTCTTTGATCGATCACAAAAATCCCTCTGATCCCATCAAACGAATTATCCTTCCGGATCCGCAGGAACTCACAAAAACGGGAACACTTGATCCATCTGGTGAAGAGGGGTATACTCCGATTCCCGGTCTTCAGCATAAATATCCCCAGACAGCCCTGCTTCTGGTAAGTAATACCTGTGCAGGTATCTGCAGGTTCTGTTTCCGGAAGCGGCTGTTCACCGGAGAAAATCCTCCTCCAACCTGTGATATGAAGAGGACCATCGATTATCTACAGACACAGCCTGACCTGACTGATGTCCTTCTCTCCGGAGGAGATCCCCTGATGCTTGATGCATCGAAATTAGATCAGATCTTATGCAAGGTTCGGGAGTTACCCTCAAAACCGATCATAAGAATCGGGACAAAGGTCCCTGCATATGATCCGCACCGGATTACTGATAACTCAGATCTCTGCGATGTAATTGCTAACCATGCAACCCCGGAGGAGAAGATCTACCTTATCAGTCATTTTAACCATCCGAATGAGGTGACAGAAAGTTCGAAATCTGCGATCTCTGCCCTGAAACAAACCGGTGCAGAGCTTACCAATCAGACCCCGATACTTGCGGGAATTAATAATGATCCTGAAGTAATGGCCTCACTCTTCAAAATGCTTGCCAAACTGGGTGTCCCTCCGTATTACGTCTTTCAATGCAGGCCGACTTCGGGAAACCGTCACCTGACTGTCCCAATTGAACAGGCAATGCATGTCATTCATGAAGCGCAGGCGTGTTGCTCTGGTCTTGCCAAACGTGCACGGTATATCATGTCTCACAAATCAGGAAAGATTGAGATCGTTGGAAAAACAAGCAAGCATATTTTCATGAAGTATCACCAGGCTGCCTCCCCCTCTGATCTGAACAGTATGCTTGTGTTCAAACCTAATCCACGTGCACAATGGCTAGAAGATTACCAGCACAGGCTGACAGATATGGTTCCGAAGATGACCTGGCTTTTTTAATCAGGCAAACAATTTTCAAATTAGAATAATCAGATATACTACAACGATACCGAATTATAATTAATCTATTTTGGTAAAGGTAATGGAAGAAATATTTGTTTCACCCGAATTTCAGATGAGCCTGCTTCTGCTTGTCGCTCTGGCCGGATATCTTATCGCCTCACGAATAAACCAGTCCGCAGTTATCGGCCTGATTCTTGTTGGAATTCTAGTGGGTCCGAGTGCACTGGGCTGGATTCAATACACCACCTTTGTGAGCAATCTGGCACATCTTGGAGCAGTAATCCTGCTCTTTGTGATCGGGTTGGAATTTAAACTGCACGAGATCATGCAGATTCGCAATGGGATCATTGCCTTTTTAGGTGTAATCATCCCCTGGATCGGAGGATATGGTGTTTCTATACTCTTTGGGTATTCTGAAACCAGTGCTATCTTTATTGGCACAGCACTCACTGCGACGAGTATTGCGATCACCGCCAATGTTCTTCAGGAACTGGATCAGCTCCAGACCAATGCAGCAAAGGTAATCATCGGTGCAGCAGTCATCGATGATATTCTGAGTCTGCTTGCCCTTTCGATCTGTAATGAAGCTGCAAGTGGATCCGTTTCAGGGTTTACAATCGCAGTTATGGGCATAAAAGCAGTAGCCTTCATTATTATCGGTGCAGCAGCCGGAGTTTTAATCATCTCCAGGCTTATCGAATATGTAGATGAAACATCATTTGCCGGTAAATATCCTGAGTTTACATTCATTTTTGCAATGATGATGGCCTTTGTGTATGCAATCTGTGCTGAAATGGTCGGGCTATCCGCAATTGTGGGCGCGTTTATTGCAGGTGTCTCATTTAACGAGATTAAACTCAAACAGGGCCACGATCTAAAAGAAGGCGCAGGTTATCTCCAGATCATATTTGCATCAATCTTCTTCCTCTCACTCGGGGTTATGGTAGATCTGAAAGCAGTAACATATGATATTCTGATATTCCTTGTAGTACTGACCCTGATTGCAGTTGTGACCAAGTTAATTGGTTGTGGAATTCCCGCCTATTATAGTGGAATGAGTGTTAAAGAGTCACTCATTGTTGGTTTTGGCATGGCACCTCGTGGTGAGGTTGCCATGATTGTAGCATTAATCGGGCTGCAGGGAGGAGTAATAAATCAGGGTATCTATGTCACGATCATCATTATGAGCCTGCTTACAACGATGTTCACTCCATTTATCTACCGGAACTGCCTTTTCCAGGATTGTAAGGAAAGGGCAGATATCTGATCCCTTATACAGCGAATCTATTCAATTTTTGACCTGATTGAATGGGGGATTATATCCAAAAAAAGAGAGTTATCGATATGGTTAAACTGGTACCCATATCATTCTGATGCGATTTCACTAATCACTTGATGATGAGTTCAGCATACTGAAGATCTTTCTGGTTTGCAGGATCCCAGATATTGACCCGGGGGGTGCTTGGATAGATCTTCTGATTAGTGATGTCCCATCCGTTTGGTAATGGGTTATCGCTATTCTCTTTCTGATTTGTTGCATCCCAGATGTTTACATGATATGTACCCGGAGTGAGCGGTTTCTTATCGTCTCCGTTCTCAATAACCACACTCCAGGTTTTATCCTTCTGCCCGCTCATCACAACCGTCCCGGTGACAAGCACATGATTCTTTGGAATATCCAAATTCTGTTGTGACTGGGTCCCATCAGCATTGAATCTCACAAGATTGATACCGGCTGGATGAATATTTTCTTTCGTGATCGCTACCGGATTGAAGACCACTCTTCCGGTACCTTCTTTAGCAAATGAACACACTGAATCCCAGAGATTCTTTGGGATGATCTCGATTCCGATCTGTTTGCACTTTTCAATTGATGTTGTTCCTGAGATATTGATCTTCTCACCGCCGGCATGCTCACCGATCGGGTTCAGTGTAATAGTCTGATTGGTATCTGCCACTGTGGGAGTTGCACAGAGAACTGCGATCAGAACCAGGCCGGCAATAAGCATGCAATATCGCCCGACTCTCGGGTGGTTAGTTTGAAGTGAATCACTCATGATTGAACGGAATGAATTTTTCATATCGGTCGCCTCACAACATTTGTGGATGAAACTGGAAAGTCTGGTTACACGAAGCGGTACGAATTCTCCTTAATTCTTTATCAGACTTCTTCTCAGTGTGGGAGGAATAATTATTGCCATGCAGGTTTGGCTTCTTATGGCAAACCCTTTGATTCAGAACCAAAGAGGTCCTGGTATTGAAGAAAAAAGGTAAAAAAAAGGTATAATCACTCTTTGCTGCACCCGCAGCCCTGAGATGAGCAGGTACTTCCTTTTTGAGATGCTGATAGGACACCCTCTCCTTTCCAGGCTGCTGATGCGATAGACTCCACCTCTTCCTGCGTAAATGAGCGATCTCCTGTCTTTTTCTCTACCCCGAGGTCAGGGATCATAAGATGCTGATAGACCGGAACGCCTGCCTTTTCGGCGATCTTCCTGGCGCAGGCCTTATCACATCCATCGATTACAATAACTGCATCCATTGATGCAGCCTTCTTCACAAGATCCTCTGATGAAACCAGAAGTGTTGTGCATGAAAATTTACCATATCCCTCTTCTTCAAGCTGGATTGCAGCCTGATTTGATATCTGGCCGGTATTCGCCTGACCTCCGCATGGGAAAATGATCCGGCTGGCATCTCCTCCGGCACAACTACATAACGTCTGCTTAGCCATTATGCACCTCCAAGGATCCCTATGATCTCGTTCACAGTCGGAACCCTTCCTGATGCCCGTTCTTCTCCATCGATAAATAATGAAGGCGTCATCAAAACTCCTCTACTTACGATCTCACTCAAATCATCCACTTTCACAACCTCTGCCTGAACTCCTGCCTTCTTCACAGCCTCAATCACGTTATCATAGAGGCGTGAACACTTTGCACATCCTGATCCCAGAATTTCAATCTTCATACTTCACCTGATTAATACTGAATACTACCATTTTTTCATCGTTCAACGAAATCCCGCCTGGTCATCATCCCATAAGCCAGTTGAACAGATACCCGGTACAAACAATTCCTATTCCCACAACTCCGATGAAAACCGCCAGAAGCTGGGGTTTGAGTACCTTTCTGAGGAGAATCATCTCAGGAATCGAGAGGGCAGTTACTGCCATCATGAATGCCAGAGCAGTCCCCATTGCAACTCCTGCACGGGTTAGTTCTGACACCAGTGGAATGACACCTGCAGCGTTACTGTACAGTGGAATCCCTATGATTACCGCGACAATGACTGCGAACGGGTTATCCCTTCCTGCATACTCTGCAAGTGCTCCGGCAGGGATCCATCCATGCATCAGGGCTCCGATACCGATACCGATCACCACAAAGAGCCAGATCTTTCTGATGATAGCAATGGTATCGGCCCATGCCTCGCTGGCCCGCTCTGAGTACGTGGGGGTGTATGACGAGACCCGGCTCTCTCTTACCTTGATCTGGTAGACATACTCTTCAACAAACCGTTCGAGTTTCAGTCTCCCGATGACAAGACCGGCAATCATCGCGATCACTTCACCTGAGATGATATACACGGCAGCAATCTGCCATCCGAAGAGTCCGTAGAGCATCACCAGAGCGACCTCATTCACCATCGGAGCGGCAATCAGGTACGTGAATGTAACTCCAAGTGGAATGCCTGCCTCTACAAATCCGATAAAGAGGGGCACAGCAGAGCACGAGCAGAACGGGGTGATGATGCCAAGCAGTGCGGCAAGGATATGACCGAAGAATGTAGATCCTTTTCGCTCGGCCAGCCAGGCCCGTGTTTTCTCTGGAGTGAAGAACGACCTGATGAATGTGACCACATACACGATCACAAGAAGCAGAATGAAGATCTTCACCGTGTCGTAGATGAAGAAGTTCAGTGCACTTCCTGCCTGACTCTGTGGACTCAGTCCAAGGAGTGTATACACAATCCAGTCTGCAGCAGATTGCACCATTTCAAATACCATATTCTCCCTCCTTCAATCCTTTTTTGACTGGTGATAATGTGCAACAATAGCCCTGGCATACGCATCTTCAGCGCCATTCGGGATGTAATTGCAAGCCCTGAGTTTTTGTAGCAGCATTTCCCGGATATCCTTATCGGCCGAGATCTTCATCGCATTGACTTCTGCGATAATCTCATCCAGCATATTGATTCCGGTCGCTACACCGTTGACCTGAATAATCCGAACCTTTCTGACTGCATCTGCCTGGCACAAAGGAATATCGCTATTCATCGTTACACATCCATCACGGCAATCATTTCAACAATTATTGAATCGATGTATAAATATAAAAAAATATAGGTTTCAAAAAAATTTGAAAGGGTGTCCATTTTCATAAAAATCTGAATTCGGACATCCAGGTTATTTTCTCATCAGAATAGATGATATGACATGGTAACATTATTCGGGTATCACGTGGTGTATGGAATCCTGATTATTCTGGTCATGTTCATCCTTATGATGGTGATCTGCTTTTGTATGATGAGGTTCTGTATGCGAAGGAACGGTGCCATGAGTGGATGTCGGTTCTGTCATATGGCTGACGGCTCATGGATAAAAGACCGGGACTCATGAAAAGAGATCTGGTGAGGTAATGAACATGGGAGAAATATCAGGTCAGATCATACTTGCAACATGTTCCGGTGTGTGTAATGTCGGACAACTTACAACGCAGGCTGCCATGCAACTTGTCCGGCGTTCACCGGGAATGTACCGCTGGGTAAAGGTCGGGAAAGGAAAGATGAACCGCCCTGTATCGGCAGATGAGAGAGTCTGGGCTATAGTCGGATGCAGCGATCGATGTGCATGCAAAGAACTCGACAAATTAGAGATACCATATGAAAGAACTGTAATTGCTACTGATCTCGGAATTGTCCGGGATGTCAGGGCAGAGGTCAGGTTTGATGAGATAGATCGGTTTGCTGATCTGATCTCTACCCGGAAATGACCAGAATGAAGGTTCCAGCATACAGAAATATCGCTAGAGTCAAAGTATAATCTCAAACGTTGTGAAATATATGGATTCATTTGCCTCAGGGTTTGCTAAGGTTGACAAAACCAATGATGCAGGCTCATTTGTTCAATATCTTGATCTTATTCATTCTATTCCCTTTTTCCAGGAGTGTAAGGCCCAGAGTTACCAGAACCTTGACCTCTCAACCGGTGATTCGGTACTTGAGATCGGATGTGGTAACGGAATAGATCTCCAGAAACTCGCCGGATGTGTCGGTACTTCAGGTACCGCAGTTGGTATCGATATCAGTTCTACCATGCTCAGTGCAGCACGGAAAAATACAGAGGATCTTGGCTGCTCTCCCGGGTTTCTCCTCTGTGACGGACTTCACCTCGCATTTCCAAACGACACATTTCATGCGGTCCGGTCAGATCGGGTAATTCAGCATACGAGCGATCCCTTTGTCGCTCTTAAGGAGATAGTCCGGGTAACCAGACCCTCAGGAACTGTTGTTATCTTTGAGCCTGACTGGGGAACCTATACGCTCTGGCCGGGAGAGCGTGAGATCTGCAGAAGAGTGATGAACTTCTGGTGTGACAATATTCCATCCGGTCAGGTCGGACGGGTATTATCTGCAGCATTTACAGACGCAGGTCTGGAGAGTATTGATGTTCACCCATACACCCTTACCCTTACAGATCTCGCATTGGCACGAAGGATATTTGATCTTAATACTACGTTCTCTCTGGCTGTGCAGAAGGGAGTCGTGAGCCAGGCTGATATTGATCAATGGGAAGATGAACTCTCCGGTGCTGATCGAAAAGGTCAGTTCTTCAGTTCCCTGACCTTTTTCCTGGTTACCGGGAAGAAGCAGTGATATCAGTTATAGATTCGGATACTCTCTCTTTCTCAGTACCAGTAGCAGAGTATAGAAGCGGGTACACCTGATCCATAATATGTTCGGACTTCTGATCCGTCTATTTCATAGGATGGGAATCAGATCAAGATAAGGGATGAGTGAATATGGTACTGCCTGAACCTATTGAAGATTCATTATCTCAGATCGGGGGAGTTGAAGGCCTCCAGCAATATCTCCCGCCTGATGATGAACTCATCCGAAAATCCATAGTATTCAAAGCATTATCGGATTCAACAAGACTCAAGATTCTATTTCTGCTGAGTACCCAGCCGCTATGTGTCTGTGTCATCAAAGAGGTGATCGAAATTGCCGATTCAAAGTTGTCATATCATCTCAAGGCCCTGACCACTGCAGGATTGATTGAAAAAGAGCAGAACGGGCCGTTTCTTATCTACTCAATCACCCAGACCGGGAGACGATGTATCCAGATCTGGGTATGAATGGTGATCCCATCAGATGTTCGTTCAATTTTTATCGGAGATCTTCTCTATTACCATCTGTGGATAATACATTGAGTATCTGAATTCTCTTTCCGTTAGGAGAACAGATCGTCTCCAGCATATGTGTTACTGGATCACTGAACCTGTAGGATATCAATATCTGATTGATATCAGATTAGTACAGAGCACCGGTTCCCGCCAGTTCTCCTGTTTTGTCGATCAATAGTTCAACGTTGATATCTGGTTAGTATCAGGAAAAATCAACTTTCATACATCCTGGGCGGGATATTGGATTACTCCTCTCTTTCTATGATCATGAGATATCGATCGAAGGAGATGAAAATTTCAAACAGATCGTGATACCCTCGAATATACTAAAAAATAATTGTTGGTAGATAAAATCATATGATATATAAATATGAACTGCAATTAGGGTATACGGAAGGATTACAGAATGGGAGTCAGGTTCATATCACTCACGTGGGGATTTATCGTATTATTATTGATATTTCAGATTTCTACCGCATATCAAGAGGAGAATGTACCATTCACTGGTGAGCATGAGCTCTCTGCTAATACTTCATTCAACAATTCTGAAACCCAGTATGCCCCACATAAGATTCTTGTCAGATTCAATACGCCAGAAGCACATAATCAGTCTCATGCTCTCGCCTCTGTCGATCAGGTGGAAGCAATTCATGCATCCATCGGGGCACAGGCAGTCTACTCCTCCTCCCCGAACTTTGTCCCAGGTCTTCAGCTGGTAAAAATCCCTGATAGCATGACGGTTCAGGATGCAGTTACCTGGTATCAGAATCAACCGTCTGTGCTCTATGCACAGCCTGATCATCTGATCTATCCTGATAATGCACCACCTGCCAGTATTCCAACCTCTTCAGCGGTGAATACCACCCGGGTGCCCTCTGATCCGCTCTATCCCCTTCAATGGAACCTGAAAAACACCGGGCAGTATGGTGGAACCCCGGGAGCAGACATTCACGCAGAAGGAGCCTGGAATGTAACAACGGGCTCTGATGTCGTCGTTGCTGTTGTTGATAGCGGGGTTGATTATCTTCACCCTGACCTGAAAGATAATATCTGGACCGATCCGGTCACCGGCCTTCATGGATACAATTTCTATGATAACAATACTGACGTCATGGATTATGATGGCCATGGAACCGCCTGTGCAGGTATCGTTGCGGCAGTTGGAAACAACAGCATCGGAGCAACGGGTACCGCATGGAAAGCTAAAATAATGGCATTAAAGATGTCTAGCGGTGGTGGTGGCTGGGTATCTGCCGCAATTCAATCCTTTGAGTATGCAACTCTTCACCATGCTGACATTATCACCAATTCCTGGCGGATAGCATATCGAAATCAGGCGCTGTTAGATGCAATAGCAGCATTTCCCGGTATCATGACCTGGAGTGCGAGTAATGAAAACAGTGATGTTGATGGGTATGTAGATCGGATGCCACAGTTCCTCTCACCAAATGTAATACCAGTCATGTCCACCGATGACCATGATCAAAGGTCATCATTCTCCAATTATGGGAAGAACACGATCTTTATCGCTGCTCCGGGATCTCATATTCTTCTCCTGAAGCCGATGAAACATGATCAAACGTCCCTGAATTCCACAAATCTGTCGTCCCAGGATATTCCATACAAATATGACAATGGTACATCATTCTCTTCTCCCATGGTAGCGGGTGTTGTCGCGTTGATGAAGTCCCTGCATCCCGGGTATACGAACGTTCAAATAAAAGCAGCATTGTTACGAGCCGCAGATAAAAAACCCAATTTAATCAGGTATTGCATTGCAGGAGGCAGGATCAACGCTTCTGCTGCAGTTCTTCAGGAAGTATCTCCGTACGATGCTATCGGATCCATGGACATGCCACCGATAATGCACACGAGTACTGCCTTTCAATGTAACATCACCATGCAGAATGCAGGAACTGACACCTGGAATTCAAACAGGTCGATATCGCTGATCGCACAAAACCGGGATGCAATCCTCATGGGACCGGAAAGGATCGAATTTCCGAAAGGAACAACGACCGCTCCTGGTGAATATGTATCATTTACCTTTCAGGGAACATCCCCTGCACAATTTGGTTATTATAATCCTTCATATCGGCTTTCTGATCTGAATGGGGGATTCGGAGAGGCAGTGAATGCAGCTTGTACCGTAACGGAAGCGGAGGCACTTCCTGATGTTCCGATTGATCTTTATGGATCAGCTATGGTTTCATCGGGCCGATACGTGTACCATTTTGGAGGCAGTTCCAGCTCATCCTCGTTCAGATATGACATCGTGAACAAAACCTGGGATTCGATCACACCGATGCCTGAACCGGGTGGATATCTCGAAGGTTCATTGATAAACGGGAAGGTTTTCATTCCTGGACGATACAGGAATGAAACGCTGAATGTGTATGATATCACGAATGATTCGTGGTCACAGATTGCTTCAGATCGTCGGGTTTCAGGGAGATATCTGTATAAAACCGGAGTAATCGGGGATCGAATGTATGTTATTGGGGGGAATACCGATTATTTTAATGTCACCAACCAGGTCTTCTGCCTGAATACCACCACCGGTCAATGGAGTCAGGCTCCTTCGATGCTCACCAATCGGACACAGTTTTTTGCATCCTCAGGAAACGGGACTATTATTGTAGCCGGGGGATTGGATTCATATGGTGGTATTTTTGATTTCGATAAGCATAATTTGAGATCTGCTGAGCAGTTTGACGGTGAAAAATGGTCCTTGCTCCCGGATATTCCAGACACGAAAGGATGGGATTATGGGGCGAGTGGATCGGATCCTGATGGTTCGCTCTGGATCGCAGGAGGTCGCAGAGTTACGTCTCTAGGTGTGGTTTACAGTGATATCGCACATTTTTCTGTGGCAAACAAGAGTTGGACGGTTACTCCTGATCTCCCGACAATGATGTTTCCACGATATAAAGATCTCGGCTCCATAGCTGAAGATGGATATCTGTATAGCGCTCATGGAGAAAATTATTCAGCAAATCTTCCCTGGTTTGAGAGGATCAAGGTACGTAACAACACGATCTCCCCTGTAAAATATCTACATACTACCCAGATCACCCCGTTCACGATCACCTGGAACTGGACGCTCCCTCAAAATCTTAAGATTATGAGTATACCAATCACACTCAATGGCAATAATATCGCAAACCTCTCCGGAGAAACGACTTCATATACTGCTGTAAGGTTAACCCCTAAGACTGAATATCAAATTGGAGTTCAATTACAGGACCTATTCGGAGTTACAAGTCCGTGGGAATATCATACAGCAAAAACATCAACATGGTATCGATAAACGCTGTGCATGATTGATTGCCTTGAACGTTATTGATCACAACCTGGTTCTCTCCGGTGGGATTCGACAGAGAATACCTACTCTCTAATCATTTTCTTGATATATCTCTGATATTCGTCTTCGATTGATGGCACAGGATTTTCTTTCCTCGATAAGTATCCATGATGAATGCTATCTTTATAGCCTGCGAGAGTATATTGTCTTAATCTGGCGTTGTATACCAAAAAGGACTTTCTGTTCGTCATATTCCTTGTTTATTTGACTTGCGTAACCGTTTTCGTCAAACGAACCTGATCTGGATCATGAATAATTTTTAATCTTCGGTGTCTTTTTACGTTTCAAATTAAATTGAAATTAATGGGTGTGTTATGATACTCCATTCCGGAGTACTTGCAACACAACCTGGATATCAGTCCATCTCATCTTCAACAAGGTATATCATGAAACAATCGACATTACGCACCTTATTCCAAAGGATTGTACTCCTCGCTTTCATCCTTGTATGCACTGGTCTCTGCATCTTGAGTGCATCGGCCGCTGGCACAAATGCGACACCATCCGGTGTCACCCAGGTTGAGGTATACCATTTTCACCCGACAAATGGATGTAGAACCTGCACTGCTATCGGTGATTATGCAGAAGAGACTGTGATGAAATATTACCCTGCTGAACTTGAGAGTAAGAAACTCGTCTTTGATCACGTCAATTTTCAGGACTTGAAAAATGCTGACCTTGTGAAAAAGTTTGAAGGGACCGGTTCATCTCTGATGATAGGAGTCACAAATGATACAGGATTTCACAAGGAAGAAGATGTGAAAGTCTGGTATAAAACTGGAAACAAAGATGAGTTCATGACCTATCTTAAGGATCTCCTTGATAGAAGGTTTTTAGGATCTCTGGAATAATTTGAACCGGTGAGTTCGTGACTGACCTGATGAGTTTCATGGAGACGATGGGAACGAGTGATATTCCACTCGTTGCTGCATTCTTCATCGGTCTGACGATGGCAATAAGTCCCTGCCCTCTGGCAACGAATATCACTGATATAGCATACGTCTCCCGCAACATCGGAAACAGCAGATACACTGTTCTTGTAGGTCTGTTGTACAGCCTTGGAAGAATGGCAGTATATGTAGCCATTGCAGCACTCATCGTCCTCTGTGGTCTGAATGTGCAGTCAATAGCCCTGTTCCTGCAGGAGTATGGTGATCTACTCCTCGGACCGGTGCTTCTGATCTGTGGTATTCTTATGTATGAGATGATCCCCTTATCGTTCGCCCTCGAGCATGTTGGTCTACAAACCCTCAAAGAGAAGATCTCTGAGAAGTTATCCCATCAGGGTCCTATCGGCAGTTTCTTTCTGGGGGTTTTGTTTGCCATCAGTTTCTGCCCGTTTAGTGCGTTCCTCTTCTTTGGTATGCTGGTACCGTTTGCATTGTAGTACTCGTGATCCCATAGTATTGCCTCTTTCATTCGGGCTTGCAACCGGTCTTCCCGTGATCCTCTTCTCGATTCTGCTTGCAACCGGAGTGAACCGGTGTGGTGCATTTCTAGGGAAAGTGCAGGCAGCAGAGGTATGGGTCAGAAGAATAGTTTCTGTAATTTTTATTCTGGTTGGTCTGTATTTTACTTTCAGACTTTTTTGAGTAAAAAGGACAATCCCCTGAACAGATGAATCCTGAAATGGAGAAAGGGGATAGTTCTTAATCACCGCAGCAGGAACCAGAATCCCCGCCGCAGCTGCATTCTCCGCTATCCATATCTTTTCCTCTGATGGCAGCACCAATCATCGCCCAGGCACATCCTACTCCGCTCTGGACCTCGATGGCCTGTACCGGACAGTTCAGGGCACATGCTCCACATTCCATGCAGCGGGTCTTGTTTTTCAGAATTGCTGCCTTTTCACCCTCTTCAAATACACCGTGCGGACAGACTTCAGTACACCGCTTACAGTTAATGCATCTCTCCTGGTGATACTGCAGGGTGTTCTCTGTATACGAGTTAAACATTATATCATCCCCATTACACGAAGTACTCCAAGTGCTACTCCGATTACAACTCCTGTTCCTGATAGTGCAGCCATCACCGGAATGTACCTGAATATCTCTTTCTTTACCCCGGTTCGTGACGTAAATGTCGTTGAACCGGTGAAGTTCAGTGCCAGGTAAGCAACCACGGGTGGAATTATCAGAAGTGGAACTACTGCTCCTGCAACCTGAACCCAGCCAGGGAGTGCGGGGCCTGATACATACGCCAACGCAAAGGGAATTGCTGCAATAAACCCTAAAATCAGACCCTTTGTAGAGAAATCCTTTGTCGGAATGAACGGAAGGAGGAGCGGAAAGAGTATTGTACCTGTTATGATTGCAGCGATTACTGCCAGCGATGCAACAGGCCCGGCCAGGAACCAGAGAGCGATGACTGCAATGACTCCCGGTAATATGGCCTGAACCAGTTCAACAGGAGTCAGAACCAGCCGGTCATATGCAGAGAACTGAACTCTCCTCATCTCCTTGGTCGCTTTTCCGGTTTTGAGAAATTTTGGGAGGTCTTTAGCCCGGACCGGTCCATATACTACTCTGAACCCAGAACGACGCTGCACCTCGGGAGCTGAGACACCAGGAGCGCCAAGCTGCGGAACGATGATCTTCCGGTGTGATACAATCTCTGAAAGTCCGGTTGATTCGATCCTGTGAACCAGTTCATCGGTACCGAATGTTCCTTTTCCTGCAGCACACCAGACGTTGATTCCCTTTGTATCAAGGACGAGAATGTATGCATCATGTCCTTTCAACGATGACCGGAGAATATCAAAGCTTAATGTATAATTTGCAGATGCAAAGACCGGAGAATCTGCATTCGGAGTTCCCAGTGTATAGAGCCCTGGCTGGACACGGTGGTCTGATCGCTTGTATCCCCAACGTGCAAGAATATGATCAATCCGGTTTGCAAGTGTTATTGTGCTGTCTGTCGATCTTACTGTACAGGAACTGTCAGAGACTGCTCCCTGACATGAACAGCAACTGCATGGTTCTGACATATCTCCTCATGCTCCCTGGTTATTCATCAGTGGCGAGAGGATATCGCTCACCATACCGCTTAAGTTCTCAACTTTCATAAGTGCAAAACAGCAGATGCTTCCTTCCTTCTCCCAACTGATCAGGGCAAGTTTATCGCCCGGCTTGATGTCTGCACGATCACGGACATCTTTTGGAAGAACCATCTGTCCTCTTTCATCGATAGTCAGGATGGACTCAACGTTGCATGTTGCTTTCTGGCTACAGCCGCATTGGATTACATCAGATTGAGTCTTTTCATCTTTCCCTTTTGCCATGTCTGATAAGATATACTTTGTATGCTGAATATTTATAGTTTTCAGAAAATTCAGAATAATCAGATCAATAATTATTTTCAGATGTTGCATCAAATGTTGATCATACATTGAGTACTTGTAAAGAACAGATTTTTAAAAAATCGCAGAATATGGTTTCAGATGATATAATGAGTGAAAATAATGTACAGATCACGATGACACAGGTTGATACACTATGTTTTAAAGCAACAACTGTGTCTGGAGTAGATTTTTTTGTGGAAGCATCACCCGCTCTTGGAGGAAGTGGGAATAACCCAAGTCCACTTGCGCATTTCCTTGGCGCCCTGGGGGGATGTACATCGATAAAAACAAAACTCGGTCTTACAAAGAAAGGGGAGATATGTGAATCTGTCTCTGTTGATATCAGCGGTACACAACGAGAAGATCCGCCTCAAGTTTTTGAGAGTATTCATCTTTCATTCACACTGAAAGGGGATCTGGATGATCGGATGGTAGCAGATATTATTAATGATGTGATAACGATGAGTTGTCCGGTAGCGGTAATGGTCGGAAAAGCCGTGTCATTATCATGGGATTATCGTATTGTCAATAGGTAATAGCCTGGATATTGAATGATATCAGATTCCTGATATGAACTCTGTTTTAAGGTTTACTGCAGTTTTTCTTCCACTGCTGATGTATCCAGGTAATGAGGGAGATATCAGCATCTTCTTTCAACCGGTAGATCTTATGATTTGACCGGTAATACGTCTCGATAATCCCTGCATCCCTGAGTATCTTCAGATGGTTTGAGATCTGTGTCTGTGTTTCATCAAATATCCAGTTAAACTCACAGACACACTGATCGCGGGTTTTTAGCATCAGGAGAATTTTAAGTCGCAGGGGATGACTGACAGCTTTAATCATTTCCTCCATGTCGGAGACATATCCGCTGTTTAAGTCAGCTTTCACCTGGTTTAATTCGTCCTCCCAATCCTCTCTGAGTGCACAGTCTGCCGGGCAGCATCGGGTACTACCCAAGGTTTTCATCTCCTGCCTGAAATTTGTTGATCCTGCCCGATGGCATATGTAAACATATTCTTTCATTTCATAAAAAACTGAATTTCGGATCCTCCCTTTTCCTTCTCTCCCGTTGATATCATTCTGGTGATTTCAATGGAGTTTGAAACCGTTAAGATACGCAAGATAGAAGGAGCATGTGGCTTATGTGAAGAGTATTCAGAGAAGAACAGTACAACTCCCCCAAAGATTTCCGTTCTCTCATGTGAGGGTGCATGTGCAAGGGGAGAGGTCTCACGGCGGGCTGCAAATCTGATAGCTCATCACCTGGCGAAAGATGAGACGGTCCGGATATGCCTGGGTGGAGCATTTACAAAGAATACCGGTCAGAGAAACCTTGTCCGCCGGTCTGAAAAGAGTATTGCGATTGAAGGATGTTTTGTCTGCTGTGCTACACGCATGATGCAGGGAGTGCTTCCTGATTACAATCCAGAGATCATCCTTGCAGATTCGCTCTATGATGAATGTCTGCCGTTCGGGATAGATGAAGTCTCTAGTGAAACATTTGACGAGTATGCTAAGATAGTTGCAGAAAAAGTTGTGGATGACTATATCCGAGAGGCTCAACCTTCAGGAGATAGATAAAACTCCGTTTTTGTTTGATTATACCACTTTTTCTTGAGCCAAAGTGCTACATTCACCCGGTTGATTAAAACCGGCACTTCAACAAGCGGTCCGATAACTGTTGCAAATGCAACCGGTGATGCGATACCAAAGACAGCAATAGCTACAGCGATTGCAAGTTCGAAGTTATTAGATGCTACCGTAAATGAGAGGGTTGCAAATTTCTGGTATTCGATTCCGATCTTCCAACTCATCCAGAATGTAGCCATGAACAAGATCAGGAAGTAGCAGGTCAGAAGGATGGCTACCCTGATAACATCGAACGGTACCTGGATGATATATTCTCCTTTGAGTAAAAACATCACGATAATCGTAAAAAAAGCAGGGCAAGAAGGGTTATTGGAGAAATTTTTGGAATATAAATGGTCTCAAACCAGTTCTTCCCCTTTATCCTGATGAGAATGATCCTACTCAGAAGACCTGCAAGGAACGGTATTCCAAGATAAATGAACACACTGACAGCAATCTCTGCCATTGTGATAGTTACCGCAGTACCACCCAATCTTAATACCCGGGGAAGTACGGTGACAAAAATTCAGGCATAGAGGGAGAAGAAGAGGACCTGAAATACTGAGTTAAGCCCGACGATTGCAGCACAATACCGCTGTCTCCTCCGGCGAGTTCATTCCACACAATGACCATCGCGATGCACCGTGCAAATCCTGCAATGATTAGACCGTACATGAGGAGTGGCTGATCCCGTAAAAAAAAGAGGACTGCCAGGATAAACATGAGGATCGGACCGATGAACCAGTTCTGAACTAAGGAGCCCAAGTTCTTTTTTATCCTTAAATACTCATGGAAGTTCTTCATATGGAACCATGGCAAGTGGTGGATACATCATGAGGATGAGCCCGATTGCTATCGGAATGGAGGTCGTTCCCATCGAAAAACCGGTGATAAATACAGGTGCTGAAGGGGCGAGATATCCGATAGCGATTCCAAGGATCATCGCAGAAAAAATTCAGAACGTGAGGTATGAGTCGAGGAATGAGAGTCGTTTTACTGACGTCATGTTTTCACCAGTTAGGTATTGTATATATATCTCAGTATTTATTGAAGAGATGGTTTGTGAGGGCACAGATATTGATGGTACATCAATTCTCTGTGTAGTGTAGTTAATCTCAAGTGCTATGGAATGTCTTCGGTCCTGGTCATTATGGAATACTTTTTCTCTTTAACGCGTGATTAAATCCGTTTTGATCTGATACAATCTGAAGAAGAAGTTCAATGATTACCACCGGACGCAGATTCTCGGGAAGTTAAGTCGCTCGTAATGTGCTTCATGATTATAGGGTTCTATACCAAATATCGAAAGTACAGGTCAGGAAACCTGACCAACCTGAACTCAAAGATGTGGTAACCTCTCGCTCAAGTTTTACCTCACCCCAAACTTTTTGCAGATGACTCTCGTACACTATACTATGGGGGATCAGACCGGGCTTGAACTCTCACCCAAAAAAGTGGAGTACCTCAAGTATATCTACGAAAAAGGGAGGACTGTAAAGACAAACGAGATAGCTTCTCATTTCTCTGTTGATCCATCCACAGTCACAAAGTCGATACTTGAACTGGCAGAGAGCGGATACTTATCTCATGCTCCGTACCGGGGTGTCTCCCTCACCGATTCAGGAACCATGTATGCGAAGTTTCTGATCAAACGACATCGGATACTCAGCCTGATTCTGGTCAGGCATGGACTCTCTGAAAACCGTGCCTGTGAAGAGGTAACCCGGTTTGAGAGTTTTGTATCTCGTGAAGCAATCGATCAGATGTGCTGTGCCATGGGTCATCCCCAAATTGGGGTATGTGGAACAATCACCCATGATGATGGCTGCCTCAAGGCCTGTATGACCCACGTAGGTAATCATTCAGAATCGTCCGAGTGTGATGTATGAGCACGGCTTCAATCTCTGATCATCTGCCTGACATCAACCTGATAACCTCTCTTGCCGAGCGGCAGACAACGATCTTTTCAAGAATAAGTCCATGGACAAAACTGGGCCTCCTTGTCTGCATTATCCTCGCTATCACCTGTATTCATAATGTGATAGTGCTCCTAGTCCTGTATGCCGTTCTGTTGCTTCTGTTCAGAGCTGCAGGCCTCCCGGTGAAGAAACTACTGGCATGGCAGGTGCTACCTGCCTTTTTTGTCCTCTCGCTTGTCGGAATTCTGATTTGGAATGAGCCGGGGTCTGTAATAATCAAGTTTCCTATCGGACCATTCTCACTCCAATTAACCGACATTGGTCTCCTTCTCCTTGCCAGGTTACTTGTAAAAGCTCTTATCTCGTTCACGGCATCGATCTTCTTCCTCATGACCACCCGGTATGAACACTTCTCTGGTCTCATTTACCGGCTCTTCCCTACACCTCTGGACCAGATCTTTCTGATGGCGTACCGGTTCCTGTTCCTCACACTCGCCATGACAGGATCTGTTCTAAAGGCAGTCAGGTCCCGGGGAGGAGGGCTCATCCATTCGATCAGGATGCAGGGCAAAATCTTTGCCGAAGTGGCAGGTCTTGTCTTTATCCGTTCATTTGAACAGGCTGAACGTGTTGAGAAGGCGATGATTGCACGCGGTTACGCCAGCGGAACCTATCGGACCCTAATCGTCGTCCCTTCTCCAACCGCTCCTGAATACATCATTCTGGTTGCAGCCTACGCCCTTACCATCACGGCTATATGGTTCATTCCCTCTTTGAACGGAGCGTACTCATGGTAATTACCAGAAAAAATACAGAATTCATCCATTGTACTCCTGTTGATCCTGATCAGGAACTCATTCACATCGACTGCGCCAGCCATGTCTATCCTGATGGAAGTGTGGGGATTCACAACATGTGCTTCTCGGTCAAAAAACAGGAGATCGTCTCGCTCTGCGGTCCGAACGGAGCCGGAAAGTCTACACTTATCGAACACCTCAACGGCCTTCTCCTGCCGTCACAGGGTGATATCTGGGTTGAAGGCCGGTCAATTACCCGGGGGGAGCAGAGCGATCTCTGGAAAGAGGTGGGCATTGTCTTTCAGCGATCAGAGGATCAACTCTTTGCACCGACGGTACTTGACGATGTCATGTTCGGCCTGCTCAACCTCGGTATGGATCATGAAGAAGCACAAACTGCAGCACGTGCGGCCCTGAACACTGTCGGGGCTGAAGATCTCTGTGAAAAACTACCTAATTATCTGAGTGGTGGACAGAGAAGGCTTGTAGCTATTGCCGGTATTCTGGCAATGAAACCCCGGATTATTGCAATGGATGAACCGACATCTGATCTTGATCCTATGCATGGTGCTATGGTTGAACATCTGATCCGGGATCTCAAGAGCCGGTTTGGTATCAGTGTTGTCATAGCAACCCACGACCTTGATCTTGCAGCCCGGCTGTCTGACCGGGTCTGTCTTGTAAAAGGTGGGCTCATCTTTGCGGAGGGCAGGCCTGAAGAGGTATTCTATGATCCCGGTCTGATAGAAGAGGCCGGACTTTATCTGCCGGATGTAGTCATGACCTATCTCGAATTCTGTAAGAAGAAAGGAATTCCTCCGTCTGGTCGGCCGATTACCCGTGATGACCTGGTGAACCTTCTCACCTCAGTATCATAATTTGGCATCACACCAAAATTTTGGAAATATATTTACCATTTTTTTGTGATACTGTATCTGAAAGAGACCTGAGGTTCATTGTGGCACATATTCATCTGGAGGACGGATCCTTCACAGTATTCTGGGTTCTGGTATGGTGGGTTATTGCAGTCCTTCTCATCGGTATTGCGTTATACCTGCTTCGATCCAGTAAGAAACCTGATCCCAAAAAGATCACCATCGCTGCATTCGTGACAACCGCAGCATTTGCAATCTTCCAGGTTCAGGTCCCGATATTTGGTGGTGTCCATTTAAACCTGACCCCTCTCATTGGAATTCTTGCCGGCCCGCTTCTCGGTTCTCTGATCATCTTTGTCGTCAATATTCTTTCAGCTGCGATCGGTCACGGAGGGTGGGGACTTGTCGGTGCAAACATCCTTGTCAACCTGTCTGAAGTCTTTGTCGCCTGGATAGCATTCAGGATGATGAAGAAGTTCGTCTCAAGCAGGTTCTCACAGGCAGGGATCGCTGCGATTGCTGCTCTACTGGTTGGGAACCTCGTGATGATGGGTATCATCCTGGTATCCGGAATTCAGGGTGTCCATCAGACTCCGGGTGAACTCCTCACCGGGCTATCACTGCTCGCAGCAGTGAACATGGGTGTTGCAGTCATAGAAGCATTCATCACCGGCTTTATCATCGTCTACATCGGAAAGATTCGTCCCGATCTCCTGGAAGGGGGCAAAGAATGAACCTGAAGGAGAACAGCGGGCTCATCATCTTCGGTGTCCTCGCTATTGTGGTTGTGCTTGCAGCGTTTATTGCTCTTGAAACCACAGGAACGATGGGTATTGAGGACAGGTACAACCAGGCGGTAGGGCTTCCTGCTGGAGATGAAGAAAAAGAAGGCGGGTTCTCACTTGAAGGAAACCCGCTTATGTATATTGGGATTCTTGTGGTGCTCGTCGCTCTGTCGCTGGTATTCCACCGGTATCTTGGTAAAGTCTGATTCAGAGTTTGAGCATCTCAAGGGCGTAGAGGAACCCGCTCATCAGGACAACCAGAACCACTACCACGATCCATGAAGGAATACCGAGCAGTTCCGGAATGGTATCTACAGGAAATACTCCCCTGTCCATGAACTTCTTGTTTATTGCCGGGTAAAAATGGGCAAATAACCCGGTACCGATCAACATCCCAACAGCACCTCCAAAGAGGGCATCCATCTGGCCGGTGCCGATGGCACCTGCAAGAGTGCCTGGGCAGAACCCAAGTATTGCAAATCCGAGTCCGAAGATGCATCCGCCGATAACCGTTGATCCGATAGATCCCCTGAAAACATGAAACTTTATCCATCCGAACTGTTTCATGATATGCAGCCCGATCATGCCGACGATGACCGCAGATAGCATTAGTTTCAGAACCGTGAAGTCGGTAAGCAGCAACTGTCCGACGATCACGTCATACGATGTGACTCCTCCTTTTTGCAGAAAGAATCCAAAACCGATGCCGAGCAGAAGCCCGAGTACGAGTTGAATCTGCTGGTTTTTATAAAGATTTTCAAACATGATCACACCAGCACTCTGAAGATGAAGAGTCCGGCCCCTATTCCGACTGCAAACATGCAGGCAACAGCAACGAAACTTGCCAGTGACAACTGGGGTATTCCGCTGATCCCATGACTGCTCGGGCAGCCCCAGCACCACCGTGCACCAACTCCGACGAGTGCTCCCCCGATGATGGCAGTGATCAGCCTGATGAGAGGATTATCACCGAATACGGTGGCAAATGTATGAGGAACCCAGGTGATCTGAAATGTCCCTGAAAGTAGAGTGCTGATAAATGCCCCTATAATGATACCGAGGACAAACATCCACTGCCAATCAACGCGGAGTGGGAATTCCTTGAAATAATCCTTCCCTTCAACCTGTTTTTTTCCCTTGAAGAGACTCTCAATCATCCCGGCAACACCGGTGAAGGCTGCTCCGCATCCGAACGGACGGTTTGAAAGAAGCATTGCAAAACAGAGCAGTATCCCGATACCTGCTCCGGCGAGATATGGTGACCATAGTGGTGCAGTTGGATCCATGATGGGTAGAGTGATCATCAGTTTGTATGGAATTTAATCTTTTGATGGAAATGTAGTAGATATGGTCTGGAGAATCATCTGGATAGGGGTTTATTATATCTCTAAACTTTTGAAAAGAGAACCATGACTGCCGGGTGGTTGTGAAGAACAAAGGGTGCTGTCCGTACTTCAACCTCAATACGGCTTCCATCTGCCCTGATGAACTGTTCATGAATCGTTGAGACGGTGCTTGTGTGCACATTTACCATCCTCTCAAGTGCCATCTCCCTGAATTTCGGATCTACAACATCGATGGCCGCCATTCCGATGAGATCATCGGGATTCTCATATCCGAGCAGTTCTGATCCGAATGGGTTGACATACTCGATGATGCCGTTCTGGTGAATACCAATGCCATAATGAGAGGTCTCAATGATGGTTCTGAACTTTTCTTCGCTCTCTTTGAGTGCAGATTCCATCTCAACCCGCTGGGTAACATCTGATATCATCGCAAATGATCCCCGAAACGTTCCATCAGGGTCTTTCAGGGCTGTTACCGAAACATGCAACCAGCAAATGGAGCCGTCTTTTCGCACAAACCTCTGCTCATAGTTGTCATTGGTACCCTGCTTTCTCTGGTCCATCCTGGATTTATTGTCTGCATGATCTTCGGGAAGCATGAAATAGGTGATATTTTTCATGAACATATCAGCAGCACTGTACCCGAGAATTTCTGTCATCCGATGGTTCACGTATACGGTGTTCATCTGTTTATCCATCTGCCATATTCCCTCCTGTGCAGTGTCCACGATCCGACGGAACTTCTCTTCGCTCTCCTGTATTGCCTTTTCTGTAACCTTGCGTTCCGTGATATCTGTGGCAATCTCAAGTCGCACAAGTCTTCCGTCAGTCCATGTTATTGCCCGGTCCCGGCAGTCATACCATCGGTTAAGATGTGAGTTGTAGTACTCCCACCTGTATACGCCGGTCGGTTTCCCGTCCTCAATAAGCCGGTCATTTGTACAGAATGGACAGGGATGATCCAGCCCCTTCTGAAAGAATGAGTAACATTTCTTTCCACTGGAGTCACCGTACATTGATCTTACTTTTTTGTTGATGTACAGGATCTCATATCTCTTCATATCAGCAACGTACACAAGAGCATCGATACTATCAAGGATACTGTAGAGTTGGGCCTGTATCTCCTGGGGGAGCAAACAATCCTCGTGTTCACCTGAAATGGGAATTACGGGATCAGACTGGTGAATACGGCTGAAAGCTTGTGAACCTGCTGTATAATTTCTCCCGATCTGGGCATGCTTCTTCAGGTATTCTAGAATTTTTTCAGAATGTGCCCACTCCCTGTCAAGGCTGGAGACCATCTCATCAATCCTGTTGATCTCAACCTGAATTGATTCACTCAATCTGGGATCGCCGGTCATATCAGCGATTAATGCAATTATCGAAAGGGGATTTCTGATCCCGTCGTTCAGTATCGCTAGTTTAGCGATATTCTCATGGATCTGAGCGGTAGTCTCTTCTTTCTCCCTCTCCAGCCTTCGTTCGAGTGTGACATCACGGCCCTGTGCAATGGTTGCAATAGGATTGTTCCCATCTGTGTTGTAAATTGTTGAAGAGTTCCAGAGAACTGTCTTGACAGATCCATCCAGATGTTGAATCCCGAGTTCAACCGTCTCCCATCTGACTCCTTCAAGGGTTGTGCGGATAAGTCTCATTGACCGTTCTGCCTCGTCAGGGGGAAAGAGAGTATCAAGTGATCTTCCGACCAGTTCATCTGCAGGTCTCCCGATCAGGAATTCGCCGGCACGGTTAATTCTGGAGATTTTGAAATCAGGAGTCCAGACAATGATCGGGCCGAAAGCGTTGTCGATCAAATTTTCAAGGAAAGCATGGTTCTCTTTAATCCTGATATCGTTCAATTTCTGTGGAGTGACATCAAGCACCAGTGTTGCAAATCTCCCAAGCTCTATGGAGTATGCGGTGACGTCAAAATATTTTCCGAGGTCACCGCTGTAGTTTTCAAAATGTATCGTCTCTCCAGTCAGCGCAACCTTACCATACGTGTCAATCCAGTATGATTCAAGACCCGGCAGAACCTCACAGGCGGTCTTTCCTATGATATCATCTGCCTTAAGGCCGGTATAATCTTCAAATGCCCTGTTGACATCAAGGAACCGGTAGTCAGACGGCTTTCCAGATTCATCGAGAATGATCTCATGGAGGGCTATTCCTGCAATATTTGACTCGAAGAGTTGCTGGTATTTCTTCTCCCTCTCTTCGATCTCGATCTGAGATGAGAGAATTTCTTCAAGCTGTTGTTTGAGTTCTTCTTCAGATCCTGACAACTCCTCAAGTGTGGCCTGAAGATCCTCATTCTTAATTTCGAGTTCTGCCTCTGCTTTTTTTCTTGCAGTTATATCCTCGATGGTTCCTTCAATCCACAGCAGGTCATTAACATCGTTTCTGACCGCTTTTGCATTCATTGATATCCAGATGGAGCTGCCACTACGATGCCAGCATTCTGCCTCATACCCGTGGAGTTCTCCCTCTGTTTTCAACAACTCAACGATGGTCTCCCTGTCTTCCGGGTGAACATAGAGCTGGTGACCGATATCATGAATTGCTGTCATCATCTCTTCCGGTGTGTCATACCCGGCGATATGTGCAAAAGCCGGATTCATCTCCAGGTATTTCCCGCTGAGACTTGTCCTGAAGATTCCGAGAACTGCATTGCTGAAGAGTGTATAGTACCGGTCTTCGCTCTCGCGAACTTGTGAGAGTGAATGCGTACGTTGTTCGGAGATGTAGGTCACCGTAGCTGCGACAAAAAGGAAGAAGATCACCCTGAAGAGTGCATCTGATACTGCAACCGGATCAGGAGTAAAATACAGTATGAATCCCATGTAGCCTGCGATGATGATTAGAGAAGCGATAAAGCCCTTCCTGATGTATCCTGCGCAGGCAATGATGATGGGAATATACCAGAAATTCTCAACGATCTCTGTCCATCCAGTCACAAGGGAGAGGTAACTCATCAGACAGGTAATAAAAATTGAGAAGATCAAAAGCCAGAGATACGGATCCGTGAGTCTGAAGCCAGGTGAGAAGACAGGGAGCCTCAATTATACTCCCTCCCTGGATATGGCGTTGACTAGAATCTGGGATTTTCGTGCCATAGACTCCCGGTTTCAATACTATGGATACAAGGTACATTTATTTAAATATACTATCTGTATCAGCAGGCACTGAACCCGGTAAAATTTGAGATGAATATATCTTGTATTCTGGATAAAAGGCCCTGATGTTGGGTTTTACACAGAGTTGAATGATCCCGATGGCTTTTATGTCTGAAGTCAGGGATCTATGGTTTGTGATCACATTAGGAATAGAGTGTACAGTCCACCGGTTGTTGGAGTGAGTGAACGAACGGTTGTTCGTCAAAAAAACGGTATTATTCTTCAGTACCCCTTCCCATATCTAATTGCTGTTAATACTCACAGATCTGACACCGCTCACCTCTACTACGGGGGAAAGAGATGGAATGAATTGGCTGAATGTGCAGGTTACGTCATATCTGATAAATGGGGTGTCTGATGTATACCCTGAAAGATGCTCCAGCAAATCTGTTGTACTCCGGTACTGAATTATTGGTGGTAAATCTAACTGGAGATTTTTTCAATTTTTTCCGTTGTATTCAGGAGATCATTTATACAGCCATCTCACAGAAATACTCTGATATACGTGGGATAACTGAATCCCGCACATAAATAATTGAATTAGGAGCTTGTTATGAACCCGGATGAAATTCTCAATTCGATCCCTGCTGTGGTATTCCATGCCCGGTATCAGATGGATACCCGTATGGTAACTGTCAGCAGACAGATCAGGGAGGTCACCGGTTACCATGCAGGTTTTTTCACCGAGCAAGGGACACCTCTTGAGTTTCTCATAGTCCCGTCTGATCTCGAAGCAAGAAGAGTTGCAATAGAGACATCTCTTCGTAACCGCTCTTCTTACCAGTCTGAATACCGGATCACCACCGCTGACGGGGTTGAACGATGGATCTGCGAACATGGTAACCCGGCTGGAGGTGATGGTGAGATCTCTGGTATAATCTCTGATATAACCCGGAGAAAGGAGGAAGAGATCACCTATGCCAACCGAACTGATCTGTATATCCGGGCATTTGATGCAGTTCCTGAACTGATCGCAATCCTGGATACCAGCCATAGAATTCTTGAGATCAACCATGCCATGGCAGAAAAGCTTGGCCGGACTCCTGAAGAATGCAGGGGTGAAAAATGCTTTACATGTATCCATGGCACCGACACTTTTCCTGATTTCTGTCCTCATTCAAAGTCTGTCGTCGATAACAAGATCCATTCTGAAGAGGTATATGAGCCTCAACTGGATGGTAATTTTCTGGTTACGACAGCTCCGTTCACCGATGATAATGGCAAGGTGATCGGGTGCATTCATATCGCCCATGATCTCCGTGAGGTCAAGAAGCAGCAGCAGAAGATGATAGAATATGCTGAAGAACTTGAGGCGATGAATCATGAACTTACTGAGGCTCAGGATCAACTTGCCAGGTTCACGACGACCCTTGAGTGGCAGGTCGTTGAGCGGACAGCTGAAGTCAAGGCCCTCTCTGCAGAAGTCCTTGAACGCAACCGGATGGTTGAACAGCTCCTGAAAAAGAAGGATCAGTTCATCAATCAGTTAGCCCACGATCTCCGGACACCGTTGACACCTGTTGTTGCTTTGCTCCCTCAACTGAGTGAGCGGATTACTGACCCCCACCTTCTTGAGATTATCAGGCTCTTTGAGGTCAGGCTCGGCTATCTCAGGGAGATGACTGAAGGTGTGATCAGGTATGCCCACCTGAACAGTCAGAGTTACATCACAGACTACCGCGTGTTTGATCTTCGTGATTTTATAGATGAATCGTATGCTTTTCACCAGGAATATGCGATACGAAAAGAGATCACGTTCAATAACTCTGTGCCCGGGGGTATCGCGATACGACTATCTGAAAGTCAGGCTCCTCTGATGTTCAGGCACCTCATCCTCAATGCGATTCAGTTCAATAAAATTGGAGGAACAGTCACCGTTACCTGCATCGTGAGTGGTGACTGGGTTACTCTTCAGATCATTGATACCGGGATGGGAATCCCCGAAGATCTCATTGACATAATGTGGGATGAGTTCACAACTGGTGATCCTTCCCGCACTGATCCAAGACACAAAGGGCTTGGTCTTCCGATTGTCAAAAAGATCGTAACGATGCACCGGGGATACATCGTTGCAACCAGCCAGGGATCTGACAGGGGAGCGACATTCACCCTAACCCTTCCACTCACGCCAAACCCCGACCCGGCCGGGCAGAATCAACTGAAAGAATGATGCTGCGTTATCCTCTCTCCCTTATGACCCCGGGAGTTCAACCCCTTTTGTCTCTGAAAAAACCCGGGACTATTGCCCGGTTGAAATGATTAATAGTGCACCCTGACTAATTTTTACGCCCAGATTGTAGATCTTTCCGATTTACTCCGTTAATGCCAGTGTTAGCAGTTGCACACCCGGGCAGGAACTGAAGTTGAGAAGGGGTATTACGAAAGTTCCTATCTATACTTGTTATCCTACGGTATTCATTCAGCGTGCTTTCTCATACAATTAATCGCGTTTTCTTCACAATCTGTGATAATAATTGAGAAGATATACTTGTCTCCACCTTCTCCGACAGAGACCACAGATTTTTCCACCGGTACCCTGATCACTTCGCCGGACGGGGTGGGGATAAGAGCTGAACCGCTTTCATGCCCGCCTCTCTCAAAAAGGCCTGTGTCCCCTTCTACAAATGCGTGATACATATCAGGCGGAAGTAACTCACTGAGACTCTTTCCTGCAGCCTCCTCTTCATGTGTACATCCAAATAACTTACAAAACTCTGTATTCACGAGAAATATCCGTTCATCCTGGCGATAACAGGAGATCGGATGAGGTAACTGATCAACAACCTTTCGCATGATCTTCCACTGGAGCTGCTGCTGTTCCTCCTGGATGCGTTTCTCGGTCATGTCAGATATCAGTACATAGTAGCGTTCTGCATCATTGTACCGGTTCGAAGATATCCTGGCATTCAGGTACCGCGACTCTCCATTCCGGCCTGCTGACCAGAAACTGAATTCCTGTATTGAGGCGGGATTATCTCCCATCTCCTTGAATTTGCATCTGACCTTCTCTTTCTCCTCTTCTCCCGCAAACTGGGGCGGTTCCATTGTTGCGAGTTCTTCCCTGCTATATCCGGTAATCTCAGTAAAGCGTTTATTAATGAATAGAGTATCCTTTTTTCCGTTTTTTATCTCAACCACGAGTAGCCCGTCACTCATGTTGGCGATCATTTCTTCAAAGAACTCCCTGCTTCTCTTGATCTCATCATGAGCAAGGCGTTCATTCGTATGATTCTCAAGTATGACGGTTGTGCCCGCAGTCCCGTCATCAAAGACAGTTGGGACTATCTTCAGATGGTAGAACTGCTTCGGGTCGGACTCAAGTATGAGTTCTTCGAGATCACTACCTGTTTTTATCTGCTCTGCAATGACGCTGAGAATTGTGTGAATTGCCGGGTCAGGTGCAGAGATATACCTGATCTCCTGAAAGAGGATCTGTTCCCTTTCGATGCCGATCAGAGAGACGAAGGGATCATTGATCTGAAGAACCCGGAGGAACTGATCAACGACCATCACAAGATCTGTTGTAAAACTAAGAAGGGCAGAAAGTGGTACCCGGGATGAAAGTGTATACACCTTTGCCATCCCGAAGGTTCTGAGATCAACATGGCCGGACGCATGCAGGATGTCAAGGTATCTCCCGACAGAATGCTTGTTCTTTCCAAGTTTTTCTGCAATATCTGTGATACTCATCCCCTGATGCTGTTGCCTGAGTAGCTCCTTGATTCGTGAGAGCTCCTCTGCGATCCGTTGCATACTTACGGATGGATTATGATATCACAAATAGGTTACTCATATGTGATGCATTCTGTTGTATCATCTATCGGTAACAAATAACCCGAAACCTATTATATGTCTATGCTTACATCTGTATGTACAACAAAGAACAGAGTACACGTATGAGTTATCAACCACTGGTCGCGGATGTTCCGGGAGGCAGGAGATTTGGCCCTGTATCAGGCCTTTTTATCCTGCTGATTCTTCTTGCAGGTCTGGTCTGTCTGCCTGTTTCTGCAGATACCAAGTTCCTCTCCGGCTCTCCTGATATCTCCGCATCCATATCCGGGAGTCACGAGTTCACTCCCGGTACAACAAACCCACTTCAGATTTCGATACAGAATACCGGTCTGATCTCATCCAGGATGGGCAAGTCCGATGTTCTGGATGGCGATGTTAACCCGAGTACTGCAAAGATGGTTCTGGTCTCGCTTGATGCCGGTAATGCGCCGGTGGTCGTCAAGTCAGACAGTCAGATGCTCGGAGACATCGCTGGATCCAGTGCAAAACCGGCAACGTTTCAGGTCTGGGTGAAGGATGATGCCCGTGCAGGGAAGTACATCCTCCCGCTTCGTGTCAGGTATACTTACCTGGCTGAAGCTGATCAACAGGGGACTGAAAGTGTCACATACCGGTACACTGACCGGGATTTGACCCTTGAACTCCCGCTTGAGGTCAGGTCGGCGATCAACCTTGATGTGACAAAACTCTCAACACAGGATATCAATGCAGGAGGATCCGGATACCTGCTTGCAACCCTGAAGAATTCGGGTGTTAATTCAGGTGCAAAAACGATCGCAAGGATCGCACGTACTGAAGGTTCACCTGTGATTCCTGTCGATAGTGCTGTCTATATCGGAGCATTTGCTCCCGGAGATGAGGTGAGCACGAAGTTCAAGGTCTCAGTATCTAAAGATGCCCAGGGACAGGAGTACCCCCTTGACCTCTATGCAACCTATGAGAATGCAGATGGTGTAACTCTCGATACGCCGGTTCAGCACCTGGGCATTGCTGTCTCACCCAAGGTCGTCTTCTCAACGGTTGGAAAACCGGTCGAGATCAGCCCGGGAGAGACGAAAGAGATCGAAGTGACGTATCGCAATGATGCAGACACATCTGTGTACCTTGCAGAAGCACGAATAACTCCTGTGGGTTCTCTGAAGAGTTCTGACAATCTTGCATATCTTGGTAATATTAAACCCGGAGAGACAGGCATTGCAGTCTTTGCTATCAGTGCGTCTGCCGAAGCTGAACCTGGAACTTACGCAATGGATTCTGAAGTAAGGTTCCGCGATGCCCTTGGTACCAGCCAGACCTCTGATACCGTCAAGGTGCCGGTAGAGATCGTATCAGCAGGGCCGGTCGGATTCATCACCACAGATCCTCTTGCAGTGCTGCTCGTACTTGGAATCATCATCGGCGGAGGGTACTACTTCACCGTTCGCCGGAAGGTTTCCGCAGTAAAATCTGCAGGAGATAGTTTCCCTTGATAATAGTTCTATGATGGAATTATTAATCTAAAGAACTAACTTCTGATAGTAGACAGTTGAAATGGATGTTACAACCCTTGACAGAGCAGCCGGAAACATCCTGGCTCTTCTGGTCTTCTATCACAAGCAGCTCTTCAAAACAGAGCACGGCATCTCCGGTGTTCAGGCAGCACAGTACCGTCTGCTTGGGCATCTGAAGAAAGAAGGAACGCTTTCTATGACAGCTCTCGGAACCCGCCTGTACATCTCCAAACCGTACATGACGAGTCTGGTTGATGCTCTCATCAAGGAAGGATATGTCGAGAGACTATCAGACGCAAACGACAGAAGGGTAATCAACATCTCGATCACCGAGGCCGGAAAACAGCATCTGCTTGAGGCACACCGTCTGTATAAAGATGGGATAAAAAACCTCCTTGCAGATCTGGATGAAGAGGATCTTAACAAACTCTGTGACTCTTCAGAGGTTGTATCCTCAATTCTGGGAAAACTCCGGTGATGATCCCTGTTGGGATCTTCTGTCAGGCTGAACAGTCCGATTCATGAACTAACCCATCACGGTAACACAACAAGCAATTTCATGGAAATTACTATGTCAAGTCAGATACGCAAAACATTCATTCTGGTAGTATTCGGCCTGCTGGTTGCAGCGCTGATCGCCTCTCCTGCACTTGCAGGAACCAAGTATATGTCAGGATCACCGAACATTACTGCTAGCATTGCAGGAAGCAATGAGTTCACTCCCGGAACCACGGTTCAGATGAAGGTTCTGATCCAGAACACCGGCCTGAACTCAATCAAGATGGTTCAGTCAGGAATCGTTGACCGTGACGATGTGCCAAGCACTGCAAAAATGGTGAAAGTCACCCTTAATGCAGGCGACGCCCCGGTTCTGATCAAGTCAGACCCACAGATGATCGGTGATATCAAGGCATCAAACAACAGCCAGGTCACCTTTGACATCCGGGTAAAGGACGATGCTAAAGCAGGGACCTACACGCTTCCGCTCACCATCGAATACACCTACCTTGCAGATGCTGATCAACAGGGAACTGACAGTCTGACCTATCGGTACATCAAGAAGGATCTTCAGATCGAACTGCCGTTTGTTGTCAAGTCAGCAATCAATCTTGATGTCCTCTCTGTAACTCCCGAAAACATCAATGCAGGTGGATCAGGATACGTTACCCTTCAGCTCAAGAACAGCGGTGCTGACACCGGAAAGAAGGCAATCGCCAAGCTGAGCCGCAACGGCAACTCCCCGATTGTTCCGGTTGACAGCACCGTCTACATCGGAACCTTTGAACCAGGGCAGACCGTGGATACCAAGTTCAAGGTATCTGTCTCAAAGGACGGAGAACCACAGACCTATCCACTGTCAGTCCTTGTCTCCTACGAGAACGCTGACGGAGAGACCCTTGAGACTCCGGTAGAAGAGTTCGGTGTTCCAGTCGGATCAAAAGTATCGTTCACAGTGACCAGCCCTGTAGGTGAGACCTCACCAGGAAAGAAGCAGGCAATCTCGGTCACATACCGCAACGACGGTGCAGCAACTGCATACAGTGCAGAAGCCCGTATCAGTGCTGTTGACCCGTTCACCAGCAACGATGACCTGGCATACCTCGGTGACCTCAAACCCGGCGAGTCAGGAACTGCAAAGTTTGAAATCAGCACTGCATCTGATGCAACACAGAAGACCTACGGACTCGATTCAGAGGTCAGATACCGTGACGCTCTTGATAACAGCCAGATATCTGACACTGTAAAGGTACCGATCTCTGTCGTGCCATCCGGTGGTATTGCATCGCTGCTTGGAAACCCAATTGTGATCGCCCTACTGCTCGTAATCATCATCGGTGCCGGATACACCTTCCACACCCGGCGCCAGAAACAGGTCCGCTAACCGTTATCCGGTTGTGATACCTTATGCAATCATTTTTTTCCGGTGTCTCCGATCTTGTGGTTCACCGGCCCCGTCTCGTTGCTCAGGTAGCTGTCGTGCTCATGCTGATCTCCCTTGTCGGGATGAGTATGATCTCTATGGCTACCGGAAATGACACCTATCTGGACAAAAATTCAGAGAAGGGTATCATCTCAAATCATTACTCAGATACATTCCAGCAGAATACCCTCGTACTGCTCTTTGAGTGCAACGATCCCACGAGTCCTGAGATTCTTGCTTACATCGACTCTATCATGGGGCCGATTGCGAAGCTGCAGTATGTATCCAGTACAGCCAGTGTCAATGAGGTGTTCAAGCAGGCAAACAACGGGACCCTTCCACTCTCATCTGGAGAAGTCACTGAAGTAAAACAGAAGATCGCACCAGCAGTTCTCAAGCAGTACGTCCCCTCAAACCTGTTGAACATGGCTATGGTGACTCTTGAGCCTGGTCTCAGTGACAAGAAGAAAGAGTCTGCGATGAAGAACATCCTCTCGTTCATCGACAGTACTGATATCCCTCCCGGCCTGTCTGTGAAACTGACCGGTGATGCGGCATTCAGCATGGAGATGAGGAACGAGATGGGTAAATCGATGATGACTCTTATCATGGCAGCCTTGTTACTGATGGTTGTTGTGATGGGGCTGCTGTTCTCCTATGTCAGCCATCGGTTCCTTCCGGTTCTTATCGTGACGGTCGGACTGCTTCTTACATTCGGTGTCGTGGGACTCGGGCACGTAACTGTGAGTATGGCGGTTATATCAGCCTTCCCTGTCATGATAGGGCTCGGTATTGATTATGCCATCCAGTTCCATTCGCGTCTCGAAGAAGAGGCACGAACAAATCCGCTCCCACAGGCAATCCGGACAACAATAACCAAGACCGGACCTGCTGTGATGTATGCAATGCTGGCTACATCGATGGGATTTTTCGCCATGTTCATCTCCCCGGTTCCGATGATCCAGGGATTCGGGCTTGTGAGTATCATCGGTGTGGTGGTCTGTTACCTTACTTCTCTCATCGGAATTCCACTCATTGCAATTCTGATAGATTACAAGGCAAAGGGTGCTGGAAAGTCAAAACTTACTGATAGTATCGACTTCGGACTCTCCAAGCTTGCCGTCGGGATTGCAAAGAACCCGGTACCGGTTCTGCTCGTTGTGTTCTTTGTGGCATTTGTCGGAATTCAGATGGATTCCCGTATTCCTATCGATACGAACCAGAACTCCTTTGTTCCGCCTGGTATGCCTGCAAAGGTCACACTCGACAAGGTTACCCGTATAGTTGGATCCACGGATCCGGCTCCGATCCTGGTGTATGGCGACAATGTCCTCGCTCTGGATTCGGTTAAATGGATGAAAGAGTTCACAATGCTGGAGATGAATCTTCATCCGACTAGGTTGAACAATGCAGTGAGCATCGCCGATTATGTTATCTCGTATAATAATGGGACGATGCCACAGACCCAGAGTGAACTTGATGCAGCACTTGAAAAGATTCCTGCCGGAACAAAGAAACAGTTCCTGAACGGGAAGAGCGAAGCAGTTGTCAAGTTGTTCACATCCAAGATGGAGACACCTGCCCAAAGTGATCTGAAAGATCAGATAAAAGGAGATCTGGAACTCCATCAGCCTCCACCGGGTATCAAGACCAGTATCACCGGAAGTTTCGATCTCTTCACAAACCTGATCAGCCAGTTGGTTGAGAGTAAAGAGGCGATGACCTATCTGGGATTTGTCCTGGTGGCCTTATTCCTTGGTCTGGTATACCGGAATATCAATGCACTGACCCCGGTAGTTCCGATTGTTGCCATCGTTGGATGGAACGCAGTGGCGATGTATGTGCTCGGGATTGATTACAACCCGATGACAGCCTGTCTCGGGTCAATGACAATCGGTGTGGCTGCTGAGTACACGATCCTGGTGATGGAACGGTACCTGGAAGAACGTGAGGTGACCGATGATGTCATTGAGGCCATCAAAAACAGTGTCAGGAAGATCGGTTCGGCAATCCTGGTATCAGGACTTGCAACGTTCTTTGGTTTCTCTGCACTGATCCTCTCGGCATTCCCGATCATCAGTAACTTCGGCCTTACCACCATCATCGCGGTTATGTTCTCTTTGATCGGTGCTGTGGCAGTGATGCCTGCAGTGCTCTCACTGGTTGACCAGATCGTACACCGGGTTGAGGAGGTTGAAGAAGAAGTGCTTCACATTCACCCGCATGCCCACGAGAAGAAGTAATCCGGGAATATCAGCAGATTCCTTCTGCTTCATCTTGGATCTCCCCTGATTCCCTCTCTCTTTAGTCCTTTTTTTCCACTACTAAACCCTGGCATAATCAGACCCGGGTACCGTCATCATTACTACACTCCTTATCAGACGTATCTGTATGTCTTTTCAGGATGGAGGTATCCCTGGTGTAACCGTCATGTACCAGGTTGTCAAAGTAACAGGCGATACAGAGCAGAAGACTTCTGTAGAGGTATGTACTGAGTCACGGGTGATCCTAATTCTGAATGATGTCATTATCGGTGATCTCTCGATCACCCCGGTAGATCTTGAGGCCTTTGCAGTGGGACACCTTATCTGTGAAGGATATATCTGCAGTGTGCAGGATATCAGATCCATCAGTATCTCTCTGCCTGAGATCAGGATAACAACAGTCAATCCTGAATGTTTGCCGCAGGGGCAGTTCTCAAAGAATAGTTCTGGAGGTTCATGCCGGGATCTCCTGCCTGAGGGATCGCATCCTCCCCTCCCTGATGGCTTATCCCTTGATGTGGGCACCATCTTCAGTTCAATGGCGAAGGTCAACGACTACTCGGCCATCTGGAAACGTACCGGTGGTATGCACTGCAGTCTTATCATCAGGGATGACGGAGAGATTATCTGTGGCGTCGAGGATATGGGTCGCCATACAACCGTTGACAAGGCGGTGGGTGTTGCATTGCAAAAAGGGGTTGATATCGATCGCTGTTATCTTGTCTGTTCCGGTCGTCTTCCGGTAGATATGGTAGCAAAAGCATACCGTGCCGGCATTCCTGTTGTGATCAGTAATAATGCAGCATTTGCCGGGGGAATAGAATTTGCAATAAAGACCAATATGACCCTTGCAGGATTTGTACGTCCTCCGAATATGACCATCTATACCGGTGGACACCGGATACGATCTACTCCCCAGTAGACACTATGGGTCAGGGCATGATTCTTCGGGATCATGCTCATCTACACTCTTGAAAAAAGGAGAATCCCAGTGGGTTATCCGATTGTAAACTTCTGCATCTCGCTGTTCAGCCGGGTTGCAACAGCAAACACCTGCTCTGACTGATCTGTCAGTTGATCTGTTGCTGCTGCTGCCTGCTGGCTTGCTGCTGCTGCGGAGACAGCCTCCTTGGAAGTATTCAGGACCATCTCATCCACCTCGTTGATCGAAGCGGTGATCTCTTCAACTGCTGCAGCCTGCTGCTCTGCAGACCTGGCAACTTCATCCATCCTCTCACTGATGGTCGATATTGATCCGATGATCTCGTTGAAGACCTTCAGCATTTCGGATAGTGCCTTTCCTCCGTTCTGAACCGATGTTGCACTCTTGTCCATTGTTTCAGATGCAAGTTCGGTCTTCTTCTGCAGACTCTCGATCATACCGGTGATATTCTCTGCAGACCGGCGTGATTCAAGAGCCAGTGACTTGACCTCACTTGCAACCACTGCAAAGCCTCTACCTGCTTCGCCTGCCCGTGCAGCCTCGATAGCAGCATTGAGTGCAAGAAGGTTTGTCTGACTTGCGATATCAGTGATGACCTTTGTTATCTTGCTGATGGTCTTCATCTCTTCCATGATCTCATGGACGATCTTGACCACCTGGTCGGTAGAGATCGTGATCTCTTCCATGCCGGTCTCGGCTCCTTTTGCAAGTTCGGTGCCTTTTGATGAGAGATCGCTCGTATCGATTGCCAGATGATTCACTTCATCGGCCCTGGCAGAGACAGCAGTGACGTTGACTGCAAGGTCCTCCATGGCCTTAAGAATCTGGGAAATTCCGTCTTTTCCACGTTCTGCATTCAGGCTTACAGCCTGGGCAATATCTGCAAGGGCGTTTGTTCCCTGGCTGACATCATTGATACTCCCGTGCGTCTGGGTAACAACCGAGTTCAGGCTTTTGACCTGATCGTTGATGATCCGGACAGCTTCTGAGACGTTTGCCCCGACCTGATCGAGTGCCTGTTTGAACTCAGTCCAGTCCCCCTGCATTGCTAACGCCGGATTAACCCTGCGTGAGAAGTCGTAGTCAGCATATCTCTCAGAGACGACCATCGCCTCGTTGACAGGAATAATTACAGAGTCAAGGGTCTTGTTCATCCCCTCGATGATGGTCCTGAACTCTCCGTTGTGACGTGTGGGGTCGGCCCTGATTGACAGTCTGCCCTCGGTGCCTGCTTTTCCGAGTTCATTCACATCAGTTATCAGTGATCGGATGTTATCCCTCATCCTTATGAGTGGCTCGTACATCTGATCCTTTTCTGATGCTTTTCTTATTGAGGCGGTGAGATCACCCTCTGATATTCGTGTCACGTAAACGATCAGTTCGGCAAGCCAGTCATGAACATTATTGATGGAGTCCTTGAGTTTGGCATGATCCCCGACACATTCTATCTCCACCCGATCACTCAAATCACCGCCCTTGATCTTTCTCAGCACCCTGTATCCCTGTATCACAGGATTAATGATCGTGTCAAGCATCTCGTTGATCTCGTTGATCACCTCTGCATACGCACCCTTGAACCTGGTTGAATCTCCCCGCTCCGTGATGGATCCGTTTTGGGCTGCTTTGGTTATGTGAAGGATCTCATTCTGCAGTTCGATGATGACATCTGCGACACCGTTTACTGCAATTCTGATCCGTTCATGCTCACCCTGGAATGTCTGGTCTATACGTGAGTGGATATCACCGTTTGAGATCTTGACAAGTATCTTGCTCATGTCCCTGAAGGGATAGAGGATATCATCAAGCATCTCGTTAATCCGGTTTATCAGCGTCTCAAGATCCCCATGATATCCCTGAGGAGAGATACGGGCACGAAGATTTCCTTTCTTCATCTCTTCTGAAATATTCAGGATATCCCTGATGGCACGCGATTCAGCACTGTTATCTATGATAGAAAAGATGAGAAAATCCCCGTACGCAGGATCTGTCTGCCTGATGGTTCCTCTTCCGTCAAATGTTGTATTATCCGCACGATAAAACCGCCATTCAATATTGAGAGGTTTTCCTGCAGTAACCCGGGAGAGTAGCGGCTGGATATGTTTTGCTGAATCAGATCCGTCTGGCTGTTTTAAGGGAGAGAGCCCGAGAAGATCTTTTCCGATGATGAATGAAGTATCTGTAGTTTTGAATAATTTTCCGGCAGCCTGGTTGAAACCACAGAAGCGGTTATTCTTCATGATAAGAACCGGGCAGGGAATATTGTCGATCAATGCAAGGACTGGAGGACTGTCAAAAGAATTGACAACCTCCGGATTTTCTGCGCCCATAATTTAATCTCCTCTGTAGCTCCCAGGTGAAGTGAAACACGCTGATTGACGAAGTATCAGTGGTATAGCATCTCATTCAGGCAGTATAAATAATTGTACTCTCCTGTTGTATCAGGGTTCTCATGAGTACAACTGTGATGAATCTCCTCTATATATATTGAAGCGAAACTCTCATTGAAGCCTGATTGGATATGTCGAATATGACCAGGGAAGTCAAGTTGTTATCTGCGGATTTCAAATTCTGTTTCACTGGCGGGGGCCTCTTTTGTTATGGTGAGTCGATCTACCCTGATAACATATGAGTCTCTGGCATACATTGCATCAATCATCTCCCTGACAACCTCTTCCTCACCTTCGATCACCGCTTCAACTGTTCCATCGGGACGGTTCTTCACCCATCCGTTCAGATGAAACATGGCTGCCAGATCCCTGACAAACATCCTGTATCCGACACCCTGTACACGTCCTTCAACTACTATCCGCCTCCTCTGTATTGACATGAAAATCCACGGGATAGTAGGATGCTGATCAATAAAATGTGTACCATCGGTCGTGTGTCATCCGGCAGACTAAAGCATCATGGAGTAAATATCAGCATTATACACCATATCCCAGAATTTCTGGGTTTAATGAGGGGATGTAATGATCCGGGTTCTTCTGATTCAAGGTAACGGCAGTGGTGTGCTCGTCTCTGACCTAACCGGTCAGATGGAGGTTGATCTTCTCCAGGCATCATCTCTCCAGTCAGGGAAAGTGCAGGCTGCCAGGACACCGTGTGATATCATCCTTGCCCCCTCTCCTGAATCTTCTGGTTCTGACCAACTTTCGTATTCTTCAGATCTGATAACGTGGACTAGGGAGATCAGATCTCATGGAGAGGCAACGGTCTTTCTGCTCTACACGCTTATTGACAGTTCGCTTGTAATAACCGACATCACAGCCGGAATTACATCGGTTCCATCCGGACAGACGGCGTCCCGGTCCCTGATTGCCGCATTCAGACAGGCATCAAACCGGGGACGGCTTGAACGATCGTTCAGGGCGGGTTATGATCTCCAGTCCCGCATCATCGCTACGATGCCGCTTGCGTACCTCTACCTTGACAATGGCCTGATTACCGATGCCAATCAGGCGTGTTTCGCTCTCATGGGCAGGTCGTCTGACCTTGTGAAAGGGCAACAGGTTTCTGATCTGATATATGTCGATGAGCCCGGTTCTCTACATGAGGCAATGCTGCGAACTCATGATGGTGGCATCCCGGTGCGGGTTCATCTATCACCCGGATCCGATCCCGTCGGGATATCTGGTTTATCCAGGATGTCTGGGTTCATCTTTCTTGAGGATCGCAGGGAATCTGAAGGTCTATCAACCCGACTCCGTGAGACAGAACGGGAGTGCAGGGAAAAACTCTGGCTGTCAGAAACGCTCGTGCTGAGGATGGATCCTGATGGCACCATCACTTTTGCAAACAATGCCACCCTCCGGTGTTTCGGGTATACAGATACCGGCCTGGACGGGAATCATATCAGCATCCTACTTCCTCCCGGTCTTGACCCTGAACCGGTTGCACCTGTCAGCCTCTTTCTTGGAGTTGCCAACGAGTCTGAACCGACTGCCATTCATATCATGGAGCATCAGAGAAGAGACAGCGGTAAGATCTACATCGCCTGGACAACAAAGGCATACTATACACCATCAGGAGAACTCACCGGTCTTCTCTGCATTGGAACTGATATGACAGACAAGACCCCTGAAGGGGAGGGAAGGATCAGTACACGGGTCTGGCGTGATCGGGTTATAGAAGGTACCGATATCATTCCGGAAGTATTCGATGCAATCCTCCAGGCTTGTATTGAGATAGCACGTGAAGGCCGGGAGGGCAAACCGGTGGGCACTGCTTTCCTGGTCGGTGACCGTGAAGAAGTTATGGCCCGGTCACGTCAGTTGATCCTCAATCCGTTTTATGGACATCCTGAAGAGATGCGTACGATAACCAAGAAAGACGTACGTGAGATGCTCAAGGAATATGCCCTTCTAGATGGTGCGTTCGTTGTTTCCGGAGATGGGATGCTTGAGGCTGCAGGCCGGTACATAACCGTTGACGCAAGTCAGGCATCTCTCCCGAAAGGAATGGGCACACGTCATTCATCAACAGCAGCAATAACCACGGTAACCCGTACCGTTGGATTCGTGGTATCTGAAAGCGGTGGTCGTGTATCGGTGATAAAGGACGGAAAAATCGTAAAAGTTATCGGGTAAATCGGTTCTGTTTGATCAGACCGTGATGAACATGGTCTTTTCTGCCATACAGATCGGACATTTCCATGTGTCAGGCAGATCTTTAAAGTCGACACCTGCCTGGATCTCTCCGTCTCCGGTATCCGGATTATAGATATGTCCACATATCGTGCATCTCATGGATTTCATATCTCAGAATCGGTCTCCTTTCCCGATAAAGCTGCATGATGACCAGACATTTTTGCTTGGTTATTGCCCGACAAGTCAGTGTTGAGTCATTCTGAAAAAACCGGAAATGAACCTGATCTCAAATCTGGCGCCTTCTCCATAGATGCCAGTCTCGGAGATTGATACACCAGACATTGCAAGGATCTCTTTGGCAAGGAAGAGCCCATATCCTGTGTTCTTCCCATAACCCCTGTCAAAGATCCGCATCTTCTCATGAGAGTCGATTCCGACTCCATTGTCCTCATATACAATGACGAGGGAATCCTCTTCTTCTCTGCATAAGAACCTGCATCTGGAAACCGTTTTCCCATGCCTCTCCGAGTTATCTAGCAGACAGAAGAAGACCTTCTCAAGAAGTGGATCAGCAAGTACCTCAAGTCTTTGAAGCGTTTGGTCTGTCTCAAGAGAGGTGATTGATACTCCGTCTGAAGCTTTGCGGATTACGTCGAATACCGGTTGCCATGCCGGTTCCTGCAGTCCGATATCCTGGTAAGTTCTAGTAAAGGATATCTGGTTTGTGATCGTCTCTGCTGCTGCCATTACTCGTCGCAACATGATGCAGATCTCGGAATCATTGCTCATCTCAAGTGCCATGTCTGTGAATCCGATGAGGACAGAGAGCTGGTTTAAGACATCATGCCTGGTGATACTTGAAAGAAGATTCAGTTTCAGATTTGCCTGCTTGTAGGCCTTCTCGATCTCTTTTCTGAACGTGATGTCACGCTTACTCTCACGACGTCCGATCCAGGTACCATCATCTCTGAATACAGACTGACATATATGGCTTATCCACCGTTCTTCTCCAGATTTGGTGATGATCCTGTAATCCATCTGGCAGGCCCCGGTTTCCGGGCTGATTTCACCATGGTAGTGGAACTTGATCTTCTCCCTATCATCATGGTGGGTGATAGCGATCACGAGGTCAGGATCTGAAATGAATTCTTCAGGCGAGTATCCAGTTATCCGTTCACAAGATGGCGAGACATATTTATACACGCCTTCCGGATTGATCCATGCCTCCCAGTCATACGTGTAATCGGCGAGTGTTCGGTACTTCTCCTCGCTTTCATAAACTATCTGCTCAAACACCTTTCGGTCGCTGATATCGTAGATGATCCCGATGATCCCACATACTGCACCGCTCTCATCTTGAAGAACATTTTTTGAAATGAGCACATCCATGTTTTTTCCCTGTTGGGGTGTGAAATTGTACTCATACTGCTGGATATAGGGATTTTCAATGATAAGTTCGTCCATGTACCGGAAATGCTCGGCTACATCGTATGGGAAGAGGTCATGATTTCTCTTTCCGATAATATTGTTTCTGGAAAATCCGAATAATTCCTCAAAAGCAGCGTTACAGTCCCGGTATGTTCCGTTGATATCCCGGAAAAAGACTGGTAGAGGAATAGTATCTTTGAGGGTCTTGACATAGCATCCGGCATGAAATTCGTGTTCTCTTGAAGTTTTTTCGGGTGCCGTTGCTGGACATTCACCCCTCCGCTGTTCATATCTTCCTGACACCATCCGGCTGATAGCAGTTGACAGGGCATAACTAAGTGCCACTGGTTTACCCTTCGGTATGACTAGGTCAACACCGGCGCTGATCGCCTCGATCAGACCCGATTCATCACCGCCGGAGGCCAGGATAATGAACGGGATATCCTCTCCTGATTCCCTCATCTCTCTCATAAATACAAGGCTCTCGCTCATGCTACAGCCTGATATGATGACTCTGAACCGGTGAAGTGGAATAATCTGGTGTGCCTCACTGCATGATGTAACTATTTTGAGGGTATATTCTGGATATTTTTTAAATTCTGTATCGATATCAGAACAAAAAGATGGATCTGTATCAATAAGAAGCAATGAGACCAACTGGTTCCTCCGAGTAGAGCATTCTCACTAGATATATAAAACAACTCCGGATTTGATTCCACGATTCAGAGGCGGACCATTCTCCTGATCCAAGCCGGTATATACCATGCTGATCCACCTTCCATGATACAGAGTAATAGTAATGGTCTATCTCCAGAAATATCTCGAAGATTGTGGCTGTGATCCCGATCTTGTCCAACTCATCCGTCTCATCTCACGCCAGATGGAACCTATCAGAAAGGCGTTCTTCGATAACCAGTTTTATGAGCATACTCTGAACGCATCCGGCGAAGTCCAGGCAGCTCTTGACAAATGGTCTGATGCACATCTGATCAAGGTTATCGGCGAGTCCGGCTATGTGAGGGAGATCGCGTCAGAAGAGCAGGAGGGTATTATTAGGTTTGAGGACTCCAGGCGTGAGTATGCGATGGTGATGGACCCACTCGATGGTTCGTCGCTCATCTCCACAAACCTTACCGTCGGAACGATCGTGGGAATATACGAGAGTGGCGGTGTCATGCAGAAAGGGAGGAATCTCAAAGCTGCATGTTACACCCTCTTCGGTCCGCTGACAGTACTCGTCGTATCTGTCGGGAAAGGGGTGCAGAGTTTTGCATGGGACCCCCAGTCTGAACATTATTATCTCCTGAAAGACTCATTCCGTATCCCGGAAGGCAAGATCTACGGGACGGGAGGAGTCAGAAACGACTATACTCCTGCACATGAGAGAGTCATCAATTACTTTGATGATGAAGGGTTTAAGGTCAGGTACTCAGGGTCATTTGTTGCCGACTGTCACCAGCTCCTGGTGTACGGTGGAATATACACATATCCTGCCCTGAAAAAGAGTCCGAACGGAAAGCTTCGCCTTCTTTTTGAAGCGAACCCGCTTGGATATATCATCACGCAGGCAGGAGGTGCAATAACTGATGGAAATCAGTGTCCACTCGATGTTCAGCCAGAAAAGGTCCACCAGAGGACTCCGATCTACATTGGTAGTGCGGGAGTCGTTAAAAAGATCGAAGAGATTTACAGGGAACAGTAACCCTCACGATCTTCTCTTCTATTCAGGAACCTTTAATATGCCAGCGTCCCTCACCTAAGGCAGATGGTTAGCAGCATTGTCCTTCCAATAAAAAAGGTATATTCTCTCGTTGACAGTACCATTTCAGTGGAGATGAAAGACGAAGGACGGATCTTCCAGGGCACGCTGGTCGCCGTTGATGAGTATCTGAATCTGCATCTTGAAGATAGTGTTGAGACAACAGATGCAGCAAATAAGCGGGACCTTGGCACGCTCGTCATCCGGGGAAACAACATTCTCTCAATTGCACCTGTAGCATAATCTGATCATGACCGGATCTGAAGAAGACGCTTTCCGGCTTATCGCATCGCAGCCTGATGGTGTTCTGCAGAGTGAACTCTGGAAGATGCTGGGAGTTGACAGCCGAAAGTGCTCCCGTATCGTTAAAAAACTCCTGGATACCAACCGGGTTGAGAGAATCGAGTACAGGCAGGAAGGGATCAAAACATTTCGTCTTATCGCCAAGAAAGGACCGGTGGATCCCCGTTGCCTTCTGGCAGGTGAAGAGTTAATCCCTTGTATCGCCTGCGATTTGGAATGCTCGGTGAACGAGTGTAATCTGCTCCTTGACTGGATGTATCAACTTGCCATATCAGATGTGGAAGTTGAAACTCCTGATGAGGAAGAAGAAGCGTAACCGATACTTCTCTTCTCTCTTTTTTCTGAACCTATTTAAAAAAGGGTTAGTCAAAGGGTTCGAATGGTGCATTACATTCCGTGCAGGAGATCGCAGGGATGTAATATTTATGCACATACTCCTTGACCATCCGCCGTGCTGAAAACAGAGGTGTGTTACTTTTTATAGACTCTTTCATCATCTTAACCCAGGCATGAGGGACCCCGTCAAGACCTGCGTCATAATAGAGTGGCACGATCTCGTTCTCCAGCAGGTCATACAGCTCAATGGCATCCTCCCAGTCCCGGTCACCGTTGTTGTTCTTTGGATTGTTTCCAAATATCCAGCCGTTCTTTTTGTTGTATCCCTCAAGCCACCAGCCGTCACCGATGGACAGGTTGAGCACCCCGTTTACTGCTGCCTTCATCCCGCTCGTTCCACTCGCCTCAAGGGGAGGAACTGGGTTATTCATCCAGATGTCCACACCCTGGACAAGGTATTTAGCGATCTGCTCCCCGTAGTCTTCAATGAAGGCGATTCTCCCACCAAACTCAGGCTGCTGTGCATACTGATAGATACGCTGCAGGATTCGCTTTCCTTCGTCATCGGCAGGATGGGCCTTTCCTGCAAAGATGATCTGTACCGGCTTCCAGGGGTTGTTCAGGATCTTTTTGATCCTGTCGAGATCCCTGAAGATGAGGTCGGCACGTTTGTACGTTGAGAACCGGCGTGCAAATCCTATGGTGAGCGTGTTCGGATCGATCAGGGCACCACCGGCAACAACATTTGCACAGTCTGCCTGGTATTTCATCCAGTCACGCCGTTTGAACTGGAGGATACGGTTGATCAACTTGATCTTCAGACCATAATGGAGTTCCCAGAGCTTCGCATCAGGAATCTGGTCAATGAGTGCCCAGACATAATCCTTGTCATGGTGGTCAAGCCAGTCCGGACAGATCGCTGAGAGATACCTGTTGATCAACTGGATCAGACGTGGGTTCATCCAGGTCGGAACATGGACACCGTTCGTGATGGATCCGATGGGAACGTCGTCGAGTTTCTCCTCAGCCCAGAGGAAATGCCACATCTTCCGTGCCACCTCCCCATGCTTAGCACTCACTCCGTTCGAGTAAGCAGACATTCTGAGTGCAAACGCAGCCATGTTGAACATATCAGGCGGGTCTTCCTGGTGTGTTCCTGCTTTCAGGAACTCATCACGTGACATTGTTATTGCCCCGTAATACTGGCTGAAGTACTTGTCAACCATCCAGTGGGGGAACTTGTCATGCCCGGCAGGGACCGGCGTATGGGTGGTGAAGAGGGATGTTTCTTTTACGTGCCGCCATGCATCAACAGGATCAAGCCCTCCCTCGACCTTCTGTCTGAACCGCTCAACTAGGGCGAACGATGCGTGCCCTTCATTCAGGTGAATGGCCGAGTACTGAATTCCCAGCTCCTGGAGCAGATGGGTTCCACCCACTCCGAGTACGATCTCCTGCAGAAGCCGCATCTCGTTGATGCTGCTGTAGAGCCTGCTGCTGATATTACGCAGGTGTGGAGGGTTTTGTTCGATCTCGGTGTCGATGAGATAGAGGATGACTCTCCCGATATCTACTCGCCAGATTGAGAAGTGTATCTGCGGCGTGATGAACGGAACCTGAAGTACCAGTTGTTCTCCGTCTTTATTGAGGACCCGTTTGATCGGAGCGTTGTCCCGGTCAAGTTTCTCTTCCACATCCTCCTGCCACCCATCGCTGCGGACCCGTTGGTGAAGATATCCGTCCGCGTACATGAATCCGATGGCCACGAGCGGAACACCGAGATCGCTGCACTCTTTCAGGTGGTCACCTGCAAGAAAGCCGAGTCCACCTGCATAGAACGGGAGTGAGTGTTGCAGTCCGTATTCTGCAGAAAAGTATGCGATCTTATGGCGCTGGTGTTCAGGATAATACTCGGTAAACCACTGGTTTTTAGCCAGCATGTACCGCTGGAACTTTGCTATGACCGCATCGTACTGGTTTGTATACTCAAGATTCTCACTCCCTTCATCAAGGATTTCTGGAGGGAGCTGTTGCAGCATCAGTACCGGGTTATGAATACTCTCTTTCCAGACCTGCTTGTTCAGATTTTTAAACAGCATCTGGGCTTCCGGATGCCAGGATGACCAGAGATTATAGGACAGGTCAATCAGTCCGGATAACCGGTCAGGTATATGATCAAAATCGATCCATCGAATGCCTATCATATGAATATCTACTCCGGTACTCGGTGTTAGGAGATTATTTGAACGAGTACATAACTGTTGTGATGCCTCGTTCAGATATTTGATATCAAAAAATCTGCCTGAAAAAAAGTACCCCCGGACGGATTCGAACCGTCGTCATCGGAACCAAAATCCGAGATGATTGACCGCTACACTACGGGGGTGAGTTGCACTTTGTTCTCCTGTACAGTGACCGGAGCACAAGGCCAGTATCTATTGGATCTGATCGGTTATAGACCGTGCTGATTGGATTGCTCCTGTAGACATATCACTACTGATTCCAGTGATCCTGTTATCTGGCTATCTTCTCTTGAGCAAGCCTGGAAATAACTCTTCGATGTGGTCGGCGACATCAGGATCAAGTCCTATCTTTCCTGCTTTGCGTACCTGTTCGCGGATGAATTGATCCTTCTGTTCTTCATTCAGGGTCCTGTATGACTCCTTCGTGCTCCTTCCTTCTGCTACCCAGGAGATCACGTAATAATGTCTGACCCCGTGAGTGTCTGTGGTGAGATAGAGATCTTCACCATGGGCAAAGTCAGTCCCGGTCCGTGTTACTGATCGTGGCTGGCGAGTAACGTTGACATCAGTTTCGGGGTTGATCTCAAGCCACTTTCCATCAGCGGTCCCTATGGTCTTCTTCATCTATCCGGTACTGGGATGACCTGGTATACTATACTACTGCTATTCACGTTCAGAGGCAGAGAGAGGGAAGTAGTCATGGTAGACTCTGCGCCGTTCATCAAGATCGGTGTGTAGGTATACCTCGGTGGTTTTGATCGAAGCATGGCCCAGATTCTCCTGGACCACCCTGAGATTTTTAGATCTCCGGTAGAGTTCACTTGCGTAACTGTGCCTGATCTTGTGAGGAGTGATCCCTTCAGGTGCATATTTTCTGAAGATATGCTGCACAGTCCGTGGTGAGATGTTTTTGCCCTGCTGCCCGAAGAAGAGCGGACCGCTGAGCCGGTCTGCAACCATGAGGTCGATCTCATCAAGGGTCTCCTGATCAACAAACACCATCCTGATCTTTCCTCCCTTTCCCCTTACTTTGATCATCTGGTCATCGATATCGATGTCCTCGACATTAATTGAACAGAGTTCAGAGACCCTCACACCTGTTGCATAGATGATCCTGACGATCAGCCTGTCCCGTGAATAAGGGATCGATCTGAGCAGTCTGATCACCTGGCTGTGTTTGAGATATCTGAGTTCTACATCCTTCACCCGTGGACGATCGATGCGGGGCACCGGATTTACGGCAAGCACATCCTGCATGATCATGAACCGGTAGAAGGAGGAGAGGGAGGAGAGGATCCTGTTGAGAGTGGTGGCATGGTACTCCCGGCTCTGTGTGAGGAACGAAAGGTACTCCGTGATTGCGATCGCATTCACCTCAACCTCGGTCTCCAGCCTCACCGGATGTTTATGAAATGAATCAGGTGTGATAGCAGCACGACTGTTTCTGGTCAGCCAGATGTAGTGACCAAACCTGGTCAGTGTCTGGTCATAACTGAGTAGTGTTTTCGCCGAATAATTGCGCATTTTCAGATACTGGATGAACTGGGGAATCCATTCTGAAAAATATCCTGAATTCACGTGTTTATATGTCTAATTTCTATTTTAATAACTTTTACGCAGAATACCTATTCTGCGCAATATGTGATCAATGAAATCATGATCCATCGTTGATACTTCATCACCTGGTCACATCCCGAACATCAGTACCTGAACCGATCAAAAGAGGAGTGGATCAACATGCTGATCCGATGGACACCTGCCGCATGATCACGACCGGGTCATCGACTGCAAACTCAAGACTGAGTTCAAGGTCCTGGTGTTCAGTCAAAAATGATCGTATCAGTCCCAGACTGAATTTGTTGTCCGGATGATCAAAGAGGAGGTGTTGTTGTTCAGACTCAGGACCGGGACTTCCTGAAAGATGACTGAACTTCATCCCAAGTGCTGCCATCCCATCAAGCAGATCCTCGTAATGCAGGCCCCTGACTATTGATGTACACCAGAGGTGTGGAAAGTCTGGACAGTACCCCTTAATACTACCTGCCCCTAGAATTTTCAGTTCTTCAGGTGTTACGCCAAGGTATGCTGGCCCGAATTGAAGATCAGGGAGGCTTTCAATGATATATCTGGGATCCGGATATTGATCAAGAAATTCATGGAACCTGGCGATAGCCTCTTCCTTATGTCCCTGTACATACCTGCCGGCATGGAGCACGATGATATCAGAGCCTGTGCGGTCTGCGGCCTCAAGGGTCTGGCTCATCGCTGTCTCCATGTGAGTCCTGATATCAGGTATTCCTACAGAGAAAAGATCAGGATCACACGGGTTCACCTGGTGGAAGTGGTGGGGAGCATGGATGCGGATCTTTCCTTTATACGACTCGAACGGTTCGATGGTTATCTGAAAGTCCGAATCAGATTGTGGAATTACCAACAACTGCACATGGCCGATCAGATCTCTGTCAAGCAGATATGCTCTTGAAGGGAATATTTCTGGATGGGTGAGCAGACATCCGGCTCCAAACCGGGTTGGCTCAACCGCGTTCAGTAGTCCCACTCTCCGGCTGATGAGTACCTGGACATATAGTAATGCTCCTGGTATTCACTATCTTTATCACCACTGTCTCTATTATTATGTAAACAAGAATCGGAATTCATAACCCCTATATCTCTGTATTGCATATTACAATAGTATCCCGAAACCCCCCGTGATATCTATGAGTGCAGGAGAAATAACAGATGAGTGACTCTAAAAAGGATTACTCAGTCCTAATCGTTGAGGATGATCCGATCATAGCCCGGGTTCTGGAGACGATCCTAAAAGATAGTGGCTTTCTCGTCGATGAACCTGTTAACTCGGGTGAAAAGGCAATAACCCGGGTTGCGGCAAAAAAACCAGGAATCGTCCTCATGGACATCGATCTCCTTGGACATCTGTCAGGGATCGAGACGGCCAGGATTTTGTTTCACATATTTAACACTCCTGTAATTTTTGTGACCGGCCATGACGAAGAGGATGTGCTCAGCCATGCGAAAGAAGCTGATCCCTTTGGTTTCCTGGTGAAACCGATCAACCAGAATATCCTGAATACGACAATACAGGTGAGTGTCAATCTGCACGAGAAACTTTCTGGCACCACCGAAGGAAAGACCGGGGGTCTGACCCAGGCACAGTGTGAAGACCTTGCAGGATCACTCAAGGCTGTCATCCTGCTGGATGACCGCAACCGAATCATATGGCTGAATGATGCAGCCGAATACCTGCTTGAGAAGGCGGGTTCTGATCTCCTGTTAACAGATGCGCCCTCATCCATTATGATGGAAGACCCGGACTCCGGTGAGGCGATAGATATCTTCTCGCTCGATCCCACGTTTGAACGTCCACTAATCCTGAAAGATCTTCAGAAGACAAAATCGGTGATACCGAGGATATTTATGATCAACGACTCATTTGGTGATATCAGCGGGTACTTCCTTGAACTTAACCCGGCAGATGAATAATTCATCTGCATTTCTTACACGTTGAATTATATCCGAAACCGTCCACCTCATCATCACTTCCATGAACCTGCGAAGTAAGACACTGTTGATCCTTGGTCTTACGCTTCTTGGAGCGATAGCACTGATCCTCGGTCTGTCTTATACCGTCCTTATGGGGAGTTATGCAGGTTTTGAAGAGAAGAGCATCCGGGATTCGGTAATACAGGAGCTCAAGGCGATCAAGTATGAACAGAGCCTTGTGGAATCAAAATCTGGTGAATGGTCGCGTTGGAATGAGACCTATCTGTTTGTCAGGGGCGAAAACCCTGCATATGTAGAGCAGAATCTTAACCAGGATTCGTTTGAGAATCTCGGTGTTGATCTGCTTGTCTTCCTGAACCAGAGTCGTGATGTCATATATGCAACCGGGTACAACACGACATCACATGAGATTGAGGAGATTACAGATGCTGATCTTGCATCAATTCTCTCTACTCCATATCTCTTCTCGCATGATACTCTCATCAGCAGTAGATCCGGATTTCTCGTTTCTGGTTCGTATCCCCTCCTCGTCGTGTCCCAACCGATTCTTACCAGTATGTATGAAGGGCCATCGGCAGGGTATCTTATCTTTGGCAAATATCTTGATCCTGAAGAGATTCGCAAACTATCTGATATAACCTCACACCCTCTCTTAGTGTCTCCGGTATCTGGCCTGGTACAGGCTCTCGACTGGGAGCATGTCGGCAGCCTGAATGCTACAAGTCCCCTGATCGCAATTGCTGTATCTGGTGCTGATACTATGGAAGGTTCCATACCGATCAGTGATATTTCAGGGCAGAATGAGTTCCTGTTGCAGGTTACAGAAGACAGGAGCATCTATAACCAGGGTCTGACCACCATCGGGAGTTTTATTGCATTGCTTGTGGTCATCGGGCTTGCTTTTATTCTCATAACACTGGTCTTCATGGATCGCCTGGTTCTCAGGCGGCTTGGTATACTTATCACCCGTGCCAGAACGAAGAATGCCCCCATGAGCGTGGTTAATGATTCCCTGTTTTCCGGTGGGGACGAGCTCTCTGAACTTGCCCATGCCCTGACTCCTGTATTTGACAGGGTTACCAGGTCAGAGGCCGAACTCCTTGAAGCACTGCGAAAGACAGAAGAGAGTGAGCAGAAGTACCGTGAGCTTGCCGATTCGCTGCCTGAGTTTGTCTTTGAGGTCGATCTCTCCGGTCGCCTGACGTTTCTAAACCGGCTTGGATTCCAGGTCTCCGGGTACCGGCCTGAAGACCTCCGCGATGGACTGTATGCTGTGAATCTGGTTGCACCAGAGGATCAGCAGCGGCTTGTCGGGAACATGCAGAGGATAGCAACAGGTGAACGGATATCTGGGCAGGAGTACATGGCTGCCCGCAAGGATGGAACCCGTTTTCCCATGGTATTCTACTCCATCAGGGTCATGAAGGATGATGTCGCCGTTGGTCTTCGCGGGTTTGCTATCGACATTACCGAGAGAAAACTGATGGAGGCATCGAACCGGAAGCTTGCCGACATCGTTCAGCACACACAGGCTGGTATCATCACCGGATCCGGGGATGATGTTGATGTCATAAATCCTGCATATGCACTGATGCACGGATACACAAGGGAGGAGATCGCTTCAGTCCCTATGACCTCGCTCTTCTCACCTGATCTCCGCAAGGATTTCCCGGCTTATCTGCGCAAGGCAGAAAACTGGGGGCATTTCGTATTTGAAGCAGAGCATATGCACCGGGACGGGACGCTCTTTCCTACCCTGAATGATCTTACGGTAATCTCTGTTCAGGGGAATAGCCCATACTGGATCCTGAACGTCCAGGATATCACTGAGCACAGGCTGGCATGGAAGATTCTCATGGAGAGTGAGTCACTCCGTGAGTCGCACCGCCAGCTCAAGGATGTGCTCTCGCGTCTCCCTGATGCAACCTTTGTGGTCGACAAGGATGGCTGGGTTATCCTCTGGAATGCTGCCATGGAGAGTCTGACAAAGATCAGCAATGAACAGATCATCGGGAGAGGGCAACAGGAGTATGCAATCCCCTTTTACGGGTATAAACGCCCCCTACTCATAGATCTAATCCTCAACCCCTCCCTCTCTGGTGAACAGTATTATACAGATGTCACCAGGCATGATGGAACGCTCTCTGTGGAAGAGTACCTTCCTGACACCGTGAACGGTCCGATGTACCTCTCGGTCGTGGCAAACCCACTCTTTGACTCCCACGGAAGACTCATCGGGGCAATTCAGAGCATCCGTGATGTCAGTTCACGAAAGATTGTCGAGGAAGCACTCATGAGGACCAACGAGAAACTCAACCTGCTTTCTAGCATCACCAGGCATGATATCCGCAACCGGATTACGGTGCTGTTCGGTATCCTGCCGATTGTAAAGAGGATGAGTTCCAGCCCTGAGATGACCGAGATGGTTGACATGCTTGAAAAAGCAGCATATGCGATACGGGATCAGATCGAGTTCACCGGGGATTATCAGGATATGGGTGTCCATGCACCTGAGTGGCGGGAAACCGGAGAATTGATCGAGCAGATCTCACAACAGGGTCTTATTTCCGGTGGGGTTATTGCGAACGATCTTCATGGTCTGAGCATCTATGCAGATCCACTTCTCGAGCGTGTGTTTTACAATCTGGTGGATAATGCATCCCGTCATGGAGCACATGTCACACGTATTCATGCTTATTTTGTTAAACGTGATCAAAAGGTTTTCATCATTTTTGAGGACAATGGAACCGGTATTCCAGAGGATCTCAAGGAGCGGATATTTGAACGGGGATATGGAAAAAACACTGGTCTCGGCCTCTTCCTGGTCAGGGAGATCCTCTCGATCACCGGGATTACCATCACTGAAACCGGGATATATGGGGCTGGAGCCCGGTTTGAGATCGTAGTCCCTGATGGATGTTACCGTATTAAGTCATGAAAATTCAGGGTTTAACCGAAAATGTCCTCTTACCAGAGGAAATAAAAAAATGTAACAATGTACGCCCAGATCGGAATTCGAATCCGAGTCGTCGGCGTGACAGGCCGACATGATAGGCCACTACACTATCTGGGCACGAGATTGGCTGCTGGAACCTTCTATATGTTATCACTCTCAGCTTATAAACTCAGCATACGCCCTTTCTCTCACATCCACATCAGTGGAACTTATCTCATTCTGCGATCCATGGTAATAGAATGGATTTGGCTCATCGTTCACATGATCCAGGCAAGTATCATAAGTTCAAGAAGGTTGATGGAGCTTCATACAACCAGGTGAATCAGTTCCTGAGGAAGCGGACCTTCATTACCGCGCGGGAATGGGCCATATCACGACTCTGCGCTGATTTTCAGACCTCTTCGGGAGCAGAGATGACATTCATCGGGCGGAACCTGCCAGAACTGGTTCCGTTCATGACCGGAACATATTCTCCGCAAGCAGTGAATCAGGCCCGCAGTTCATTCAAGAAGAAGGTGAACAAAGCAGGAGCTACGTTTCTGTATGGGGCCATGTGTGGTTTTTACACTCCTGAAGAACTTGATGATCTCCTCTTTGAGGCGAGCGAGGTTGCCAGGTTTCTGCTTGAGATAGAGAGTACTGCCATCGGCGTGGATGAGGAGATTGAGATTGAGGATCAGGTGACCAACATCATGCGTCAGGTTGCCGAGGCCTCTGCCCGCTTGTTACAACTCCGGGAAGAACAGCAGAAGGCAAAGTTAGAAAAACGACGCAAACAGACGAAAGAAGCAGATGATCAGGATGATTCTGAAGATCCAGGGGTTGAAATGCCTGATTCAGAGTCTGATATGATGTGATGTTCATGGCAGAAGCAAAGAAAAAGCAATTATTTGGAACAAATGGTGTCAGAGGTGTCGTTGGTGAATTGATGACGCCTGAACTGGTCATGAAGATTGCGATGGCAGTTGGCAGTATGCGCCCGGGAACTGTTGCAGTCGGAAGGGACACCAGAACTTCGGGTCCGGCCCTGATTGAGGCCGCCAAAGCAGGTCTAATGGCAGTCGGCTGTGATGTTGTAGACTGTGGGATTCTGCCGACACCCGGTCTTCAGTATCTGGTGAAGGAGCACTTTGATGCCGGGGTCGTTATCACCGCCTCACATAATCCTGGTAATTACAACGGTGTCAAGGTCATCGAGCCAGATGGAACGGAGATGGATGATGAGAACTCCATCGCTGTTGAACAGCGGGTCTTCTCAGGCACCTTTGAAACCAAAGGATGGGAAGAGGTGGGCTCCAGTCGTTCGGCTCCTGATATGTACCAGGAGTACGTGGATGGAGTGGTTGCCAAAGTACCGGCCGGAATTGGCAAAGGAATGACAGTAGTGATAGATCCCGGGTGCGGAGCAGCATACTGGACGACTGCAGCCATTCTCTCAGCTCTTGGGTGCCGTGTAATGACCCTGAATGCACAGCCTGATGGCAGATTCCCTGCACGAAATCCTGAACCTTCAGAGGAAGGTCTTGCTCCGATGGCTGATCTGGTCAGATCGATCGGTGCACATTTCGGTGTCGCCCATGATGGCGATGCAGATCGTGCTGTCTTTATCGATGATAAGGGGCGATTTGTTGAGGAAAACAAGGAGTTTGCCCTCGTGGCTGATGCAGTCTGTCATGGGAAGAGCGGAATTATTGTCACACCGGTAAGTTCTTCACGCCTTATTGAACAGATTGGAGAGCGTCACTCATGTACTGTCGATTATACAGCAGTCGGGAGTATTTATGTGGCACGGCGAATGCGTGCCCTTCTCGATGAAGGAAAATCTGTTATCTTTGGTGGAGAAGGAAACGGAGGGCTCATTTATCCAAACCACCAGTTCTGTCGTGATGGCGGAATGACCGCCGCAATGATGGTGCATCTTCTGTCTCTGAAGAAAGAGTCCCTCAGCAGCCTGGTTGATAATCTTCCTCCATCGGTTATGCTGAAGCATAAATTCCATACTGATAAGGCTCCGGCCATGCTTCAGGCAGTGAGGAAAAAATTCTCCAACGATGAAATCAACGGAATTGATGGACTCAGGATCGATCGTGCTGATGCCTGGGCACTCATTCGTCCATCAGGTACAGAACCTCTTGTCCGGTTATATATCGAGTCTCAGACTGAAAATGTCGCCAAGGCTTTTGAGAAAGAGATTATGGATTGTATTAATCCAATCCTGAAATAATCCTTTCAACTTCATTCAATTTTTATATAAATTCGAAAATATTAAAATTCCTGTTGTTTTCAATAAGTAGGTATATTTAAATATTAAATCATATTATGCTATATATCACGATGAAAAGAAAAAACCAGAATTCAGGATAATTTCCAAAAAATTATACCTGTGGAGATCGACTCATTATTATTCATACGATCAACGCAGGTCGCCTGCCATCCGTGCATATATATGTCGAAAAGTCCCATCATGTGGGATGACTATATCCTCTTTTTCGGACCTAGATCTTTCGCCACCTATTCTTCGTGCCCTCTCTGATATGGGATTTGAAGAACCAACGCCGATTCAGAAGCAGGCGATCCCACTCCTTATGGCCGGGCAGGACATTGCCGGCCAGGCTCAGACCGGCACCGGGAAGACTGCGGCATATGCAATCCCCGGTATCGAGCGATGCAAGGAAGAAGTCAGGGCAGTTCAGGTCCTAGTCCTTTGTCCAACCCGAGAACTCTGTGTCCAGATTGCTGCCGAATACTCCCGCCTTCTCAAATATAGAAAAGATATACATGTCCTTCCGATATATGGCGGCCAGGCAATTGATGGTCAGATACGAGAATTAAAACGCGGAGTTCACATCTGCATCGGAACACCTGGACGTGTTCTGGACCATATTGCGCGCACGACCCTCAGTCTCTCGAATGTTCACCTGGTTGTGCTTGATGAAGCAGATCAGATGCTTGACATGGGATTCAGGCCTGACATAGAGAGTATCCTCTCTTATGTTCCCCGGGAACGTCAGACCGTCATCTTCTCTGCAACGCTGCCAAAACCTATCCTTCAGATCTCACGCCGGTATCAGCGTGACCCTGAAATGGTCAAGATCGCACATAAGGAACTGACCGGTCCGGGAATTGACCAGTACTTCATTGAACTTGTGGAGTCAGCAAAGGATGATGCCCTCTTCAGGCTACTCGATCGACACACTCCCTCCCGTGCGATGGTCTTTGCCAATACACGAAGGATGGTCGACCTTATTGCCAGCAAACTGAAGGCCCAGGGATATCTTGCAGAGGCACTTCATGGTGATATGAAACAGCGTGAGAGAGATCGCGTAATGGGCGGATTCCGTCATGGTTCAATTAGTATCTTAGTCGCCAGTGATGTTGCTGCCCGAGGAATTGATGTTGAGGACGTCGAGATGGTCTTCAACTATGACCTCCCCCAGGACATCGAGTACTATGTTCACCGTATCGGCCGGACAGCACGTGCAGGCAAAGGCGGAAAATCGGTAAGCTTTGTTATGCCTCGTGACCGCTGGAGGATGAAAGACATCCAGCGGCAGACCAACACCCACATGCACCGGATGATGATCCCGACTGCTGCAGAGATTGCAGAAGCACGGGCGAAAGAGACCATCTCAAAGATCAAGACCGTTATCGGCAGTGAGGATCTCACAAAATATCAGGAAGTGATCCAGGAACTGGTTGCTGAAGGTTTTGATCCGGTTCAACTTGCTGCAGCATTCCTGAAAGAGAAGAGTGCTTACACCGGATCAGGTGGAAATGAAATTCCAGAGAATCAGTTATCTGAGCAGCCTGGTTCTGCAAGACTTTTCATCTCTGCAGGAAGAAAGGATGGGTTCAGCCCACGTGATATCGTCTACGCGGTTTCTTCGGCATGCAACATGCCGGAGCGGGCTGTCGGGGATATCCAGATGTATCCGGCATACTCCTTTGTCCAGATCCCCTCTTCATACGTAAACCGGGTGATCTCCCGGCTTGACGGAGCAGAGATTCGGGGCGTTCGAATTGGTGTGAGCCCTGCACGGCCACGTCAGTAATCCCAAACCCTTTTTTTAAAACCGGTGAATCTCAAACGGTGAAGTTCCGTTTATCGCTTCTACCAGTGTTCTGACCTGGATGTCGATAACATCCTCTCTGATGGTCTGTTGATATCGCTCGATCAGTTTTCTGATCAGTGACTCTGAGAGGATACAGCGTTTTTCTCCACACTCATACGAGTTTGGTGTGATCTCACCGGTGTGAATGAGATCAAGGGTTACGAGGTCTATCATTCTTGTCTTCCAGCAATTAACTAGATCCAATGCAAGTGACCGTTTACCCCTGTTGAGTAGACCCAGGTCAGGATCGAGATGGACCCCCACAAGTGCCCTGGTACAGTCCGCTGTAATCATGCCATACCCAAATGAGAGGATGGCATTCACAGGGTCACGGTATGGTCTGCCTGTTCTTCGCTTAAAGTTCAGATCAGACGGGGTAAGTCTGCTCATGATCTCGTAAAACATATCGCCGATGAGCCGGTCGACCCTGCCTATCTCATCGATCCTGATCAGGCTGTCCAGTTCATCAACTGCCCGGTCAAGAATATCCAGTTCACCGCTAAAGAGGATCTTTCCTTCTTCTTCCTCGTTCCACCGTTCGATGGCAAGCATTCTCTCCCGGGCTGCTCCTTTCGCACATGTCAGGGCATAACTGAATGGTGAGACTCTGTTCTGGTTTTCCCTGATGGTCTCATCCATTGTATATCCGTATGGTTTCAGGTATCCTGCTGGTTCTCCGTCTGACTCAAGAAATGAGACAAAGACCTGGTTGCTCAGCAGGGTTGTGATCGCTGAAGTCTGGATCTGGTGCCCTCCCATGATCAACAGGTGATCGAGATCTTTGAGTGGGAGCTCGGTGATCGATCCCCGGTACTGAATTGAAAGGGTATCCCTGGTAGCCTTAATGTGGGAGCCATGCCCTGCAACAACTTTCCATATCGGATACCCTCTTGTACTCATGGTAAACCTGTGTGTATTACGGTTCGCTGCTGTAAACCCAAATTTTTAATCATAGACGATCGGCGACCTGGTACTGAAAATTTTATTTTTCATTAGATAGATTCTATATTTGATTCATGGGCCTGAAGGTATGGAGCGTGGCACTGGTCTTCACTCTTCTGCTTATCATATTCATCGGGTACCTGACCGGTCTGCTCTCGCCACTCAACTCAGCAATGCTGCTCTGTGTCCTCATGATCTTCTTTGTTGCGTATATCTCACTTACCAGGAGGGATCCGACGACCAAGGTTCCGACACCCCTTGAACTGGAGAAGATGAAACGGAGAAGGAGGGCCGAACAGAGCGGTATTCGCATTGAACCCGATGACAAACTCTGATCCACCTTATTTTTTAATTTCTACCAGGTATCCGTCGGGATCCTGCAGGTAGTATCCTAAAGGTTCTGGATTATCCGGAGGGTGTAAAGTGACACATCCAGGTTCGCTGATTGCATCATGTCCGTTGTACCTTGCCGAGATACATAGATGATCCAGTCCGAATCCACCTGCTTTCATCGGTGTTCCATCAGGATTCACGACCTGATACAGGATGACAACAGGCGAACCTCCTGGTGTTCCCATCCAGATTAACTTCTTCTTCCACTCATTCTGGATGAAGGTCTTCGGTGTAATATCCGTAAGGCCGCATTTCTCCTGGTAAAATTTTTTGCTCTCCTTCATATTGTTGACATAAAGCACAGCATGTCCAAGACCTGTCAGAAATTCTCCTTTTCTCTCTGGTGATGAGATCAGTTCAATCATCCTTCCGTCCGGATCCCTTATGTAGAGCGAATGTTCACCGGAGTTAACTGAGTACTCAAGGCCGTCCGTTCCGGTGTCTCCATGCTGAAATGGAACATCTGCTATGTCCATGTCCCAGGCCAGATCATCTGTGTCAATATCTGCCGAGAGGTAGCATGAGAATCCGTACAGGGTGTTTCCGGTGACAGATCTGGTATATCCCTTCTCCGGATGAGTCTGCTGCACGAGTATCAGGTTAACTGAACCCTCACCGGTACTGCAGTGGCATATGTCAGTGAACATCTGCTGATAAGCTGCAGGATTTGCCCGGCTGATGAGGTTTCTGACCATTGCAGGGCCCCGTGTAACCAGTGAATGTCCGTATTTAAGTCCGGTTGACTGTTCTCTGAGTGAGATTGGATCTGAGACATTCATTCGCAGGATTTTTTTATAAAAATCCATGCTCCGCTGCAGGTTTGTCACATACAAGGCGATATGAGTAATTTCTATAAGATCGTCTCCCATTGGATTCCCTGAATTCTCAAATCTTATAGTGCGTACAGAGGAATGAACGTGACTATTTGTATCGGGAGAAAAGTTATTGAAATTTTGCTGCACTTTTTTCCAGTGCTGCAATTGCAGGGAGTTTCTTACCTGTCAGGAATTCTATACATGCCCCGCCACCGGTGGAGATATGGGTGAAACGGTTGTCATATCCCATCTTTTCGATAACCGCTGCGGTGTGGCCTCCCCCGACTACCGAGAACTGGACATCTGACGCTGCCCTGATGATCTCATAGGTTCCAAGTGCGAAATCGGCCTCTTCAAAGAGTCCAGCTGGTCCGTTCAGAACCACCGTCTTTGAATTCTTGATGATCTCAAGGCATGATTTCAGTCCTGTTCCGCCAATATCCAGGATTGGGCAGTCAGAAGGGATCTGATCCACTGGAATTTCCACCCGGACTCCGTCTTTGCGGATAGCAATCTCTTCAGGAACAAAGACTTTCTCTCCGAACTCATCAAGAATCGTTTTTGCTATCGCGATCTGGTTATCATACCCGAGCTGGGTGATCAGGTCTGCTGAAGGTTTACCGATAGCGATCCCTTTTGCAGCTAGGAAGATATTTGCCACAACTCCGATGGTGATGACCCGGTCTGCGATACCATTTGAAAGTACATGGTGGGCCACATCAATGGAATCATCTACCTTTGTACCCCCGAGGACAAAGGTGACCGGCCTTGGAGCTCCTTCAAACACACGAGAAAGGTTTGAAATCTCCTTCTCCATAAGGAAACCTGCCACAGATGGCATAACCTCTGGAAGGCCTACTATAGTAGGCTGTGAGCGATGTGCAGTCCCGAAGGCATCATTCACAAAGATATCTCCCATTTTTGAGAGGTTTCTGATGAGGAGTGTCTTGGCTGATTCTTCTCCGTTGAGCTTCAGGTTCTCCTCAGCATTGAATCTGACATTTTCGAGCATGATAACATCTCCGGGACGGGCATTTCTTACAGCATCCTGAGCGGTGTGGCCGAAGATATCATCGATGAATGTCACCGGTTTTCCCAGGAGCTGTTGGAGTCGGGCTGCATGAGCCTCTAAAGAAGTGAAATCCTTCTTTCCCGGTCTGCTCTGATGAGTGACGATGATGCATATCGCATCCCTGAGCGCCTGGATTGTTCTGAGATGTTCCCTGAAGCGTTTGTCATCAAGGATCACTCCTGCCTGTGGGTCAATCGGTGAATTGAAGTCAACCCGGAGGAGGATCTTCTTTCGGGAGATGTCAATCTGGGATAAATTTTTAATCATAACAATCAGCGGCCGGTGGCCGATTATGACGAATATCAGTAGCGTTAATAGTTGATCGCTTTATTTTTATGTATTTGGGTTTGGAACGGGGGTAAGTGGGTCAGTGCCGTTGACTGGTAGGTTTACAGATACCATTTCATGTTATCCGGCCTCCTGGTTCTGGATTTAAGTGATGAACTTTATCTGATCAGCAGAATACATCTCACATGAACAAAATCAAAGACTATTATACCATCAGACTACCTGCTGAGAATTATCTTGCGAGCGGTGTGGGCTTGAAAAACCAAATTGTATTGTTGTTTAGTAACCCTGAAGGTATCGGTTTCATGGTTGAGTGAATCGGAGCCTAAATTTCGTTTTTATAACCCGGTTATATCCCCTGATCTGAGTCATAGATGAACATCAGATTGGATCTTAAAAATATAATGAATAGCATGGTGATATAGTGAGGTAATTTTTAGAGGAATCATAAATTAGGGCCTAAAATACCCTTTATTTCCCTGGCTCCAGATGTGTCCCGGATTTAACCTCTTATGCGACGTAATTTTTAAAACGAACCAAATTAGTAATCAAACTCCAGGGGATACATCTTGGATTATATCACAACATCAAATTCAATATCAAATAAGACATTCTATTATGTACGAGATGTCCCAGATAAAACCTACAGAAGATATCCGTTCTGTTACAGATCTGAAACGTAACACCCGTGAAATTCTTGATCAGATTCATACCACCGGCCGCCCGGTAATTCTCACGGTAAATGGACGGGCCGATTCTGTTCTGATGGATGTATCAATGTATGAAAAAAACCTGCAGGCAGCAAACTTTGCACGATTGCTAGCGCCAGCAGAACAGGATCTGGAGCAAGGTCATGTACGTCCTGTTCGTGAATTTATAGCAGGATTCAAACGTGACAGAGACATTCAGGGTTGAAATCACTTCTGCTGCTGAGCGGGACATCGAGGATATCTGGGAATATATTGCATATGATAATCCCGAAGATGCATCCTTTTTTATTAGCAACCTGGAAGAACAGATTGTGACACTTGAATCCTTCCCGTTTAGCTGCCCCCTTGTACCTGAAAATGAACTCCTTGGAACAGGATATCGTCATTTACTATATGGAAGGTACCGGATTATCTTCAGGGTTATTAGCAGTAGGGTAATTATAATGCGTATTGTGCACCAGTATCGTCTGCTTGATCCTGGTTTGTTTCAGAAATAATTCTTCCTTTGAGGTAGAGGATAACGTCTGTAAGCATCCTTCTTGTATTTCACCTGAAAACAACTTGTTCGCTGTAAAAAAAGGTTAAGAAAACCGGATCCCGGGTTTCTCTCTAATATACCCTGTTTAAGCCTGGGTTCTGGCCTTGATCTTTTTGAGCCTGAAGAGTTCTTCCCTCTCCATCTCATCCAGACGCATCTTGATGAAATCCCTTGTGGAGATAAGCTGAGGAATAACCTTAAACTCCAGAGCGTTAACCCTGCGTTTGGTACTCTCAATCTCATCAAGGAGCCTCTTCATTGTCGTCTCGACCTCAGCGCTCTTGATGATCGCCTCAACGAGTTCCTCAAAGGCTTTTGCGGTGTCATCGATGACCGGGGTGGTTCCGATTACACCATATCCACGCTCTGCAATGCCCTTGCGGACCTTGCTGGACTCGATCTCCGGAACCACAACACCCATGATGTTCTTGCTCTTGAGCGTGATGTCAGGGGTTTCCCTGACAGAGAATGCAGCTGCCTTCACACCGATTGATCCTTCAATTGTGTTTGCGACGGCCATCATCTCCTGGGCACGCTGATAGTTGGTCATGAGTGCACCACGGGTGTCCCGTGCCTGTTCCAGAATCTTGAAGAACTCCATGATCAGCCCATCACGCTTCATCTTGAGGATCTTGTACCCGTTCTGGGAGAGTTTGATCTTCCGTTTGGTGTCAATGAACTCAGATCTGGTCGGCTTGATGTCTGCCATGGAGGCTCACTCCGCCTTTTTGCGGTACTTGGGGTGATACTTCTGGATCGTCTCACGGTCGATACGGCCGAGCTGTTCTTCTGCCATATCCTTGAGAAGATCCCAGCCGAGGTCGAGTGAATCCTCGATCGTCCGGTCTTCATCCTTGCCCTGTCTGACGAACCGCCTCTCGAAGGCGTCAGCGAAGTCAAGGAATCCACGATCTCTCTCTGAGAGTGCATCCTTACCGACGATTGCCACCAGGCCACGAAGATCCATACCTTCTGCGTATCCTGCATATAACTGGTCTGAAACCTTCTTGTGGTCTTCACGAGTGAATCCCTTACCGATACCGAGGTTCATCAGACGGGAAAGGGACGGAAGCACGTTGATCGGCGGGTAGATACCCTTCCGGTGGAGATCACGGTTGACCACGATCTGCCCTTCGGTGATGTACCCGGAGAGATCAGGGATTGGGTGAGTGATATCGTCACCAGGCATGGTCAGGATCGAGAGTTGGGTCACAGATCCCTTCTTGCCCTTGATAATACCGGCACGCTCGTACAGAGATGCGAGATCGGTGTACATGTATCCCGGATATCCACGACGACCTGGGACCTCTTCACGTGCTGCACCGATCTGACGCAGTGCTTCACAGTAGTTGGTCATATCGGTCAGGATAACCAGTACATGGTATCCGAGCTCGAATGCCAGGTACTCTGCGGTTGTCAGTGCGAGACGCGGGGTGATGATACGCTCGACAGCTGGATCATCTGCAAGGTTCAGGAAAACTACGGCGTGCTCAAGAGCACCGGTCCGCTCGAACTCAGCCATAAACTGGTTCTCTTCTTCCTTAGTGATACCCATTGCAGCGAACACCACTGCGAACTCTTCATCAGAGCCCGGAACCTTTGCCTGACGAGCGATCTGCAGTGCAATCTCGTTGTGTGGCAGACCTGCTCCAGAGAAGATCGGGAGTTTCTGTCCACGGACGAGTGTGTTAGTCAGATCGATGGTTGAGATACCGGTCTGGATGAACTGACGTGGTGATGCACGTGCCCATGGGTTGATTGCAGCACCGGTGATCTCAAGCCGCTTCTCAGGGACGATCTCAGGACCGCCGTCTTTTGGTTTACCTGCACCGGAGAGAATACGGCCGAGCATATCCTTGCCCACCGGCATCTTGATAGTTTCGCCGGTGAACCTGACACCACTGTCTTTTCCGATACCGGTGGTTGACTCGAAGACCTGCACGACGACGATATCGTCAGAGGTATCAAGAACCTGACCACGCTTCTCGGTTCCATCAGAGAGAACGATGTTGACCAGTTCCTGGTATCCGATAGGTTCTGTCTTCTCGACAAAGACCAGTGGACCGGCAATCTGGGAGATCGTTCGGTATTCCTTCATCAGGCTGCCTCCCTGAGTTTGGTGAATTCTGCTTCCATACCCTTGATGATCTTCTCGATCTCAGGCTTGTATTCCTTGATGTACTTGATCTGTGGGAGGTCTGACTTTGACTTCAGTCCGGTAATCTGGGCGATCACGACACCTGCCTTCAGAGCAGTGTTAGCCTGGTCTGAGTAGAAGCGGATTGCCTTGAGCATATCGAACTGCTTGGTCATGTCACAGTAGGTATCCACCGGGTCGTATGCATTCTGCTGAAGGAAGATCTCACGAAGCATACGTGCGACTTCGATGGTGACCTGCTGCTCGTCTGGCAGTGCGTCTGAACCGACGAGCTGCACAATCTCCTGCAGTTCTGCTTCCTTCTGGAGAACTTCCATTGCCCAGGTACGGAGCGGGTTCCACTCTGGTGAGACCTTCTCGTCGTAGTACGGGCCGAGGGTATCAAGGTAGAGGGAGTATGACTGCAGCCAGTTAATGGCCGGGAAGTGACGACGCTGGGAGAGCTTGGCATCCAGTGCCCAGAAACACTTGACGATACGAAGGGTGTTCTGGGTAACCGGCTCTGAAAAGTCTCCACCAGGTGGGGATACTGCACCGATAACGGTGATAGATCCGAGGTCCTTGTTCAGGGTGTTAACACGACCTGCACGCTCATAGAACTCTGAAAGACGGGCTGCAAGGTATGCCGGGTATCCTTCCTCACCAGGCATCTCTTCAAGACGTGATGAGATTTCACGCATTGCTTCTGCCCACCGTGAGGTTGAATCGGCCATCAGCGAGACGTCGTAACCCATGTCACGGAAGTATTCTGCGATGGTGATACCGGTATACACAGATGCTTCACGGGCAGCCACTGGCATGTTTGAGGTATTTGCGATAAGCACAGTCCTCTCCATGAGTGGTCTGCCGGTCTTCGGGTCTTCGAGTTCCGGGAACTCGGTAAGAACCTCGGTCATCTCGTTGCCACGTTCTCCGCAACCGATGTAGACCACGATCTCAGCGTCAGACCACTTGGCGAGTGACTGCTGGGTAACGGTCTTTCCTGATCCGAATGGACCTGGAATTGCTGCGGTTCCTCCCTTTGCAACCGGGAAGAGACCATCGAGAATACGCAGACCGGTGATCAGTGGAATGTCAGGATTGAGTTTTTCGGTAACCGGACGTGGAACACGAACCGGCCACTTCTGGAGCATTGTAATCTCTTCACCGTTCTCGAGGACACAGATGACCTCGTCGATAGTGAACGATCCGCTCTTGATATCCTTGATCTTTCCACCTTCGGAGCGTGCTGGGACCATGATCTTGTGAACGATGTTGGTCTCCTGCACAGTTCCGATGATTGTTCCGGCACTTACGACGTCGCCAACTTTTGCAGTTGGCTTGAACTCCCACTTCTTGTCATGGGAAAGTCCTGGTGCGTTGACACCACGCTCGATGAAACTTCCCATCTTCTCGAAGAGGAATTCGAGAGGACGCTGGATACCATCATAAATACTGGTAAGAAGACCGGGTCCGAGCTCAACAGAGAGTGGCAGGTTTGTATTCTCAACCGGCTCTCCGGGTCTGATGCCTGAAGTATCCTCGTAGACCTGGATGATAACATTCTCACCCTTGATCTTGATGACCTCCCCCATCAGCTGCTCGTTCCCGACCTTCACCACATCATACATGTGGGCGTCGAGATTGACTGCAGTAACCACAGGTCCTGCAATCCTCTTTAAAACACCCTTATTGCGTTTTACTTCCACAGATCTACACCCACTGATCGTTTAATTCTCTCCCGCATTGACAGCCCTCCTTCCTGTTCTCCAAGTGTGATGACCGTTGGATGAACCGAATTTTCCAGGGTTGTCCGGAGTCTTGGTGGTATCTTTGCCATGTCGCCGCTGTTGAGTACCAGAATTCCCACTGAATTATCGTCTAAAACCTTGTGAACCTGTTCAACAACCTTCTCCTCAGACTCGGCAGCATAGGTCTTTGTGATCCCTGCAAGCCTGAATCCGAGGATGAACTCACTATTCCCGATAACCGCGATCTCCATATCAGATCACCAGGTACTTCGCGATTGTATCGCCCGCAAGTTTGGACTCCTTACCACGGGCAATTGCCCGCAGATTGAAGACTTCATACTTCTTCTTCTCGAGGTACACCAGAATCGGATGAATGGAGAATGGGTTGATCTTGGAGAGCTGCTCCATATGGTCGAGCTGGGTCTTCGTCAGTTCTGCGTCGACCTCCTGCTCAGACTTTTCAGTTCTCAGCTCTTCAAGGGCATTGAGCAGTGCAACAGACTTTATTCTGCTGACAATGGCATCGATGACCTCGTTTCTGCTGCCCATCTGGTTCATCTGCTGAAGTTCTTCAGGTGTGAAGGTTGAACCGGGGATGAAGAATTCTCGTGCATCCTCTTCGTACCCGTCTCCCCTCATCCTGAAGAGTGTCTTGATATTCTTGATATCAATCTCCAGCTGGACAAACTTGAGGAACTGGCTTCCTCCTTTCACTCCGCGGCGTGCTATGGTGAGAAGATCAGCATACAACTGCTTGTAGAGATCATTCTCGAGTTTGGCAAAGGACCCTGCTGCACATCCTTCCTGGATTCCTGCAGCAACGGTCGGGTACATCTTCCACCCTTTCAGGGCGTCAGCTACCCGCTCGCATGACTCTTCGCCGAGAACACGATCGAGAATAACCCGATCAAGACTGCCGGCAGGGATGAGCACCTCTTTGATCTTACCTTCTTTCATCCCCTGCATCTTACCGCGGAGGATTGTGAGGACATTGTAGATGTCCCAGCGACGAAGGTAAGCCATCGTGAACTCCTTGAGTGCCCCGGGTGCAAGGTCAATAACCCGCTGGTACTCTTTGGCCAGGTTCCATGAGAGAGCAACTTCAATGAGATCGTTCCCTTCAAAGGATGTACCCAGTTCGTCCACTTCTTTCTGGTATTCGGTCTCCCCGATCAGGCGGATGATCTCAGGAAGGCTCATATTGAGCATACGCTGGTATTCCTCAGGGGCGAGCAGCTTGGCTTTCCGTACACGCAGCCTGGTGCTGACGTAGATGTATGGTGCCGGACCACCCGTGTTCTGAACCATTTTTTATCCCCCTGAGTTTATGCGAAGAGAATGTCTGACGCGTCTTTAAGTCCTGACTCCCACACCTGGCTCATGAAGGTATGGTAACTGAAGTCTACCTGAAACTGACCGTCGGCACTCTCGACGATGACACCACCGTCGATACCTACCACTTTTCCAAAGGTGAAAGCACTGAATTCTGACTCGTTCAGAACGTCCTTCAGGGCTTTCTCATCTCTGGCGCAACAGCTGACAGTTCCTTTCGGAATCTCTGTCATTGCTTTGCGGAGCAGTGATGAGATGGCACCTTTATGGAAAGAGTCGGGCATAGCTTCGATCTTGTCAAGTGCCTGCTTGTACACCTCATCCATCAGCTCTTTCTGAGCATTGAGGATCTGGCGTTTTACGACAAGGTGTCCTGCAGCCTCTTCCTGGGAGATGATTTGAGTGGTAGTTTTACCTGTCTCTTCCCGTGCTGCGGCTTTGACTGTCTCTGCTTTCTGCTGGGCAACGCTCAGGATGTCGACCTTTTTTGCATCGGCTTCCCTGTTAATTACCTCAGACTCTGCCCGTCCTTTCTCTTTTATCTCTGCAATGACTGCATCCAGTCCCATGATCACTCCTCACTCACTGGAACATGAGCAGGAGTGCCACGACAAGACCGAAGATGACGATGGTTTCCGGAAGCACGGTGAAGAGGAGAGCCAGACCGAACATATCCTTGTTCTCTGCAACTGCTCCCATTGCTGCTGCTCCGATACCCATCTCACCAAGGCCTGAACCGACACCTGCAAGGCCTACTGCGAGACCTGCACCTACTGCCTTGAGTCCTGCTGCCGATGCTGTTGCTGCTGCAACTTCTACTGCTACTGCTTCTGCTGCCATATTTAATCTCCAATAATCTAGTTCTGTTCAGTTAGTTTTCTAATCATTCCAAATGGATTGTATTTCTTTCCTCCACCACGGTAGAACTTGGTAAAGAACTCCACGTAGTGAAGACGAAGGGGATGAAGCCCGCCACCCAGAATACCAAGTGCGGTATTGAGTGCATGACCGAAGAGGAAGACGACAACCCCCACGAGGATAAGAACGACACCTACCGGGGTCAGGTTTGCCAGCTGCGGGTTGATGATCAGACCGATCGCGATGAAATTTGTGACCAGTGCGATAGCAACCGAGGACAGACCGACCGCGATAAGACGTGTATATGAGAGCACGTGACTGATGATCGTCGGGACCTCCATCAGATCCAGTGCATTTTCCCGTGCAATGCATGCAAGACCGACAACCAGCATAACTGCCCCTGCAATGGTGGCCACGTTCAGGCCGCCTGCAAGTTCAGGCATTTTGGAAAGGTCAGGCATCAGAATTATCGGGAATTTAGACCAGATCAGAACGATGATACCCCACATAACCAGGATCCATCCGATGTTTGCGAACATCTTCAGGGATTTGTGATGTCCGTGCTCCATCCTTGAAGCGTTCAGGGCTCCCCAGATCCTGCCCAGAGTAATATGCAGGATACCGATCCAGATCGAGACCACAAGCAACTGCGGAATTGCAGATGCATGGTGTGCCCCTTCGGCTGTTGCCCCGATCGGGATATGACGTGAGAACCATAACGGTGCCCAGGGTAGGGAAAACCCGAAGAACTCAGAGAATATTACACCAAAGATGATGCTGCTGATACTACAGTTTCGCAGAACATTCATAAGCTGATTGCCTGCTTCACTGCCTTTTACCATAGATCGAAGTCCGAAGCTCATCGCGAGCAGGATAAGACCATACCCGACATCTCCAAGGATCAGTCCGAACATGATCGGGTAGACAATTGACATTAATAATGTCGGATCCACCTCGGTGTACTTCGGACGGGAATAGATATCCATAAAGAGTTCTGTCGGATGTGAAAAGTCCGGATTGTTATACTCGACCGGCGGACCTTCGTTATAATCCTCGATCTCGAGTTCGGTTGTGTATACCTTTCCGGCACAGACACGGTCCAGTGTCTCGTAGACTTTGGTCACCTGTTCGGTCGGAACCCAGCCGACCACCGCAAATGCGAGGTCAGTGGTAGCAAACCTGAGTGGCGCCTCTGCCTGCTCGACATCAGCAGTGAGGAGTTCTTCAGATGACATCAGGAAGTAATGATGCTTATCCCTGATCTCTGTCATCTTTGCAGATATCTGTTCGATCTCCTTGTGAACACCGGCAATCTTCTGCTCATAATCAGCGATCAGGGCAGATGCAGATCCGGTTTCAGCAGGAATCGTAACTTTCTGCAGTTGCAGATCGAGAAGACTTCTCTCCACTGCAGCGAGGTCTTCATTCCTCACAGCAACGGTGATGAACAGTCCGCCTTTCAGGGACTTTTCCCAGATCTCGTGAGATACACTGAGCACTGGTTTACTCTTTACCGTTCCCGCGATGCAACTGATCGAGTCGTACCCCGTCAGCAGTTCCATCGGAAATGGTGCATCAGTAAATGGTCTCAGTGCCTCGATCTTCTGCTCGTACTCCTTGATGGATGCCTCGAGTTTTGATCTCTGGGAGAGAAGCTGTTCAACTTCGTCTGCAATAACTGGAAGATCTTTCTCAATGCTCTGCTTGAGTGCCTGAACCTTGGCCTTTGCCACATCATTGAGCTGGTCTGATCCGATTCCGAATGCACTTGCAATGGACCTGATCTTGACCAGACTTGATGAGATGGTGTCGGCTCCTTTCAATGGCATACCGATCTTGAACCCTTCCCACTGCTCATCCCCTTTATCGACAAAGTCATCGATATGGAAGATGTTCATGCGGTACAGTTCAGTTATGACCGGCTCTAGTTGCTGTTTAGATGCGACGATGAGCAACTTGCTCATCGGTTTAGGCTGAAACATTAAGTTGCTCCTTGAAGCGTGTAACAAGCAGATCCACGGCCTTCGCGAGGTTCTGCCGTCCCCTGCTTTCGAGAGCTACTGCTTCTGCCTTTCCGTCGCTGATAATTCTGGCATGCCGCATTTCAGCTTCTTTCCGGGCATCAGCAATCTGCTGTTTCTTAAACTCTTCTGCATCCTCCTGAGCCTTCTGGATCAGGTTGTCAGCTTCCAGCTCGGCACTGGCAATCAGAGACTTGCGCCTCTCCTGTGCCTGCAAAATCATCTTTTTGTAGTCTTCTTCTGCGTTCTTGATATCCTTCAGGACCTCAATTTTCATCCAACCCTCCTCTCATTGATGGTACAACTATAAAGTGGACAGAGATCAGTATATTTGTTTTTATTTGTGGATTTCAGAGGCTCTTATCACTAATATACTATTATAAACCGGTTATCACAATCCGGTTCCAAACCGCTATCGTTCGCAGATCCAATCTTCCGACCTTCCTGATTTCTATCTGGTTGTACCCAACTCTCCCCCTCTGCCCCCAACGGACATCATTAAACCAGACCCGGCTCAATGATATCTTATGCTGCTCCGGAGGGATCGGGTTGAACCTCATATCTGCACTTGACGTAGTAATCAGGGATTTTTCATCGGGGGTATATTCTTCGAGAGTCCATGCTGATGATCAAAATCCGGATCTTGTCCGGGTGGCAGATCTGGTAAACCGCCTGCTCGACTCAGTTGAACAGCAGTGCACCGGAAAGATGAAGGAGGCTGATGAGAATCGATATCTGGCTGAATATTATGATCGAGAGATCCGCACTATTATTAATGAGGTCTCAAGGCTTGCAGAGGGTGATATCGAGTCTGCCATTCATGAACCTACATCAGATCCAAAAATTCGGGATGCGCATGACCAATGTGTTGCATTAAGCAGGTCTCTCGAGAAGATAAGAGAGTCCCTTGTTTCACTTGAACATGATTCTTCTGTAATTTCCCGCCAGGTTGCCAATGGTAACCTCCAGGATGTAATAGATATCAGTAGACATCAGGGATGTTTCCGGCAGATCGCCTCTCATGTAAATACCACATTGACTGCTGTTAACACACCGTTCCGCGAAGCACTCCGGGTCGCCAGACAGTATTCAGCCTATGATTTTACAGCACGGATTGATCCCTCTCTTCAGGTAGCCGGTGACTGGCTTGATGTCAAGACTGCATTTGACACTATAGGTGAGCAGATCAGTAGCGCTTTCAGCATGATCAACAGGCAGGTCATGGAACTTTCGGCAAATGCAGAACAGGCAAATGCCAGTGTCCAGGAGGTAGCGAACAGTTCTGAACAGGTTGCCAAAAATTCTGATGCTGTATCACAGAATACCGAACAGAGTGATGCGGGAGTCAGGCAGGTGCTCAGGGCAATGGAGGATCTCTCTGTCACTGTAGGGGAGGTCTCACAAAAAGCAGAGTCTGTCTCCCGGATTGCACAGGAGTCTACTGTCCTTTCAAGAGAAGGATCAGAGTATGCACGAAAGGCCGATGAGGGGATGGGTGTCATCACCCGGAGTGCAGAAGAGGTTGACAGGGTCATCAGTGAGATCCAGAATGAGATGAAGAAGATCAATGAGATCGTCAGACTGATCACTGATATTGCAAACCAGACCAACCTGCTTGCCCTCAATGCAGCCATCGAGGCCGCCCGGGCTGGGGAGATGGGCCGGGGATTTGCCGTCGTCGCGGCAGAGGTGAAAGCACTTGCCCTTGAATCACGACAGTCTGCTGAGAAGATCACTGATATGATCGGTAATCTGCAGAAGAAGTCACAGATCGCAACCGATGCAGTCTCTGCAACTTCAACCGCAGTGAAGGACGGGAACGTGATGCTTTCAGATACCCTTCGTATCTTCAGCCGTCTTGTCACATCGGTTGAGGATATCTCATCCAACATCGAACAGGTTGCCAGCATGAACGAGGAACAGGCCGCTGCTGTGGAAGAGATCACAAGCAGTATGCACGAAGTTTCTGCCATGCTCAAGGATACTGCCAGAGAGGCAGTGGAGTCTGCACGTGCAACAGGTGAGACATCGGCTTCAGCAAATCAACTCAGAGTAATCGTTGACCAGGTAGCAGGCATTGCTGAACAGGTTTCGGTATCGATGGCACGATTCAGGTTGTAATTTTTCTTTATTCCTTCTTTTTCAGATCATCCCTGCGTATGATCACAGAATATAAATGCTGATAGACGATTCTTGTAGTATAGTACACGTCTTTGCTGGGGGTGGGGATGGATCTCGCGCAGTCAATACTGAAAGAGCTGATCACGCTTCAGAGTAAGAACGAAGAACTCGCCAGAATAATCACCAAACTTGAGCATGAATCTGATATCATCATCAGGCAGTTTGAGACAAAGATAGAGGAACTGCAGAAGAATCTTAAACATGAGCAGGATGATAAATCACGAGCTGCAAGGAGATATGAAGCAGAAATTCATACACTGGAGGAGGCCCGGGACGCGCTGATCAATGAGATCAGCGAAGTCAGGGATACCTTCCAGGTCAGAGTACAGGATCTTGAGGAGAAGAACCGGTTACATATCACCGCCCTTGATGAGAAAGAGAATGAATATGCCGCTCTTCTCAAAGAGAAAGAAAACCTGGTAGCATCGTATGATGAGAAGATCACCTCCCTGCAAGTAAACCTGGAAGATCTGGCTGCCGCTGCCAGGCATGAGCAGGATCTTCTTTCATCCCAGGCCCGGGCACTTGCAGAGACCCTGAAACAGGATCGCGACCGGTACACCTCTCTGATAAAGCAGAAAGAGGAAGATATTCATAAAGCTGGAGAAGCACTCAAGGCAATGGACCAGCGTCTTCACGAGTATGAAGACCGGGAGAAGGCTCTTGAAGAGCAGTCACGTGAGACTGTTGAGCATCTGCACCGTCTGATCAATACTGAACGCCAGATCAGGACTCGTGAACTCAAGGAGCGTGATCTTCTGGAGAAAGGTCTTGAAGATCAGGTGAGATCATCCAGAAAGACACTGGTTGACCTTGAACACCGGTACCAGGAAGAGACCAATAATGCAGCCCATGAGATCGAACGGTTGCAGACCCTTTATTCAGAAGAGAGTGTGGCACGCCGGCTTTCTGATGAGGAGAATGGGGTCCTTTCTGATCGTATCACTGCTTTGGAGCAGGAATATGATGAGAAGCTGAAACGTTCCACATCCGAGTTTGTACAAGAGAAGGAGAACCTTCTTGACCAGATCAACAGGCTGCATGAAGAACTGCAGTCAGCATTTGAATCCCATGCTCTGGGTTTGAAGACCAGGGATGAGGAGATTGCTTCACTCATTCTGGTTAGGGATGAACTGCAGGATTCATTCCGGAATGCATTAAAAGCGAGAGAAGAGGTGCAGAGTGAACTTGCAACTTCAATCCTGCAGCATGAGGAAGAAAAGGCCCGTCTTGAGCAATCGATCAGATCTACAGAAGGAGAAGTGGTACACCTTCAATCCCGTATTGGTGTACTGGAGTCATCTTTCAGGCAGGACAATGAACGACTGGTCAGGGAGATAAAAGAGGAGAAGGAGAGATCTGCAGAGATCGAACAGCAGTACCAGAAAGAGATCGCCCGTTCCAGAATTGAACTTGAAGAACTTGGTGCCGAACGTGATCATCTGTTGTCAGAGAACCGGGCCCGTGAAGATTATTTTCGCGACGAGATCACCGGTCTTCATAAGGAACTTGCAGATCTCCAGGCTGCATCAAGATCACAGGAAGAGAATCTCAAAAATGACATCGCCCTTCGTGAGCGGCAGATCCTGGATTTATTTACCAATAATGAGGCGTTACGTGCCGAGATCGATCGGGTAAGACATCAGTATATCAAACTTCAGGAGACGATCAGAGCAGAGAAGGATGAGTCTGTTCACGCACTCTACCGGGAGATCACCTCCCTTGAAGAGAAACTGGCAGGCCGTGATCGCGAAATTGCCACACTGTCTGAAAACATTCTCCGCCTTGATGCAGAGAATACAAAGCTGATTCAGCAGGTTTCACATGAACCGCCTGTTGCTTCTTCACCTTCTGTGGTTGTTGCATCAGAACCAGTTATCCCCCAGGTACCAGAACCTGCTCCTGATCCCGGTGGACCAAGAAGAAAGGAGGTTCTGACTCTTGCTGCAGAACTGGAGGATCCTGCTATGGCACCAGATGCGGCTGTAAAACTTGCAGCAATGGGCCACGGAATAGTAGACCACCTCATACCACTGCTTCACACCGGCTCGATCCAACGGAGGGTCTGGATTGCTGTTGTCCTGTATGAGATCAATGATAACCGGGCAACTCTGCCCCTGATGCGGCTTCTTGAAACACCAAAAGTGCATTTCAGAGAACTCATCTGGGAAGCCAAGAACCAGTATCGTACCCGGATGCGGTCTGGTCCGGTGACTGGCGAACCGGTTGTTCGTCCAGGTTTAATGGGACCCGGGTTCTGATTCTTTTTGTATCGATCTTTCCATCCCACTTTCTCGTATGGACCTTCTGCTCCACTTAAAAAGCGAAGTTGAATGCAAGAAGTGCGGCGATAATCAGGATACAACTGTGCTTGACTCCGGCCTTGATGGATGATTCCCCCATCATCCCTGCAATAAGACCTGAAAAGAATCCCTGAACGAGACAAGTGTGATATAAAAGACGATCAATGGTGGTCATGGAGAGGGTTCCAACATTGGCAAGCGGTCCTGCCATTGAGAGTCCCTCTTTACTCTGATTTGCCAGCACAGTCAGAAACTGGGTTGTAATAACTCCAATAACAAAGATAAAAACAAAAAATGAAAGGTACACGATTGCAGTATAGATGAACATCTCAGAAAGCCGGTCACGTTTCAGGATCTCGCTCATTCTTGCATCTGCAGCAGCAATCCTCAGCAGGTCTGCGATCGAACTGCTCATCGTCGATGCCTTGGTGATGAGAGTTACTGTCCTTGCAATCAATGCTGTCCTGACCCTGAGTTCAAACCTGATCAGGGCATCACTGAAGTTTGCTCCCCAGAGAATATCACGTTGAATATGCTGGATCTCGTATGCAAGAATCCCTAGGTTTGCTCTTGCCATGATGGTGATCGACTGGGTCAGGGTAAGCCCAACCTCGTTGATCCCTGCCATCCGGTCAAGGAAATCAGGAATGAGTGCTTCCATCCCTCTGATCTTGTTGCTCCATATCGTGTAGAAGACAGCATACGGGATCATGATGATGAGCAGAGCAATCATGCACATATCATCCACTGCCATGATCGTGTCATCAAGTGTCCCTGGTGGAACATGCAGGAATACCCATACAAGGAGGATCAATGCAATGGGGACTGAAAAAATAAATGAATACTCAGGTTTCTCAACAAATCCCTTCATGGGATGAGTAAGCCATTTTTTAACGTGTCTGAACTGGTCAAACCTTGCAATTGCTACAAAGAGTCTCTCTTCCCCGGTCATTTCTCTGACCCGGACATCAGTATACTGGTTCAGCCATTTCGCCTTGACATACTTTACCGCGTTCTCGTCCTTGATCGAGATGGTATCAATCATCAGGATGAAGATCAGCGATCCTATCGGGAGAACAATATACCCGATAAGTGAGAGTTCAAAGACAGACGAAGAGCCCATCATGCCCATTACCACCATGATGGTAATCAGGAAGAGCGGACCGGCAATGAACACCGTCACATAAATCTCACCAACAAGGCCGAGGAACTGAAGAAACTCTTTCTGTTCAAACTTTGCCTCTTCCTGCAGGATATGCACACGATCCTGAAGGAACTGAGAGAGATCACCACCACTCTCAACCGTCGAGAGCATATCCTGCAGAAAATCACGCATCTTCTGCGAAGGGGTGGTCTCACTCAGATGTCTGACAGCACTAACCACATCGTAGCCAAAAAATTCTGCATCACGGACGACCTGCCTGAACTCGTATGAGACCTCTCCGTATATGGCAGCCATCTCAGAGAGAGACTTGAGAATCTCAAGCAGTTCAGCCCCTCCCCTTCGCATCGCATACATGTATGCAACCGCGTTGTGCAGGCCGACATTGATCTTGGTCGTCCTTGTCATCTTCTCGAGAGAAGGATATGCAAGTACAGCCTTGTACCCGATTATTCCACCAACAAAAAAGACTGCAAACGCGATGATCAGCTGAACTGCCAGCATGATCGGAAGGTTCGGGTTGCTCGTGTTGATGTCAAGGTTCAGGACATTGTAGAGCTCAGGCTTCAGTCCGAAGTTCGAGATGAAGAGAAGTGATCCAAGAAAAAAGCCTATAAGACCTGCGACTAGCCCGGCCATCAGGCCGATAAACAGGGCCTGACGAACGTACTGTTCAACCGTAACTCCGGCCCTGATGGCGTTGAGGTCTTTTCTGACCGGGATGAAACTATCAGGATTTCGTGCGATCCATCGTCTGACGATAAGATCTGTTCTCATGAGGCGATCCTGTCCAACTCTTTGATATTATCCAGAACCCGCTGTGAGTCTATGTAATATGCCTGGATGACCTTGGTGAACCTGATATAGTCGCGAAGATCCTGATCCTTAATTGCATTCAGGACTAATTTACGACGTTCCATCTCTTCAAGAAGGGCTTCTTTACTCCACCCGTGAAGTGTTGAGATGTCTCCAAGAACCTGTGATCGCCCGGTGTAACGGAAAGAATCAGTCAGTGGTTCATACTCAAAAACGGTATTGACCATGATGTTGCCTGTCGCAGGATCAATTCCTGCAATCTCAACGATCTCCTCACTTCTCCTGACGCGATCAGGCCCCATCTGGATCTGTTTCTGGATACTCAGGATATTTAATGCCTGAAGCATGTTCCTTGGTACATTCAATGGTTCATTCTCGAGCCGGTGGATTGCAGCATCCACGCTTCCTGCATGCATAGTTGAGAATGTGGTATGGCCAGTGTTCATCGCCTGAAAGAGGGTCTGTGCCTCATGTCCACGGACTTCACCGACGAGGATGTACTCTGGCCTCTGCCGCATTGCTGCCTTGAGCAACATGAACATGTCAACCGATGTTCCCCCCTCGGCAACAGAATCCCGGGTGATACTTGCGATCCAGTTATCGTGAAAGAGTGTAAGTTCCCGGGTATCCTCAATTGAGATGACTTTAGAGAGGGGGGGTATAAAAAGTGAGACTGCGTTGAGTGATGTCGTCTTTCCTGAAGCCGTTCCCCCGATGAATACAAGACTCATATTGTTCTCGATTGCCATCCAGAAGTAGACGAGCATTTCGGTATTGAACGTCTTGAGTTCCATCAGGTCAATTGGAGTGAATGGTTGTTCACGGAACTTCCTGATAGTGAACGAGGTCCCGCGTGAGGTGACCTCTGTTCCGAAGGTGAGCTGCAGACGCGATCCTTCAGGGAGGGTTGCATCGATCAGCGGCGTTGCTGATGAGATGTGTTTTCCTGACCTCTGTGCAAGTGTGATAGCGAGAGATATCAAAGCTTCAGTCTCAAACTGAATGTTTGTCTTGATGTTCTGTTCTTTACGGTGGAACAGAAAGATTGGGATGTTGTCTCCGTCGCAGGAGATATCTTCGATCCATGGATCAATCATCAGGGCGTTTATGCGGCCCCAGCCGATATAGTTCCGGACCAGGAAATATTCAATCTTGAATAATGATCTCTGATCGATAGAGACTCCGTAATAGTTCAGAAGTTCCATCACCTTTGTCAGGAGAAGGAATCTCCGGTCCATTCCGATCTCTTCATCGGTGAGGATCAGTACATCACGGAGATCTTCATGAAGCCGCTCTAACAGTTCGTACTCGAACGGGGATAATGCAGGTTCATACAGCAGATACTCCTTCATCCGTGACTTTGTGTTGAGGGCAATGTAAACGAGTGCACGTCCTGGATCTGCCCAGTACTCCCTGATTAGATCATATCCGACAGGAACGTTGGCATCGACAAGTGAGCCGTGTTTTTCAAAGTTGTACTCCTCGATACTTGCCTTTCTGGCAAGAGAAAATTTTCGCAGGAGTTTGCTCGAGTAGTTGAGATCCCGACTTTCTTTTTCAGTACCCAGAGATTTTTTCAGTTCTTTCTGGGTTGCTACCACAGGCTCTTCAGGCTTCTGTAAAAGAGGTCCAATCTTGATTCGGGTGTTCTTTTCTGACAGTGGGCTTTCATCAGCTGGACTTTTCAGGGGTTTTATTTTCAGCGGGATGGATGTAACCTTTGTGACTCCCTGCCCCTTTTTTTGTTTTGGTTCTGCGGGCTTTTCAGCAGGTTTTTTGCCGAAGGAGATATGGGGAACCCGTATGGTGATGGTCCTTTTCTTCTTCCCGCCCTGGTTTATACTCTCCCCACCGTTATCCTGCTCTTTTCCAGCACCCACCATGATATTGCCTTCTGGTGTGATTACCCCATCCACACCAAATATTGATGAGTGAAAGATATGTCATCATCAGATAAAAACGCTGAGGACCTGTGTACACCAGGAAGAAAGAGTATAAGTATAATCATGGAAGACTACTCATAAACGGGATTTTCTGGAGAGCAGATGTATACTGAAATAAATCGCTATATGCCCACCGGTCTTTCCACACTTGATCCGGTTTTTGGAGGTGGTGTCCCTCCTGGTTCAGTCATCTTGCTGAAGGGTGAAATTGGGTCAGGGAAGATCGAGTTTGCATATACCTCCCTCATCTATCTCTCCCTGATCATGGCGCGTGGTTCTCCTGATAAAAAGGTCCTCATTCCTGCTGATATCAGGTATATTACTGTCACCAAGATGCGTGAGGATATTCTCCGTGAAATCGAGCAGTCATTTTCTCCCGATCTTCTCACAAATATCGATAATGTCCAGTTTGATGATCTCTCTGATATCTATTTTGACTCAAGTCTTGTCCCGATTGGATGGTACTCAGATTATGAAGATATCATAGAAAGGATGGAGAAAAGGCGGAAGATCCACGATAGTGTCCTGTCGACCCTTTCAGATATGCTCTCAGATATTCCCAAGGAGAGCATGGTCACTATCGACTCTCTGACTGAACTTGCCACCCAGCATATCGCTGCCGGGACATGGCCTGATCTCACGGCATTTCTTCGTGGTCTTCAGCGGGTAGCAAAAAAATGGAACAGCACATTCTATCTTATTCTTACTAAAGGCATTCTGAATCAATGGCAGGAGACTGAGGTCGCTGATGCGGTTGATGCAGTCATTCACTTCAGATGGGAAGAGTCTTCCACGGCAAAGCGTCAGCGTGTCCTTTATTTTGAAAAATTCCGTGGTGTAATGATCCACCTTGAAGATCGGGAGATGGTAAAATTCGCTGTACGGATAACAGCAGGACGTGGGTTTGAGGTCAGTAATATCAGGGTGATCATATGAGTGGGGATCGGATTACCTTCGGGATCAAAGGCCTTGATGAGATGCTCTCCGGGGGACTCATTCCCGGGACAGTTACGTCAGTTATCGGACAGTACGGATGCGGCAAAACTAACTTTGCACTCTACTTTCTCTGGGCCGGTCTTCTCAAGGGTGAGAATGTAATTCATATAACCTTAGAGGAGCGGACAAGCAGGATTGAGTATTATATGAGGGATAAAGGGTGGGATATCTCTCCATACATTGGAAAATCGCTCACGATTGTAAATCTTGATCCGTCAGACTTCAATCTCGCGATAAATAGTGTAAAAAATGAACTTCCTGAATTGATAAGACGCAGAGGGGCCCACCGTGTTACCATAGACCCGGTTTCCCTGTTTGAAGACCTTTTTGATGATGATGCTACAAGGAGACGGGAGATGATGCGTTTCCTTGACCGTCTTCGAGATCTCAACTGTACGTCTCTCCTAACAAGTGAAGCAGATAAAGAGAATCAGTTTTCAAGCAGGTATAACCTGATCGAGTATCTGAGTGATACAGTTATTCTGCTGAGATATGCCAGAGGGGATGCGGTCTCTGACATTCATCTTGCCATAGAAGTAGCCAAAATGAGAATGTCTGCCCACTCCCGTGAGGTCAAGCCATATGAGATTCTCAAAGAATCGGTGATGGTATACACTGAGGCGAACGTCTTCTGAAATCCTGGTGAATATTTATTACCTGATTCTCATTATTACTCAGTATGCGATTACTCATTCCACTCCTTTGTCTGGCATGCATCCTGTTTACTGCCGGTTGTGCACAACATCAAGCCGGCACGACTCCAGCCGTTCAGGATCAAAAAGAATCAGCTGCCATAGTATCACAGCAGACTCTGGATTCATATCCGGCTCCTCCGGAAGATAATGGGGTTTCTGCCCAGATCAACGAGAAAGATCAGGTTGACAAGACGATTCAGGTGTTCTTCTCCGGAGGCAAAGGTCAGAAGATGGTGCGAAGTTCCTGGATCAAGATACAGCGAAGTGATGGAAGTGTGGAGCGATTTGAACTCCCTCCAAAGGCACAGAGTGAAATCGTGCTGAAAGGCACGGATGGGGAGGACCACGTCAGGGTCTATGCAGAATATTTTGACGGACAGATCTACCAGATAGCCGACAAGTCACTACGGATGCGGCAGCGGCTCTGATGATACCCCCTTTTTTGAATAATTCTCTGTTTTCATCCATTTTTTTAGATCGCCATCCGGCTGACAGAGGAATTCAGTAGCATGGATCTGCGATGGCGGGAGATAACATCCCAGCGGAACAGTTTTGCTGCCCTCTATACAGCCTGCGAATTACATGGGTATCATCTGGTCTCCACTTCTAAGCCCGGGGGAGATGTCACCCTGTATAGTCTTAATTCGATCCAGGCACACGGATTTCTTGATGAGATCGAGAATGCTCCATGTGTAACAGTCGTCGGAGGGCCTCATGGCACTGCCTGTTATGAAGATCTGGTAGAGGTTGCCGATTATGTCGTGGTTGGGGAAGGTGAGTATACTGTCCCAAGACTCCTGGATCGGATCGAGCATAACCTCTCTCCGCCTCCGGGCGTCGCAACACGGAAGGGATATACTCCTGTTGACCACTCTGTGATTCCTGATGCTTATCCGAGTTTTAGTGAGTATAAAGGGTACATCGAGATCTCCAGAGGATGCCCATATTCATGTCAATACTGCCAGACCCCGTGTATATTTGGTCACCGGATGCGACACCGGAGTCTTGATGCAATCAGGGATCTTACGAAACACTTCAAACAGATCAGACTGGTGACACCGAATGCTCTGGCTTATGGATCAGATGGAAGACATCCACGGCTTGAGAAGGTAGAACGTCTAATGGCATGCCTTAAGGCTGACGGAGAACGTGAACTCTACTTTGGTACGTTTCCCAGCGAAGTCAGGCCTGAGTGGATCAATGATGAGTCTGTAGACCTGATCCGGGAATTCTGTGATAACAGAAAAATCCATATTGGCGTCCAGTCCGGAAGTGACGCCGTTCTTTCCCGGCTCCGTCGCGGTCATTCCTGTGCTGATGCGCTGTCTGCCCTTGATCATATCCGTGCGGGAGGGCTTGTACCGGTTGTTGATGTGATCCTTGGTTTTCCAGATGAGAGTGAAGAAGAGCAGGAGGAGACTATCAGGTTTGTCCGTGAAGTATGCAAATCAGGGTTTGTTCACGCACACCGGTTTATTCCGCTTCCCGGGACACCGCTTGCCGGAACGCAGTCCACCTCTGTCATTCCTGAAGCTGATACAGTCCTGGGATCACTTGCCCTTGCAGGAAAAGTGACCGGATCATGGAACGACCCTGAGTTAAGATTTTTTAGACGGGTTCCATATTAGTACTCATGTTGAAAGCGCTCCTGCTTGCAGATCTGCACGGTGAATACGGGATGATCGAGTCCTTCATGGAACTCGCTCCTGATGTTGTATTCATCGCAGGGGATATTACTAATATGGGAACCGCAAAGGATGTTGATACCTGTTTTTCACGTATCGATGTCCCGAGTTTCTCTGTTCCGGGAAACTGCGATCCCAAAGAGGTATTAGATGCCCTTGAGCGTTCCAGCAGCGTGAACCTTCATGGTTCGACAATGAACCTCGGCAAGATATCCCTTGTTGGTATCGGTGGCTCAAACCCCACTCCGTTTGGGACTCCTTTTGAACTGACTGACAAACAGATCGATGATCTGCTCAAATCTTCAGTTAGCAAGATGGAGAAAGCAACCCATCATGTTCTCATCTCTCATGCCCCACCACAGGGAATCCTGGATGAGATCGGCGGTAACCATGTCGGTTCTGCAACTGTGAAGAAGTATGTAGATAAATTTGACCTGATCTGTTGTGCACATGTGCATGAGCAACGGGGCATCTATGAAGCAGATGGTATCAAGGCAGTAAACCCGGGCCCGGCTGCTATGGGTAATTGTGCTATGATTCACTTTGGTGAAGACGCAAAAGATATCGAGATAAAACTACTCAACGTGTAGAGAGAAGGAGTTCAAGATATGAGAGAGTTATTCTCTCTCCGGTCACTCCCATTTTTCTTGCAGTCTCGTCGACCCGAGCAGCCGCCTTTTCTGCATTATTATCACTGATTAATTCTATCTCAACAAAGTCTCCAAGTCCTTCAACCTGATCGAGGGATATGGTAAAGTCCTGGTACTTGTAATACTCCCGCCGCTTGCGGACAACTGCAACCATCACAAACCCGAGCCTGGTTATGATCGAGTCAAAGATCTTTGGATCTGCAATATCAAGGTTTAATTCTTCCCTGACTTTTGATCCAAGGATTGTATCTTTAGGGCCTTTGTACGTGACTGTAGTTTTGGTCCCTGTTTCTCTGAGGCGCAATGCTTCATCAGTCACTCCGAAGTCCCGATGAGGGGCATTATAATATGAGTCATGTTCTGTCAGAGTCTCGGTGAGGGCTCCACCTGAGGCAATTACCTGTTCTCTGACCGCTTTGATGTCCGGGACCCGGACCTTAATCTCGATCTCCAGCATTATCCTACCTTTTATCTATATGGCTCCCCATTTAATAAAGGAACCAAGAATGCCTGTCAAAGAAGGAGACTTTATAAGAATCAGCTATACCGGACGCAGTTTCGGGATGGTTTTTGATACAACCAGCGAGGCAGAAGCACGTGAATCCGGCACATTTGATGAGAATAAGAAGTATGAACCGGTGATCGTATGCGCAGGTAAACAGCAGATCCTCCTCGGTCTTGATGAGGCTGTGATGGGGAAGGAGCCCGGGGATGAGGGCACCATTGAGATCCCACCAGAGAAGGCTTTCGGGGAGCGTGAACAGGAACTGATGCGCTCTTACGAAAAGAAAGTCTTTAAGGAGAAACCTGCTGTCGGTATGCGTGTTAATATCCCGAACACAGGTGAAGGGACTGTGATCAAGATGATCGGAAACCGTGTTCTGGTTGACTTCAACCACCCGCTCGCTGGTCAGACTCTGAATTATTCATACAAGATCGAGGGATTTGTTGAGGATCCGGCCGAACAGATCAAAGGCCTGATCAGCATATTCTCCGGCCTTGACACCAGTGTTACAATTGAAAACGGTGTTGCAAAGGTAGATCTTCCTGCCGGTATTTACTCATACAGCCGACGTTTTGTCAGCAGCAAGCCCTATATCACCGTCTCTGTCTTTGATCTGGTAAACGGTGTGGAAGAGGTTCAGTATATCGAAAAGTATCCGAAACCCGAAAAGAAGACTGAAGAGAAGAAGGAATAATTCTTCTTCTGGATACGATATTACTCTTTTTTCGAGACTACCGTTGCCTTCTGGATGACGATGTCTTCCTTTGGCCGGTCGTTTCTGTCTGTCTTAACTTTTGAGATTGCATCGACCACATCCATCCCGCCAACAACTTTGCCGAAAACCGGATGGTTCTTGTCAAGGTAGTTGTTGTTCACCAGATTGATGAAGAACTGACTTCCTCCGGTATTTGGCCCTGCGTTTGCCATGGAGATTGTGCCCCTGTCGTTTCGGTTGTCAGCAGTGAACTCATCACGTATCGTGTATCCCGGACCGCCTGTTCCGGTTCCCTTTGGACATCCTCCCTGGATCATGAACTTGTCGATGACCCGGTGAAAGACGATTCCATCATAGAATCCTTCTGAGACCAGTTTCACGAAATTACCCGTGGTTATTGGGCGGTTTTCATAAAGTTCTATCAGGATATCGCCTTTGTTTGTTGACAACTGGACCCTGGTAGGTTCTGCCATACATACAGGTTAACCCTTGGTGGTGATAGGTTCTCTGATCCTGATGACATGAAATGATCTGCGTTACACTGGCCTGAAGCTGATGTTCTCCTCAAGTTGTTTTCTGTAAATCCGGCGGGTGATAAAGATATAATAATATTTATATTATGTGAAGAATATGATCTTCTATATATCGCGTTCTGATTGTACCTGTGTAAAACCATTGTCCTGAAGAGTCAGGTGTGGGATATGGGAGAGAAAAACCGGTACAATCAGGGTTGAGATGATGTGGGGAGTAAAAATGGGAAGATTTAATCTACTAGGATTAGGACTTGGTTTATTTATTTTTGCGATAATCGTGGCAGTAACCGGGTCTGTTATAGCTGATGATGGTGTTCATATTGAATCCGCTGTTGATTGTGTGAACATTAGTTTTTCCTCAGATAATTTTACATTCAGTTTTCCTAATGCAACTCCGATTACTGCCGGATATTCGGTATATGACAATGGGTATAATGAGAAAAGTGCTGACAACTTTTCCTGGACCTTATTGAAGGATGGTATAAGTACTGGGCAGACTTATCTGAATGTAACTGATAATTTTACAACATACACATTTTCACAGCCTGGTCATTATTCGTTACAGGTCATTGCTTGGAATGGAAGTCTAGGGCCAGGTTCCTGTATACGGAATTTCTATTCACCTGATATAACAGCTAAACTTCCGATAAATGGTTCAATTAATCAGACCTATCCAACCTACAATTATCAGGGTCGGCTGAAATTTAATATCTCATCAAATAGTTCTATACCAAATACCATTAACTGGAATTTCGGCGACGGGACGTCACTAACACAGACTGATTATCCGAATGCGTTCAATCATACATTCCCGTATACTTCTCCATATTCGACAGTTGATTACAACTTAAATGCCACGGCAATCAACTCAACAGATCGGACACTCTTTTCCGATAATTATACTACATACACGTTGACGATGAATCCTCCGCCGGTATCAATTTTTAATATCACTGATAATTATACTGGCAATTTAATAACAAAGGGTCCTGCTCCAGTAAAAGCTGACCTGAATTATCTGTCAAGAACATTCAGTTCAGCTGTCACGATGTATCCTGAGTGGAATCTCTCTGATGGAAGTGATCTGAATACATCTGAAAATTTCACCCATATATTTGAACATCCTGGAATCTACAATGTGACCTTGAAAACTAGTACAATGTACGGGTGGAATCTGACCAATCATACCTTAATGGTCTATGATAATATAACCTCAAATTTCACGTCAGTTCAGTATCCCTGTGCTTCATTCCCGGTAAATGTAACATTCAGAGATAATTCGTCTGGAAGTATCCGTGATCTTCTGACCTGGGATTATGGTGATGGAAGAAATGATGTAAACCTCTCTAGTAACTGGACGAATCATACCTATTATCGTCCGGGATTATACAATGTCACGTTACTCGGAATTAATACGACTTTCGGGATCTCGAACCAGTCAAGTCAATGGGTGAATATCCAGGGTCTTTATTCAAACTTTACAGCAAATCCATGGAGTCAGACGATTGATCGTGGGTCAAATGCTCAGTTCTGGTTCAATGATACCTCGTCAGGTACTGATGCAAATTCCAGATATGTATGGGAATTTGAACCAAACAAGTACTCATTTAATAAAAATGATACGTACAGTTTCTCCAGGAATGGTACGTATAATATAAGTCTCACTGTCTATAATCCACTTTGTGGAGATTCAACAAAAGGAAATAAGACTACAAAACAGGTAACAGTATATGAGAATCTGTATGCCAACATTACTTATTCTCCTAAATGCGGAGCCTTCCCATTAACCGTTCATTTCACTGATAATTCCACAGATACACCTGATACTTGGTTGTGGAAGTTCTATGATATAAACCAAAATTTAGTAAGCACGATTCCAGATAACCGGACGCCGATATTCGAGTACCCAACTGCAGGGACATATAAGGTAGAACTTACTGCAGGTAATCTTCAGAATGCCTGGGATGTCAGAACATTCTGGGTGACGGTGAGCGATTGTCTTCAGGCAAATTTCACTGCAAATCAGACCCGTGGATACTATCCATTCACGGTAAACTTTACTGATACGTCAACTCCGCATTCCTCAGTAAGCACCCGTATCTGGGACTTTGGTGATCAGACTACAGGTTCTGGAGCGACAGAGATACACACCTTCAGCCAGAAAGGCAACTACAATGTTTCTCTGACTGTAACCAACACTTCCAGTGGAATGACCCGGGTTGCTAATACGACCATCGAGGTCGGCAGTCCGGTGTATGCAAACTTTACACCAAATGGAACGTCTGTGGTCCCGGTCAATGCATCACTGATTGTAAAGTTCACTGATCTTTCAGTTCCACAGTCCGAGATTACGAACTGGGACTGGAACTTTGACGATTCTTTGCCCAATGATACAAACAGAAGCCCGTATCACCAGTTCACCTCAGAAGGCTGGCATAATGTTACCCTGAATGTGAGCAACCCGTACTATGGGGCCTGGAATGTCTCCAGGGCCAGGATCAACATCAGCGTTCAGAAGGCCCCTGAAGCAAGTTTCACGGTAAATCCGGAGATTGCAAACCGCTTTGAGAGAGTGACCTTTGTTGACACATCTAAAGGAGAATCGATTAATGGCTGGTACTGGCAGTTTGGAGATGGAAATTCTTCAACAGGGACACCGGCAGTGAACTATTACCAGAACGCCGGGACATATGTGGTGAACCTGACTGTTACAAATCCGTATGGAAATGGAACAGCATCAAATACTGTTCGAGTAAAGGGTCCGGTGTATGCTGACTTTATAACTGATCCATCTGGAGAATGGGGAGTTATTAATCAACCCATAACTTTCATCGATGCATCTAAGGGTCAGCCCATTCACTGGACTTGGAACTTTGGTGATGGCAACTCCACGACTACAGATTCTTCGTCAATAACTCACACCTATACCTCAACCGGGTCATACACGGTTAATATGACTGGTACTAACTGGGATGGGCAGTCGGGGTCGGCAGTAAAGACTCTTCAGATAGAGAATAAATCAAGACCAAAGGATGTAAACTTCGGGGCTGCCGGAAAGAGGTACAGTGGTAATCATCCGTTCACTGTCCAGTTCGAGGATTATACTCCGAACCAGTCAAACGTGACTGAGTGGTACTGGGACTTTGGTGACCGGACCAACTCATTTAACACAACTCCGGTGGCACCATCACACACCTATGGAAATCCCGGTGAATATACTGTCACTCTCACTGTGAGAAATGAAATGGGAGTGAATGAAAAGACTCGTGTTGCATATGTGGTTGTGGTGTGATATCAGAGAGAATGAGATCTGAATATCCATCAATATTTTTTAATTTTAACACTATATTTTAGGTTTTTTGTGTAAGTCATATTTGAGAGTCTATTTTTCTGATTGATACTCATAAGCGTTTGATATCTGGAATATCTTTGTTTTGTAGCATATTTCAATATCTATATATATGATAAGAAATATATCCCTGTTTAACTCCTCTTGCGAGTTGCATCCGATTATGGTATGCGTCACGGGGATTTCCTTCATTCATGAATGATTTACAGGGGAAGTGTGAAGTAATGGCATATAAAACTGCATATCCGGTTATCGTAGGATTGCTTATACTGGCATTCCTGGTAACCGGGAGTATGGCGGAGCCACAACAGAAAGGAGTAATCTTTGTTAAATCTGATCCTCCAGGGGCAGAAATTTATCTTACTAACCTTTCGGTAACGCCTGATAATCTGACAGTCTCGGATACGGAAGGCCTCACTCCGCGTGAATTCTTTGTGGAGCCAGGAACCTATCGGTTATTCCTGAAGAAGTATGGATATATTACATGGTGGAATGAGTCTGTAACAGTTCTTCCTGGTGGGAATTATCCTTATGATGTAAATCTGACAAAAAATAACCCGGTCTATGGTGCAATCCATCTCGACACCAACCCGTCAGATTCGGATCTGACCCTTCACCGTGAGATTCCAAACATCACCAGTCTGATCTACAGTAAGACTCCTGCGTCAGTGGAGTCTCTGCCTCCTGGAACCTATATTTACAACATCACCCGGTCTGGTTATTATCCAAAGAATGGGACAACCGAGGTCACTGCAGGGAATGTTACTGAACTTCGCCTTAACCTCGATCCGATCCCGGAGACCGCACCGGTAACCTTCAAGAGTGAACCTACAAGTGCTGATGTCTACATCTATCAGATCAGCAGGATGAATGCAGATGAGCAGAATGCACTTGTATCAAAGATGGATGCTGCTCTGACTAACTTCAATGGTACACACGAAGAGGTTGCAGCAAAAGTTCAGGGTGTGGTCTCAACCGAAGATGTTACACCTGAATATCTGAAGTACACTGCTGGAATAATTGGCAATACAACAACGACCCAGCAACTCTACTCTGGTGAATACTTCTCAGTCTTCTTCAAGGATCGGTATCACTGGGGCTATAAATTCTTCAATGTTACTGCCAGTGTTCCAAGCACGGTTGAAGTTGAACTGACGCCATACACAAACTATGTTCAGGTCTACTTCGAGACAAGCGTCGATGATGATGATCATCCTGAACTAGGAATCCCCAAAGGAGCAAATGTCACCTATGATGGAGAATTGCAGGAGAACCGGACACCATGCTGGATCAGTCTCCCGGCCCAGAAGATCATTAATGTGACCTTTGACCGGATGCCCTTAAACCTGCCAAAGACGGTCACCGTTGATACGAGTCTGTTTGTTGGTCGTCCTTCAAAATGGGGACAGATTATCAACCTTGATCGTGCCACATACTTCATACAGGCAGGATCAGACAGTCACTCATCGATCCAGCCATCAGGGCTGATCCCGGTTATTGCAGGAGAGACAATGGAGTTCTCCCTGAGTGGAGAGCATCCTGCATACCTCGCACACAACCTTACTGTGGATCGGACGAGCGAAGGAAAACCTGTATTCAATATCACCTATAATCTCGAAAACGTCACCTATCCACACGAGAAGACACTTGGAAATGCAACACTCTACCTGGATTCTCTCAAGAAACAGGTGGCTGTAAATGCAACTGCAGGAAAGGGCGGATCTGTCAACAATGCAGGAATAACATACTATGACTACGGTGATGACAGTGCGGCTTATAACTTCACACCTGATGCTGACTACCAGGTCAAACAGTTGTATCTGGATGGCGAGCCGGTTCCATATGCACCGTCATACGTGATCCAGGGTTCGAAGATGACGTATAACCACACGTTATACTGTACCTTCCGCCCGACCAAAGTAACTGTATTTGCAAATTTTTCAGCAGGAGGAACGATTGATCCATCTGATCCATATCAGGTGGATTATGACGGTTGTACAAAGAACACAACCGGTGTTCCTGATCCTGGATACTACCTCTCGTACCTCAGACCGGAGTTTGAATCTGGTGATTCATACATGGAATCTGAAGGCTTCAAGACCAACTTCCAGATCTGCAACCTTCATACCAACCTCACCTGGCATGCTGTTTTCGAGAAGCAATGGTTCAATGTGACGTCCTCTGCCACCCCGGAAAACGCCGGGATGATAGTCCCGGCCGGTAACACTACAGCATCATATGGTCAGATAATGACCTTCAACTCGACTGCATTCTCAGGTTACCAGCTTGCAGATCTCACAGACAATGGAGTTTCTAAAGGTGCGGTCAGTTCCTATACTGTCAATGTTACTGAGAACCACGAGATTATTGCACATTTTCAGCCTGACGTCCTGACCATCACGGCGGTTGCTGGTCAGGGCGGTCAAATCGAGCCCAATGGCACGGTCAATGTTACCTTCGGGAACACCCAGTGCTTTAACATTACCGCATTCAGTAACTACTTTATCTCCGATGTGGAGGTTGATGGCATTAGTCTGGGTAACAATACCAGTCCGATGACGTATTGTTTCCCGAATGTGACAAAGGATCACTCGATTAATGCAAGTTTCAGCAAGTACGCCTACACGATCACGCCCTCTGCAGGAGTCGGTGGAACGATCTCACCATCAACTCCTCAAAGTGTAGCCATTGGTGATTCGGCAAGTTTCACCATCGCAGCTGATCCCTGCTACACTATCGGTGATATCATTATAGATGGTGCTAGCAGTGGTCCGCAGGTCAGCCCCTATGTCTACACATTCCAGAATGTGAATGCTGATCACACGATCCAGGCAGTATTCCAGATCAAGACATACAACATCCTGGTCAACCAGTCTAATGGTGGCAATATCTCCCCGGCAGGAACAAACGGAGTTGTCCAGGTGAACTGCGGGTCGAACCAGACCTTCACCATGACCCCAGACACTGGGAATGCACTCTACGATGTGATAGTGGACAACACATCGGTTGGCCCGATCAATCCGTACACGTTCCCGAACATCAGTTCAGATCATACCATTGAACCGGTCTTCGTGTTACCTCCGGTCCCTGACTTTGAGGCTGACCGTGTCAGGGTTCCACCAAAGTATCCGGTAACATTCAAGGATCTCACTACCAACAACCCAACCGACTGGCTCTGGGACTTTGGTGATGGTGAAGTGACTAATGTACGTGAACCGGTTCACTTGTATGCCAAGACCGGAAACTACACCGTTAAACTAACAGCCTTCAATGCTGCAGCACCAAATGGCGTAACTGTCGAGAAGAAGGATTACATCACGGTCACTACCGATCCGATTGCATGTATGATGGCAAAACCACAGGGTGGAACAGTGCCTCCGGGATTGACCGTCGAGTTCACTGACTGTTCACTGAACACAGAGGATGTCTCATGGGGCTGGGTCTTTGGTGACAGCAGTGCAGGATCACTCTCGAAGAACATAACACATACCTACACTGCACCGGGTGTCTACGAGGTGACGCATCAGGTTGATAAGCCGTTCACTGCAAAGGATTATGCGTATGAGACGATCACCGTAATGCAGCAGCCGGTTGCTGACTTCATGGCACATCCGCTCTCAGGTAAATCACCGCTGAGTGTCCAGTTCGAGGACAAGTCACAGGGCTTCCCGACAGAATGGTTCTGGAACTTTGGTGACAACACTGCTTCATACGACCAGAACCCGCTGCACGTGTACTCTACACCTGGCAACTACACGGTAACTCTGAAGGTCTTCAGCGATGAAGGAACATCAGAGAGAGTAAAGGACGGATATATCTCCGTTCTCTAACCTTTTTTGGCCTTTTATAAAAAATAGTGGTCAGATGATCTGATCGCACAGAATTTTTTACTATTCCAGTTCTTTCTTCAAGGCTGCAATCTTGTCTCTGAGCATGATTGCATCTTCAAAATTGAGGAGTTGGGCTGCTGTTTTCATCTGACTCTCAAGGTCTATGATCATTGCAGGAATTGATGACTTTGGCACCGGCTTATCAACCGACAATTCGATCTCCTGCTCCCGGACCGGTTTCTTAATGGTCTGAGGAGTTATTCCGTGCTCCGTATTGTATCCCATCTGCAGACTGCGTCTTCTCTCAGTCTCATCCATGGCAGTCTGCATCGAGCCGGTGATGGTGTCGGCATACAACACTACATGTGCCTCTGCATTACGGGCTGCCCGCCCGATGATCTGGATAAGGCTCCTCGCATCACGAAGGAATCCTTCCTTGTCAGCATCGAGGATACCGATGAATCCGACCTCCGGTATATCAAGCCCTTCACGGAGAAGGTTGATCCCGACAAGTACATCAAAGATTCCGAGTCTGAGTTCCCTGATGATCTCAGTACGCTCAAGGGTGTCAATATCTGAATGAAGGTACCGTGTCTTAACACCCCGTGCTTCGAGGTATTCGGTGAGTTCTTCAGCAAGCCGCTTGGTTAACGTGGTGAGAAGGACCCGGTCTCCTTTTTCGATTGTCATCTGGATCTCTGATCTGATATCCTCCATCTGCCCATTGATCGGCCGGACCTCTACAACCGGATCAACAAGGCCTGTGGGTCTGATGATCTGCTCGACAATCTGCTCCGAGAGTTCTTTTTCGTAATCTGCCGGGGTAGCTGAGACAAAGATCACATGCCTCAAATATTGTTCAAACTCATGAAACCTGAGCGGGCGGTTGTCAAATGCAGATGGCAGCCTGAATCCGTAATCCACTAGTGGGATCTTGCGGGATCGGTCGCCGTTGAACATCGCCCTTACCTGGGGAACTGTCTGATGACTCTCATCTATGAAGAAGAGAAAGTCTTTTGGAAAGTAATCGAGAAGGCAGTATGGTTTTTCCCCGGCACTCCTGCCATCAAAGTGGCGTGAGTAGTTCTCGATCCCTTTACAGGAACCGGTCTCCCTGATCATCTCGAGATCATACTTTGTCCGCTGTTCGAGCCGGTGTGCCTCTAGCATCCCGAGATGAGGCAGCCGTTCCCGGAGTTCAGCCTCGATGGACATGATCGCTGCCTCTTTCTGTTCTTCGGGAATGATGTAATGACTCGCCGGGTACACGTAGATATGCCTGAGTTTCTCGACAGGATCTCCGGTGGTCCGGTTGATCTCGGTGATCCGGTCTACTTCGTCGCCAAAGAGTTCGATCCTGATGATATTGTTATAGTAACTCAGGACGAGATCGATGATCTCTCCTTTTACTCTGAACCTGCCTGGAATCAGTTCGATATCATTTCGTTCGTAGAGATTGTCAACGAGCCGGGAGATGATCTCCTTTCGTCCGATCTTCTGACCTACTCCGAGATCAAATCCCATGCTCTTGTAGGTGTCCGGACGACCGAGACCATAGATACATGAGACTGAAGCGACGACAATTACGTCACTTCTCCCAAGCAGGGATGCGGTAGCTGAGAGTCGCATCATCTCAATCTTCGGATTAATCTGTGCGTCTTTCTCGATGTACTGGTCTTTCTTCGCGATATAGGATTCAGGCTGGTAGTAATCGTAGTACGATACAAAGTACTCGACCCGGTTGTGAGGAAAGAACTCCCTGAACTCATGGTAGAGCTGGGCAGCCAGAGTTTTGTTATGAGCCAGCACCAGCGTCGGCATGTTCAGTTCTGCAATCACGTTCGCCATCGTGAATGTCTTCCCGGATCCGGTGACACCGAGAAGGGTCTGAGCAGGGTATCCCTTTCTGCATCCCTCCGCCAGTTCCCGGATTGCTTCTGGCTGTGAACCCCGAGGCTGATACTCTGATACGATCTGAAAATCAGTCATGATAGTGCTTTTTTCCGTCTGATCTGACGCTGGTACGTGATTGCAAACCTGTGCGCCTCATCTCTGATCTCCTGAACTAGAAGGGAGGCCGGACTTTTCCTGGAAAGAGGAATGGGCATGGCTCGTTTGGTGGCATAGATCTCCTCTTCTCTCTTGGCGATGGAGATTAGTGGGATGGAAAGATCTAGGTTTTTCAGTTCTGCCTCGGCAGCATGGAGCTGCCCCTGACCACCGTCGATGATGATCAGATCCGGAAGTGGCAGTTCGTCTTTTTTCAGCCTGCTATACCTGCGTTTCACAACCTCGGCTATCGAGGAGAAGTCATCGATCCCCTCAACAGTCTTGATCCTGAACCTCCGATAGTTCTTTTTGTCAGGTCTTCCATCCCTGAAACTCACCATGGATCCAACGGTGCCTGTACCGGAGAGGTGGGAGATGTCAAAGCACTCGATAACTTCAGGAGGTGCTGGCAGGTTCAGGGCCTCTCCAAGCTCGATAAGTCTCATCTTTCCTGCAAAGAATGATGCCTCAATGTTCTTCATAACGAGATCCAGAAGGTGCTTTTTTGCCCCTTGTACAGGAACGATAAGAGTCACTCTGGTCTCCCTGATATTTGACAGATACTCTTCAATTGTTGAATCCGGCATCACTGGCAGGATGAGTTCGTTCGGTGGCCGCACATTTGCATAGTACTGGATAATAAATTCTTCAAGAAACTCTTCAGTATCAGGAAATACAAACTCTTCCTTGCTTGTGAGTGTTCCTCTCTCTATTGTGAAGAGGATCAGGTATACCGTCCCTGATACTATCTGGTAGTTGATGATATGTTCATTTGCCTGCTTCTGCCGTTGAACATACTGACGCTCTGAAAGACGTTCGATGGCAGTGATCTGATCCCTGATCGTGAGTGCCTGCTCAAACTCCTGCATCAGTGCATGCTTTTCCATCTCCTCTTTGAGGCCGGTGATGAGATCCTGATTCTTTCCTTTTAGAAGAAGATCGGCACTCTTTACCAGGTACTGGTACTCGGGCTCTGATACCTTTCCCTGACATGGGGCAGAGCAGGTTCCAAGATGTGAGCGAAGGCATGCCCGTTTTGTCATTTTTCTGCATGTTCTCAGGTGAAAGGTCTGCTTGATGAATGCAAGGACATGGTCACGTTCAGCTGCAGAGACGAACGGGCCATACAGAGATCCACCTTTTTTTCCTCCCCTGTACCTGGCGATACCTATTCTGGGAAAAGGATCATCGCTGATTCTGATGAATGCGTAACTTTTTGCATCCTTGAGATCGATGTTGAATTTTGGTTGGTGACGTTTGATCAGCGTATTTTCAAGGATGAGTGCTTCTACCTCTGAAGCTGTTATGATGAAATCAAGATCTGCAGCTTCACTGACCATCCGATTGGTTTTAGCCCCGTGATCAGTCTTCTGAAAGTAACTTGATACCCGTTTCTTCAGATTTTTTGCCTTTCCAATATAGATGATCGTCCCTTCTGCATCCTTGAAGAGGTAGCAGCCCGGGTCATGGGGAAGAACTTTGAGATCGATCATTGATTATTCAACTATAGGTATCACTGTCGAAATATTCCTGATCCAGATGTAAAAAGAGAATGTCTGGTTATTTGATCTTTTTTGACTGGGTTCTCTTTTTCACAGGTTTTGATTTTGATGTCGTCTCCAGGGCAGGCAGGAGTTTTTTGAGAAACATCCCGGTATGGCTCTTTGTAGCCTGTGCAATATCTTCCGGTGTACCGGTCGCGATGATATCCCCTCCGGCGTCTCCCCCTTCTGGACCGAGATCTATAATGTAATCAGCTGATTTGATAACATCCAGGTTATGCTCTATGACAAGGACCGTGTTTCCCTTTTCAACAAGCCCGTCAAGCACAGTAATCAGTTTTCGGACATCATGGAAATGAAGGCCGGTTGTCGGCTCATCTAACAGGTACACGGTCTTTCCGGTGGCCCGTTTTGAGAGTTCACGGGTCAGTTTGATCCGCTGTGCCTCTCCACCTGACAGGGTTGTTGCACTCTGACCGAGTTTGATGTATCCGAGACCAACATCAAGCAGTGTCTGGAGTTTATTACTGATCTTGGGGATATTCCCGAAGATCTCCATCGCCTCTTCGACACTCATGGAAAGGGCATCTGCGATGGATTTTCCCTTGTATTTTACCTCGAGGGTCTCCCTGTTATACCGGGTGCCCTTGCACTCCTCACACTCGATGTACACATCTGGCAGGAAGTTCATCTCGATCTTGATCAGTCCATCACCCTGGCAGGCCTCGCAGCGTCCCCCCTTGACATTGAATGAGAAACGTCCTGACTTGTATCCCCTGACTTTGGCTTCTTTCGTCTCTGCATACAGGGTTCTGATCTCATCAAAGACCTTTGTGTAGGTTGCAGGATTTGACCGCGGTGTCCTTCCGATGGGTGACTGATCGATAACGATCACTTTGTCAACCTCCTCGTCAAAGATGAGTTCATCGTGGGCCCCTACATCAACCCGTGAGTTGTAAACCGCTTTCTGAAGGGCAGGATAGAGTGTATCATAGATGAGGGTTGATTTTCCAGATCCTGATACTCCGGTCACAAGGGTAAGGGTGCCCATCGGAATTCTGGCTGATACTCCCTTCAGATTATTTGCCCGACATCCGGTGATGGTGATGAACCGTTTACTGGTTCTGCGTTTCTGCGGAACCTCAATCATCATCCGGCCTGAAAGGTATGCCCCGGTGAGTGATTCGGGATGTATCTCGATCTCTTCGGGTGTCCCTTCAGCCACAACTGCACCACCATGGGTACCTGCACCAGGTCCCATGTCAATCACCCAGTCTGCTGCCCTGATCGTGTCTTCGTCATGCTCGACCACGATAAGCGTGTTTCCGAGGTCCCGGAGCTGGCGGAGTGTTTCTATCAGCCGGTTGTTGTCTCGCTGGTGAAGCCCGATCGATGGTTCGTCAAGGACATAGAGTACACCCATGAGGTTTGCCCCAATCTGGGTTGCAAGCCTGATCCGCTGTGCTTCTCCACCTGACAGGCTCCCGGCAGTCCGGGAGAGTGTGAGGTATCCGAGTCCAACACGCTGGAGGAAGAGTAGCCGTGACTGGATCTCTTTCAGTACCTGCTGGGCGATCTCGCGTTCCTTGTCGGTAAGTTGGATCGTTTCAAAGAACCCGATACATGATGTGATCGAGAGATCAGTCACATCCACGATCGAGTGTCCGGCAATTCTTACCGCGAGCACCGTCTCCTTTAGTCGTTTGCCATGACATACCGGGCACTCACTGATTCGCATGAACTTTTCGAGTTCACGTTTGCGGTACTCTGATTCAGTCTGCTGGTAGAGCCGTTCTGCCTGAGGAAGAAGCCCTTCCCATGTACCCTTATGAGACCAGGTTCCCTGTCCCTGCTTGTAACTCATATGGAAGTTGATCTGCTCGGGTGAGCCGAACATCAGAACTTCATACTGTTTCGGAGTCAGGTCTTTGATAGGCGTATGAATAGTAAACCCGAAGTGCTCGGCCACTGCTCCGACAAGTTGTGAACGGTACCCATCCAGAAAGTTCCGGTACGTGGCGATGGCCCCGTCTGCGATGGACTTCTCTTTGTCCGGAATAATCATTGTTGAGTCGAAGTCCATCCTGATGCCGAGTCCTTTACATTCAGGGCAGGCACCGAATGGGCTGTTGAATGAGAACATCCGTGGCTGGAGTTCTTCGAATGTCAGGCCACAGACCGGGCATGCCATCTTTGCCGAGTAAAGGTGATCAGTTTCGTCTTCTCCGACTGCGATCACAAGGCCGTCAGACCTTGCGGTCGCCTGCTCTACAGCCTCAACAATGCGTGAGTGGTCTGATAGATCCATCCGGTCTACCACGAGATCGATGGTGTGCATCTTGTACCGCTCAAGAACGATCTCGTCTTCTGTCCGGTAGATCTCACCGTTAACCCTCACCCTGGCAAAACCTTCTTTGTTGAGATCTTTGAAGAGTTGCTGATAGGTTCCTTTCTTCTTCCTGACAAGAGGAGCAAGGATTGTGATCATCCCGGAGAGTTCTTCTTCTATCTTTTCAGCGATCTTCTCCGGTGACTGGGCGATGATGGGAAGGTTATGTTCAGGACAGTATGCTATGCCGATTCTGGCATACAGCAGACGCAGGTAATCATAAATCTCAGTTACTGTCCCCACGGTTGAGCGTGGATTTTTACTTGTTGACTTCTGCTCTATTGAGATAGCAGGTGAAAGTCCTTCGATGCTATCCACATCAGGCTTATTCATCAGCCCGAGGAACTGTCTGGCATACGACGAGAGAGATTCTACATATCTGCGCTGGCCTTCAGCATAGATCGTATCGAAGGCAAGGGTTGATTTTCCTGATCCCGAGAGGCCGGTAATGACAACAAGTTCATCACGGGGGATTGAAATTGTAATATTCTTAAGATTGTGTTCTCGTGCTCCTTTTATAAGAAGTCGTCCACCGGTATGTCCCGGAGTGTTTTTTTGAACACCTCCGTCATCAGATGGATTAATTAATCTCCCTCCGGGCAGTCTTGACTGGTAAGACTCTGAATGCTACTATTCTTTCTGGTATATTTCCCGGTCTTTTTCCGGGGATGGTATTGTAAATAACTAAAATCATCTGCCTACTATGAGCCGCATGGCACGATTATACTTTTTGAGTCCTTTAAAAATCAGTGATATCTGCCATTATTCTCCGTTCCTGCGCTTTTTCCGGCTTATCAGAAATTCCGGGACTCCAATCTGATAATCCTGTTTATCAGGTTAGTATGCATGAACAGGAACCTAATAACCATCTCCGGATAATATGTACATCACTCCGTTTCAGGATGGGATAATGGGATTAGATGATTCATTTCATGAAGGGATGAAAGCCTTTCGTGATGGACAATATCAGGAAGCCATAGAGATACTGAGAAAAGCTGTTACGGCAAACGAACAGAATCACAAGGCATGGAATGCCCTGGGTGTTACCTATTCAAAGTTAGGTCAGTTGGAAGATGCCCTTACCTGCTATGAAAATGCTCTCAAATATGATCCTGGTAATCTCTCGTATGAACAGAACCGCGATCAGATCGTTAAAAAAGCATTTAAAAAGATAAACCGGACTGAAGAGGAAGTAAAACAGGATCACCGGCCCGAAGGGCTGAGCACCCTGACAATTCCGTATCAGAAATTCCTCATCCCGGCCGTTGTCCTGATATTTGTAGCAGTTCTCGCAATATACCTGCTCGTCATTCCCTCCTTCTTAGGCAGCCACAGCCCGTCACCTGCCAATCCGATAACCCCGGTTCCGACAGTTATTCCTGATGAGACTCCTGTGCCATCTGAAAATGAAACACAATCAAGTCCATCAAATGAGACAGTATCAGAGACAGAACCCGCTTCATCGACGTCATCCGGAGGCCTTCAGCCAGCCCTTGTGATACGTGGTGATCTCAATGGTAAATATACAAAAGGGCTCTCTGAACTGACCTTCACGATTGTTCTGACCGATGGCAGCCAGCCTCAGTACCTGCCACGAGTCAGTTATCTCTGGTCAGCCGGTTCCATGGATCCGGTGACTGTGCTTCCGGCAAACCCGGCATCTGGTACTATCAAGCCAGGGGATGAGCAGGAGGTCACATTGCAGATTCCGGCTGAACAGCAACCGCGTGGAGGAGAGAAGTTCACCCTTGAGATTCGGCCACCTTCAGGTCAGCCGGCAACGTATTCAACATCTCTTCCTGATAATTACCGCGGTGGAATCATTGCAAATCCATCACCCGGATATTCTGGTTCTTCTTCCGCCGCTACCTCCCAGTCCGGTGCGGCTGCCTCCAGTCTTACAACTGAAGGATCAGTAAACGGCTTTTACTCCGGAGAACTCCAGGAACTCTCGTTAACTCTTCGGGAGCAACCAACCGGATCACCCCTGGACATGAACCGGATCACCTACATGTTCTCTGTTAACGACGGGACACCGATAGAACTCACGAAAGTCCTTCCTGCATCAGGAACGATCAACCCTGGAGAACAGCAACTAGTCACGCTGAGTATTCCTGAAGACTCACGTCCACGTGCAGGAGATACCTTTACACTGGATATAAAACCGGATAACGGACCATCGGTCCAGGTAAGAAAAGCCCTGTCTTCTGCATACAAGGGGGGAGTTATTCCCTAACTTCTTTTCAAGAAAAACAGAGGTTTATTCTATTTCTGATCTGTCAGAGTTTCTTGACATTAATCAGTATCTCACTCCTGACCACTCACCACCGTTGGTGTCACTCTCTCCTGTTCCCCACGTTCCGGTAAATGCACAGCAGTCATTTCTGAAGAATAATGTGAACCGGCCTGAATTTGATCTTCCTGTTGTATCAGGTTCTGACCAGGTTCCGGTGAGAACGGGTCCAAACATAGTCCCTTCGAATGTTCCTTTCTTTTTTCCTGCATATGATCCATCAATGCTGACATAACGAAGAGAATACCCTGTCTCTGCCAGGGTGACATTCCCCTTGTTTGTCTTCCATACACCGGATATATCACATCCGGGTTCGGTTGCCCGTCCGTCCTTTACAGGTTCCCATATTGCAGAGTAACTTACTTCATTCGCTAACTGATGGTTTGTGTTATCCTCTATTGCAGGAAGTAATCGGATACTCACACTTCTTCCGCCGTCCAGGCAGGTGAAATAGCGGGTTACTCTGTTGAGTGGGATTCCCTCGGATAAGCGCTTACTGGACCCGATATCAGCGCCTTTCTGGTAAAAAGTATCACCCAGATACATTCCGATATCAGGAGCAAGCCCGGGAGTTTGGGAGTTCTGGTATTGTACCTGGGTCGGACCGTCATTAAGCCCTGCTCGGTAAAATGGCTGCTGGATAGTAGTTATGGTAAGGATTCCGGGCCCGCCAGGAATATCCATGACTCCCTGAAAAGGAGATGGGTTATTGCCGTTATTCCAGGCTTCGGAGAATGAACCAGTAAGAGAGGCCAGTGTCCCTGCTGATACAGGTATAGCAAAAAGGAGAGTTAATATGAAAATTAGAAACAGGATCTTCTGCATCTGTACACCTCTTCATAAACTCACCAATAATCGCAGATAACCGTTGTGTCTCATTTTAGATCTGAACAAAGAGTTTTTTACTGAAATGACAGGTGATTATTGATCTTCAAGTGACGGATATTACAGCAATGATTTTTAACTGATTCTTATCATAATCTCGAAAAATTTAAGGTTTGTAAAGATATGTGAAAGATCACGGAAGAGCTGCAACAAACAGCGGTTGAGAATATCCGAATTGATTCTTCGTCCGCTGCCAGAAAAAATAAGACCTTCGAGACGAGCTACGACTACAAGTCCCGACTCTGTGCGTACCCAAAAATCGAGAAGTCCTGTACATACCTCTCATCTTTTTTTTGTTGCGCCAAGAGATCCCAGAAGACCCCTGACCAGTTGCCTGCTTACCTGAGTGCCAATACTTCTCGCTACAGAAACTGCGATATCACCCATGATCTCAGCAGGTTGATCTTCTTTCCTGCTTCGTGGTGATGTTTTCCGTGCAGGTTCTTTTGGTGGTTTTTCTGATAATTCTTTACGTTTTGAAACCTCTTTCTCCTCATGTACAGCCTCTGCTCGTGCTGTCAGTTTCTCATAAGCTGATTCCCGATCAACCGCAGTATCATACTTACCCGCATCAGGCGATGTAGCCATGATCTTTTTCCTCTCTTCTGGTGTAAGGGGTGACAGGCGGCTTGTCGGAGGTATGATGAACACACGTTCCACCGGAGTTGGTGAACCCTGTTTATCGAGAACAGATACAAGTGCCTCCCCTATTCCAAGTTCTGATATCACTTTTCCAGTCTCAAATGCCGGGTTCTGTCTGAAAGACCTGGCAGCTGTCTTTACTGCCTTCTCCTCATTCGGGGTTGTTGCCCTGAGTGCATGCTGGATCTTGTTTCCCAGTTGTCCGAGTACATCTTCAGGAATATCAGACGGACTCTGGGTGATGAAATAGATCCCGACCCCTTTGGATCTTATGAGCCTGACGATCTGGACGATCTTTTCTTCCAATGCTTTTGGTGCATCCTTGAAGAGCAGATGAGCCTCATCAAAGAAGAAAACAAATTTAGGTTTTTCCAGATCACCTGCTTCAGGCAACTGCTCGTAGAGTTCAGAAAGAAGCCAGAGCAGAAACGTAGAGTATAGTTTCGGGGACTGCATCAGTTTTTCTGCAGCAAAGAGATTGATCACTCCTTTTCCTTCTGAAGTTCTGATAAGATCGGCAATCTCAAGGGCTGGTTCTCCAAAGAAACGATCTGCACCCTGGTCGTCGAGTGCCAGAAGAGCACGTTGAATTGCCCCGGTTGAACTGGTACTGACATTGCCGTATGTTCTTCTGATCTCGGCAGAATGATCTGATACGTATGTTACCATTGCCCTGAGATCCTTCAGATCAAGAAGGAGGAGCCCGTTTTCATCGGCAACCCGGAAGACTATCGAGAGGACCCCGGCCTGGGTCTCATTCAGATCAAGGATACGACTGAGCAGGAGCGGGCCCAGTTCTGATATGGTGGTTCTGACCGGATGACCGTTCTCACCGAACAGGTCCCTGAATATCACAGGGTATCCGGTATAAGTAAAATTGTTGATCCCAAGTTTTTTGATCCGTTCCTCGATCTTCGGATTACCCCCTCCTTCTACTGCGATACCAGACAAATCTCCCTTAATGTCTGCAAGGAATACCGGAACACCGATCCTGCTCAGGCTCTCAACAATCACCCGGAGGGTTACGGTCTTCCCAGTTCCTGTTGCTCCTGCTATCAGACCGTGCCGGTTGATCATTTCCGGGTTGATACTGACATCAGTCCCTCCCTTTGCGATCAGAAGTGGATCTGTCATGAATGAGGTATCGTCATGATAACTGCATAAAGGTTATAGCCGACCATACCTGTTTCGTGTTAATGATTCCGTAGATCGGTTGTGGTATTCTTTTCAATCGAATAATTATTGTCTCCTTAAGTCGTTAGTTACCAGTATATGGGTATGCTTCCCCCTCAGGATGAGCCGGTAGAGGTAGTTAAAGAAGAAGAGCGTCGTCTTTTTGAACCAATATCAGTTGATCACGAGATACCCGGCGAACTTGAAGAGACTGATACACACTTTATTTCCAGTACAATTCCGGAGGAACTTGCAGGCTTTCTCGAACCTTCTGAGGGAGAAGCAAAGCCGGTACCCGAAATAAATCCCTATCTTACAACTGCAAGGCAACTCATCGTTGAGCATGAATGGGCAAAAGCATCGCCATTCATCACGATGAGCCTCAACCAGAATGCTGATGATGGCACAGCCTGGTTGTACAAAGGAATTGTTGAGTTGTATCTGAACCAGGGGGAAGAGTCAGATCGCAGTCTCCAGCGTGCAGCAACCTATGAAAAAACCAGCAGCACAGCACATTACTATCTTGCATACCTCAGGTACCGGGCCGGGAACTATGCAGATTCACTCAGCATGCTCTCTGAAGTACTTCAGAAAAATCCTGGGCATGCCCGTTCAAGATTTCTCTCTGGTCTCTGCAAGGTATACCTGCAACAGTATAATGATGCATTTGATGACCTCGAGATCCTTGTAGCAGATAACCCGGCAAATATCCGTGCCCTGCTCCTCATGGCATACTGCCGGATCAGGACACGGAGATATGCTGATGCCATATCACTCCTTGATCAACTCCTTGAGCAGCGTGAACATCATGTTCCTGCATGGGAGATGAAGTCCCGTGCCCTCCTCAGCGAAGGTCGGTACTCAGAGGCTGTTACATCAGCAAGACGACTTTTGTCACTTTCTCCCCATAATCACGTCGCTCTGTATGTGCGAAGCATGGGATATATCAAACAGGGTCTGTATGAGGAGGCTCTGAATTCTGCACATGAGATGACAACCTCTGAGCCACTGCAGAGTACCGGTTGGACTCTCATGGGACTTGCCTATATGGGGCAGGACAAGTACCAGGATGCTTTGAAACGATTTGATAGATCACTGCTTCTAAATCCACATGATGAACAGGTGACCTCATATCGTGTTCAGGCTCTGCGAAAGCTTAAGCGGTATGGGGATCTGCTCCAGTTTTATGCGCATGTAACCGAAGAGAACCCTGATGATCTGAAAGCATGGTATAACAAGGGCGTGCTTCTCCACCGGGTAGGAAGATATGATGAGGCTCTCCTGTGTTATGATCGCGTCATCTCCCGCAATCCTCATGATTACCGTGCTATCCTGAACCGGGGGAGAGCCCTGAAATCACTACACCAGAATTCAGAGGCAATACGTTCGTTTCAACAGGCTATATCCGTTCATGCTGATAGTGCGGATGCCTGGTATCATCTCGGCCAGATATACACGGTCCTAGTCAGGCTCAGGGAGGCACTTGCAAGTTTTGATCAGGCTCTGGTAATAAGGCCGGACTTTGTAAAAGCACTTGTATGGAAAGCCCATGTGATGGATGAACTTGGTATGAAACAGGAGGCATTCCAGACTATGAGTAAGGCACGACGTCTTGATCCAAGTGTGACCGGAAAGATCAAGAGCAGACTTGTCCATGATTGATGTCAGACTCAATATCTCAAGGGAGATCTGCTCTTCTTTCAGAATATTTCAGGAGTGTTCTGGGTTAATTCCCTTCATTTCTCTCTTCTGATCCTTGCCCCGGTTCTGGTTATAATTTTAGAGAATCTGATAGGTCCCGGCTGATCAGTATGGGGTCCGAGTTCTTCCTCGTGAGGATGCGAATGAGGGGTATGTTTTGGACGGGGGCGTCCCTTGGGCCATGAATGGTGTGTTGGATGTGGTACCGGGTGTTCCATTGGATGATGCTTATGATCATCCAGATACCTGATCCTGTCCTTACTCCCTCTGCCAACAGGAGTAGAACCCTGCTTCCTGACCAGAAGCATATGCCTTGGAGACATAATCCCGAATGGCATTAATCATATATATAAATTTCAGTGGTTGGACTCATGCAGAAAAAGGGTCATACTGGAAGATTTTTTATGAGTTTCAAAGGTGAAGTTTCCCAATCCTCTCAATCATCCGTGCTTTTTTTGCCATTGCCGCGGACGCTGCCCGATCAACTCCTGCACGCATCTCTTCAAAGTCACGACTCTCCTTATCCACGAGTTTTTTAAGAGGTGTGTATGCTGCCTCTCTGAACCGGGGTCTGAACTCTGTCTCCTTCCCGTCCCTGATCAGGACCGGTTCTGCTCTGCCCTTCTCAACCCTGCCAATCTCTGCTGTTTTGACACCAGCCCCTTCAAGTACACCCTTCACATCATGAACTACCTGTTCAGGCGCGACCACCAGCATGGCATCAAGTGAAACACCGAGGGGATCGATCTCCAGTTCTTCAAGCATTGTTCTGACAACCGGATCAACCAGTCCCAGCACCTGGTCTTCCTCAACAATGAACCGGGATCCAGCAGTCTCTGCCATCTCGAATATATCTCCCCTGAGCCCTCCGTTTGTCACATCGGTCATTGCGTGAATCTTGTGAAGCACACTGCTTTTGAGGAGTGCATCGGCCCCTTTCAGGAACTGAAGATTTATTGTCCTGTCCACGATATCAGGAAATCCATAATACAGAGCGGTGGTTGCGATGGTTCCTCCTCCGGCCCCTTCAGTCATCAGCAGGATATCACCTGCTCTCGCTTCTCTGCGGGCAGTGATATGATCTGCAACACCTACGCAGCCGACACAGCCGGTGAGACGTTCTCCAATGACCATGTCCCCGCCTATACGCAAAGTCGATCCAGATACAAGCGGGACATGCATCACCTCTCCAACTGTTGTGATCCCTGCAGTGTAGTCAAATATTTTCGAGACATCACCGTCATCAGCGACATGAATGTCTGAGAAGAGCATCACGGGTTTTGCACCCATCACATAGCAGTCACGAAGTGTTGCCCTGGTCACATGAAATCCTGCAAGGAATGGAAAGTCACTGAGGCGTGAGTGCATCCCGTCAACGGTACTGATGATATACCTCCCTCCAGCTTCAACAACGCCGGCATCATCCATCTCATCCACGCCGACGTTTGCCCCCGTTTTTCCGATGATCTCAGCGATCTTACGGTGTGCATAAAAATCCCCGGTACCCCGTGAACCTACACCGAACTCTCCCATCGCCACACCTGCCTCTGTACAGGTGAGGAGATCGCTGGTAAGGCCGCTGGTATTTTTTACTTCGGTGATGACTGCATGCGCAAACGTATCTGCATATTCCTGAGATACTGATTTGATCTCACGAATCCGTGATGAGAGATCCCTGATTATTTCAGCCTCTGTCCGGCCGGATTTCATATTTCGCCGGACATAGCCTTCGACATCCATACAACCAGATTCGCATACCGGTGATAAATAAGTCTTCTTGATATCCTTTCCTGACTATCTCTATAGTACAGGTTCTTTGCAGAACCCTTTTCATGGTGGGGCCGAACAGATGACGCAATCTCATACTTGTGGATCTCTGCTGGTTTTTTCTATCGTACTTCTCGTCTGTTTTCTTCAGGCTCCGGTTTTCGCAGATGATAATTATTCCACAGGAGGAGTTGTTCAGTTATTTTCAGACAGTTCGGACGCATCTCTTCTGCCATTCACTCACTCCTGGAGAGATAAATTATCGAGTGATCTGCTCCAGCTTGTTGATCCATCAGCCTCTCCTTCAGGTAGTACAACTGCAGCACTGACACGGGAGATGGAACTCCTTGGCCAGCTCAGGTTCGATTCACAGAACCGTTCTGAAGTTCATGTCACCCTCACCCTGATTCAGGATAGTTCTCTCGTCAATGTCACCCGGTACCTGAACGAGTCAAGGTCAGATCCCGGATTCGGCCTGGTAACCGGTTGGGTGCCGACTGATCAGATCTCAAATCTCTCATCTCTCCCTGAAGTAAGGGAAATCCATACCGTCCTTTCTCCAGTCAGTTCTGGATTGATAAATACTGCAAACCAGTCACAGGCATCTGGCGTTGAGAAAAATCTTAACCAGACCTCAGAAAATTCTTCTGCCATATCATCGGAGATTTCTGATACGGCAGGTAATGCCAGTTCTGGCATTAAATTGACCACCACCGAGACCAGATGGAAAGGTAAACTCTCAACTGACCTGGTTCAGCTCCTTGATGATCACTATCTCTCTCCTGGTCAGTCACCGGGTAATGCAGCAGACCTTATGCGGGCAACAGGTGAACTAAGGAATTCAAAAAATAATCAGAGCGAGGTGATGGTTACAACAAGATTGAGTTCTGGATCATCTGTAGAACCAGTACAGTCATACTTCAGCAATGCAGGGACAGACAGCCGGTATGGCAGGGTTTCAGGATGGCTGACCCTGCAGAATCTTTCACGGCTTGCAAAAGAACCAGCAGTTCTCTCTGTCATGTCCCAGCTCCCTGCCTTCACATCAGGTGTCACAACTGAAGGGGATGATATTCTCCGTACCTGTGAACTCCGAAATGCAACAAATCTTTCAGGAAAGGGAGTGAAGGTCGGGATCATATCTGATGGTGTTACAAGCCTAGATACGGTGGTTGCGGCCGGAGAACTCCCGTCAAATGTTCATGTGATTAGTGACAGCATCGGGGGTGATGAGGGGACTGCGATGCTCCAGGTAGTTCATGATATTGCCCCGGACGCAGAGCTCTACTTCTCTGACCGGGGTTCAAGTCAGATCGAGTTTGTGCAGGCGATGGATCATCTGATCAGTGACGGATGCAGGATCATCTGCGATGATATCACATATGTTGAGCCGTTCTTTGAAGACGGATACATCGCACGCAATATCAGGGACCGGGTTCTATCATATGATATATTATATGTCACATCTGCAGGGAATTTTGCCCAGGAACACTACCAGGCACCATTCAATGGTTACATGAACCAGGGATATCTCTGGCATGATTTCCAGGGTGCAAACGGATCAAAGGATCTGAAATTCACTGCTCCGCCCCATTCAGCTGGTCATGTGATCCTTCAGTGGGATGATCGGTTCTCTGAATCTTCGAATAATTACGATCTCTTCCTCTACAATAGCGAAATGCGGGAGATTGGCAGAAGTGTGAAGATTCAGGACGGAGATGATGACCCGATGGAATACTGTCGGTTTGTTAACGAGGATGAATCTTCAAAAGACTTTTATGTCAGGGTTGTCCAGGCAGGGGGAGAGAATAGGACGATCGAACTATATGTTCTGCCTCTTGGAGGAAGCCAGGTTTCGATGGATCCCTGTGTCCCTGAAGACTCGATGTTCGGTCAGCAGGCTGTTCCTGAAGCCATATCTGTAGGAGCAGTGATTCCTGATCTGAACAGAACAGTGGTCGAACCATACTCCTCGCGTGGTCCGATAACAATAAAGTATCCTGTGCCTGAACTCAGACAAAAGCCTGAACTCTCTGCACCTGATAATATCCTCGTGAGTACGGGAAAGGGAGTTCTGGGATCATTCTCCGGGACTAGTGCTTCTGCTCCTCATATTGCAGGAATGAGCGCCCTGCTCTGGGAGGCAAATACTGAACTGAAAGCTGATGAGGTGAAACGCAGACTACTCAATGCCACTCCTTCTTCTGGAACCGGCTGGAATCCGGACACCGGGTTTGGTGTACCTGATGCCAGCCTCCTGTTTTCTGCCATACAGGCAGCAAACCGGTCTTCAGATCCCTGCCTTATCGTAAATGAGTCCCGTCTGTCTAAGCCAAGAGAGATGGAACAGCCAGAGACACTTGCGTTATACGCGGGGTGGAATATGATCTCAATTCCCTATCCGCTCAAAGAAGGGAATAATACCGGGAGTATTTTTTCATGTGTGAACACCACAAGTCACACTATCTGGCGGTATTCCCCTGATACGAGACACTGGGATCCGGTTGGTACAGATGATCTCCTCTACCAGATGGATGTGATCTGGGTTCATGCGATGAACAGAACCGACATATCTCTGACCTATGATAATGATCGAAGAAACATGACTGCACGTCACCTATCCGCAGGGTGGAATCCTCTGGGTATCCCGGGAAAAAACACCCTCACCGCATCTGATCTTCTCGCTCCTCTTGGATCCTCATGGTCATATGTTCTGGTTTATGATTCAAGGGAGCAGCAGTTCCGTCAGGTGATTGTAAATGGCGGAACCGGTGCATACTCAGATGCCCGGCTTTTGTATCCCACTGAGGGTTTCTGGATTTTTATGAACAATCCTGGTATTATCATTCCCTGATGTACGGGTCCTGACGAAAGGACTTATCTGTCTCCATGCCGAGATCAGAGTACCTGGGTAGTTCATAGTGGGGTCTTATGAAACATACTGCAGGCGATATAGCGTAAGCGGTATCGTTCTGATAATATCATTGCTCATCTGCTGGCTGATCTCTCCGGCTTTTGCTGATCAGACCATACAGGAGGAGACCGAACGGGTTATCCTCTATACCACAACTAATTTGGAATCCCCGATAAACCTCTCATCACTGAACAACTCTGCAGTTACGGAAAACTGTACTGTTGTTCTTCGTGCACCAAAACTGAACTTTCTTGTTGTTCAGATCCCTTTCAATAACTCATCCTTCTACCAGAATGAACTCCTAAAAATTTCAGGAGTGAACAATATTGAGCAGGACTCTATACGCATCCCCGATTCTTTCTCAGGCAACACAGTATCTGATTTCAATATCTCTGATCAGTGGGCTTTCAACCGGACAGATATGTCACGTGCATGGGGATATTTAAAGCCTATCTCATCATCTTCAGTCACAATTGCTGTTCTTGATACCGGCGTTGACATCTCCCATTCAGGCCTTAATCCGGTTATCAGTTCACAAGGATTTGACTGGGTAGAAAACAGTTCTGTCATGCAGGATACTGACGGACATGGGACCTATCTTACAGGTATCATCTCCGCGATTGCAGGAGGGGGGCAGAATTCATCCTCAGGAAAAAACATCTCAATAATTCCTGAACGGGTCGGAACAAATTCATCAGGGATCTTTGCCTCGCGTTCTGCTGTGGCGATTCAGCATGCTGCTGATACCGGTGCAAAGATCATCCTGATGGGTTATGGAGGTTCCGGGCAGTCACCTGCTGAAGAATCAGCAATCTCGTATGCAATCAGTAAAGGGTGTATCCTCATTGCCCCTGCCGGAAATGAGGCATCCAATGAGGGTCATTATCCCTCAGATTATTCTGATGTCATCTCTGTGGGTTCTACCGCAAAGACTGACGGCCTCTCCTACTTCTCAAATTATGGTATCTTTGTCGATCTCGTAGCTCCGGGAGAAGAGGTCATCTCAACATGGCCAGGTAACACAACAAAGACTGCAACCGGAACAAGCCCGGCAGCCGCCATTGTTGCGGGTACCATCGCCATGATCATAGATGTCAATCCTGATCTGAGCAGTGATGGGATCAGATCAATCCTTGAGTCAACATCTCATGACCTTGGAAGGACTGGCAGGGATATCTACTATGGGTATGGGCTTCTGGATGCAGGGGCCGCTCTTGCCGAAGCAGAGAAACAACATACGAAAGCCCTCAATACTGAACCTAATAACCTGTCTGCAGGACCAGAACAGATCAAACGGATCGGCTCGTTTGGAAAGGGAGGAATTGAGATAAACCTGAATCCTGGCTGGAACTTTGTTTCAGTTCCTTCGTATCCAGCGTCTGGAAAAACCGGTGGTGACCTCTTTCAGGGTATCAACACCGAAGGTCACACGATCTGGAAGTTTAATGCCATTAGTCAGGACTGGGTGGCTGTAGAAAAGCAGACCAACTTCACTCCTCTTGAAGGATTCCTGCTGTACTCAGATCGTCATACATCCCTGCCGCTTGTTCTGGATAACAGGAACGGAACACGTCAACTCAATATGAGTACAGGCTGGAACCTGGTGGGATCCCCAAACCTGACAGCCATGAGTGCAAAGGATGCCCTTTTTTCACTCTCAAAAAACTGGGTCTCACTTCTCCAGTATAACAGTACCATGCAGAATTATGATCCTGCCATCATTCCAGGAGCGAACGGCTCTCACTCAGACTCGCGATTGCTCTCACCCTTCTCAGCCTACTGGGTGTATATGAACGCAGGTGCAGTCTATCGCCCCTGATTCAAACAGAAAAGATATTAGCAGAAGCAGGAGAACAGGAAAGCAATGGTTGCCCTCGGGGAACGATTTCTGTATGGCTTTGAGATTGCAGGATCTCTGGTGATCGGGCTCATCTTTATCGGGACTGCATTGAGTGGCGAAACTGCTGCTGATTTAAAATGGAAACTAATAATCGGAGCAGTTCTGTGCTTCAGTTTCTCACTGATCTTTCTTGTTATGTATATGAACTCAGTGAAGGATAGGCAGAAGAATAGAATCTCTTAAAAAAAGATTAGATGATGATTGCATTGGACATCTTGTCCTTCTCATCATCAAACTCGGCAACAACTGCTTCTGTGGTCAGGAGCATTCCCGCAATTGAAGCAGCGTTCTGAAGTCCTGATCTTACAACCTTGGTTGGGTCAAGGACACCTGCTGCGAGGAGGTCTTCATATGAATCCTTCTTGGCATTGTATCCAAATGACTCGCTTTTGTTCGCCTTGATCGTTGAGATAACCTCTGCACCTTCCCGGCCTGCGTTGCTGGCAATCTGGCGGAGTGGCTCTTCAAGTGAACGTCTGACGATGTTTACACCGATCATCTGCTCATCTTCGATCTTCAGGGTGTCAAGTGACTTTGCTGCACGGAAGAGTGTAACACCACCACCGGGAACATATCCCTCTTCGACTGCTGCCTTGGTTGCATTCAGGGCATCATCGATACGCATCTTCTTCTCTTTGACCTCGGTCTCGGTTGCTGCTCCTGCCTTGATGACCGCAACACCGCCTCCGAGCTTGGCGAGCCTGTTCTGAAGGGTGGTCTTGTCGTACTTCTTCTCAGCAACGTTGAGCTGGGACTCGATCAGTTTTTTCCGTGCCTCGATGTCGCTCTTCTTGCCTTTTCCACCGACAACAGTGGTCTTGTCCTGGTCAACCTTAACTGCCCGTGCCTGTCCGAGCATGTCCATGGTGACATCCTCAAGGTTCAGGTTTCTGGTCTCGGTGATGACGGTTGCCCCGGTCAGGATAGCCAGGTCTTCGAGCATGTCCTTTCTGACATCTCCGAACTCTGGTGCCTTAACTCCACAGACCTTGATGGCTCCGCGAATGATGTTCAGAATGAGTGCGGTCTGTGCTTCTCCATCAATGTCATCTGCGATGATCAGCAGTGGCTTTCCGGTGGATGCAACCATCTCAAGAACCGGGACGAGCATCTTTACGCTGCTGATCTTCTTGTCTGTCAGAAGGATCAGTGGTTCATCGAACTCAACCACACGGCGCTCCTGGTCGGTCACCATGTAAGGTGAGATGTAACCGCGGTCGAACTGCATTCCTTCGACATGTTCGAGATTGGTATCAAGGGTCTTGGAGTTCTCGACCGTGATAACCCCGTTGTATCCGACCTTCTCCATGGCGTCAGAGATAAGACCACCGATCTCTTCGTCGTTGTTTGCAGAGATAACAGCGATACGCTTGATGGTGTCTTTATCCTTGACCTCAATGGTTTTGCTCTTGAGGTCGGCAACTATGGTCTCCACAGCCCGGTCAATACCCTTCTTGATCTCGATTGGGTTTGCACCTGCTGTGATGTTCTTGATCCCCTCGGTGATCATTGCCTGGGCAAGAACTGTTGCAGTGGTTGTTCCGTCTCCGGTGGTATCCTGAGTCTTGGAGGCGACCTCCTTGATCAACTTGGCACCCATGTTCTCGAACTTATCCTTAAGCTCGATCTCCTTGGCGATGGTAACACCGTCGTTGGTGACAACCGGGCCTGCCGGCTTGTCAAGAACAACGTTGCGCCCCTTAGGGCCGAGTGTGATCTTTACGGTATTTGCGACCTTGTTAACACCCTCAAGCAGTGCGTGACGGGCGTTCTCGCTGAACATAATCTGTTTGGTTGCCATTGTATATTCTCCTCAGTCAAACTTAGCGACGATATTCTTGAACTCGACTATAACATAGTCTTCATTCTCAAACTCAACCTCTTCCTGGCTGTATCCACCGTAGATAACCTTGTCTCCGGCTTTCAGAGGGAGGTCCTTTCCATCCTCGAAGGTACCGACTGCGATAACGTCACCCTGCTTTTTCTTCTCCTTTGCTGCTTCAGGGATATAGATGCCGCCCTTGGTCTTTTCTTCCTGTTTGTATGGTTTTATCAAAACCCGTGGTCCGATTGGTGTAATCGACATACTGATCTCCTTCAATTGAATACTACATTTAGATGTTGATTATTACTTCTATATAAGTTTAAGTTTCAGTCATGAAATGATATCAATAAAGTTGATATCATATCGATCGAAGAAAGAGTGATCGAGAGTACATTTCATGCATCAGCGCTTAGTCCTTCAATATCTCCCAAAGCCGGATCGTAAGGATCTGAAGGAGGAGGCCTATTGGCTCTGTGACACCCTCGGCCTTTCATCAGGACGTGACGTCGAGGATTTATCAATCCGGATAGTGCTGAGTCTCCTTGAGGAATCGTCACGAAGAGAGGGAATAGCCTCTGAACAGCTTGCAGAACTCCTGGGTATCACCACCGGGAGGGTTAATCATCACATCCGCAACCTATCACGATCAGGAGTAATTTACCGGAACCGCCGGCTCATACACCTGCGTGGAAGAAGTATGCGAGACTCAGTTCAGGAACTGCGTAAGGATGCAGACCGGATCTTTGACGAACTCGAGAAAGTTGCATCAGAGATTGACTCAATGATGGGTTTATCAGGCGCTACCGTGGGCTCCACTGAAACTCATGCACTGGTCCTCCCATCCTCATTAAACAAACAGATCTGATGGATCTGTTCTCTCATCTTTCTGGTGTGTGATCCCTCCCAGTATGCTTTTTTGCAATGCCTGCACCAAGTTATTGAATCCGTTTCAGGAGGAGAGTCGGGCATGATCTTATCCAGGTATTTTTTTATGGGCTCACTGGTTGCTGCTTCTGATCCCGGGATAAGCAGGGTATTGCATAGCGGGCAACGGGTGAGTCTGAGATCGGGAATGATCAACCCATCGCTGACCAGTTGCTTAATCTGATCCTCAAGTCGTTCTCCTGTAAGATAGCGAACTAAGGTCTGATTGCGGCGTGATAGTTCTGAATCCCTGGTCAGAAGGATTCTGTTCTCTGTATCGGCAGTGGTCAGAAGGAACGTGTCTTCTTTTAGGTTTCCCTGAGGAAGATCATTTGCGTTCAGGGTGTCGTACCCCATAAGACGTAGAAACCTGCAGAGTGATCCTGCCATCCGGTCGCAGATAAACCTTGATTCTGCAGGTTCTTTACTCATCATTTCATAACCAGAGCGATTGATTCACCGCAGTAGGCACAATGAGTTCCATTCAAATTGTCAGTATGAACCGAATATCCTGACCGGTTGATAACGATCTCCCCACATTCCGGGCAGAATGTATGTTCATATCTGTGTCCTCCCACATTTCCAAGATAAGGATATTTAAGCCCTTTTTCCTTAGCATGGTCATAGATCTTCTCGAGGGTTCTGATAGGTGTGGCTGGTCTGTCAGTCATTCGGAAGTCCGGGTGGAACCTGGTGAAATGCATCGGTGTGTCAGGTCCGAGATTTGTAATCACCCAGTCAATCAGGCCTCCCATCTCATCCATGGTGTCATTCAGACCCGGTATCACCAATGTCACAGTCTCGATATGAAGCCCGAGTTCTTTTGCCCGTATTGTTGTATCAAGTACCGGTTGCAGGCGTGCCTTGCATACTGACCGGTAAAACTCATCAGAAAAAGCCTTGAGATCAACCCTCCATGCATCAAGATCCGGGGCAAGTTCATTCAGTGCATCTTCAGTCATGTATCCATTGGTAACGTAGATCGTCTTTATATCTTCATGATGAGCGAGACTGCCCATATCCCTCGTATATTCATACCACAAGGTAGGCTCATTATATGTCCATGAGATCGATCCACATTCGTGAATTCGTGCTCTTCTGACCGCTTCATCAGGAAGTATCATCTGAAGCGATCTATCGATATGATCGGGTTGCGAGATATGCCAGTTCTGACAGTGGGTGCAGGAGAAGTTACAGCCGATACTTCCAAGAGAGTACGAGTAGGTTCCAGGTAAAAAATGATTCAGGGGTTTTTTCTCTATTGGATCAATGGCCTCTGCCGAGACATGGGCATACGTTCCGGCGATAAGTCTGCCAGTGTGGTTCCTCCTGACTCCACACCTCCCGGTCTTCTGATCAGGAATCCGGCATCGGTGATTACAGAGTGAACATCTCACCGAACCATCCGGACCTGTAGTATACTGAAGCGCTTCCTTCTCCTGGAAATATGACCCATTCATCTGCTTCTTCTCTCCTTCTTCGGTAGGGAACTGATTTTGGTGTGAAGGTATGATCCCGGTATGTCAGGCATCAGTTCTGACGACAACCTATATCCCCCTTTTCATGAAACATATCAGGTTGAATGTCCACCATTGTTCTGTCTCTGGGTGGTTCGATCCTCATGCCAGGACTCGATTCACCTAATATTAAACCTTATATCCCTGTTCTTGAGAAAATTGCATCAATTCATCGTCTTTTTGTTGTGGTGGGCGGCGGCGGTGAGGCTCGACGCTATATTACTGTTGCTCGATCACTTGGTGTCGACGATGCATCTGCTGATGAACTTGGAATTCTCGTTACCCGGTTAAACGCCACCCTTTTGGTTCAGGCACTGAAAGATTCCGCCTGGCCGAAAGTGGTGGAGAATCATACCGAAGCGCTTGCCGCAGCTGAATCAGGAAAGATAGTTGTCATGGGTGGTGTCACTCCTGGTCAAACTACAGATGCGGTTGCTGCGGTCCTGGCAGAACGCTCCCGGGCATCCGTGTTCTTTAATCTGACCTCGGTTGATGGAATTTATTCTGCAGATCCCAGAAGCGATCCCTCGGCAGAACGATATGAGATGATCACTCCTTCAAAACTTCTTGAGATCGTGGTCCATCAGCAGGCAGCAGCTGGAATGAATACGGTGATGGATGTGGTCGCGGTCAAGATGGTTGAACGGTGCGGTATCCCGTTGATCGTGTTTGACGGAAGGGATCCTGCAGCGCTTCTTACGGCTGTTGAGACCGGAATCTGCAGGGGGACTGTGGTAAGTAAAGCGGGAGTGAGCCCGCTTCCACTCTCACAACCAAAAGTTTAAATTGATGGTGTGCTAACATTAGTAGCGCACGGGGTAATAGGGTAGCCTGGTCCATCCTAGAGCGTTTGGGACGCTTTGACCGCAGTTCAAATCTGCGTTACCCCATTTCTGTTTTATGAATTCATCTGTGCCATGCACGATTTTCAATCTTCTATCAAATGAGTATGATCTTGATTCATCACGGGATGAATTTCTTCATTTTGAAAATGCATATCAGATCCTCATTGCAACCATCATTTCTGCCCAGACAACTGACCGGACTGTAAACCTGGTAACAAAAGAACTCTTTGCTCGATATCCCGATCCTGCCTCACTTTCTATCGCCAGTCAGGATGATGTGGAAGCGATCATTCATCCGACCGGTTTTTTCCGTGCGAAGTCCCGCAACATTATCGCTGCGGCCCGGGTCCTGATGAGTTCATTTTCCGGTACGGTTCCGGATGAGATAGAGAAGCTTGTAACACTCCCTGGTGTGGGCCGCAAGACTGCGAACATCGTGATTCATCATGCGTTTGGCAGGGCAGATGGAATTGCGGTTGATACGCATGTGGGACGGCTGTCAGTGAGGCTTGGTCTCTCTGATCACAAAGATCCAAATCAGATAGAGCAGGATCTTCTGAAGTTGTTCCCCAGGGAAGTCTGGGGTGACATCAACGGCCTGTTTATTCTCCATGGCAGAAAGGTTTGTCAGTCCAGGAAACCGGCCTGCAACAGTTGTGTTCTCTCATCACTCTGCAGGTTTGCAGCATCATCTTCTCCTCAATAGTTTTACCCTGTTGCGGCATGTTTTTCCTGAATACTGTTCTACCTGAATAATGGTGATGCCATGGCTGTCTTATATTCATCCGCATCCGTGTGTGCAGACTTGAATATCGGGTGAGCTGGCAGTTTCAGATAATCTTCATAATATCCGGGTCCCCGTTTTTTCTTCTCTGAGCGGATGCATTGTACCGCTGAAAATTATGTAACTCCTGATGAAGATGATCACACTCACTACAAAAAGACTTGAACTCATTCCTGTAACCGTTGAACTCTGTTATGCCGATCTGTACTCCCGCAAGCGGTTCAGTTCAGTTCTCCACGCCCGGGTGCCTGAATCCTGGCCACCTGCTTTGCTTGCCCCAGAAACTCTGAAAGAGTTTATTGAGTTGCTATTAGTCGAAGGGGGAAGCAGGTTATTTGCATATTACTGGGTAAGAACCGGGATTATGCAGGATGACCGGATACTTATCGGGGGTGGCGGGTTTGTGCTTGGTGAGGATGATGTTCCCGAGCTTGGATATTCCGTTCTGGATGAATTTCAGAGGCAGGGATATGCGACCGAAGCTGTGAATGTGATGATAAGTCAGATCAGAAAAAAACCTGATGTCACAAGTATCAAGGCCTGTACATTCCCTTCTCTTATCGGGTCAATCCGTGTACTAGAAAAGAGCGGGTTTATTCTGACTGGGAATGGTCCTGAAGAAGATTCAATAGCCTATTGGCTGAACTTTTAAATTTTTACTAAGAAAAGAAAAATGCGTTAATGGACCGAGCGGGAATTGAACCCGCGGCCTCTACCATGCCAAGGTAGCGATCTACCACTGATCTACCGGCCCGCCTTACTAGGTTGTATGAGGTTCCATATATAATCTATCATTTCTCGAAATACAGTTTGTTGTACTGATTCTGAACTTGTCTGCCTCATCAGATATGAGTAATGAGCACCAATAGTGAATGCAGGATTTCCTCCTCACAAAGTCTGCACGGGAAAATATGTTGGGAATTATTGGCGGAACATCCCTTCTTGAGTTCTCATTCGGGGATTTGAATAAAAAAATAGTCCATACTCCATATGGATCATCAGAGGTTCTGCTGGGAACTGGTATTGCGCTTCTCCTCAGGCATCAGAACCAGCGTGCTCCTCATCAGATCGCGTATCGCGCTCATATATCGGCCCTTGCTGTTCTGGGTGTGGACCGGATTATTGCAATAGGTTCGACTGGATCACTCCAGTCCTCGATCCCACCTGGCAGTCTAGTCATTCCCGATGATTACATATCCCTTTCTGCCTCTTCAACCATATTCAACCACTCGATAGGACATGTAAGTCCTGAGTTTTCGCGTGAACTGATAAGCAATCTTGCCGAAGCCGTACCTGATGCCTGTCTCGGTGGCACCTATATTCAGACCGATGGCCCACGGATTGAGACCGCTGCTGAGATCAGATGGATGGCCGGGATCGCTGATATCGTTGGTATGACCGTTGCATCAGAAGCAACAATAGCCCGGGAACTTGACATTCCCCTGGCTGCTATCTGCACTGTTGATAATTACGCTAATGGTATAGCAAGTGAAGAGGTCACCTACGATCAGATCGTTGCGAATGCCCGGTTATACAAAGAGCGTACCGGTTCGATGCTTCAGGCTGTCATCTCCCGGTGTGCCTGATAATGAATACAACTCCGGGAAGATGAAAATCATTCCAGATTGTGAAAAGGATAGGTTTTATCCGCTCTGAAACAGACCATATGATTAACCGTCAGTCACGAAGGAGGAAGAGAGATTGGCAATAACGTCGATCCTTACTATTGGAGATCCACAACAATTTTCGAGCATAACCAGATTATTCTCGGAAAATGGCGCAAAGGTGGATATCTTCTCAGTGACTGATATCAAGGAGAGTTTTAAGAAACTTCAGACGACTCACATCGATGTCCTGATATCCGATTTTGATCTCGGGCCACAGAATGGGATTGATTTTATAACCCGGCTGAAAAAGCAGATTCAATCAAGCCCGATATCCATATTTACTGGTGATCAGGGTCCTGCCATTGCAAAAGAAGCTCTCAAGGCAGGCATAGATTATTACTTCCAGAAGAATGGTGATCCTGATCTTGAGAAGGCGCAGTTAAACACCTTCATCAGACAGGTTGTCAAGTGGAAGCAGGCTGAAGAGGCACATCAGTATGCTGAAACTAATTTTCATACCATTGTCGAGGCGACAGAAGACTCAATATATATGATTGACCGGCATTACCGGTATCTCTACATCAATACGCCTCATTTGAAACGGCTTGGCATCTTCGGAGAAGAATACGAGTCCAAGATGTACCGCGATCTCCATTCTGAAGAGGAGAATAAACGGTTTATCAACTCGATGAGTCAGGTCCTGACCCACAGCAACTTTTACCTCGAAGAGTATGAGAAAGAGGGTCGATATTATTACCGCAAGTTCATCCCAATCAAGTACGAGTCTTCTTCACAGGTACTTGCAGTAACCGTGGTCTCCACAGATATAACAGACCGGGTCAGGCTCGAGGATGAAGTTGCCAAAAGTGCATCACTCACGACTGCCACACTGGAATCCACTTCTGATGGAATATTTGTGGTTGACAGGGCAGGTAAGGTCATTAATTACAACCAGAAGTTCCTCGACATGTGGTACATCCCTGAAACTGTTATCGAGGAGAGGGATGAGGAGGTTATCCTTGCCTACCTTGAGGATCAACTGGAAGACCGGACTTCGTTTATCGAACGAATAAACTGGCTGCGCAGCAACCCCGATAAGGATGCATTTGATGTTCTCGAGTTTCGTGATGGCAGGATCTTTGAACGGCTTACCCTTCCCCAGCGAATCGGAGGAACCATCATTGGAAGGGTGTGGAGTTTCCGCGATGTGACCCAGCAACGCTCAACCCTTTCCGCTCTGCAGGTTACACAGGCGAACTATCGGAGCGTGGTCGAGTCAACCGGTGACTCGATCTACATGGTGGATCTCGATTCATGTTACATCTTCATGAATACATATCACCGCAAGAAACTGGGTGATCTGGCAGATAAGTACCTTGAACAGCGTATGCGGGTGATGCTTCCTCCTGGAGAGGACAAGCGGTTTGATGATGCTGTCAGACGCGTTTCAGCATCTAAAAAGATGTATATGGACGAGATCCACTGGTTCGGTCGAGATTACATCAGGAGGTTCAGTCCGGTCAGGGATGATGATGATGGAGAGGTCAGAGCCATCACTGTAGTGCTCACCGACATAAGTGAACGAAAAGCTGCAGAACAGGAGATTCGTAATTCAGAAGAGCGTCTGAAGATCCTCTTTGATCATGCGCCTGAAGCGTACTTCCTTACTGATATTAAGGGAACCTTTGTTGATTCAAACAGAGCCGTTACCGATCTGACTGGTTTTACCAAAGATGATCTGCACGGACGCAATATCTTCACAATGGGCCTTATCGCCTCGATGCATATCACCAAGACTGCTGTTTTGTTTGCTCGCAATGCTCTTGGAAAAGCAACCGGACCTGAAGAGATGAAGATTCACCGCAAAGATGGATCCACAGTCTATGCCGAGGTTGTAACCTATCCAATCAAAATCCAGGATCAGAGTCTCGTGATGACAATCGCCCGCGATATCACGCTAAGGAAAGAGGCTGAAGAGGCACTCAAAGAGCGTGAAGAGCAGTATCGTCTCCTTGTAAACAATGCTAACGAGATCGTTCTGGTCCTGCGTGGCGGTACCATCATCTTCTCGAACCCGAAGGCGTCTTCTGTTTTCAAGCGGAATCGGGAAGAGCTGGCCGGTCATGATCTTGCGTCCTGGGTTCATGGTGATGATGCAGGGGTCATTCAGAATCTGATTGCAGAAGCAGCTACGAGTGGGGCCATACATGCCGGGAATGTGATCCGTGTGTATGACAATACAGGTGATGTCAGATGGCTTGAGATCGGCATGGTTGGTATCACCTGGAAGGAAGGGCCTGCACTGTTATTCCTCGGTAATGATGTAACTGATCGCAGGATTGCGCAGGATGCCCTGGTACAGAGCAACAAGAAACTGAACCTGCTCTCAAGTATCACCAGGCATGATGTGCTGAATCAGATAACAATTCTGCTGGCATATCTGGATCTTCTTCGAAAGAAGAATACCGATCAGAATCTGGTTCCATTTATTGAGAAACAGGCTGAAGCGACCCAGGCAATCAGGAGTCAGATCGTCTTTACCAAGGAGTACCAGGATGTCGGCGTGAAGGCTCCACAGTGGCAGAATGCTGGTGAGAAGATCAGGGCAGCGAGAGATCTTCGTAAGTGCGAATATATAAGATGGGATGAGAGCCTTGATCGGTTTGAGATATTTGCTGATCCTCTGCTTGAAAAGGTCTTTTCAAACCTTATCTCTAACTCTCTGATGCACGGGGAACGGGTTGACAGGATCTTCTTCTCTGCTGCTTTGAAGGAAGGCGGTGCTGTCCTTGTTTATGAGGACAACGGAATTGGTATCCCTGCTAATGAGAAGAAAAAGATCTTTGAGCACGGGTATGGCAAAAATACCGGGTTCGGTCTCTTCCTCTCACGTGAGATCCTGGCGATCACCGGACTTACAATCACCGAAACCGGAACTCCTGGATCTGGTGCACGGTTTGAGATCCAGATTCCTGCCAATACATTCCGATACATCTGAAAATGTTATACTTGTTTGATCGTCAGGTGAAAAGTCTGTATCCGCTCTCTTCCAGTGCTGTCCGAATCAATTTTACATGTATAAAACCCCGGGTTTCAAGTTCTATCTCAACCCTGGCGTAATCTGCAGGAATGTTCGGGTCAGTTGATGTGTGATGGATCTGCAGTATGTTACCTCCTTCTTCTCCGATAACCGCAAGAAGATCGGCAAGAGACCCCGGACGATCCTGTATTTCAACAAAAAATCTGAAAATTCTCCCGTCAAGTGTGAGAGCGTGCCTGATTGTCCTGCCAAACTGGTGAGTATCAATGTTTCCTCCGCTAATTATTACTGCCACTCTGCTTCCATGTCTGATATGACACTTTTCACTTAGGAGTGCTGCCAATGGGGCAGCGCCTGCTCCCTCGACTATCACCCGTTTTCGTTCCATAAGTGCGAGTATTGCAGTTGCGATCTGGTCTTCATCCACCTCAATTAAAGAATCGACAAGGTCATGGATCACCGGGTAAGCCAGATCCCCTGTTCTGTTCACCCTGATCCCGTCAGCAAGAGTCCACTTTGAAGAGACACAGATTGGTCCTCCTTCTCTGATGGCTTGCGATGCTGATGGACAATTTGCAGCCTGAACCCCGATGATGGTACAGGAGGGTTTGAGTGCTTTGACTGCACAGGAGATGCCTGCGATAAGCCCCCCTCCACCCACTGGTACAATGATGACATCAACGTCAGGGATGTTTTCAATGATCTCAAGGCCGATTGTTCCCTGCCCTGCAATGACATCTGGATCGTTAAAAGGGTGTACAAAAAGGTGATCGATTCCTGCTCTCCGTATTCCATCATCAGCACATTCATCAATAGTTGACCCGGTAATGACAACTTCTGCACCATATCCCCTGGTGGCTTCCTGTTTGGTGATTGAGGCCCATTCGGGCATTATGATGGTAGCCTTAACTCCTGCTATCCTTGCGGCTACTGCAACACCCTGGGCATGATTTCCCGCTGATGCTGCGATCACTCCTTGCAGATTTGGATTAATCTCCCTGGCACATAGAATTGCATTTAGGGCGCCTCTGATCTTAAATGATCCTGCAATCTGGAGGGTCTCAAGTTTAAGGCTGACCTGTGTTTTTGTGATATCAGAAAAGGTCGGACTCCTGATGAGCGGGGTCCTGATGATATGGGGTGAGATTCTCTTCTGTGCATCCCTGATGGCAGCAAGGGTCAGCATATATCAGAATCTTCTCATCCGGTAATGAGCCTGACGGTACTATCTGTCCCGAATCATATCACTCAATCTGATCCATCATTCAACGGTTTTTATATTGGATAACCACAAAGATGGATTGATTCATCTGAACCATGGCTCATAGACTTCATTTTTTAGTTGAGGGGGTACAGGGTGCCCTCCCCCTTGATGAGAGTATGTACCTGGTTCGGATGGCAGAACTGGATCCGCCACCTTCTGATTCGTCTCAGGTTGCAGGTACTCTGAATCTTCATGGTATCAGGATTCCTGTCTACTCACTCCGGACCCTGTTTGGTCTGCCTGAACGCCCACCCTGTCTCAATGACAGCCTGATAATTGCTAAAACAGGATCATTCAGGGTCGCTCTGTGGGTTGATGACACATATGTTGTTCAGCATAGTGCGGGTGAAGATACCCTTGCTGAATCGGTAGTATCGTTATCACAGGGAGTATCGATCTTAAATAACACTATACTCATTCATGACCTCTCCCTCTTCCTTGACTCATGTAGGAGTGGAACGTGTAATATACACTCGTTCCTTTCAGACCATCCGGAGATGGTGAATCACCATGCAGCATCAGGAAATGAGCCCTGTGATTCTCCAGGTTCTGAAAAGATCAAGCAGCAACTTTCAGAGCGGGCGACAGAACTTGCCAGACCGGAGGAAGGACCACCCGACACCTCATCTATAGAGGTTATAAAATTCAGACTCGTTTATCGTGATTATGCTGCAGAAATGCGGTTTGTGAGAGAGGTTGTTCTCACTCGTGAGATAACCCCGGTTCCGACAGCGCCTGATCACATCATCGGCGTCTGCCCGGTTCGGGGTGAGATTATACCCCTTGTGGATCTCAGGGTCCTTCTCTCTATCCCTGAAAAAGGTCTGACTGATCTAAATCAGGTTATTGTCCTGACAGATGGTCATATTACATTTGGCATTCTTGCAGATCAGATCACAGGTATCAGTCTTCTTCCAGTTGAGGAGATCCAGAAGGCCGGCCCTGAATATGCCCCTGGTGAACCAAATTATATCTTCGGTGTAGTGAGTTCTGGTCTGATGGTGATCAATGCATCGGCAATTCTTTCAGATCCTAAAATGATCGTCGATCAGAGTGGGGAGTCAGAACATCCGGTGACAGCCGGGCAGCGTGCATGGTGATTTCATGAATGGTAAGAAAATAATCCGGTTATTAGTGAGTCTGTGTATCAGATCTGGTGAATTAGGAGCTTCGTGATGATTCAGTTTTTTAGAGATTTGAAAGTTGGGACCAAAATTCTTGTCATCTGCCTCTTTCTTGCAATAATTCCAACCTTGTTACTCGGCGTTGTGGCATATTCCAGTTCAAGCAGTGTGATCAATGAACAGATCGAGACCCTGCTTGAGACCCAGGTTCAGGACATGAAAGGGTGGACCAACGATGTATACAAACTGACCCGTGTCAAAGTGAACAGTGATCTGAATGTTCTGAAGCAGAACTTTTACTCAAAAGGAACTCCCTCCATTGTCGATGGAAACATGACTCTCTCTGACCGGAATGGGAACCGGTATGTTGTCAATAATAATTTTGAGATCGTCGATAAGGTGCAGGAACTTGTGGGCGGGGCTGCTACCGTCTTTCAGGTTTATAATAACTCATACGCAGTACGCATCTCTACAAATGTTATAGGAACTGACGGGGAGAGGGCAGTCGGCACTCACCTGACCGATAATGTCTATGATGTGGCTGTTAAGAAAGGTGAGACATATTATGGCAGACGTGATCTATTTGGCAAAAATTATGTTACAGCCTATGAACCGATAAAGGATCAGAAAGGGGATGTAATTGGTGTACTCTTTGCCGGAACTGAAGAGGGTCAGACACTTGATATCGTTAAGAAGAGTATCAACGAGACGACTGTCGGAAGTCACGGATACATGTACGTTGTTGATGGTTCAGGTAATGTTCTGATCCATCCTGCTCTTGCCGGGCAGAACCTTTCAGATATGAGTTATATCCAGGAGATGTTTGGCAAGAAGGAAGGATCCATTGCACATAACATCAACGGGACGATGGTCTTTGATGCATATACGTACTATGAACCCCTTGACTGGTACATCGTCTCCCGTGCTGATCTTTCTGATTTTTCAGGTCCGATAGATACCCTCCGAAATACCATATTTGCACTTGTCACCGCATCCATCATGCTCGGTGCTATCATCGCTATTATGTTCGGGCGGTCAATATCAGTGCCCCTGCAACAGGTGGTGGTCATGATCAAGGAGCTTCGTAATGGACATGTTTCTGCAAGGCTCAAGATCCAGCGTCAGGATGAGATCGGGATCATGGCCGCCACCATGGATGAGTTTGCTGATGATCTTCAGACCAACGTTGTGGAAACGATCAAGAAGATTGCAACTGGTGAGTACATCCTAGAGTTTTCTGAACCCGTTGATGAACGTGATGAGATCAGGCCTGCTCTTAAGATGATGGTCGAGTCTCTCGATCACTTACATAAGGAGACTATCAAACTCACTAATGTTGCCCGTGCCGGAGATCTCTCGGTGAGGGGGGATGAGAATGCCTTCTCAGGCGGGTACCGGATGATCATCGCCGGGTTCAACAAGACCCTTGAGACGATCACAGAACCGGTGAATGAGGCGATGCGGCTTGCCAGGTTTTACGCGTCTGGAGATTTCACAGCCAGGTTTGATGAAACAATTCCGGTTGCCGGAGAGTTTGTAGCGTATCGTGATGCCCTGAACACAATCGGTATCGAACTATCGAGGCTGATGAAACTTATCACCGAAGAGTTGTATGAGGGTGTATCAGTGCTTTCATCAGCTTCAAGTGAGATCCTGACCGTTACGACCCAACTCTCATCTGCAAGTTATCAGACTGCTGCGACTGTTAACGAAACATCCGATACTGTGGAAGCTGTCAGAAAGAAGACCGAACTTGCTAACGAGAAGACCAAGGCGGTGTCTGAGAAGGCACTTCGGGCAATTCAGGTTTCTGGCGAAGGACAACGTTCAGTACAGGAGATCCTTGACGGGATGAATCATATCCAGAGACAGATGGACATGATCGGGATCAATGTCATTAAACTCTCTGAGCAGAGCCAGGCTATCGGGGAGATCATTGCCACGGTTACCGAGATCTCTGATCAGTCCAACTTCCTTGCTGTGAATGCTTCAATAGAAGCAGCAAAAGCAGGTGAGTTCGGGAAAGGATTTGCCGTGGTTGCACATGAGATTCACAACCTTGCCCAGCAGTCAAAACAGGCGACTGCCAATATCAGGACCATCCTGACTGATATCCAACGTGGAGTTACCTCAACGGTGGTCTCAACCGAACGGGGAACAAAGACCGTGGCCGATGCTGCCAGACTGACAAGTGATGCCAGGGAAGCGATTGAGGTACTGACCAGGACAAGTGCTGACTCATCACAGGAAGCACTCGAGATTGCAACCTCTATTCAGGATCAGGTAGCCGGGATGGACCAGATATCCTTAGCGATCGAGAAGATCCGTGATGCTGCCCAGAAAAATCTTGAAACAACCAGAAAGGCAGAAAAAACTGCAGAAGATCTGCATGAACTTGGTGTGAGACTGAAGAAGATCACGGAACAGTATCACGTCTGAACCAGATATGGACAGTTCTGACGAAGAGTTCCGTGAATGGTTGCTAGCTACCTTTCGTGAAGAGGCTGATGAGATCCTCACTGATATTTCCCAGGGTCTCATCAGTCTTGAGAAGGCTGATGTAGCAGATCAGGCTGACCTTATTGAACAGGTCTTCAGAAAGACTCATAGCCTCAAAGGTGCAGCACGGGCGGTTAACCTTAAGGGGATCGAGTCGATCTGTCAGAATATTGAGAATGTGTTCTCAGCTTTGAAAAAGGGAGAGATTATTTCTGATTCCGAAATTTTTGATCTGCTTCAGCGTTCGGTTTCGGTAATGTATGCACTTCTCTCCCCCAATACCTCGTCAGATCTGATCTCATCAGAGATCGTGTGTGCCCTCCGGAGTGCGGTCTCCGGGAAAAAAACAGGTGATATCTCTTCTCCTGATGGCGTTTCGGATATGACCGGACATGTGGTCATTTCTACAAAAGGGATTGATGAAGATAAACCATCACCAGATATTCCTGTTTTGGATGTCTGTAGAGACTTCGTTTCATCCGTTCATACCCCCTATGTGCCAGGACACAATAATCTGCAAGAGCAGGTACAACCGGGCGGGTGTAATATTCACGGCAAGATCCAGGGGAGTGATACGGTCCGGATTGCATCCCACAAACTGGACCGTCTGATTGCAGGCTCTGATGATCTGCTTACGACCAGATTATATATTACTCATCGTCTGCGGGAACTGGAAGAGATGATGAGTATTTTTTCGCTCTGGAGATGGAACCACTCACAGATCGAAGGCGATCTTCAACAGATACGCGAGTTCACGTACGGAGTTCAAAAATCCTCGCTCCCTCCTGACATCCTTCTTCCTCTTGAGCGGATCATCAGTTTCATAAAATTTGACCATGAGTTTGTGGTCAGTCTCCAGCATGACCTCTCCCGGCATATCCGTGCGACTGAGGTTGATCGCTCTGCCCTTGAGGTTAGTACCAGCGAGATCTCTGACCTGATTCATGATGCAGTCCTCCTTCCCATATCTACAATACTCTCTCCGTTTTACAAATTTGTCCGGGATTACTCCCATGAGACAGGGAAACAGGTTGAATTGAAGATCGAAGGGGGCGAGATAGAGATGGATCGCCGAATCCTTGAAGCACTGAAACCTGCCCTTATGCATCTTATCCATAATTGCATTGATCACGGGTTTGCCACACCTGATGTCAGGCGAGAGAGGGGGAAACCTGATTGCGGCCTCCTTCAGGTGAAGGTCACGCCACATTCCGGAAGCAAGGTCAGTATTGAAGTGATTGATGATGGTGCGGGTATTGATCGTGCCATGGTCCGCCAGACTGCGGTAGAGAAAGGGGTTATCACCTCGAGACAGGAACCTCATCTGACAGATGAAGAGGCACTCTGGCTGATCTTCAGATCAGGTCTCTCCACGTGTCATGGAGTCAGTGAACTGTCAGGCAGGGGTCTTGGTCTTGCTATTGTAGATGATGTGGTGAGCAGACTCGGAGGTGATGTGATGATCTCGTCTGAACCTCTGAAGGGAACAGGCATTACCATCGTCCTGCCGGTCCGCCTCGCAACCTTAAGGGGTGTGGTGATCAGTGCCGGCGGCCAGACTTATGTGATCCCCCTCCAACAGGTACGACAGGTAATCAGGGCTGACCCGACTTCATTTCAGTATCAGGGGATGCGGCTGGTGATAAGGATTGACGGAGAGGCCATACGGGTTGTCATGCTCACCCAGGCACTCGGAATTCCGGATCCCGGTCCTCAACTTTCAGGTTCTGCTCCGGTACCAGTGGTGACACTGGAGTATGGTGGGAGACAGATCGCCTGTGTTGTTGATGAGGTCCTTCAGGTACAGGAGATCGTTGTCAGACCACTAGGTAACCTTCTCAGGCGTGTGAAACGGATCACCGGGGCCGTCATACTCGGAGACGGGAAAGTGGCCATGGTCCTCGATCCCATTGAACTGATTCAGGAGGCATTTGTTTCCGGCCGTCAGGTTCAACGAAGAGAGGAGACAACCCGGGACGGGAGGCGGATTCTAGTTGTGGAAGATTCGGTTACCTCCCGGGCCCTGATGAAACGGATCCTGGAGATGGCAGGGTACCTGGTGCAGACCGCGTCTGATGGTGTGGATGCGTTCGCAAAACTTAAGGAGTATGAGTTTGATATGGTCGTATCAGATGTCGATATGCCCCGGATGAGTGGGTTCACCCTTGCGGAAAAGATCCGGGCTGATGATCGCTATGCCCATCTTGCTGTAGTTCTTGTCACATCTCTTGATTCTGCAGAGGATCGGGAGCATGGGAAGGCGGTGGGTGCAGACGCATATCTGGTAAAGAGCAGTTTTGAAAAGAACTCCTTCCTTACTATCATCAGCGATCTCATTTCAGGGAAGGAGTCCCCTGGTTCCGGATAGATATCAAAAATGTGGGATATATGGATACAACTGCCGAATTACCCAGAAAAATTCTGATTGTTGAGGACAACCGGACCCAGGCAGAATATCTCCGTTATATCCTGGTAAAAGCAGATTATGTTGTATCCCTGGCATCAAACGGTGTCGAGGCACTCACCCTGGTGTCGCAGGAAAAACCTGATCTGATCCTGACTGATGTCCTCATGCCTGAAATGGATGGATACACCCTCTGTACTGCAATAAAGACCAATCCTGATATTGCGGATATCCCGGTAATTCTGGTAACTAACCTTTATGATCCGATCGATGTAATTAAGGGTCTCGTCGCTGGTGCTGATAATTTTATCATCAAACCGTTTGACCCTGTCGGGATTAACCGAAGAATTATAAGTACATATCAGACCCGAAAAGATTCAGATCCCGGGTACTGCTCTCTTCCTCTCGATGTCTCCTTTGCGGGTGAGTCACACCAGATTGCAGCAAATCGCAGGCAGGTACTGAATATTCTACTCTCAACTTATGAGATAGCAGTTAAGAACTACTCCGAACTGCAGGAGACGCATGATCAACTTAATTATCTGAATGAGGAGCTTAAGAATACAATTCAGGAACTGCAGAAATCGAACAACGACCTCATATTTGAGAATTCAGAGCGGAAGAAGGTTGAGACCGCTCTGGCAGGTGCCAATAATAAACTCCAACTCATGGCAACCATCACCCGTCATGACCTGCTCAACCAACTGACCTCTCTACAAGGATACCTTGAACTGGCCTATTCTGATCGTGAAGTGAATCCTGAAAGTGCGTGGAACTTTGTCAGGAAGGCGATGAAGATTGTTGGCCAGACTGTTGAAACGGTACGATTTACCGATGAGTATCAGCACATCGGAATAAAATCTCCTGTCTGGCAGGACATCCAGGAACTTGTGGATAATTCACTGCGCCACACCTCGCTAAATCAGATCAGGATGGAGAACAATATTCCCCATGGCATCAGAATATTTGCTGATCCACTTATCGAGAAAGTGTTTGCTAATCTGATTCATAACTCGGTAAAATACGGTATAAAAAATTCCGTTATCAGATTCAGCATTGAAAAGCATGAAAACTCCTATTCCCTCTTCTGCGAGGATGACGGAGTTGGGATTCTCCCCGAGGAGAAAGAGAAGATTTTCACATTTCAGTACGGGAAGAACACCGGACTTGGTCTCTTCTTATCTCGGGAGATCCTTTCCATCACCGGTATCACGATATCTGAGATCGGGACTCCGGGAGAGGGGGCACGATTTGAGATCTGCTGTCCTGCAATAGTTATAGATGCGGATTCAAAGGGTATTGATGTTTCACCTGCTGGAAACACCACTTCCCCCATTTTGTAGGTAACTCACAGAGAACTGATAAAAACCTCTAAAACTCTGTCACCTGATCTTCCCTGTACAGTCAAAATCTATGTGTCCCTGGTATGGATCAGTCCTGAGCAGGCGAACCCTGACTTTCTGTCCCACATAAAGGCCCCTGGAGCCCTGTACTACCCTGCCTTCAACCGGTGGGCTCAGTATCCTGACATATGTACCCTTTTCCGATGCACCAGTGACAAGACCTTCAAACAACTGACCAATTTTACCCTGAAGCAGCACTGCAGCTGCTGCCTTCTGCATAAACCGCTCGACCTTTTTGGATCCTTTCTCCCGACCGGTAAGCCATGCAGTTAGTTCCCGAAGTTCCCTGTTAGTGTACGGATTCTTCTGATTGTCGAGCACTGATTTGACGATCCGCTGAATGATGAGATCAACGTATCGTCGGTTCGGTGCAGTTCCATGGGTATAGTCAGTTACCGCCAATGCGAAATGTCCGATTGGGGGCTCACCTGGAATGAGCGGGACATACTCACCTGGTCCCATGAGTTTTACTATTGTGAGTGAGAGGTCAGGGAATCTCTCGGGATCTGCTTTTCTACGTCTGATGAGGAATTTTGCGAGGGCCCGGGTATCAGGTGCTTTTGGCAGTTTCTCCCTGTACTGGGCCGCCGTCATCCGGATTCCTTCCCAGTTTTTTGGTGTTCGGACAATACGCTGGATCATCGGCATAGCTGACGCATTCAAAAATGCAACCGTTGTTCCATTCGCTGCTACCATGAACTCTTCGATCAGACACCGTGCCATGTTCTGATCCTGGACAACCAGATCGAGCACTTCCCCCTGATTTACAACTGCGTTAGCCTCAAGGGTACCGAGGTCTAGGGCTCCCTGTTCACGGCGGTGTTGTTTCAGCCTCTGGGCAGCTGAGTTCTGTAGCAGGATCTGCTCTTTGAGTCCCGGTACTATTCGAACAGATTCTGGAATGCCGGTTTTACCCTCAAGCCAGTCACCGATCTCCTCATAGATGAGTTTAGCTTTATTGGAGACAACTGCACGGTAGATAATGCCCGGTATAAATGTCCCGTCAGGCATGACAACATATTCAATCACCATGGCCAGATGATCCGGTCCCGGAAGAAGTGATGAGATACCCTTCGAGAGGGGATCAGGAAGCATCGGAAAAGTCTCGATTCCTGTATATACTGAAGTTCCGTTATGTGCTGCATGCCGATCAGTGTGAGAGTCCTTATGTACGAAATAGTCAACATCAGCGATGGCAATTTTGACCAGGATCTCACCATTTTTTCCGGGTTCACAGAATTCGATCTGATCGAGATCCATTGAGTCAATATTGTCGATCGATGACCATAGCAAAGACCTAAGATCCCGGGTACCCGAAGGCCATGGTTCAATTTGTTTATCTGCGAGCATCTGGACTTCTGTCAATGCCGGTTTTGAGAAGTATGGCTCAAACCCGTATTTTACCATTGCATCGTATGCAATGGTTTTGAGATCTACCTTGGGATTTTTTTGCATGGTGCTATGGTTCCTGTATGTGATCAATGGATAAATACAGATAAAACAATGGATCTTCGAATTGGTTTATTTGAGTCGATCCCGGCTCATGATCTCTGCCTTCAGTCTGTTGAACTCCTCCTTGGTGATATGGCCACGTTCATAGATCAGGATCAGGTTGTCAAGTTCTTTCATCCTGTTTTCCAGGATCTGATCGCGTTTTGATCTGGCAGGCTGGGATTCATTCCTTTCTTCATTCTTCTTCTGTGCCAGGCTGGGTGTCACGAGCAGGATGAACATGCCTGCTGCCAGGACCATCCATGCGGTGGGAATGGAAAATCCTGCATTCTGCATCATCCCGGATACAATAGGGTCCTGAGTTCCTCCCATTGAGGCTGATAACCCACCCCCGAGTGCCATCTGCATCACATATCCGATCCGTGTTCCATTGAGGATATCATACGCTGCTGCAACCGCTGCAAGTCCTCCGGTAACATAGAGCAGGAAAAACTTTCGTATATATGTGATGTATACAGAAACACCTGCCAGAAGTAAATAGAGAAACCCGGTACCCGTTGATCCATTCAGGTATGTGATCTGTCCCAGAAACGGTACCGGAAAGAACGTTGTTAACCCTCCTATGAAGAGACAGAGCGATCCGACATATCCTGCAAGCATGGAAACTGCTTCCAGTGCCGATCCTGCCGCCTCTCCGAGACTCACATCATCTGCCATAGTTTGGTACTCTGGAATTTGGCGACGAGATATATCAATCTGCATGAGTCAGACCAATACTATATGTCTGCCAGGACGTAACCTTGGAGCAGGTTATGCAGTCCATATATGTTCTCGGCCATCGCCAGCCGGATACTGACAGTATCGCCAGTGCAATTGCATACGCAAACCTGCTAGCTATGGTCAGAGAGGGATCATATGTTGCAGGTCGTTGCGGTGAGATCAATGCAGAGACTCAGTATGTCCTGAATGAAGCGAATCTCCCTGTACCGGTACTTGTTGAGAGTGTTGAACCTGTGGTAGGTGACATTCCTTTCCTCTATCCCCAGCGGGCACCGGATGACATGGCTGCTATTGATGTGGCATCATTGATGGACGAGCATGATGTCAGAAATATCCCTATTGTTGACGCTGATGATCATTTGCTTGGTCTGGTAAGTGAACACGGTCTCGCTCGTGCGTATGTATCTCCCCATGCCAGCCAGCCGCTCCGGGTCGGGCCTATCAGCACTGAGACACTTGCCCGTATCCTTCAGGCCGATATCATTCATAGTGCCCATGCGAGCCTCGACGGGCAGGTTGCAATCGTTATCGATGCCCTCCATGTCTCGCTCTCCCGTCTGGGCTCTGAGGATGTTGCCATCGTCGGCGATAATGAGCCAGCCCAGCTAGCATTGGTTTCGGCAGGAATAGGGGCAATGATCATTGCTGAAGGTGCTCCCATCGGTGAGCGTCTGCATGATGCCGCGAAATCCCGTCAGGTAACACTATTGAAAACAGATCTTGATGCCTTCAGCGTAGGGAGAATGATTCACCTGTCCCATCCGGCGACTGCCATCATGGGAACAGATGTCGAGATCGTCCATATGGATGACTCTCTGTCGTCAGCTACCCGCGTGGTCACGAATTCTCCGTACAGGACGGCATGTGTGGTTGATGAGGATAATCGCCTGCTTGGTATGATCTCGAGGAACTCCTTTATTGAAGAGATCCATAAATCAGTGATATTGGTTGATCACAACGAATTTGCACAGGCAGCAGAGGGCATTGAGGAGGCTGAGGTTGTTGAGATCATCGATCATCATCGGCTCGGTACCATCTCGACGCTGCGCCCGATTCAGTTCAGGAATGAAACAGTTGGGTCCACATCTACAATCATCACACTCCGGTATATCGAGGAGGGTGTAACCCCTTCAAAAGAGATCGCCACATTGCTACTCGCAGGAATTCTGTCCGACACACTTGTTCTGAAGATGTCAACAACGACTGCCCGTGACCGCGAGGCCGTTGAATATCTCTCCCGTCTGGCTTCCCGTGATCCCCTTGAATTCGGAAGCACTCTCATTCAGAAAGGGATGGATCTTGATAAGGTTCCTCTTGAAGAACTTCTGACCCGGGATGTGAAAGAGTATACTCTCTATGATAAGACCGTTATTATCGGGCAGGTTATGACCGCGTCAGATCGATACCATACTTCTCATGACAGTGAGATCAGGGATGCCCTGGCAATACTGAAGCAGACTACTGGTGCTGATCTCTATATTGTACTCTTCACTGATGTGATCGGTCAGATCAGTTATCTGTACGCAGCCGGTGATTCCGGTGTTCTCGAACGGATCGGTTATGCTGATCAACCAGTTGAGCTTCCAGGTGTAATGTCAAGAAAGAAGGATTACTTCCCAGAGTTTGGTCAAAAACTCCGGAATGCTCTCTGACCAGAGGCATTTCCCTTTTTTCGGTATTTCATCTATGCTTTTCCTTGTAATTGCATGCTGCCCTGATCAGTCCTGCTGTCATTTTTTCAGAAAAGTAGGCATGGGTATATGAACCCATAGAGTTCTCAACAAAAATACCGTCGTGACCATCTGTAATACCCGTCCCCCGGGAAAGAGTAATTGCATATCTGGCATCCCGATCAGGATCAAGGCGGGAGTAATGGAATTCGTGGCCTCTGATCGCAGTTCCTGCAGGAGCAACTGCAGGTCCTCCGTTTGATACACCGATGGTATATCCGAGAGCCTGAAACCGTTTCTCCATGAATGCATCTATCGGTAGAACGTCCGCCCACTGGACTGATCCTGTATCTGTTTCGAGTCCCCTGCCCAGATACATTAGCCCGCCGCATTCTGCATACATGGGCAATCCATCTTCTGCAGCAGTACGAAGCTGATTCCGGCAGGGTCCTGACTCAAGGGCTGGGGCATATAGTTCGGGATATCCCCCGCCGAGGTAGATCAGATCTACTTCAGGAAGATCATCTCTCATCGGGCTGAAGAAGATCAATTCTGCTCCTGACCTTCTCAGCCTGTCAAGATTATCCTGGTAGTAAAAACAGAATGCAGGATCGCTGGCAACTGCGATACTGACCAACCCGGTCCGTACACTCCCGTTATCATCATCGTTACCAAGAGGAGGAGCTCCTTTTGCGATGGATATTAGTTGCGAAATATCGGCGTGTTCTTCAATCATGGAGCCAAGCCCATCAGGGAGATGTAATTCCTCACCCATTACAAGGCCGAGGTGCCTGCTTCCGATCTCCAGATCCCTTGTAACCGGGATAAATCCGAGTTGTTGTACACTTTTTCCTGCCTGAAGGAGGGTCTTGTGGCGAGGACTTCCGACCATATTCAGGATCACACCTGAGATGGTAACATCAGGATCATACTTGCTGAATCCTTCCGCAATGGCATGTACACTTCCTGACATTCCCTTCACTGGTATTACCAGAATTATCGGGGCCTTAAGGATCCGGGCTATGTGGGCGGTGCTTCCTTGTGGTGTTCCATCAAGCCCATCAAACATCCCCATCACACCCTCTATGACTGCAATATCAGCACCTTTGCAGGCATTGATGAATGTTTTTCTTACCTCTGATTCTCCCATCATTACAGTATCGAGGTTCCGTGATGCACGTCCACAGATCTGGGAATGATGGCTTGGATCAATAAAGTCAGGCCCGACTTTGAACGGCTGGACAATAAATCCGCGTTTCACAAGTGCAGCCATCAGTCCCCGTGCGACTGTAGTTTTTCCACAATTACTGTGGATTCCTGCTATAATGATCCTGGGAATCGGATTTGCTTTGACCATCTCTTCAATCATCGTTTTCAGAAAAAGTCTGAAAGGGTTGTCCGTGTAGGGTCCATATCTGTCCAGGTCCATCCGATCGGCTCAAGGATCCGGGATATTGGCTGTTTAATAGTTTTGTCAAGCATCAGTTCCCGATCAATCACAAATTCAGGAGGGACCTGGTCTCCATACTCGAAACAGATGACATCTGTCTTTGGATATTTGCCAGTAACCGCCTTGATGTAGAGGCGCTTTGGTTTGCTTCCCTTACCAAAGTTCATCCCAAGGTTATCATTCGCGTACTTGGCACCACGGATCTGGGCATCAGCGATATCATAATCGGCTAGTCCTTTCCCGATCCCCCCGGGTATTCCGATCTCATCAACAGGGTACTCTCCTGCCCGGTATTTTTTGATCACGGCTCCAAGGTATTGCTTGATTTCTGGAAGTTCTGCACCTTTCAGGATCCGGTTCATCACCTCTTTCATTACCTCCCGTGTGAGAAGTGGAGAATCCGATCTCTTAGCCTCAAACCCTACCATGTCGATCTCATCCACATCCTTTCCCTCTTTCCAGATGAGATTTCCTGCGTACCGCTTCTTCTTTCCTCCCTGGAAGAACCTCCGGTATACTTTCTCGAACTTTATTGAGAAGAAGTGATGATCAGCGTGAAGAACGGTCTTCGCAAACAGGTCATAACTCCCGTTCAATTCTTTCTCAATCTCTCTGGCAATTTTAATAGTCTGATCCAGATCCCCGGATGGAAGCTGGACCATGCAGGAATCGGTGTCACCATATATGACTGAGTATCCCTTACTCTCAATGATAGACCTGGTATGTTCGATGATGGCTCTGCCAACTGAAGTGACTGCAGCTCCTATCTCCCTGTCATACAGCCTGAACCTGGAGTATCCACTCACCCCATAGTAGGTATTCATGATCACTTTGATCACATTCTGCTGCATGTCGTAGAGATGATAATCCTGAGACCCGAATTCATACAAATTCCTGGTGTTCTTCTTCTCATCCCGTTCTTTCAGAAGCTCACTGATGATGCTCCTTGTTAGTCCGTCAGGTTCTGCTTTGAATCTGATACCGTTCGGGGCAATGAGTTCTCCGTTTGGATCCTTTGTCTCCGGAGAGGCGTTGATGGTCATCATGGCCATCGGGTACAGGGATTTGAGGTCAAGGACCACAACATTCTCCTTCAGGCCGTGGCTGGGATCAAAAACTGTTGCACCTTCGAACTCATCTCCGGCTGCATACCCTTTTGATGGAAGGACAAACTTGCCAAATGCCTTACGCAGGATGTAAATGTCTATGACATTTGATGAGTTCAGTGTACGGTCGAGTGGACAGCCGACATACCTGGATATCTCTTTATAGAACTCTATGATGCTATTTTTCCTGTTGATCTTGACACAGAGTTCCACATCTTTGTAGTTGTATTCGATGAGCTGGGCAGGACTTTCTTTCCAGAATGATGTTGTCATTCCTGGTGAGTAGTGAAATGCCTTTACATCACCGACTTCGCGTTCACCCACAGCATCCAGTCTGTATGAATCGAGTTTTGAACTTTGCATCTTTTTATATGCAGCAAGAAGATCAAATTCGATTCTGCCCCGGATGGTACTCCGTTCTGATGGTCCCTTAAGCCGTGCTAATGAATCTGTCGGGAGATTGAGTTTTTTAATCCGTCCAAAAATAAATGGAAGATCGAAATCAATGAAGTTCCATCCGGTCAGAAGGTCGGGATTTTTTTCATTAATATACGCTGCAAACTCGGAGAGCAGTTCCTTCTCGGTTGGATAGATTAGTACTTCATGGCAGGATCTGTTGAAACATCCGCTTTCCAGCGGCATTGAAGAATGGATGAGTTCAGGCGTTATCGTCTTTGACGGGTTTTGCAGGATGAATGTTTTATAAGCATCATCGAAAGAGTCCCATGCAGTGATACAAATGATTGCATCACGTTCAGGGTCCGGAAGTCCACCCTTGTCATCCTGACATTCGATGTCGAGTATGCAGCTCCGGGTTGGCGCATTTACATCGTCCGGGATCACCTGTTCGTACGGAACCTGGAACTGATCTTCTGGAATTCTTACTCCTGCAGTGATTCCCCGGTCAATCATAAAACGTGTAGCAAATGGTATGTCTGCCTCAAAATGAGTATAATCAGTTCTCACATCCCTGACATCTGTGGGACGCTGGGTGTACATCCGTCGAACTTCTTCCCGGTGGATTGACCAGTATGGCGTCTCATCTACTCTGGTGACCTGCATCGGCAGAGGTACTCTGGAAAGTTGATCAGCTTTTACATAGAGATATGGTTTGAATCCGGTGACTATGATCTCCCGGGCAGTACCATTTGTCTCCCTGCCGTAGAGATGGATGACCGGACCATCAGGCCCGTTTGAGTACTCAACCTGATTCACCCCGAGTAGTCTTTCACCCCTCTTATCGGGTTTGGCTGAATTCAACTCATCCGGATATTGGTTAAGGGAAGAATGATTACTGGTATTATTCTGGTTCATTCTACCTCCCTGTCCAGGCTTTTACAGAGGCCTGAAACAAACATCCCTGCAGCCTGTATGTGGGCCTGTTCCCATGAATCGAGATCCCACTCCTCAATTTTGCAGATACCTTCTCTTCCAATGACTGCGGGTACTCCCAGAGAACAGCCTGTTATTCCATATTCACCCTCAAGAATACAGGAACAGGGAATACAGATCCTCTGATCTGACAGGATTATCCTGACTAGCTCTGATATGTGCCATGCAGGACCAAACTCGGTTGCTCCCTTCCCTTTGATGATCTCCATGCTTGATCCTTTAAGAGTGGTGAGAATCTCTTCGCGTTTATTTTCTGACACTGGTGTGTCCAGTCTGCTAAAGATAGGAACCTGATGTTCACCGTGTTCTCCAAGTACAAATCCGTGCCCTGATATCCCCTGTTGGCTGAGTGTGTAGGAGAACCGTGCAGTATCTAATTGACCTCCGAATCCGATAATCCGGTTTTTTGGTATACCGGTTAATGAATGAAGATGCCAGGTGATGATATCCATCGGGTTTGTTATCACGATTAATATTCCGGAAAATTCTTTCAGATACTGTGCGCAACTCTCGGCTGCCGGAAGGTTCGTATGCAGAAGGTCTGCCCGCGTTTTTACTGTTGGGTTTCGTGGCAATCCGGCAGTGCAGATGACAACCTCGCAGGTATGCATCTCATCCGGGTCAGTGGAGATCTCAATCTCCTTTCCTGTATGCAGAATGTCAAGCCTCTGTGCCTCCTGGAGGTCGTGATTCCTGTCATATATCACCAGACGGCTGACCAGGCCACGGGCGTTGAGTAGGTTTGCCACCCCTCCTCCAATGGTTCCTGCTCCAAAAATGGCGAGGCTTGTCATGCCATACTCATACGTATGGCGAATACATAACTACCATCATATTGATCTCTCTGATGATGATTCGACTTCAGAGCGGTCCGGTTGAGGTTGGTGGGGTTACCCTGCGTAACCATCTTATCCTTGCCGCTGGTGTGCTTGGTACCTGTGGTTCATCTCTTGCGCGTATGCTCCGTGATGGTGCGGGGGCTGTGGTCTCCAAGTCCATTGGTCCTGAACCACGTTCCGGTCATGCAGGTCCGTGTCTCGTGGTTCTCGAGGATGGTGTTCTTAATGCAATGGGTCTTCCGAATCCGTCACACGAGTTCACAGGGGAACTGGAACCCCTGAAGGATGAGCCTGTTATTGTGAGTATTTTTGGAGGGAACCCGGATGAGTTCGGTGAAGTTGCATCATGGTTTGCTGAGTCTGCAGTAGCTTTTGAACTAAATGTCAGTTGCCCCCATGCTTCCGGTTATGGAGCTCAGATTGGAACCAACCCGGATCTGGTGAAGGCCTGCACTGCTGCAGTTGCTAGGTATCACAAACCTGTATGGGTAAAACTTACTCCTAATGTAACAGATATCACTGCTATCGGGAAGGCAGCTGAAGACGGTGGGGCCGATGCTATCGTGGCGATAAATACTGTAAAGGCAATGCGAATCTCAACCGGGGTTAGGCGGCCGGTACTTGGTAACCGGTTTGGCGGGCTTTCCGGGAGAGCGATATTCCCCATCGCTGTCAGGTGTGTGTATGAGTTGTACGAATCATGCAAGATTCCGGTGATCGGGTGCGGTGGAATATCATCTTCAGAAGATGTGCTTGAGATGATGATGGCTGGTGCGTCTGCGGTAGAGATCGGTTCAGCATTAAGGGGAAATCCTTCTCTTTTCAGGGATATTTCAGCAGATCTGTATGCGAAAGAAGGTCTTTCGCCGGATGAGATTGTGGGGTGTGCCCATGAGTAACAATCTTCCGACCATTACAGCAGTAACCAGCGTCGTTCAGGAGACGCCATCTGTGAAAACCCTCTTTTTTGAAGAGGTCTTTGATGCCAGACCTGGTCAGTTTGTAATGGTCTGGATTCCGGGGGTGGATGAGATTCCAATGGCACTTTCTGCACCGAATGCTATTACAGTTCAGGAGATCGGTGATGCTACCCGTGCGTTAGGTATGGTTAAACCGGGTGACCAGATTGGAATACGTGGGCCATTTGGGAATGGATTCTCTCCAGAAGGTAAGATTCTGGCTATTGCTGGGGGATTGGGCGCGGCTCCCCTCCTTCCCCTGGCCAAACAACATCATAAAATAACATTTTTACTTGGGGCGAGATCTGCTTCCGAGCTCCTTTATACTAATATTTTGGACACGTGTTCTGAACTGATGATCTCTACCGATGACGGTTCAGCAGGATTTCATGGGTATGTCGCAGGTCTTTTGCGTGATATGGATCTCTCAATATATGATTCAATCTGTGTGTGTGGTCCTGAACTTATGATGAAATCTGTTCTTGAGGTACTTGATGCTAAAGATATCCTACAAAAAGGACAGTTCAGTCTGCATAGGTACATGAAATGCGGTGTGGGGTTATGTGGATCGTGTTGTATGGATCCTGACGGATTATGTGTCTGCAGAGATGGGCCGGTATTCAGGGGTGATATTCTTCTGAGAAGTGAGTTAGGGAGGTATCATCGGGATGCCTGTGGGCGGAGAGAATAGTTTTCTACACAATCTGAATGCGTGAATCTTTCTAACCTTTCCTTTTCTATATGAAAGATTATCAAAAACTTCCAAATTGTTTAAATAATATCTCATTCCCAATAAACATTCGTATGTTGAGTTATTTCGGCACTTTCGAATGAGAAACCTTATACGCTCTTTGATACAACAAAAGTACGTAATCCACGATGTGGGATATGGCAGAATCTACACTGCGCTGACACGCTATCTATGCTGATACTCCTAACATCAACACACTGTCATATTCTGCATCGTGGTCTTTTTTTGTGGTTGTAAGTATTTGGCAACCAGTCCAGTGTACGTCGCTCTGGGTCGGTTACGACATTAGTGGTTTGTATCCTGGGATGCGCTTTTTGTCGAAGATTTCCAGAAGGCGATTTTTTGTTGAGATTTCTCATACAATTATGGCTGCACTTTCTATTGTTTGACCTAGTTTTTAGAAATTATTATATGCATCCGGGATCCACTATTATATCCCACGCTCACCACGAACGTGGCAGACAGCTCAAACGGTTGTGTTTGAGGGGGAATTCCTGCAAAGGTATATAAGCCTTCGAACACAACATAAGAGGCCGTTTAGATGGGAGCCCGAACTGTGAACAGCGATGTTGCAACGGGTTCGACATAGGAATACTGATGGTGTGGACATCTGTCCGCACCCGCCAATAGTCCGAGCAAGTGTGCGTTGCGAAAAGTAACCAACAAAATTCTGGTTGATCCTGCCAGAGGCCACTGCTATCGGGGTTTGACTAAGCCATGCGAGTCGAGAGGTGCAAGACCTCGGCGAACTGCTCAGTAACACGTGGACAATCTGCCCTGAAGAAGAGAATAATCCCGGGAAACTGGGGGTAATGCTCTATAGTCCGGGAGGACTGGAATGTTCTCCGGATGAAAGATCCGTCGCTTCAGGATGAGTCTGCGGCCGATTAGGTAGTTGTTGGGGTAAAAGCCCAACAAGCCTGTAATCGGTACGGGTTGTGGGAGCAAGAGCCCGGAGATGGATTCTGAGACACGAATCCAGGCCCTACGGGGCGCAGCAGGCGCGAAAACTTTACAATGCGGGAAACCGTGATAGGGGAACTCTGAGTGCCCGTTAAATCGGGCTGTCCATCAGTTTAAACAACTGGTGAAGAAAGGGCCGGGCAAGACCGGTGCCAGCCGCCGCGGTAATACCGGCGGCTCGAGTGGTGGCCACTATTACTGGGCTTAAAGCGTTCGTAGCTGGTTTGTTAAGTCTCTGGGGAAATCTNCCGGCTNAACCGGNAGGCGTCTCAGGGATACTGGCAGACTAGGGACCGGGAGAGGTGNGGGGTACTCCAGGGGTAGGAGTGAAATCCTGTAATCCTTGGGGGACCACCTGTGGCGAAGGCGCCTCACCAGAACGGCTCCGACAGTGAGGGACGAAAGCTGGGGGAGCAAACCGGATTAGATACCCGGGTAGTCCCAGCCGTAAACGATGTGCGTTAGGTGTATCGGTGACCACGAGTCACCGAGGTGCCGAAGAGAAATCGTGAAACGTACCGCCTGGGAAGTACGGTCGCAAGGCTGAAACTTAAAGGAATTGGCGGGGGAGCACCACAACAGGTGGAGCCTGCGGTTTAATCGGACTCAACGCCGGGAAACTCACCAGATAAGACAGCTGAATGATAGTCGGGCTGAAGACTCTACTTGACTAGCTGAGAGGAGGTGCATGGCCGTCGTCAGTTCGTACTGTGAAGCATCCTGTTAAGTCAGGCAACGAGCGAGACCCACGCCGACAGTTGCTAGCTCGTCCTCCGGGATGGAGAGGACACTGTCGGGACCGCCTCTGCTAAAGAGGAGGAAGGAATGGGCAACGGTAGGTCAGCATGCCCCGAATTANCTGGGCTACACGCGGGCTACAATGGGTGGGACAATGGGTATCGACACCGAAAGGTGAAGGCAATCTCCTAAACCCATCCNTAGTTCGGATTGTGGGNTGCAACTCNCCCACATGAAGCTGGAATCTGTAGTAATCGTGTCTCAAAATGGCACGGTGAATATGTCCCTGCTCCTTGCACACACCGCCCGTCAAACCACCCGAGTGAGGTCTTGATGAGGCCGTAGTATACGCTGCGGTCGAATCTAGGTTTTGCAAGGGGGGTTAAGTCGTAACAAGGTAGCCGTAGGGGAATCTGCGGCTGGATCACCTCCTAACGAATTTGATTTTGAGGGTTAAGCGGTTGCTAGACAAACTGTAAAATTGCCGATGTCAACAAAACAAGACTCATTTCGCCAAGAAGGGGCGAAATCTTCGGGTTCGAACCCCGATGAGCCGTTTTAGATGCACCTCGAGATGTGAGTCACGAGGGAAGGGCTGAGAGTCAAACCAATGACTCTTCGAGGCCGTGTAAAGGTTTGCACAAAGGACGTTAAATGGGTTTAGCGGAGCATTAGTTTAATCCTACCATTGGATGGCTCGGTTCAAGTGCCGATGAAGGGCGTGCCAAGCTGCGATAAGCTCCGGGTAGAGGCAAGGAATCTATGATCCGGAGATACCCTAATGGGACATCCCAACGCTTCGGCGTTTATCCGTAGGGATAGGGAACCCCCCGAATTGAAACATCTCAGTAGGGGGAGGAAGAGAAATCAATCGAGATGTCGCTAGTAACGGCGAGCGAACACGACACAGCTCAAACCGAATCCCGCAAGGGAAATGTGGTGTATAGCCCACCGTACGATCCTGGATGTGAAGCGGAAGTTGCCTGGAACGGCACACTGTAGAGGGTGATAGTCCCGTACGCATAAGCAGACAGGATTAGGTGGTGTCTTGAGTAACGCGGGTCGGAATTCTCGCGTGAATGTGGGGGTCATCAACCTCCAAAGCTAAATACAACTTGAAACCGATAGCGAAATAGTAGCGTGAGCGAAAGCTGAAAAGTAACCCTGAAAAGGTGGTTAAAAGCGCCTGAAATTGGTAGGAGATCGCGAGTTGCGGCCTGAAAGGATCTTGCATGTGAAGGAACCCGTCGCGAGGCGGTAGTACGGGCATGCCTGCCAAGGTCGTAACGTACGTTTTGAAGAACGGGCCAGAGAGTTTATTCTATTGGCGAAGGTTAACCCAAAAGGGAAGCCACAGGGAAACCAACAAGTCCGTAGCAGCAATGTGTGGGACGACGTATTAAAAGTGCGTGGAGTCAGTAGGATAAGACCCGAAGCCGGGCGATCTATGCGTGGGCAGGTTGAAGTGTGACGAAAGTTGCATGGAGGACCGCAAGCCGTATTGATATGCAAATCATTGGTGTGACCTGCGTATAGGAGTGAAAGATTAATCGAGCCCGGCATCAGCTGGTTCCTCCCTAAACATGTCGCAGCATGACCTAACCGGAGGTCGTTGGTGAGGTAGAGCACTGATTGGGGGAGCTGGGCGGGAAACTGCTTACCCCCCTGTCAAACTCCAAACTCCCCAACACCCTAGATGGTTGGAAGTCCGCATTGCGGGGTAAGCTTGTAATGCGTAAGGGAAACAACCCAGACCGTGGTTAATGTCCCTCAATGTAGGCTAAGTGTAAACACTGAAATTGGTCCTAGGTCAAAGACAACTGGAAGGTGAGCTCAGAAGCAGCTATCCTTTAAAAAGTGCGTAACAGCTTACCAGTCAAGATTTAGGGCGGTGAAAATGGACGGGGCTAAAACCTACTACAGAGACCACGGAGCACCGAAAGGTGATCTGGTAGGGAGGCGATCTGCATGGGTAGAAGCTGGGGCGTGAGTTCCAGTGGACCGTGTAGTTTTGAGAATTCTGGCACTAGTAGAAGCATAGATTGGTGAGAATCCAATCCGCCGCAGGGGCTAGGTTTCCTCGGCAATGTTCGTCAGCCGAGGGTTAGTCGGTCCTAAGCTGCACCGTAACTCGAGTGTAGCGAAAGGGAAACAGGTTAATATTCCTGTACCTTATGGTTTTAAGTCGCAAGACCCTGACGCTTCAGGATATGCCCAGCGGGACTGTCGTCCCGTCTAAGCGTATAATCCCTTGGAGTACCGTAATGGTGAGAATTGGGAGAAAGCGTGATGGGGAAACTAGGTAAATTTCTGGAGCCCATGAAAAGGGAATCATAAGTCCGTACCGAGAACCGACACAGGTGCCCCTCGCTGAAGAGGTGAAGGCGTGTCGGATTTAATTGTAGTTAAGGGAACTCGGCAAATTGGCCCCGTAACTTTGGGATAAGGGGTGCCTGCTTGGAGATCAAGCAGGTCGCAGTGACCGGGTCGCACTAACTGTCTAATAACAACATAGGTGACTGCAACTCCGAAAGGACTAGTATAGTCACTGATTCCTGCCCAGTGCGAGTATCTGAACACCGGGTTCAACCGGACGAAGGACTCGTAAACGGCGGGGGTAACTATGACCCTCTTAAGGTAGCGTAGTACCTTGTCGCTTAATTGGCGACTTGCATGAATGGAATAACGAGAGCGCTACTGTCCCTAACACGAATCCGTTGAACCTTTTGTACTAGTGCAGAGACTAGTGACTCCTTATGGGAAGTGAAGACCCCGTGGAGCTTTACTGCAGCCTGTCGTTGGATTACGGTATTACCTGCGCAGGGTAGATGGGAGACGTCGAGCCAGTCCTTGTGGGGGCTGGGGAGTCAACGATGAGACACCATCCTGGTTTTATTGTAATTCTAACTGAATTGTTTCAGGACATCGATAGGTAGGCAGTTTGGGTGGGGCGCCACACCCTCGAAAAAATATCAAGGGTGCCCTAAGGTCAACTCAAGCGGGTCAGAAACCCGCTGGAGAGTGTCAAGAGCATAAGTTGGCCTGACGCGATTGCGCATAGCAAGCAATCGCGAGAGGAAACTCGGGTCTAACGAACCAATACGCCCTTTTGGTGAGGGCTATTGACTACAGAAAAGCTACCCCGGGGATAACAGAGTCGTCGCCGGCAAGAGCACATATCGACCCGGCGGCTTGCTACCTCGATGTCGGTTCTTTCCATCCTGGCCGTGCAGCAGCAGCCAAGGGTGAGGTTGTTCGCCTATTAAAGGGGATCGTGAGCTGGGTTTAGACCGTCGTGAGACAGGTCGGTTACTATCTATAAGGAGTGCCAGAAGTCTGAAGGGAAGAATGAAATAGTACGAGAGGAACTTTCATTCGGCGCCTCTGGTCGATCGGTTGTCTGACAAGGCACTGCCGAGCAGCTACGCGCCACGAGATAAAAGCTGAAAGCATCTAAGCTTGAAACTTACCCCAAAAAGAGACTTCATTAAAGACCCGGATAGAAGATCCGGTTGATAGGATCGGGATGTACGCACGAAGGCAACGACGTGTTCAGTCCGCGATTACTAATAGTCCTAATCTTCCAGTTCAGCAAACCCAGACGAAATCCTAAAACGCATTACAGCAAGTTCACACGGCCTTGATTAATCAAGCCAGGCCAAGGTGGCGGA